>ERZ1673744.3593-NODE-3593-length-10225-cov-4.494395_pt1 | contig 10225 bp, 8 predicted proteins | sample MGYA00580207_ERZ1673744 | MGnify/ENA primary metagenome ERZ1673744 (study PRJEB41218, sample SAMN15661751) | gut metagenome | host: Homo sapiens | place: Canada: London | collected 2015-08-20/2019-03-30 | study: EMG produced TPA metagenomics assembly of... | reverse complement strand
CGGCTTGAGGGCAAAGGTGTTGAGCAGCAGGAGCACCGCCAAAAAGACGGCGACACAGCCGGCGGTGCAGCCGAACAGCCGCCACAAAAGCGAATGGGCGGGAAAGGCGTTTTTCAGTTTTTGCATGGTCTCATTTCTCCGTATCGAATTTATAACCGATGCCGCGGATGGTCTTGATGTAGTTGCCGCAATCGCCGAGCTTTTGCCGCAGCTTTTTGATGTGTGTGTCCACCGTGCGGGCGTCGCCGTAGTAGTCATAGCGCCACACGCTGTCCAGTATCCTGTCGCGGGACAGGGCGATGCCGGCGTTCTGCATCAGGAAAACGAGCAGCTCAAATTCCGTGTAGGTCAGCTCGATCGGCGCGCCCGCCACCGTCACCTCGCGTGCGACCGTGTCCACCCGCAGATCATCCGCGGCACGGATCGCGCCCTCCGGCGACGGCGCCTCGCCCCGCCGCAGCACCGCCTCGATGCGGGCGGCAAGAATTCTGAGGCTGAAGGGCTTGGCGATATATTCGTCCGCGCCGAGCGAAAAGCCCTGCAGCTCGTCGTTTTCCTCGCCGCGCGCCGTGAGCATGATGATGGGAACGGCGGAATGCTCGCGGATGATGCGGCACGCCTCAAAGCCGTCCATCTGCGGCATCATGACATCGAGGAGCACAAGATCGATCGGCATGCGCCGGCACATGAGGACTGCCTCGCTGCCGTTTGCCGCCTCCACGGTCTTATAGCCCTTTGCGGCAAGATAGTCGGCGATGACCCGCCGCATGCGGATCTCGTCGTCCGCGATCAAAACGGTTTTGACATCATTTCCCATTTCGGTGCCCCTTTTTCTTGACTTGTCTCTATACTATAGAGTATACTACATAGTGTAAAGGCTGTTTGTGAAAAATTTGTGTTATTTCGGAAATACCGGACAAAACAGTCGGAAACTGTGCTTTTCCAACCGAAAAAGGAGGCTTTTTTCTATGATTACAACGGACAAGCGCAAGGTCGTGCTCATCGGCACGGGCATGGTGGGCATGAGCTATGCCTATGCGCTTTTGAACCAAAACGCCTGTGAGGAGCTGGTGCTGCTTGACATCGACAAAAAGCGCGCACAGGGCGAGGCGATGGACCTAAATCACGGGCTGGCATTTTCCGGCTCGCACATGAGGATTTATGCGGGCGACTATGACGATTGCCGCGATGCGGACATCGTGGCTATCTGCGCCGGTGTGGCGCAAAAGCCGGGGGAGACGCGGCTGGATCTTCTGCGGCGCAATGAGGCGGTGTTCCGCTCCATCGTTGAGCCGGTGGTCGAGTCCGGCTTTAACGGCATTTTCCTTGTCGCCACCAACCCCGTGGACATCATGACGCGCATCACCTGTGCGCTGTCCGGCTTCAACGCCCGCCGCGTCATCGGCACGGGCACGGCGCTGGATACGGCACGGCTCAGGTACCTGCTCGGCGAATATTTCTCCGTTGACCCCCGCAATGTGCACGCCTATGTCATCGGCGAGCACGGGGACAGCGAATTTGTCCCGTGGTCGCAGGCGATGCTTGCCACCCGTCCCATCACGGATTTCTGCGCCGACGGCATGTGCAGCATGCAGGAGATCAAAAAGCTGGAGGAAGAGGTGCGCAGTGCGGCGTATAAGATCATCGAGGCAAAGCGTGCGACCTATTACGGCATCGGCATGGCGATGATGCGCATCACCCGCGCCATTCTCGGCGATGAAAACAGCGTGCTGACCGTCAGCGCCATGCTCGAAAGTCACGGGCGCGTGTTTGCGGGCATGCCCTGTATCGTCAACCGCAGCGGCGTGCGCCGTGTGCTGCCGCTGTCACTCACCGAGGAGGAGGAAAAGCGTCTTGCCGCCTCCTGTGAGACGCTGCGCGAGGCGTATGCGGGGCTGCGCGGGGAGTAAAGTGGCAATATACACAAAAATGACTCCACCTGTACAGCATAGATTTTGCAGATACGCCTCTTGATTTCGGATGAAATATTTGGTATCATGAGGGCAGTTCTTTTTTCGACTGTTTTCGATGAGGAGGGAAACGCATGAAGCTGCTGGAGGATAAGATCCGCGCCGAGGGCAGGGTGTTCGAAGGCAACGTGCTCAAGGTGGACAGCTTTCTCAATCACTGTATTGATGTGCGTTTTCTGCAGGAGATCGGCAAGGAGTTTCACCGACTGTTCGGCGACTGCGGCGTGAACAAGATTCTGACCATCGAGGCGTCCGGTATCGGTATCGCCTGTATTGCTGCGCAGTATTTCGATGTGCCGGTTGTGTTTGCCAAAAAAACGAAGAGTATCAATATCGCGGGTGACGTATATACGGCACCCGTGACTTCTTTTACCCGCGGCAAGACCTATGACATTCAGGTCTCAAAGGCATTTTTGAGTCCGCAGGACCGCATTTTGATTCTCGACGACTTCCTGGCGGAGGGGAATGCTCTTCTCGGTCTGGCACAGCTCGTGGAGGATGCCGGTGCGACCCTGATCGGCGCGGGTATTGTCATTGAAAAAGCATTTCAGAACGGCGCGACGCGCGTGCGCGAGCACGGGATCCGTGTGGAGTCCTTGGCGCGCATTGCGTCGATGGATGTGAAGGACGGCGTGACTTTTTGCTGAGCGCTGTCCTCTTTCTTTTGGTAACTGCGGACAAGCTGTTCGCGGGAATATAAATTTGGGGGAAAAGAAACATGAAAAAGATCCTGGCAATCGCACTGGCAGTGCTGATGGTACTGTCGCTTGCCGCTTGCGGCAACAGCAATCCGGGCGGAACCACGCCGACGAAGAAGGGCGAAAGCGCCGACATTCTGCCGCGCAACGCCGTCTCTTCCGACGTGAAGATCCCGGACGACTTCAAGATCGGCATGATCTGCCTGCACGACGAAAACTCTACCTATGACAATAACTTCATCGCGGCGCTCAAGAGCGTCAAGGAAGGCCTCGGTCTGAAGGACGAGCAGGTCATCATCGTGACCGGCATCGGCGAGGACAACTCCTGCTATGACGCGGCGGTCGACCTGGCGAAGAACAAGGGCTGCAAGGTCATCTTTGCCGACTCCTTCGGCCATGAGTCCTTCATGAAGCAGGCTGCCAAGGAATATCCGAATGTGCAGTTCTGCCATGCGACCGGCACCTCCGCGAAGCTCGCCGGTATCGAGAACTTCCACAATGCGTTTGCTTCCATCTATGAGGGCCGTTACCTCGCCGGCGTCGCCGCGGGTATGAAGCTCAACGAAATGATCAAGGACGGCAAGATCACGGCAGAAAAGGCGATCATCGGCTATGTCGGTGCTTTCACCTATGCCGAAGTGGTTTCCGGCATGACCTCTTTCTTCCTCGGTGCGCGCTCCGTTTGCGAAACGGCGACCATGAAGGTGCGCTACACCGGTTCCTGGTATGACCAGGCGAAGGAGCAGGAGGCTGCCAACTCCCTGATCACCCAGGACGGCTGCGTGCTCATCAGCCAGCATGCCGACTCCCTCGGCGCTCCGACCGCCTGCGAGCTGGCGAAGGTGCCGAATGTTTCCTATAACGGCAGCACCTATTCCGCCGGCAAGAACACCTTCATCGTGTCCTCCGCCATCAACTGGGCGCCCTACTTCCGTTACATCGTCGAGCAGGTCGCGAAGGGTGAGAAGATCGATGCCGACTGGTGCGGTGACATCGCCACCAACTCCGTTGTTCTGACCGGCATCAACCAGGATGTTGCTGCGGAAGGCACCATCGAAAAGATCAACGAGACCATCAAGGCGCTCGAGGCCGGCACGCTGCATGTCTTTGACACCTCTAAGTGGACGAAGGACGGTCAGCATCTCACCGAGTACCAGGCGGATGTGGACGGCGACTTCAAGCCGGACACCAATGTTATCCACGACGGCTACTTTGACGAGTCCAACGCCGAAAAATTCCGCTCCGCTCCGTATTTCGACATCATCATCGATGGTGTCACCAACCTGAACACCAACTACGGCGACTGATCCCTGCGGGTTGCGGTTTAGGCACTTTTCGATTGTTTGAAAAACCGGCGCAAGGGGAGTATACCGCTCCCCTTGCGCTTTCTTTTCGGGAGGTTTTCTGTGAACGCTCTGGAACTTAGAAATGTTAGTAAACGGTTTGGCAGTATTCTCGCCAACAGCCATGTCGATCTCACGGTGAAAAAGGGAGAGATCCTTGCTATCCTCGGCGAGAACGGCAGCGGCAAAACCACGCTGATGAACATGATCTCCGGCATTTATCACCCCGACGAGGGCGAAATTTTCGTCAACGGCGAGCCGGCGGTCATCAGCTCGCCGCGCGATGCTTTCGGGTATAAGATCGGCATGATTCATCAGCACTTCAAGCTGGTGGATGTGTTCACCGCCACCGAAAATATCGTCCTCGGTATCAACGACGGTCGCCGTTATAATCTCAAAGAGGCGACAAAGCGTGTCGGCGAGATCGCGGAGAAATACGGCTTTGAGATCGACCCGCGCAAAAAGGTGTATGCCATGTCGGTGTCCGAAAAGCAGACGGTGGAGATCGTCAAGGTGCTCTATCGCGGCGCGGACATCCTCATTCTGGACGAGCCGACCGCCGTTTTGACGCCGCAGGAGACGCAAAAGCTGTTTGCTGTTTTGCGCCGCATGCGCGACGACGGCAAATCCATCATCATCATCACCCACAAGCTGCATGAGGTCTTGAGCCTTTCCGACCGCGTGTCGGTGCTGCGCCGCGGCGAATATATCGGCACGGTGTGCACCGCCGAGACCGACGAGGCGGCGCTGACCGAAATGATGGTCGGCAAAAAGATTCTGCTCAACATCGAGCGCACGACGCCGCACGACACCGCCGACCGCCTGATGGTGCGCGGGCTGAAGCTCTTCGATCAGGACGGCAGGGCCGTCCTCGACGACATTGCCTTCACGGCAAAGAGCGGCGAGATCCTCGGCATTGCGGGCATCGCCGGTTCGGGGCAGCGAGAGCTTCTTGAGGCGATCGCGGGGCTGCAGCATCTGTCGGAGGGCGAGATCATCTATCATAACCCCAAGACCGACAAAGAGGAGAACCTGCGCGACAAAACGCCGACGCAGATCAGAGAGCTCGGTGTGCGGCTGTCCTTTGTGCCGGAGGATCGTCTCGGCATGGGACTGGTCGGCAACATGGACATCGTCGACAACATGATGCTGCGCAGCTATAAGAAGGGGAGATCGGTGTTTGTGGATCGGCAGCCGCCCAAGGAGCTTGCCGAGCACATCATCGAGAGCCTGGAGGTCGTCACGCCCGGTGTGACCACGCCGGTGCGCCGTCTGTCGGGCGGCAATGTGCAGAAGGTGCTTGTCGGCAGAGAGATTGCCGCGGCGCCGACGGTGCTCATGGCGGCATATCCCGTGCGCGGCCTTGACATCAATTCCTCGTACATCATCTATAATCTGCTGAACCAGCAGAAGGAAAACGGCGTCGCCGTCATATTCGTCGGCGAGGATCTCGATGTACTGACGGAGCTTTGCGACCGCATCATGGTCATCAATTCCGGCAGAGTTACCGGTATCGTGGACGGTCGCACCGCCACAAAGGAGCAGCTCGGTCTGCTCATGACAAAAACGGAGGGAGGGGCAGCGCATGAAAAAGCCTGAAAAGCACACGCGCGAACCGCTTTTGTATGTATGTAAGCGCAACAACATGTCACTTAAGACCGGCATCCTGGTGCGGGCGATCGCCGTTTTTCTGGCGCTTTTGGTGTGCGCCGTCGTCGCTAAGGTGCTGACCGGCGACAACCCACTGTCTATTTTCGCCACGGTGGGCAAGGGCGCGTTCGGTACGGGCAGAACGCTCGTCACCATCCACGATGTCGCCATCTTACTTTGCATTTCGTTGGCGGTAACGCCCGCCTTTCGGATGCGTTTTTGGAACACGGGTGCGGAGGGACAGGTGCTCATCGGCTGTCTGTCCACGGCGGTGTGCATGCTGGTGCTCGGCGGCAAGGTCGCCGATTGGCTGCTCATCCTCATCATGACGGCGGCGGCGATTGTTTCCGGCGTGATCTGGGGCGTCATCCCCGCGTTTTTCAAGGCGCAGTGGGGCACGAACGAAACGCTGTTCACGCTGATGATGAACTATGTGGCTATTCAGCTCATTGAGTATTTTCTGAAGATCGCGGACAAGACCGGCTCGAATGTGGTAGGTCCCGATCTTTTGCGTCACGGATGGTTCCCCAACCTGTTCGGTGTGCAGTATCTGCTCAACATCGTCATCGTTGTTATCCTCACCGTTTTGATGTTTGTGTATCTCAAATACAGCAAGCACGGCTATGAGATCTCCGTCGTCGGCGGCAGCGAGAACACCGCACGGTATATCGGCATCAATGTGAAAAAGGTCATTGTGCGCACAATGGCGCTGTCGGGCGCTGTGTGCGGTATCGCAGGTCTTTTGCTCGTGGGCGGCTCGTCCCACTCCATTGACTCCAACCTGGCGGACGGCAGAGGCTTCACCGCCATCATGGTCTCCTGGCTTGCGAAATTCAACCCGCTGATGATGGTGCTCACCTCGCTTTTGTTGGTCTTTATGGCGCGCGGCGCGGACGAAGTGACCTCGAAGTTCGGGCTCAACAGCGCTTTTGCAGACATTCTGACCGGCATCATCCTGTTTTTCATCATCGGCTGCGAATTTTTCATCAACTATGAAGTACATCTGAACCGCCGCAAAAAGACGGCTGTCGCGCAGGAAGGGGAGAACTGAAATGGGCGGATGGATCAACTTTATTCAGCGCGCTATCCTGCAGGGAACGCCGCTTTTGTTCGGCTCGACCGGCGAAATTCTGACGGAGAAATCCGGCAACCTCAACCTCGGCATCCCCGGCATCATGTATATCGGCGCTATTTCCGGCGTCATCGGCGGCTTTTTCTATCAGAGCGGTACGGAATATGTGAATGACTTTCTTGCCGTGCTCATTCCGCTGCTTTGCTGTCTTTTCGGTTCGCTTTTGGTGTCGCTGCTCTATTGCTTCCTGACCGTGACGCTCAAAGCCAATCAGAATGTGACCGGTCTTGCCATCACCACCTTCGGTGTCGGCTTCGGCAACTTCTTCGGCGGCTCGCTCATCAAGGTCGTGAAAAGCGATGTGCCGTATCTGGCGCTGGTGGACATCGCGGGGGCATACAAAAAGACGCTTCCCTTCGCGGCGGACATGGGCGATGTCGGCAAGCTGTTTTTCTCCTATGGCTTTCTCGTGTATCTCGCCGTCATTTTGGCGATCGTCGTCAGCATCTTTCTGAAACGCACGCGCGCGGGTCTGCATCTGCGCGCCGTCGGCGAAAATCCTGCGACGGCGGACGCCGCCGGCATCAATGTCACGCGGTATAAATATGTCGCCACCTGCATCGGTGGCATGATCGCGGGGCTCGGCGGTCTCTTCTATGTCATGGACTACAGCAACGGCATTTGGTCGAACAACGGTTTCGGCGACCGCGGCTGGTTGGCGATCGCCATTGTCATTTTTGCTACCTGGAAACCCATCATGGCGATCTTCGGCTCGTATCTGTTCGGTGCCCTGTATATCCTTTTCAATTACATCAATGTGCCGATGCAGGTGCTGCCGCTCATCCAGATGCTGCCCTATGTCGTCACCATTTTGGTGCTCATTGTGGTGAGCATCCGCAAACGGCGTGAAAATCAGCCGCCCGCAAGTCTCGGCCTTTCCTATTTCCGCGAGGAACGCTGACAGAAAACAGAAAAGACGACTCCGCGAGGAGTCGTCTTTTTTTGCGTGTGGTTTCGCGCCCGCCTTTTTCTCGCCTTCTGTCGGCTGCGCTGACCGCTCCCTCATCAGAGGGAGCGGAGGAGGGAAATCTTATTTATAATTTACTATATGTAATATATAAGCAGAATTATACAGTCAGAAAAGCGAACCGATGGCATGCACCGCAAAGGCGGCAAGCCACGCGACGGCGCATTGCAGGAAAACGACCGTCACGGCATAGCGCCTGCCCAGCTCGCGCTTCACCGCTGCGATCGCTGCGACACACGGCGTATACAGCAGCGAAAAAATGAGGAAGGTGAACGCCGTGAGCGGCGTAAACAGCGTGTGCAGCGCATCGGTGCCGCCGAGCAGCACGGTCAGCGTGCTGACGACGCTTTCCTTGGCGGTGAAGCCGGTGATGAGCGCGGTCGAAATGCGCCAGTCGCCGAGTCCCAGCGGGGCGAACAGCGGGGCGATCGCGCCGCTGATGCCGGCAAGCAGGCTGTCCGCCGGATCGGAGACGGCGTTGAGACGCAGATCAAAGCTCTGCAAAAACCATATGACGATGGAGGCAAGGAAAATGATGGTGAATGCCTTGGTGAGAAAGTCCTTTGCCTTTTCGCAAATGAGCTTCAAAACACTTTTGGCACTCGGCATTCTGTACTTCGGCAGCTCCATGACAAACGGCACGGGCTCGCCCTAGACCGCGGTGTTTTTCATCAGCAGCGCAAACAGGATGCCGACGGCGATGCCGATGAGATACAGTCCGATCATCACGAGCACCGCGTGATCGGGGAAGAATGCCGCCGTGAAAAGCGCATAGATCGGCAGCTTTGCCGAGCAGCTCATGAACGGCGTGAGAAACACGGTCATGCGGCGGTCGCGCTCGGACGGAAGGGTGCGGGTCGCCATGATGGCGGGAACGGAGCAGCCGAACCCGATGAGCATGGGGACAAAGCTGCGCCCCGACAGTCCGAACCTACGCAGCAGGCGATCCATGATGAACGCCACCCGCGCCATATAGCCGCTGTCCTCCAGGATCGACAGGAAGAAAAACAGCACAACGATGACGGGCAAAAAGCTCAAAACGCTGCCGACACCCGCAAAAATGCCCTTGATGATGAGCGAGTGAACGACGGGGTTGATACCGTAGAGCGTCAAAAGGTGATCACAAAGCGCCGTCAGACGGTCGATACCAAGCTCCATGAGGTCGGACAGCGTGCCGCCGATCGGGCCGAAGGTGAGATAAAAGACGAGCGCCATGATGGCGATGAAGGCAGGCATGGCGGTGTATCTGCCGGTGAGAATCCTGTCGATTTGGCGGCTGCGCTTGTGCTCGCGGCTTTCCCGCGGCTTCACGACCCAGTCGGCACACAGCTTTTCGATGAAGGAAAAGCGCATGTCCGCCAGTGCCGCCTCGCGATCCTTGCCGCACTCCGTCTCCATCTGGGAGACAATGTGTTCGACCGCCTCTGTCTCGTTTTTGTCCAGCTTCAGCGCCGCCAGTATCCGCTCGTCGCCTTCGACGATCTTGGAGGCGGCAAAACGCACGGGGATGTCGGCGCGCAGCGCGTGATCCTCGATGAGATGTACCACCGCATGGATGCAGCGGTGCACAGCGCCCATGTTGCCGCCCGCATTTTTGTCGCAGAAATCCATTCTGCCCGGCTTTTCGCAAAAACGCGCGACATTCACGGCGTGCTCCGCAAGCTCATTGACACCTTCGTTTTTCGCGGCGGCAATCGGAATGACGGGGATGCCGAGCGCCGCCTCCAGACCGTTCACACGGATCGTGCCGCCGCCCGCGCGCACCTCATCCATCATGTTGAGGGCGATGACCATGGGGATGTCCAGCTCAATGAGCTGAAGGGTCAGCAGCAGATTGCGCTCGATGTTGGTCGCGTCGATGATGTTGATGATGCCGTCCGGTTTGTCCTCCAGAAGAAACTGACGGGTGACGATCTCCTCGCTCGTATACGGCGACAGGGAATAGATACCCGGCAGATCGGTGACGGTCGCCTCGGGGTGATGGCGCATGACGCCGTCCTTGCGGTCTACCGTTACGCCGGGGAAATTGCCGACATGCTGGTTGGAGCCGGTGAGCTGATTGAAAAGGGTGGTCTTACCGCAATTCTGATTGCCCGCCAGCGCAAAGCGCAGCGGGCGTCCCGCCGGAATTTCGCTGCCGCCCTTGCGGGGACGGTAGGCGGTCTCGCCGATGCCGGTGTGGGCAACGGGGCGGCGGGGGACGGCCGGCGCGGTCGGCTTTTCCGACGCACACGGCACGATGCCGATTTTGGCGGCATCCGCCTTGCGCAGTGTCAGGGAATAGCCCCGCACGGTCAGCTCCAACGGATCACCCATCGGCGCCGCCTTCACCACCGTCACCTGCGTGCCCGGGGTGAGACCCATATCCAGAATATGCCGCCGCAGCGCGCGGTCGTCGCTTTCGACGAAGGTGATGGTGCCGGTGCTGCCGATCGAAAGATCACATAGTGTCATGTTGCACCTCC
>ERZ1673744.3589-NODE-3589-length-10234-cov-3.984281_pt1 | contig 10234 bp, 15 predicted proteins | sample MGYA00580207_ERZ1673744 | MGnify/ENA primary metagenome ERZ1673744 (study PRJEB41218, sample SAMN15661751) | gut metagenome | host: Homo sapiens | place: Canada: London | collected 2015-08-20/2019-03-30 | study: EMG produced TPA metagenomics assembly of... | reverse complement strand
AAAGAGGTTTATCAAATTGTGATATTTGGTATGATTTTGGTAAATCCGGATAGAAATAATTTTTTCTATCATTTTTACTATCTCTTGATATTTGACAATTTGTTGCAAGTCCTGCTTTTACTGCATATTCTACCACTTTTTCATTTAAAACTGGTAATGCTCCTGGCATTGCCATACAAATTGGACAAGTATGCGTGTTTGGTTTTGCACCAAATTCAGTAGGACATGAACAAAATATCTTTGTTTTTGTAGAAAGCTCTGCATGTACCTCTAATCCTATTACAACTTCATAATCTTCCCTTGCCATAGTTTTATTCTCCTTCCTGTAATGTTGGTTTATGCTTTTCTCTAAATTTAATTTCTTGTTCTAATGTATATGCTACATTTAATATTTTTTCTTCTTCAAATCTATTGCCTATAAGTTGCATTCCTATTGGCATTCCATTACTATCAACTGCTATTGGTATAGATATTGCTGGTAATCCCGCAATATTAACTGGAACTGTGCATATATCTGCCAAGTACATTTCTAAAGGATTATTTGATCTTTCTCCGATTTTAAATGCTACAGTCGGCGATGTTGGAGTTAATAAGACATCATACTTTTTAAATGCCTCGTCAAATTCTTTTTGTACTAATGTACGAACCTGCTGTGCTTTTTTATAATATGCATCATAATATCCTGAAGAAAGTACATAAGTTCCTAATATAATTCTTCTTTTTACTTCACTACCAAATGCCTCGCTTCTTGAATTTCTGTATAATTCTTTTAAATTTGAATAATTTTTTGTCCTATATCCATATCTAATTCCATCAAATCTTCCTAAATTTGAGCTTGCTTCTGCACAAGCTATTATGTAATATGTTGCTAATGCATAATCTGCAATATCCAATGAGAATTCTTCTATTTCTGCTCCAAGCTCTTTATATTTTTTTATTGTTTCTTGTAGTTTTTCTTTTACTTCTTGATTTATTCCCTCTCCAAAATATTCTTTTGGAACTCCTATTTTTAAACCTTTTCATCATGTCCTGCTATTACATTTAGCAAAATTGCTGCATCTTTTACATCTTTTGTAATTGGTCCTATTTGATCAAGTGATGATGCAAATGCTACAAGTCCAAATCTAGAAACTAGTCCATATGTTGGTTTTAATCCTACAACTCCACAAAATGATGCTGGTTGACGTATTGACCCTCCTGTGTCAGAGCCTAGTGCCCATGGTACCATATTTGCTGCAACTGCTGCTGCACTTCCTCCTGAAGAACCTCCTGGTACAGCTTCTAAATTCCATGGGTTTTTGGTAACTTTAAATGCAGAATATTCTGTAGAACCTCCCATTGCAAATTCATCCATATTCAATTTACCTATATTAATTAGTCCTTTATTCTCTAATCTTTCTACTACTGTAGCATCATATGGTGACACAAAGTTTTCCAACATCTTTGAAGCACATGTTGTCTTTATATTTTTTGTGCATATATTATCTTTTATACCTATTGGAATTCCTGCTAACTCTGACAAATTGTTTGAAATATTTTTTGACCTTTCTAGGGCTTCTTTATCCAATACAGTTATAAATGCTTGTATATCTTTTTCTCTTAAATTTATCTTGTCAATATATGCCTGGTTAATTTCTGTCACAGTAAGTTCTTTATTTTTAATTTTTTCTATCAATTCATGAACTGTTAACTCTGTAATATCCATTGTTATCCTCCTTAAATATTTATTGTATTACTTTTGGTGTTTTAAACATGTTTTCTTCTTTCTCTGGTGCATTTTGCAATAAAGCTTCCATATTTTCAAATTGTTTTATTTCATCTTTTCTAAATACATTACAATTTTTATTTACACTTACTGATTGTTTCATTTCATTTACTGGCGCACCACTTACAATATTGGCAAAATTCAAAATGTCTTGTAAATGTAGTAAATATGTGTCAATTTCTTCTTCTTTTAAATTTAAACTTGCCAAGTTTGCAATGTGTAATAATTCTTCTTTACTAACTTTCATGTATTCTCACATTCCTTTCAATATGTTAATAATTATATCTTTTTTCGTTCTAAAATACAAGGTATACCTAAAAATATCAGACTTAAAATTAAAATTTGTTGAAATAATTTTTAATTTTAAGTCTAATTAGTAACAATTTAGTATTTTTATTTTTTTTCTTTAAAACCCTTTCCCCATGTTTCTCTTGCATTTGCAATTATTATAAATGCTTTTGGATCTAATTTTAATGATATATCTTTTATTCGCGCCACTTCATTTCGGGAAACTACACATAATAGCATCATTCTTCTTTCTCTTGTGTACATACCTTTTGCATATACAGCCGTACTACCTCTTCCATATTTTTCACCTATTTCTTTTGCTATCTCTTTATATTTATTTGATACAATAAATATCATTTTAGTAAAATTAATTCCTTCAAATACAATATCTATCATTTTCCCCATTATATATATTGCTATTGCGGAATATAGTCCTATCTCTATTTCTTTAAAAAATATTACATTTAGCATAACAATTATTACATCTATTATAACTATAAGGCTACTGCTCTTAAAATGTGGTTTATATGTCCTTATTATATATGTTAATAAATCTGTTCCTCCTGTAGAGCCATTACCTTTTAATACAATTGCCATGCCTACTCCTACTAATATTCCACCATATATACATGCTAATGGCCTATCTTGTGTCAATGGTTTTATTTTTTCAAACAAATTTATAGCTTGACTTAGTAACACTGTTCCTATTATAGATTTTGTAAATATTTCTTTTCCTATTTTAAAAAAAGCTATAATGAACAAAGGAATGTTTAATACCAATATTGTAGTTCCTAATGGCAAATTAAATAAATAATATCCTATTGTTGCAATTCCAGACACTCCACCTGTTGATAATTTATTTGGCAGTAAAAATAAAGATGTACCAGTTCCCATAATAGTACATCCAATTATTATATATATTATATCTATTATATATGCTTTTATCTTTCCCATACAACTTTTCCATTCCACAAAAAAATTACCTATTTGTATTATTATTTATTAAATAGGTAATTTTTATTCATTTTTTCTTATTTGTTATTCAAAAAATCTTGATATGTTTTTTCTATTTCTAATTTAAACTTTCCTGGCTTTATATCATCATTTGCCTCTACTCGTACATCAACATCATAATATTCTTTTAACTTTAATATATTTTCTTTTTTATGTCCAATTATATTATTAACATTTTCTTGGTTAGCTATTATTTTTACTTGCATTACTTTTACATTTATTTTTTTAATTTCTTGCACTATAGCATCATACCACAATCTTCCTTCTACTAGTTGTCTAAATGCTGGATGATATGGACCAGCAACCACCTGACTGCTTTTTTCTTGTGGATCTGTTATTTCTTCTGTATTTTGCAAACCTATTCTTATAACTTCTATATTAGCTTTATTAAATAAATCTACTATGTCTTTGCAAGTTTCTACAGCTTGTTCCACTGTAAGTGGTGAATATTCGTTATTTTTATATTCTTCCTCTAAAGGTGTATCTTTTATAACCAAGACAGGATATATTCTAACTATTTTCGGTTTTAATTTTATTAACGCTTTTGCTGTATTTATTTCATCGAGTTTTGTACTTTCTGGTAAACCAACCATCATTTGGTGTCCTAATACAAATCTATGCCATCTTATCAGCTTAGAGGCCTTCTTTACATCCTCAAATGTGTGTCCTCTTTTACATTGTTTTAATATATAATCATTAGCAGATTGAACACCTAATTCTATTGTTTTTACACCATATTTTTTTAGCCTTTTCAATATATCTTTATCAATGCAATCTGGTCTTGTAGAAATTCTTATACTATTAACTTTTTTATTCTCTATATATTTGTGTGCCACACTTAGCAATTCTTCTTGCTCTTTCACATCTATAGCTGTAAAACTACCTCCAAAAAAAGCAACCTCTACATATTTATTTTTATCCTTAAAATTTTTCAAGTAATATTCTATTGTTTCTTCCACATCTTTTGCCGTAACTTTTTTTAATTGTCCACTAATCTTCTTTTGATTACAGAAAGTACATTGGTTTGGGCAACCCAAATGTGGCACAAATATTGGTATAATATATTCTTTTTTCATTTTTTCACTTTCCTTTCTTAAAATTACAGACAAACATTAAAATTTATAAAGTTTTTTACTATTTCATATACTCCAATGCTTTTCTAGCAGCCTCCATCTCAGCCTGTTTTTTCGTTTTTCCTTTGCCTATAGCTAGTTTTTTATTGTTGCAACTCACTTCTGCAGTAAAAGTTTTATCATGGTCTGGTCCTTTTTCTTCTATTATTGTATATCTAATATTAACTTCTCCATTCATTTGTAATTTTTCCTGCAATACTGTTTTATGGTCTTTCATACCTACATTTTTTGTAGAAACTTCTATAGCATCTTTTAGATTTTCTATTATAAATTTCTCTGCATCTTCTATATTTGAGTCAAAATATATTGCCGCTATTGTTGCTTCTATACTATCTGCAAGTATTGCTACTTTTTCATTTCCATGATTGATTCTTTCGCTTTTTCCTACCTGTAAGAAATCACTAAAATTATGCTTACATGCTACATTATATAAGCTCTGCTCACATACAACCTCTGCTCTAACTTTAGTCATTTCTCCTTCTTTTAGTTTTGGATAATTATTATATATATATTTACTGCTAATAAACTCTAAGATACTATCTCCCAAAAACTCTAATTTCTCGTTACTTTCTATTTTATTTTCATATGCATATGATCTATGTGTTAAAGCTTTTTTTAATAAATCTTTATTTTTAAATGTATACCCTATGCTTTTTTCTAGTTTTTCAAAGTTTTCCACTTCTTTTCCTTCTTTCTCTTGTAAATTAAACCATGTACATTATACTATAATAGGCAAAAAAAAGAAAGGTTTTTGCTTTACCTTTCATTTTATTTTTTCTTATGCTACATGATCTTTTATATACTCTACTACATCTCCTACAGTTACAACTTTTTCTGCATCACTGTCTGGTATTTCTATGTCAAACTCTTCCTCTAAAGCCATTATTAATTCTACTATATCTAAAGAATCTGCACCTAAATCATCTATAAAAGATGCTTTCATTGTAATATTACCTTCTGCAACACCTAATTGTTCTACTATTACACCTTTTACTTTTTCAAATATTTCTTCTGAACTCATTATAAGTTCACCTCCTTTTAATTGTTTATTATCTTTTTCCATTTAACAATAATACATATAAGTTTAATTGTCAAGTTTTTTTGTATAATTTTTCTACTTATTTTTCTTGTTGTTCAAATGCCTTAATCAACTTTTCTACTGCTTGATTCTCCACAAATTTTTCTGCCTGCTTTATAGTATATTCAAATAATTTTTCATCACTGCTTCCATGTGCTTTTACAACTGGTTTGTTTACCCCTAAAAATAGCGCACCACCATATTCCTTGTAATCTACCATTTTTCCAAATCTTTTAATAGATGGTAATGCTGGCAAGCTTCCAATTACAGACAATATATTCTTTTTCAAACTTTCTGTTAATGTTTTTTTAATAAATTTTCCAAATCCTTCTACTGTTTTTAAAAATATATTTCCTGTAAATCCATCTGTAATTAGTATATCTAATTGCCCAGAGAACGCATCTCTTCCCTCTACATTGCCAACAAAGTTTATATTTAATTCCTCTGCTTTTTCTTTTAACAATTTATATGATTCTTTTATTAATTCATTGCCTTTTGTTTCTTCTGTTCCTATATTTAAAAGTCCTACTGTTGGGTTTCTATCCATATTAAACGTATTTTTTAAATATATGCTTGACATTTGTGCAAATTGTAATAAGTTTATTGGTTTACAATTCGTATTAGAACCGCAATCCATTAATAGCAGTCTACTCTTATATGAAGGTAAAATTCCTGCAAGTGCCGGTCTATCAATTCCCTTTATTCTGCCTACTAATAATGTTGCACCTGTTAATAATGCCCCTGAATTGCCTGCAGATATAAATACATCGCCTTTACCTTCTTTTAACATATTAAACCCTACTACCATTGATGAATCTTTTTTATGTTTTATAGCATGTGTTGGTATATCTACCATTTCAATTGTTTCTGTTGTATGATGTATTGATAACCTTGGTGAAATTTCTTTTATATCATCTTTATCATAGAATTCTTTTATTTTTTTATTAATTATATCTTTATTCCCTATTAGAACAACTTCAGCTTTAATGTCATTTATTGCTTTTACTGCTCCTTTTATTGTTGCATCTGGTGCATTATCTCCACCCATCGCATCTAATAATATTATCATATTAGTCTCCTTTGATTACAATATATTAACATTTTTATATTTTATAACTTATATTTGTTAAAGTCAAGTGTTGAAACTCAAAAAATAGACTGCTAACTTTTTGTTAACAGTCCTATATTTTCTATATTATTTTTATATTATTGTAATTCTATTACTGCTCCAGCTTCTGTGAATTTAGCTTTTAATTCTTCTGCTTCTTCTTTAGCTACATTCTCTTTAACTGTTTTTGGAGCTCCGTCTACTAAATCTTTAGCTTCTTTTAATCCTAATCCAGTAGCATCTCTTACAACTTTTATAACTTGTATTTTATTTGCTCCTGCTTCTTTTAATACTACATTAAAGCTTGTTTTTTCTTCAGCGGCAGCTACTGCTCCTGCTGCTGGAGCTGCTGCAGCTACAGCAGATACTCCGTATTTTTCTTCTATAGCTTTAACTAATTCTGCTAATTCTGCAACCGTTAAAGCATCAATTTTTTCTAATAATTCTTCTATCATTTTTTAATCCTCCTAAATTTTATTTTCTTGTGATTTAAGTTCACAACTCTATTATTGTAAATGTTAGTAATCTCTATCTTTCTAAAGTAAAGATTTACTTTATTTTTTCTCTATGCATTTTCCTTTTGTTTACAAACTTCATTAAGTCCAACTGCAAGTTTTGAAATATTTCCAAGCAATGCACCAGCAAGCATTCCAAGTAATTCTTGTCTTGATGGTAATTTTGCAAGTGTTATTATTTCTTCTGCTGTCATAACTTTTCCATCAATAATTCCACCTTTTATTTTGTAGAAATCATTATCTTTAGAAAAATTATATATTATTTTAGCAGGTTCTAGGTAATCTCCTGTACCATAAACTATTGCTGTTGGTCCTTCTAATAATTCATTTAATCCAGATTCTCCATTAACCTCTAATGCTCTTCTTATAATGTTATTTTTTATAACTTTATATTCTACAGCTGTAGGTCTTAAATCTGCTCTTAGTTTTGTAACATCCGCAACATTAATTCCTCTGTAATCTGTTAAAAGTACCATTTTAGCTTCTTTTAATTTATCTGCTAGTTCATTTACTTCTTTTTCTTTTTGTTTTATAATTTTTTGATTTGCCATTTTATATATTCACCTCACTTTAACATACTTAAAAATTAAAACCAATCTTTCAAGCCATAGGCATACAAAGATTGGTTTAATCCGCTCAATTTATGCCTAGGTAAGACTTACTTTATTGCTTACTTTCTTTGGCTTTTATTTATTTTTGGTCAATATACATACTTGGTCCCATAGTTGTAGAAATTGCAACACTTTTAATGTATTGTCCTTTAGCTGCTGCTGGTTTTGCTTTTATAATAGCATTTATAATTGTTTCATAGTTCTCTGCTAATTTTTCTACACCAAATGAAACTTTTCCAAATCCTAAGTGAATAATATTATTTTTATCTAATCTATATTCAACTTTTCCAGATTTAATTTCATTAATAGCTTTTGTAACATCCATTGTTACAGTTCCTGATTTAGGGTTTGGCATTAATCCTTTTGGTCCTAATACTTTACCTAATCTTCCTACAACACCCATCATATCTGGAGTTGCAACTATTACATCATAGTCAAACCAATTTTCTTTTTCAATTTTTGGTATTAATTCTTCTGCTCCAACAAAATCTGCTCCTGCTTTTGTAGCTTCATCTGCTTTTGGCCCTTTTGCAAATACTAATACTCTTTGTGTTTTTCCTGTACCATTTGGAAGTACTGTTGTACCTCTAACTTGTTGGTCTGCTTGTTTTGAGTCAACACCTAATTTAACATGTAGTTCTACTGTTTCATCGAATTTTGGTTTTGGCATTTTTTCGATTGTTTCTAGTGCTTCTTTTACACTATAATTTTTTTTCTTGTCAACAAGCTTTTCTGCTTCTTGATATCTCTTTCCTCTTTTCATTTTACCCTCCTTTGGTATTAACGAAACTAATATTGTTTCTCCCATATTATTCTGCTACAATAACACCCATAGATCTTGCTGTCCCTGCTACCATGCTCATAGCACTTTCTAATGATGCTGCATTTAAGTCTGGCATTTTTTGTTTAGCAATTTCCTCTACTTGTGCTTTTGTAATTGTTGCAACTTTTTCTCTATTTGGTTTTCCTGAAGCTTTTTCGATTTTAGCTGCTTTTTTTATTAACACTGCCATTGGTGGTTCTTTTGTTATGAATTCAAATGTTTTATCTTTATATACAGTTAAAACAACTGGAATTTTAACACCACCTAAATTTGCTGTTCTATCATTGAATTCTTTTACGAATTGCATGATATTTACACCTGTACCACCTAATGCTGGACCTACTGGTGGAGCTGGACTTGCCTTTCCGGCAGGTATTTGTAATTTTATAACACTACCAATTTCTTTTTCTGCCATTTTTTTGCACCTCCTTTAAAATGTAAAATATGTATATTAACCTAATAAATAGATTATAAACTTTATATTTTTTCTACTTGCGAGAATTCTAGTTCTACTGGTGTTTCTCTACCAAACATAGACACCAAAACTTTTACTTTGTGTTTTTCTTTGTTTATTTCTGTTACTGTCCCTACGAAATCCCTTAATGCACCATCTAATATTTTTACAGAGTCATTTACAGAATAGTCTACATTAACTTCCTTCACTTCAAATCCCATTTTTCTTATTTCTTCTTCTGTTAATGGTATTGGGTCTGTTCCTGAACCTACAAATCCAGTAACTCCTCTTGTATTTCTAACAATATACCATGTCTTCTCAGTAACTATCATCTTAACCAATACATAACTTGGAAATACTTTTCTTAAATTAGTTTTTCTTTTTCCTTCTTTAATTTCTATTTGTTCTTCCATTGGAACAATTATATCAAAAAAATAATCTTCTAATTCTCTATTTTTTATTGTTTTTTCCAAATCTGTTTTAACTTTATTTTCATAGCCTGAATATGTATGAACAACATACCATTTTGGTATTAATTCATTTTCTTGAGACATAATTTAGCCTCCTTTATTACTCTACTTCTTTATTTTCTGCTTTTGCTGTATTGTCTTCTGTTCCATTTTCTGTTTCGCCGTTATTTTCAGAGTTTTCTGCATTTTCTTCGTTTGCATTTTCTCCTTCTGTATTTTCTTCTTGTTTATGGCTTTCAACAGTTTCTTTTATTTTGTTAATTCCATATTTGTTCATATTTTCAAAAACAAAATCTAAAGCAAATACAACAGCTGCAGTAATTAGTACTATTGTTATTACTGCAATGGTATTATTTATAAGTTGCTTTGGTGTAGGCCAAATTACTCTTTTTAATTCCGCTTTGAAATCTCTAAAAAAATGCTTTTTCTCTTTTTTTACCTTATTATCCTTTGGCATTTTTAATCCCCCTTACAAAGCTATTTTGTTTCTTTATGTGTTGTATGTTTTTTACAGAATTTGCAATATTTTTCTACTTCTAATCTCTCTGTATTATTTTTTTTGTTCTTTTCTGTTGTATAGTTTCTTCTTTTACATTCTGTACATTCTAATGTAATTGCTTCTCTTGCTCCTTTTGCTGCCATTTAATACACCTCCACCTTAAGTTCTTACGCTTATAATTAATTTTATTTTTTTAAGCGTATGTTTTACTACATACGCTTAATTATTGTACCATCTTTTTTACAATATGTCAACATTTGGTACTGTTTTTCTTGTTTCATTTTTAATATTTTTTTATTTTGTTGCTTTTACTGGTACATATCCTGCATTTGACATTGCTTTTTGGCCTTCTGATGTTAACAACCATTCAACCATATTTCTTACATTTGAACCTTCTGCTTCTTTTTTATTAAATATAGCATATTTATAATCTATTAGTGGATATGTTCCGTCTTCTATGGTTTTATAACTTGGTT
>ERZ1673744.3584-NODE-3584-length-10242-cov-4.184942_pt1 | contig 10242 bp, 10 predicted proteins | sample MGYA00580207_ERZ1673744 | MGnify/ENA primary metagenome ERZ1673744 (study PRJEB41218, sample SAMN15661751) | gut metagenome | host: Homo sapiens | place: Canada: London | collected 2015-08-20/2019-03-30 | study: EMG produced TPA metagenomics assembly of... | reverse complement strand
GGGCCGTAGCCGCGGCTGTCATCGCCGGTACCGGGTTTCTCCACCTTGATGACCTCGGCGCCCATATTGCCGAGCATCATGGAGCAGTAGGGGCCTGCCAGCGCATTGGTAAAATCCAGTACACGGATGCCTTCCAAAGGTTTTTTGGACATAAGTAAAGACCTCCCAAAATGATGTAGGTAAGCACCGTCCGCAGCGGTAGGGAAGCGGGGCGGTGCCCATGACAAATAAAGCAGGCTGCAAGGCCGGAGCGTGAAAAGGCCGCAGTTCCCCTACTCTATTTGTTATTTATCTACATTATAAAGGAAAGCAGAATAAAAGTAAATGGCGGAAGAACTTTTTTGCCGCCAAGAAAGCAATAAATTTTTTGGTGAATTTTCATAGAAAAATGAAAATTATCGAAATAAAGTGAGTTAATAATTTAACAGGCATTAGGATATATCAACAAGAGCATAAGAACATTTTCGTTAATCTTATCAAAAGTGAACGAATCCCGCCGAACGGCGTTCTGACAAAAATCACGGACGGTTTTCATTTTTGTTGTGAAGTATTTACAAGGGGGTATATTCCAATTTTCACAAATTGCAGGGTCGGTTTTAGGCAGAATATCAAAATCGATCAAAAGGAATTGAATTGACAGGCCTCCAATATTATAATGTAGATGCTGTATAAGTGTTACTCTGCATAAAACCAATCAAAAAGGAGTGCTTACATTGAAGGAATTTAACTATTTCGCTCCGGGTTCTGTGGAAGAAGCTCTCGAACTGATGAAAGAGTACGAAGGTAAGTATACCATCCTGAATGGTGGTACCGATGTAATGATTCGTCTGCGCGAGCGCCTCATTAACCCGGAAGCCGTGATCGACATCAAGCGTATTCCCGGCTTGAAGGAGATCACTTTCTCCAAGAAGGACGGCCTGTACATTGGCGCATGCGTTACCTGCAAGGAGATCTCTGAAAGTGAGATCGTGAAGGAGAATTACCCCTTCTACGCTCAGGCGGCTTCCGTTCTGGGTTCCCAGCTGGTGCGCGGCCGCGCTACCAGTGTCGGCAATGTCATCAACGCTTCTCCTCTGGCGGATACCGTCACTCCTCTCGTTGCCTGCGACGCCAAGCTGGTCGTAGTAGGTCCCGAGGGTCAGCGTGAGGTTTCCCTGGTGAGCTGGGCTGGCGAAAGCCAGGAAGAAAGAATCGCCCGCGGCGCGTTCTTCATCTTCGTGCGTAAGGTCGGCCTCAAGCCCGGCGAGATGGCCATCGGCCTCAAGATCCCCTATGTGGAAGGCCAGAAGGCTGTATTCACCAAGTTTGACCGCCGTAAGGAGGTAGACCTTTCTACCGTTTGTGCTACAGTTGGTAAGTTTGGTGAGGACTACCGCGTAGCCATCGGCTCCTGCGCTCCTACCCCCATTCGTCTGCCCAAGACTGAGGCCCTGCTGAAAGGCAAGAAGCTGACCCCCGAGCTCATCGGTGAGGCAGCGGAGCTTGCCGGCAGCGAGGTTTCTCCCATCAGCGACGTCCGTGCTTCCGCCGAGTACCGTATCAGCCTGGTAAAGGTTGCTGTACGCAGAAGCCTGGCCGAGCTTTCTGTATGAGAAAGGAGCGTGCCGAAAAATGAAAACTTATCATGTTGATTTCTTTGTAAACGGCGAGGAATACGAGCTGGATGTACCGGCCAATAAGACCGCGCTGAATGTCATCCGCGATATGCTGGACCTGACCGGTGCCAAGGAAGGCTGCGGCGCCGGCGAGTGCGGTGCCTGCGCCATGATCGTTGACGGCGTACTGATCAACGGCTGCCTGATGCTGGCCCCCGAGATGGACGGCAAGCACTTCGAGACCGTTGAGGGCTTTGCCGATGAGAAGGGCAACCTTTCTCCCATCCAGCAGTCCTTTATTGACCACGCTGCCCTGCAGTGCGGCTACTGCACTCCCGGCTTCATCGTTTCCGCTACCGCTCTGCTGCGCGAAAATCCCCATCCCACCCGTGATGAGATCGTCCATTACATGTCCGGTAACCTGTGCCGCTGCACCGGCTACAAGAGAATTATCGAGGCGATTGAGGACGCTGCCGAGCGCATGAATGGAGGTGCCAAATAATGAGTAAATATATTGGCGTAAGTGTTCCGCGTGTAGACGGCGTTAAGAAAGTTACCGGCGCTGCCAAGTATGTGGGCGATATGAAATGGCCCCGTATGCTGTATGCCAAGTGTGTTAAGAGCCCCTATGCCCATGCCAAGATCCTGAGCATCGATGTTTCCGCCGCCAAGGCACTGAAGGGCGTTCACGATGTAATCACCGGTGACTACTACACCAAGCGTGGTGGTCTGTACCTGGAGGATAAAAACTTCCTGGCAGTCAATACCGTTAAGTTCTGCGGTGAGCCCGTTGTTGCCGTTGCAGCCGAGACCCCGGAGATCGCCGAGGCCGCCTGCGAGCTGGTCAAGGTTGAGTACGAGCCGCTGCCCGTCATCAACAACCCCATGGAGGGTATGGCCAAGGACGCCGTTCTCATCCACCCCGAGCTGCATACTTATAAAGTAGTTCCCATCTTCCACCCGCAGGCTCATACCAACATCTCCCACCATCACATCATCCGTAAGGGTGATGCCGATGCGGCCTTCAAGTATGCCGAGGAGCATCCTGACGAGTACTACATCACCGAGCATGAGTACCATGTTCCCCATGTTCAGCATACCCCCATCGAGAACCACATTGCAGTAGCCCAGTACGAGCCGGACGGTAAGTGCACTGTTTGGGCTTCCTGCCAGTCTCCGTATGCGGTTCGTCAGGCGCTGTCTGCCACCTTTGATATCCCGCTGAACTAGATGCGTATCATCTCCCCCTATGTGGGCGGCGGCTTCGGCGCCAAGGCCGGTACCACCATCGAAGGTATCATCATTCCTCTGGCCATGCACAGCAAGGGCCGTCCCGTTATGATGGAATACACCCGTGAGGAAGAGTTCGTCAATTCCTATGTTCGTCAGGGTCTGTACACCAAGATCAAGACCGCAGTTCGCAAGAGCGACGGTAAGTTCCTGGCGGTTCAGAATAACTTCTACTGGGATGGCGGCGCCTACACCGAGTACGGCGTAAACATCGTTAAGGCCTCCGGCTTTGCTTCCACCGGCCCTTATGAGTTCGACAATGTTAAGACCGACGCTTACTGCGTTTACACCAACAACCCCGTAGGCGGCCCCTACCGTGGTTTCGGTATGTGCGAGATCCACTTCGGTATTGAGCAGAACATCGATGAGGTTGCCAAGGAGATCGGCATGGATCCCATCGAGATCCGCCGTGTCAACGGTCTGGCCCCCGGCAAGTCCACCGGTACCGGCGAGATCATGAAATCCTGCGGCTTCCTGGAGGCCCTGGATCAGGTCGCTGAGGCCATTCAGTACGATAAGCCCTGCGATCCTCCCTCCGGCCCCCACAAGGTACGCGGCAAGGGCATTGCCGGCGGCTGGAAGTCCCCCTCTCAGCCCACCAACGCTGGCTCCGCTGCCATCATTCGTATGAATGAGGACGGCACCTTCTTCCTGATGACTTCCGGTCACGATATCGGCCAGGGCTCCGATACTGCCCTAACCCAGATTGCCGCCGAGGTTCTGTGCTGCGATCCCTCCAAGTTTACCATCCGCACCGGCGATACCGACCATACCCCCTATGAGTGGCAGACCGTTGCCTCCCGTATCACCTACTGCGCCGGTAATGCGATCAAGCTGGCTGCCGAGGATCTGAAGGAGAAGCTTCTGGATCTGGCTCAGATCAAGCTGGGCTACATCAAGCGCGAGCTGTACCTCGAGGACGGCTGGATCATCAACCGCAACCACCCCGAAAGCCGTATGCCCATGTCCGATCTGGCACTGGGTCTGGCGTTTGAGGACGGCTCCGGTTACGGCGGCCCCGCCATCGGTGTAGGCACCTTTACCCTGCCCAATAACATCAACTATGATCCCGCTACCGGTTATTCCCCCAAGCCCGCCGCGTTCTGGACCACCGCTGTGGCCGGCGCCGAGGTTGAGGTCGATACCGAGACCGGTATCATCGAAGTAAAGAAGATGGTAGAGAGCTGCGACCCCGGTCACATCGTCAACCCCGAGCTGTATAAGGCTCAGGTAGAGGGCGGTATGATGCAGGCTCTGGGTACTGTACTGTTCGAGGAGCTGAAGCTCAAGGATGGTAAAGTCCTCAATAAGTCCTTCGTGGACTACAAGATCCCCACCATCGATAATGCCCCCGAGACCTTCATCGCCATGGGCGTTGAGCATCCCGAGGAGACCGGCCCCTATGGCGCCCGTGGTATCGGCGAGCCCGCAATGGTTCCCGGCGCCCCCGCCATCGCCAACGCGATCTACAATGCGACCGGCTGCCGCTTCACCGAGATGCCCATCACTCCCGAGCGGATGCTGAAGGCCCTGCAGGAAAAAGCCGCTGCTGAGAAGAAGTAATTCTATCCAAAAGCGCGCGCAATAGGCACTAAAAATGCAGGCACCTGCCCTCTGTGGTGGGTGCCTGTTTCTATGTCTTTGTGGTGTATTAACATAATCTTAACAGCATAAAATATCCCTCAAGGACCGAATTATCGAACAAGTTTATTGCAAAGGGTGCAAAAATGGAGAAAATAGCAGCATATTTTAGGACATATTTAACATATCTCAATAGGAATATGTTTATAACATTCCAAATATAATTGAAAATGATAGGGGAGATATTGGGGAGTTTCTCCAATGGGTGATGGCAAAATGCACAACATCAAAAACTGTAAATTGTGGAATACGGAAAAGTGGGGGGCGAGAGATTGAATTTTTTATGAACACAAGATATAATAAGGATGCTGCATTAAAGAGATTTCGCAAGAAATCCGTGCCGATGTGTAAGTACATAAATGGGCGCACTCGGTCTTGATGCAGAGGTTCGATAGACCAAGAGAAATGGAGAATCCAAATCATTGAGGAGGCAAATTTAATGAGTACTAAAGTTACAGGCATTTATGATGCTCGTAAGGAACTCGGCTGGGGCAAGTCCATTATCATGGGCCTGCAGCAGTGCTTCGCCATGTTCGGCGCTACCATTCTGGTTCCCGTTCTGACCAACAGCTATGGCGAGGGTATTGTGGGCCTTTCCGCTTCCGTTACCCTGTTCTGCGCTGGTGTTGCTACCCTGTGGTTCCACTTCATCACCAAGGGCAAGGTTCCCGTATTCCTGGGTTCCTCCTTTGCTTTCCTGGGTATGTATCAGGCTATTATCCCCCAGTACGGCAAAGAGTATGCGACCGGCGGCGTAGTTGCTGCTGGCGGTCTGTATGTAATTCTCGCTATCCTGATCAAGGTTCTGGGTACCAAGAGAGTTATGAAGCTGTTCCCCCCTGCGGTCTGCGGCCCGCTGATCATCCTCATCGGTATTAACCTCGCCGGCTCCGCTATTGACAACCTGTTCACCAACTGGATGCTGGGCATTGTTCCGATTCTCGTGATCATCATCTGCAACACCTGGGGCAAGGGCATGATCAAGATCATCCCCGTTCTTATCTCCCTGATCGTTTCCTACATCGTTGCCATCATCATGGGTGCTGTTGATTTCAGCGCTGTTGGTTCTGCTAACTGGGTTGGTCTTCCCAACTTCCATCTGCCCAAGTTCAATGCTGACGCTATCGTTGCCGGTCTGGCGGTTGCCGTTGCTGCAATGGTTGAGCATGTTGGCGATGTTATGGCTATCGGCGCTACCTGCGGCAAGAACTTCATTGCTGATCCCGGTCTGACCCGCACCCTGCTGGGCGACGGTATCGGTACCTCCCTGGCTGGTCTGCTCGGCGGCCCTGCCAACACCACCTACTCCGAGAACACCGGCGTAGTAGCCCTGACCCGCGTATTCGACCCCTTCGTAATGCGTATTGCTGCTGTCATGGCTATCATCCTCTCCCTGTCTCCCAAGTTTGAGGCAGTCATTAACTCCATCCCTGCTGCCATCATCGGCGGTATCTCCTTCGTACTGTACGGCATGATCGCTGCTACCGGTATCCGTACCATCGTTGAGAACCAGGTTGACTATGTTAATATGCGTAACGTTCTGATCACCGCTATCATTCTGGTATCCGGTCTGGGCTTCAACCATAAGAACATCGTCATCGGTAGTGTTGCATTCGGTGGTCTGGCCTGCGCTGCTGTGTTCGGTATCATCCTGAACGCTATCCTGCCCGGCAAGGACTATGAGTTCAAAGAGGACTAATTCAGAGTAACTGAATGAAAATCCTTTTAGAGCTAAGGGATTGGAGATCATCTAAGGGATGAACTCTACCAAATAAGACAGCTCCATTTCTCATCGTGTTTTACACAAAAGCCCCCCGTCCGCAAGGACGGGGGTGTTTTTGCATGATAGCGGGTACGGCGCAGAAAAAAGGAACAGCCCGCCGGCTGCTCCTTCTCGGTTATTTTTGCTGTGCTGCGGCCAGGTCCGCCACGGTATCGATATCAAAATGCTCCTGCGGGGGCGCAGGGATGGTATGCACCAGCTCCGGATGCGCATGCATCACCTCTCTGCCGCCCACATCGCCGTCCTGCGCCAGCAGCTCCCCGTAAACGGCAGCAGGGAAGATGGACGGAATGGAAAAGCGCCCCTCAAACTCGCATCCCCATATGCCGCCGGGTTCCTTCTCCCATGCGTTAATCAGCCGGTGCAGGGTCTCCACGCTAAGGAAAGGCTGGTCCCCGGTGAGAAACAGGCAGCCGTCGCTCTCCCGGCAGGCGGCCAGCCCCAGCCGCAGACTGTGGCTCTGTCCCAGCTCCGGCTGCGGGTTCAGCAGCACGGTAAAGCCTGCCGCTTCCGCTAGGGGGGCGGTTTCCACCGAGCAGACAGCTGCCCGCTGCATAACGGGCAGCGCTGCCGCCAGCTCCAGCGTGTGGCATAACAGTGGCTTGCCATCTAGCAGCTGCAGCAGCTTATTGGCCGCCCCAAAGCGCCGGGAAGCCCCAGCCGCCAGTACAACCAGCGAAAGATTCATTCGGCGGCCTCCGGGAAGAAATCGGCCAGGTGGGCCTTGGCATAAGCTTTGCAGTCGGCCTCCCACTGGCGGTAACGCTCCAACAGGGAACGCCCCTCCGGCGTCAGGGTGGAGCCGCCGCCGCCGGCGCCGCCTACCTTCCGCTGGATCAGCGGATAGCTGAGAGCAGCCTCGCAGCTGCGCAGCATGGTCCAGGCCTTGCTGTATGCTATTTTCATTTCCATGGTGGCGGTACGGATGGACTCACAGCGGTCAATACGCTCCAGCAGCTCCGCTATGCCGGGCCCAAATACCTTCACATCGTCCATACGGATCCGCACTGAGGTGCTGGCAGTCATTTGTTTATTGCTCATGGGGAACCTCCTTTATCCTTCCTTAATATCCTTATTATGACTGATATCAATTGACTTTTCAAGTGCCGCGTGTTATTCTTTGAACAGTATATCGGTGAAAACCGGAGAGGGGGAATAAATATGGAACACCATTCGGCAATGTCGTCCTTTGGCCTAGAAAATTCCCATGTAACGGCGATCGTAGGCGGCGGCGGTAAAAGCAGCCTGATGGCTGCTCTGGGGAAAGAATACCACCGGCGGGGCGAAACGGTCATTATGACCACCACCACCCACATCCGCCCGCCCAGGGAGAATGGCTACATGGGCGATGACGCCGCGGTTTTAGGCAGCCTTTTGGCCAGCTGCCGCCTGATGACGGTAGGTACCATGAGTGAAGAAAGAAAATTCGGCCCCTCCCCGCTGCTGGAGCAGCTCCCGGAGCTTGCCGACCGTGTTATAATAGAAGCGGACGGCACCAAGGGCCTGCCGCTGAAGGTGCCCAATGACCGCGAACCGGTCATCCCGGCCTTCGCCGATGCGGTCATCGCTGTGGCGGGGCTTTCCGCGTTGGGCCGCCCGCTCGGTGAGGTGTGCCATCGCCCGGAGCTTGCAAAGCTGCGTTTTGATCTAGAACCGGACCAAATTGTAACCCCGGAGCTGATGGCGATGCTGCTTAGCTCTCCGCTGGCGCAGCGCAAGGATGTGGGCAGCCGCCCATATGCCGTTCTGCTCAACCAGGCGGATCGGGCCCGGCCGGATGAAATAGCGGCCTTGGCCACTCTTTTGTTGCAAAAAGGCGTGGAGCGGGTCGTAACCGCGGCCCTACAGCGTCGGCCCGGAGAATACGAGGTTTGGAAGCGATAGGAGGAGAGAATATGCTGATCGCCATTAAAGGCGCGGGGGATCTCGCCACCGGCATTGCCTGCCGGCTGCACCGCTGCGGGTTTCAAATCGTCTGCACCGATATCGAAAAGCCCACCACAGTACGCTGTACGGTTGCCTTTTCCCGCGCGGTGTACGATGGCGCCGCAACGGTGACAGGGGTCACGGCCCGCCTGGCCAAAGATGCTGCGGATGCCCGCCGCATCATCGGGGAAGGGGAGATCCCCATTCTCATTGACCCCGAATATAAAGAGACCAAAAAGCTGGAACCGGCTGTGCTGGTGGATGCCATCATTGCCAAGAAAAATATCGGAACAAAAATCACTGATGCGCCGCTGGTGGTGGGCATCGGCCCCGGCTTTACCTCCGGTGTGGATTGCCACTTCTGTGTGGAGAGCAACCGCGGGCATGATATGGGCCGCACCCTGTATGAGGGCTCGCCCGAACCGGATACCGCCACCCCTGGCAATGTGGGCGGGTTCAGCGGCGAGCGCATTATCCGCGCCACCGCCGATGGCATCTGGCACCCGGTGGTCAAGATCACCGATGTGGTGGAAAAGGGCCAGCTGGTGGCCTATGCCGGGGAGGAACCTGTCTACGCCAATATGGGCGGCATCGTCCGCGGTATGCTGCCGGAGGGAACCCCCGTGACCAAGGGCCTCAAATCCGGCGATATTGACGCCCGGTGCAAGGTCGAAAACTGCTTCACCCCCTCCGATAAGGCCAACGCCATCGCGGGCGGCATTCTGGAGGGTGTATTGTACTATACCAAATTACTGGAGGGAAAATAAAATGCAGGGTGATATTAAAATGAGCAAACTTGCCTCCTGCGGGGGCTGCGGCGCCAAGGTAGGCGCGGGAATGCTGAGTCAGATCTTGCAGGGCATCCCCACGGTAAAGGATGAAAACCTGCTGGTGGGCTACGATACCAGCGACGACGCCGCCGTTTATAAGGTAAGCGATGATTTGGCCATTGTGCAGACGCTGGATTTCTTCCCTCCCATTGTGGATGATCCCTACATGTTCGGGCAGATCGCCGCAGCAAACGCCATCAGCGATATTTACGCCATGGGCGCCACCCCAAAGATCGCGCTCAATATCATGACCGTGACCCCGCAAATGTCCAAGGAAATGATCCACGAGGTGCTGCGCGGCGGCTACGAAAAAGCCTATGAGGCCGGTGTCATCATCGCCGGCGGCCATACCATCAATGACCAGGAGCCGAAATACGGCCTTTCGGTCACCGGCTTTGCCCGTCCCGATGAGATCCGCATGAATTGCACCCCACTGGAAGGGGATGTGCTCATCCTCACCAAACCCCTGGGCATTGGCATCACCACCACCGCCAACCGCGCCGAACTGGCCCCGCCGGAACTGTACCAGCGTGCCGTGAAGCAGATGGCAACCCTCAATAAATACGCCTGTGAGATCGCACAGAAATACCGTATCCACAGCATGACCGATGTGACCGGCTTTGCCCTGATGGGCCATGCCACCGAAATGGCCCGTGGTAGCGACTTAACCATCGTCATCGATAGCGCCAAGGTGCCGGTACTGCCCGGGGTACAGCCCCTGGCCGAAATGGGCCTCATCCCGGAGGGCGCCTACCGCAACCGTCAGTTTGCCGGGCCTACCGCCCGCTTCGCCGAAAGCGTCCCGCTGTATCTGCAGGATATCCTGTACGATCCGCAGACCTCCGGCGGCCTGCTCATCGCCGTGGATGCGCGCGATGCCGAAAAGCTGCTGGCAGAGCTCCTGCAGTGCGAAAATGTACCGGGCGCTGCCATCATCGGCTGCGTGGAGCAGTACCAGGATTGTTCCATCTATGTAAAATAAGCAAAAGATCCGGAGCCCCTGCGAAGGGAGGCCCCGGATTTTATTATAGCGGAAAGCCCGCAAAAAGGCGCCCCGCAGGGCACCGCTCTGCGAGCGGTGGGATGGGCTTCGCCCGTCCCGGCGGCTCCGCCGCCGCCCCTGCGGGGCGCCCATTGCCTTTCGAAAACCTTACGCCAGGTCATGGATCGCCCGGAT
>ERZ1673744.3582-NODE-3582-length-10245-cov-4.310402_pt1 | contig 10245 bp, 9 predicted proteins | sample MGYA00580207_ERZ1673744 | MGnify/ENA primary metagenome ERZ1673744 (study PRJEB41218, sample SAMN15661751) | gut metagenome | host: Homo sapiens | place: Canada: London | collected 2015-08-20/2019-03-30 | study: EMG produced TPA metagenomics assembly of... | reverse complement strand
TTTCCACCACGGCGCTTTGCGAGATTGTGGAAAAGGTGGATATTACGCCCGAACAACTGGACTATGTGTACAAGGCGCTGAAAGACGCGTCGATTCAGGTGGTGGACGAGAGCGAACGCGACAGGGAACTGTTTGAGCAGGCGCTTTCCGACGTGGGGCTGGACGACCCCGTGAAAATGTACCTGAAAGACATAGGACAGGTGCCGCTTTTAACGACGGACGAAGAACTGGAACTTGCGCAGAAGATGAGCGAGGGACAGGAAGCGGCGAAAAAGCGGCTTTCCGAAGCGAACCTCCGTCTTGTGGTTTCCATTGCGAAACGGTACGTGGGGCGGGGCATGCTGTTCCTCGATCTGATTCAGGAGGGGAACCTCGGATTGATGAAAGCGGTGGAAAAATTCGATTATCAGAAAGGATTCAAATTTTCCACGTATGCCACGTGGTGGATTCGTCAGTCGATTACGAGGGCGATTGCCGATCAGGCGAGAACGATTCGTATCCCCGTGCACATGGTGGAAACGATTAACCGTCTTGTGCGCGAGCAGAGAATTCTGTTGCAGGAACTGGGGCGCGAACCGACGCTGGAAGAACTTGCTGAGCGCATGGGCGTTTCGATTGAGCGGGTGAGCGAGATTCAGAAAATCGCGCAGGACCCCGTATCGCTGGAAACCCCGATCGGCGAGGAGGAGGACAGCCATCTCGGCGATTTTATCGAGGACGACAAAACGCCCACGGCAAGCGATTCCGTGGCTTCCACGATGCTGAAAGAGCAGATCGCGCGCGTTCTGGATACGCTGACGCCGCGCGAAGAGAAGGTGCTGCGGCTTCGTTACGGCATCGACGACGGCAGACCGCGCACTCTGGAAGAAGTGGGCAAAGAATTCAACGTAACGCGGGAGCGCATCCGTCAGATAGAGGCGAAAGCGCTTAGAAAATTGCGCCATCCTTCGAGAAGCAAGCGGTTGCGCGATTTTAATCCGTAAAGGCTTTCGAGAGTATGGCGAATACGGAGCGGATTAAGATTTTGTGCGCGCACCTGCGCCCCGCGGAAACGTTTGCGGACGTGGGCTGCGACCACGGATATATGAGCGAGTACATGCTGAAAAACGGGCTGTGCGGAAAGCTGTATTTTTCGGACGTGAGCAAGGGTAGTCTGGAAAAAGCGAAAAAGCGGCTTGCGACGTACGTGGCGGAAGGAAAAGCCGTAGGCGTGTTGGGAGACGGATTTTACGGGATTCCGGACGATACGGAAGAGGTGCTGATTGCCGGCATGGGCGGAAGCGAAATCGTGGATATTCTATCTCACGAAAAGTACGGCTTTCTGCCCCGGCGTTTTGTATTTCAGCCGATGCTGGACGGCGAGAAGCTCAGGCGGTACTTAATAGCGCGCGGCGCGTATTTAGAGCGCGATTACACGTTTGAAAGCGACGGGAAACCCTACGATTGCATTGTGGGGCGGCGGCGAGGAGAAAACGAAAAAGCGCAGGAGTATACGCGCGGAGAATATGCGTTCGGGTACGAAAACATGCGCGAAAAATCGGCGGCGTTTCTCGGGCGCCTGAAAGAAAAACTGGCGCGTGCGGAAAAGTACCTCGGAGGCGAAAATTTAAGCGACGTTTCGCGCGGCGAGCTTTGCGCGCGGCGGGATTTTCTGCGGGGGGTGATTACAGGTGAAATCGATTGATTTTTTTGCGTTGATCGAACCGGCGGCGCCGATGGCGTACAGCAAAGAATTCTGTTCCCGCTACGGCGCATACGATAACAGCGGGCTGCTGCTGGACTGCAAAAACGATGTGAACGCGGCGGTATTCGCGCTGGATTTATCGAAAGACGCGGTGAAGGCGGCGGAAAAATCGGGCGCGGGCGCGATTGTTACGCATCACCCCGCCATCTATTCGAAACTGGCTTCGCTTTCCGCGGACGACGAAACGAGCGGCGCCGTTCTTGCGGCGGCGCGGGCGGGTATTTCCGTGATTTCCATGCATCTGAATCTGGACGCGGCGGAAGGCGGAATCGACGAAAGTCTTGCTCGGGCGGTGCGCGCGGCGGGCAGAAAGGCTGCCGGAAAGGCGGCGGAGCGTTGCGGCGAACCTACGGAAGATAGGATGTTTACGTTTTCTTGCGGCAACGGCGCGTACGGGCGCGCGTACGACGTGGCGGACGGCGCCGCGGTGAGCGCGGAAGCTTTGAAAGAAGCGTTGGACGGCACGCTTGGCGGCAGACATACGCTGCTGTTTGCAAACGAGGGAAAAACGGTGAAACGCGCGGCTTCGTTCTGCGGCGCGGGCGCCGACGAAGAAGCGATTGCGTTTGCCGCGAAAAACGGGGCGGACGCGTTGATTTCTTCCGATTTCAAGCACCATATTTTAAAAGAAGCGGTTTCGCGGGGAATGGCGGTGATTGCGCCCACGCATTATGCTTCGGAAAATTACGGGTTTTATCAATTTTATTTAAAAGTACAAAAAATCGCCGGAACGGCGGGGGTAGTTTGCGAATATTTCGAAAACTCCGCGCTGCTCTGACGGAAAGGCAGGTAAAAAATATGTCTGAATTGACGGCAATTTTAAAGTATCAGGAAACGGATAAGAAGCTTTTCGCTCTGGAGCGGGAGCTGGCGTCGTGCGACGAGAGAAAGGAATTCGTGAAAGTGAAAAAATTCCTTGAAAGCGCGGCGGAAAAGCTGGATTCGCTGGAATCGAAAGCTCGCGGGCTGAAAGAGAAAGCCGCTGCGGTGGAAGAAGGCTGTACCGCGGCGGAAAAGGATCTTGCGGATTTTGCGGGCATCGACGAACTGATTAAAAGCGGCGGCGACGTATCGTATTACAAAAAAGCCGCGCAGAAGCAGCTGGACGCGCTCCGTAAGACGAAGAGCGAACTGGCGGCGCTTGTAAAGAGCGTAAAGGAAACCTATCAGGAGTATAAAGAACTGAAAAAGCAAGTGATTGCGATGCAGAAAAAGTACGCCGAGGCGAACGAGAAATACAAGGCGGTGAAAGCGAGCCGCGACGACGAGCGGAAAGCGCTGGAAAAGGAACTTGCGGGCATTGCGAAAGATATTCCCGAAGAGGCGATGAACAAATACCTTGCAAAGCGCAAAGAAAAGGTGTTCCCCGTGGTATTTCCGTTGACGGACGGCCGATGCCCCTGCTGCGGCATGGAAGTGCCGCTGGCGGCGATGAGCAAGCTGAAAGAGGGCGTCATCGAATGCGAAAGCTGCCGCAGGATTTTGTATCAGCCGCAGTAACGCGCGCCGGAAGCGGCGATTTTTAACGGAAGATTGAAAAGACTTCGGGAAGCATATCCGCGCGCGGCGTTGCATAGATTATAAAATGCAGAAAACCGTGGCAAAAATTTCATTGCTTACCGTAGAGAAAAACGCTTTATACTGGAAAAAACGCACGGGCGCGAGGCTTTGCGCGGTGGTGAAAGACGACGCATACGGGCACGGCGCGGCGGAAGTTGCGGCGGCGCTTGAAAATATCGCCGACTGCTTCGCCGTTTCGAATATCGACGAAGCCGTCGCGCTCGGTTGCGTTACGGATAAAGACGTTCTGATTCTTACTCCGCCGGCAACCGAAGCGGAGGCGAAAGAAATCGCGCTGCGCGGCTGTATCATGGCGGTGGACGGCGCGTTTACGGCTTGCGCGGCGGCAAGCGCGGCGGCGTTTTTGAAAAGCGTTTCCGCGGGCGGCGACGCGGCGGAAAGGGCGGTGCGCGTGCATATCAAAACAAATACGGGCATGAACCGTTTCGGTTGCGACGGCGCGGCGCTTACGAGGACGGCGGAGATTTTAAAGCATAGCGCGGGCGTGCGCGTAGAGGGGATTTTTTCTCATCTGGCGGGCGTGAGCAATATAAAAAATGCGGCGGCGCAGCGCGATTTGTTTGTGAAACATTGCGCGGTCGCCGAAAAATATTTCGGGCGGCTTACGCGGCATTTATCCGCCACGGCGGGCGCGTGTTTATCCGAAGATTATTATTTCGATATGGTGCGCGTGGGGCTGGGGTTGTACGGCTATCTTCCGGACGGCTGTCTGCCGCACGTAGCGCAAAAACCCGGGCGGGGAGGCAGACCGTTTTCGCCGGTACGCCCCGCGATGAAAGCGTATGCGCGGTGCATAGAAAGCCGCACGTATGCAAGCGGAGAAATCGGGTACGGCGAGCGGACGGGCGTGCCGGGAGAGAAACTGCACGCGGTGAACGCGGGCTACGGCGGCGGGTTTTTCAGAAGAGAACGAAACGGCATGAGCGGCGGAAAAAATGCGGCGCTGCCGTGTATGGACTGCACGATCCGCCGCGGCGAAAAGCCGCGCGGCAGGGAAATCTGCGTGATGAAAAACGCCGCGGAAACGGCGCGGGAAGCGGGAACGATAGCGTACGAAGTGCTTTGCGCGGTTGGCTCGCATGCCGAACGCGTGTATATTTAAGCGGAAAGGGGCGGCGGAAATTACCGTTTGCGGCGGAAAAACGCAGGCTCGCCTGCCGGGCGGTTTTCGGAAAAACAACAGAGAACGAGCACGCGCGTCGGGGCGCGGATCGGATAAAAATTTTTACACAGGAGAATATGAAAGAAATGTCGAATTTCAAAAAAGAAGCGGGAAAAGTGTGGCGCACGGTACGCGAATGTCTGTTGCATGCGCTGGTGCCGATTTTCATGTATCTTGCCATGAGCGGCATCCTGCTTGTGGTGTTTGGAAAACATGCGGATAAAGCCGGAAACGTTGCCCGCTCTACAGTGCTTACGGCGTCGATTATCTGCGGCGTCATTGCGGTGGCGTACAACGCGCTGATGTCCTGGGGATGCGGCGGAACGCATTTCGAACAGCTGATTTCGGGCAATATGAAGCGCCGTTCGGCGGCGGAGCTCGGCAGCGATCTGACGATTACGGGCTATAAGGAACATAAAGAGTACCGCCCCTGGAAGGGATTTCTGATGGGATTTTTCGTGTGCCTTCCCGTGGTGGTTGCGGGCTTGCTGTTCGGCAAATTTCAGCCGGTTATCGAATCGGGCACGACGGGAAAAGGCGCGGCTGTCGCGCTTCTGATTTTCGAATTTTTCGCGGGGTGGGCGGTGATGCCGTTCCAGTACCTGCATGCGCCGAATTTTTATATGTCGATTCTGGTTGCGCTGATTCCTTTCGTTGTTTCGGGCGTGTTTTATATCGTGGGCGCGTATTCGAAACGGGCGAAAGTGGCGAAAGAACAGGCGCTGGCGGACAGAAAGAGCGCGGAGCAGACGGCGAAGCCGAAAAAAATCAATTACGGCGGCTTGCCCGGCACGAAGCCCAACAAAAAGAGATAACGGCGTATGCGTATCATCGGCGGAAAGCACAGGGGCAGAGTGCTGACGGAATTCAAAGGCGAGGCGATACGCCCCACGGCGGACAGGGTGAAAGAATCCGTGTTCAATATTCTTTCGCGCGAAATCGCGGGGGCGCGGGTGCTGGATTTGTTCTGCGGCAGCGGCGCGCTGGGGCTGGAATGTATTTCCCGCGGGGCGAAAGAGGCGGTGTTCAACGATTGTTCGAAAGACAGCGTGGCGGTGCTTACGGCAAACATAAAGAAGCTGGGCGAGGGCGAAGTATGCACGGTGCGCGCGCTGGATTATCTTGCCTGCCTTAGCGCGTTGCAGGGAAAATTCGATATCGTGTTTCTCGATCCGCCGTACCGGTTCGATTACGGCGTGAAGGCGGCGGAAGAAATCGCGCGGCGGGGGCTTTTAGCCGAGGACGGCGTGATTGTGTACGAACGGGACAAGCCGTTTGAAGAAAGCGCAGCCGAAATTTCCGGCCTGCACGTTGCCGACGTGAGAAAGTACGGAAAAACGTACGTATCGTTTTTGAGGAAACTATTATGAAAAAATGCTTGTTTGCGGGTACGTTCGATCCGCCTACGGTGGGGCACAAAGCCGTTGTGGAACGGGCGCTGAAAGTGTTTGACGAGGTGATTGTGGCGATTATGATAAACCCCGAAAAACAGCCGACGTTCACCGTGGCGGAGCGGGAAAAACTGCTTGAAAAAACGTTTTCGTCGCCGCGCGTGAAAATTATTTCTTCTTCGGGCACGGTTGCCGCGCTGATGAAAGAAACAGGCGCAAACTGTTACCTTCGCGGGATTCGCAACGGCACCGATTTCGATTACGAAACGGCAAGCTACTATTTAAGCGAAAAACTTTACGGCGAATTTGTGGCGATGTACGTGCCCTGCCCGCAGGATTTATTGCACGTTTCCTCTTCCGCCGTGCGTTCGATTCTGAAATTCGGCGAGAGCGTAGAGGGATACGTTGCGGAAGAGGCGAAAGATTTGCTTGTGAAATTTTACGCCGGAAAACAATCCGGCAAAGGTTGATTATGGATCTTTTCGATTTCAACAACTACGAAGAAACGGCGAAGCCGCTTTCCGAGCGCATGCGCGCCAACACGCTGAACGAATTTATCGGGCAGAAGCATCTTGTGGCGGAAGGCTCGCTTCTTCGCCGCGCCATCGCTTCGGACAGGCTGGGCAGCTGCATTTTCTGGGGGCCGCCGGGCTGTGGAAAAACTACGCTGGCAAACATCATCGCAATGACGACGAACGGGGAATTCATTAAGTTAAACGCCGTTAATTCGGGCGTGGCGGACGTGAAAAAAGCCGTGGATACCGCGCGCGAAAACCTGCGTATGTACGGCAAGCGCACCTATCTGATGCTGGACGAATGCCACCGTTTCAGCAAAACGCAGAGCGATTCGCTGCTGCCCGCCATAGAAAAGGGCACGATTATTTTTATCGGTTCCACTACCGAAAATCCGTACGCTTCGATGACGCCCGCCATCGTTTCCCGCTGCCGCGTATTCGAGTTTAAGCGGCTGACGGAGGACGAAATTGCAGACGCGCTGCGCGCCGCGTTGAAAAACCGCCTGAAAGGCTTGGGCAAGACGGGCGCGGAGGCGGACGACGACGCGATTAAACATATCGCGCGCGTGGCGGGCGGAGATTTGCGCACGGCGTACAACGCGCTGGAACTTGCCGTAAACACCACCCCGAAAGATAAGGACGGCGTGATTCGCGTGCGACTTGCCGACGCGGAACAATCGATACAACAGAAATCGCTATCGTTCGGGGAGGACCAGTATTACGATTATCTTTCGGCGTTCTGCAAATCGCTCCGCGGCAGCGATTCGAACGCGGCGCTTTATTATGCGCACAGAATCATCGAGGGCGGCGGCGACCCGATGCTGGTGGCGCGGCGGTTGGTGGTGCATTCGGCGGAGGACGTGGGGCTTGCCGATCCGCGCGCGCTGCAGATTACCACGGCGGCGATGTACGCGCTGGAAAAAATAGGGTATCCCGAGGCGATGATTCCGCTTTCGGAAGCGATTATTTACGTGTGCGAAGCCGAAAAGAGCAATTCCGTGGTGGAAGCGATGGGCGCGGCGAAAGAGGACGTGAGAAACGCGCGCGACGACGAGGGCGTGCCTGCGTATCTCCGCGATAATTCATACGGCAGCGCGGCGGACAAAGCGGCGAGCAAACAGTATAAATATCCGCACGACTACGGGGGGTACGTAAAGCAGCAGTATCTGCCCGATTCGATTAAAGATCACGTGTATTATACGCCGAAAGGGCGCGGGTACGAAAAAGAGATTGCCGCACGGCAGGCGGAAAGGAAAGGGGATAAATAAGGCAATAATTCTTGCTTTCCCCTTTCGGGAATACCTTGCCGAATTGCCGTTTGAAGGCAATCTCGGCAAGTAAAGTGGCGAAATCGAGCGTAAGCGAGGTTTTGCCGATAGAGGATAAGACCTCTTCAGTCAACTTCGTTGACAGCTTCCCCAAAGGGGAAGCCAAGATAAAAGCAATAAATATAACTGCCCCTCATCAGTCCGCTTCGCAGACAGCTTCCCCCCGGGGGGAAGCCTTGGAATAAGGCAATCAATTTTAAAATAAAAAAAATAATAAACAAAAGGAGATGTTTTTATGAAAAATTTCAGAAAAAAATTTTTAAGCGCAATGCTGGCTTGCCTGATGCTTTCCCCTTGCGCGGCGGGCTTTGCCGCGTGCGAGAACGGCTCGAGTAATTCTACCGATCCGGGCAATGCGGGCGCACAGCACGAACATACGTGGAGCGCGAATTTTTCTTATAACGATTCGAAACATTATAAAATTTGTTCCGGCTGCAACGAAAAATCGGAAGAAGGCGAGCATACATACGGCACGGACGGCTATACTTGCACCGTGTGCGGCTACGAAAACGAGGCGAAAAAGCCTGCGCAAAAGCAAAGCGCGGCGGACGTTTTCGGCGGCGTGAAAGCGAGCTATGTTCGCGGAAATATCACCGACGCGGACGGTACGGCAAAAAGTTTTAATGAAATTTTAGATAGACAATTCGACCTTTTGGCACAAGATATTTTGTATCGGCTCACCTACGTTTACGGGTACAATCAAACCACGCATAACCGCACGAAAAACGCGAAATTTACTTTAAAAAACGGCGAAAAAGATTTTTCGTACCAAGAAAACAATGCGGTTGTAAACAGCAATTCTTTATTAGCGGCTCAGCAAGAAGCCATTACTGAATTAAGAAGCGTTAATATCGATGATATTGCCGATTTTCAAAAGTCGATTCAACTTGTAAGCGGAATAAACGCTTTATTAAATACAAATGCTTTATATTTTTCGGGAGCGATTGAAGGTAAGGTAATGTTCCTTGAAAAAGGTTTCGGGGTTGATACGCTTAGTTTTTCTTCGGTTGCGGAAAAATATTGGAAATGGGGCGAAGGATTAACAAAATCAACATATGAAGATTTGGCGACGGAAAGCCATTTGAACGCAATGAAAGCGGCGATTGCACAAACGCTTGCGGGAGAAACGGTGAACGGAAATTTTGCGACGTATCAAACCACGCTTGCTAAGATTAACGCGCTCGGCTATGAATATTTCGATAACGAAAAATTAGTGAACTTTATCAAATCTAACGTAATCGGCGAAAGGTTGGTGAACAAAGACGATGAGTACGCTTCCGAATTTAAAACAAAATATAACGGAATTATCGATGCGGCGTGCATAAATTCGATAAATAAGAATACCGTTTTTGTTGATGACACGTGCAATGATTCTCCGAGATTGTACAAGGGGTACAGCATGGTGTTGCCCGCGATTGTAAGTCAGGCAATCGGCAATACGTTTGAAAATACTACGCAGAAAATCTACCCCGCAATGAACCGATCTGCGGTGAAAAGCTTTGATAATTTACGCGCGTTTGCGAACGAGGCGCAAGCATACGAATCGATTGTATTGATGCCGAAAGCGGAAATTTCCGCAACGAAACTTGCGCTGAAAATCAAGGGAGCAAACAACATCGGCGTGAAATGCGAAATTAACGGCGAGGCGGTACAGGTTACCGCTTCGAACGACGGAGAATTGCTGCTGATAGATTTGCACGCGTATGCGAAGAAAATCGGCGCATACAACGGCGGCAAAGAGAACGATTTTTCAAATAATTTGTTCGGCAATTCGGGCGCAGGTGCGGCAGGCATTAACAACGGCGCGCACTATATTAAGCTGATTTTCGAAAACCCGAACGGCGGGAAGTTCTCGGTGGAAATCGACGGGTATTACAATAAATAACGGCGAAAAAAAATAACGCAAAGAGGCGATAAAAATGAAGTGCTTATATTGCAGCTGTACGGAAAGCAAAGTGGTGGATTCGAGATCTTCGGACGACGCGCGCACGATACGCCGCCGCAGAGAGTGCGTAGGGTGCGGCAGGCGGTTTACCACGTACGAAACGATTGAAGTTACTCCCGTGCTGGTGGTGAAAAACAACGGCACGCGGCAGGCGTTCAACGCGGAAAAGATACGCAACGGCATTATAAAATCGTGCGAAAAGCGGCCTGTGGCAATGGCGACGATAGACGATATTGTGGCGGATATTTCGAAGCAGGTGTACAACAGCATGGAAAGCGAAATCACCTCGAAACAAATCGGCGAAATGGTGATGGAGCGCCTGAAAACAACGGACGAGGTGGCGTACGTGCGCTATGCTTCGGTGTACCGTTCGTTTAAGGATATTTCGTCGTTTATGGCGGAGTTGCAGAATATGATGGGAAATAAGTAGGGGCGCGCGCTTGAAAAACGTCGCATTACTTGGTTAGCTCCGCTTTTGAGCCGTTATTCGGTTGCGAACTGCCCCTCACCACCGACTTTCAGTCGGAGCCTCCCCCCAAGGGGAAGCCTATGAAATAAGGCAATATTATAGCCTTCCCC
>ERZ1673744.3579-NODE-3579-length-10247-cov-4.849097_pt1 | contig 10247 bp, 10 predicted proteins | sample MGYA00580207_ERZ1673744 | MGnify/ENA primary metagenome ERZ1673744 (study PRJEB41218, sample SAMN15661751) | gut metagenome | host: Homo sapiens | place: Canada: London | collected 2015-08-20/2019-03-30 | study: EMG produced TPA metagenomics assembly of... | reverse complement strand
ACCTGAACCAAGAAGGCAGGGGAATCGGGCTGTGCAACAAGATCAAAGCCTATAAGCTGCAGGAGCAGGGATACGACACGGCCGAAGCCAACCTGAAGCTCGGCTTTCAGGTGGACGAGCGCGACTACGGGGTGGGAGCCGGCATCCTGCGCGAGATCGGTATCAAGAACATGCGCCTGATGACCAACAATCCGCTCAAGCGGGCCGGTCTGGAGGGATACGGGCTGCGCATCGTCGAGAACGTGCCGATCGTGATCGCCCCGAATCCGTTCAACGAGAAATACCTGAAAACCAAAGAGACGGTCATGGGCCACAGGCTGGGCCTCTTCAAAAAATAGGTTGCCCGCACCATGAGAATTGTCCACATCGCCGTCTGGACTCGCGACCTCGAAACGATGCGCGTTTTCTACGAGCGCTATTTCGGCGGTCGGAGCGGAGAGAAATACGTCAACCGAGCCAAGGGGTTCGAGTCGTATATGGTCCGTCTCGGCGACACGGCGCTGGAACTGATGCGAAGCGCGCGGATCGCCGACCGTGCGGAGCAGGACGAAAGGATAGGCTTCTGTCACATCGCCGTTTCGACAGGCAGCGCCGAGCAGGTCCGGGATCTGACCGAGCGGCTGAGGCGGGACGGATATGCCGTTTTGGGAGAGCCCCGCACGACGGGGGACGGATATTACGAAAGCGTCGTGGCCGATCCGGAGGGAAACCGCGTGGAAATCACAATCTGAAAAGCATGGAAGCAAAAAAACTGCGCATCGTATACATGGGAACGCCCGACTTCGCGGTATCCCCGCTCGCCAAGCTCGTCGAGGAGGGGTATAACGTCGTAGGCGTCGTCACGATGCCCGACAAGCCGTCGGGCAGGGGACTGCACGTACAACAGAGCGCGGTCAAGCGGTACGCGTTGCAAGCGGGACTGCCCGTCTACCAACCGGAGAAGCTCAGGGCCCCGGCTTTCGTCGAAACATTCCGCTCGATGAGGCCCGATCTGGGCATCGTCATCGCGTTCCGCATGCTGCCCGAAATCATCTGGGCCGCTCCGAAGCTGGGAACGTTCAACTTGCATGCCTCGCTGCTGCCGCAGTACCGGGGCGCCGCCCCGATCAACTGGGCCTTGATCAACGGCGAGACCGAGACCGGTGTCACGACCTTCCTGCTGAACCGCGAGATCGACAAAGGAGCCGTGCTATGCCAGACGCGCATGCCGATCGGTCCCGACGACGACGCCGGCACGCTCCACGACCGTCTGATGGAAGCGGGGACCAAACTGGTCGTCGAAACGATCGGAAAAATCGCGCAAGGAACCGTGACGGCCGTCGAACAGCCGACCGTCGACCCGGAATGCCTGAAGGGCGCTCCGAAAATATTCAAGGAAACGTGCCGTATCGACTGGCGGCAGCCTGCCGCCCGAATATGCAACCTGATCCGGGGACTGAGCCCGTATCCGGCCGCGTGGAGCGAGCTGAGCCGTCCGGACGCAACACCGGCCGGAGTCAAAATCTTCCGTGCGAAAGCCGAAGCGGGCCGGCCGGGAAAGGTCCCCGGAGCCATCGTAACGGACGGCAGGGCGGAAATCAAAGTAGCCTGCGCGGACGGCTATGTCCAAATCGAGGAGCTGCAGATCGCCGGACGCCGGCGCATGACGACCGAGGAATTGCTCCGAGGGTTCAAGGAGATCGAAAGCTGCGCCTTCCGATAGCCGGCGAATGACCCGACCGGCTCGAATAAACCCCGATACATCTTTTCCATGTTCATAAAGATGTATTTTCGGCCCATTGCGGTTTTGCCCATTTTTTCTCGCAATTTATTAGACATAAGGCCGAATTTTGGAAAAGATTGATTATATTTGTTTTACCTATATGCAGCGCAACCCGATTTCTCTAAGTTGAACGATTACGGGAAAATTGACCTGCTTCGCGTCGTTTCACTTTGCATTGTATCGCTTGCCGGGGGCGTTGTCAGAAAATGAATGCAGAAAAGAGCGAACGGCAGGGAGAGAGTTTCACCCGAATGGAAACCGGATCGAACAATAATACCATCACGGAGAGTTTTCTCTATAACTGTGCGATATAGAAAACCGGGGCAGTTTATTCCGTATGCGCGACTTTCTCTTGAACCTGAACGAACATTAAATCCCAATTTTCAACCTCTATGTTAGGTCTTTGGCAACTATTCATGATCGGCATCGTGATTCTATGGTGCATCGCATTGGTTTTATTGATCAACCTGAAGATAAGCTCTGTCAATAAACTATTATGGGCACTGATCGTTACTTTCGTTCCTTTGTTCGGAAGCATCGTTTTTCTCGTATGGAGAAAACGCTTTCTGAAGCAAGCCTGCGAGTCGGGGCAAACAAAACGATAAAATTTCGACACGGTGCGGCAAGTGATTGAGCCAGAAAATCCGTCCCAGTTTTCTTTCATAAGGCGACTTGGCATTGCTTCTATATGCCAGGTGCGTTCGCAACAGGAGTTTTTGTATCCGCCAGTCGCAGCTTGTGACTACAAGCCGCACGTCCGATGCAGCCCTCATCTAAGTCCATCCGCTGGAGAAAACTTGATGCCGAGGAACCGGAAACCTTGGGAATGCAAGGGCCGGCACAACGAAGTATATAACCGGGTTTTCCCCTAAGTCACATAAAAAGAGGAGCCGATTTTCCTGATCGATCGGCACCTCTTTCCGCAACAACTGCTTTCGGCTATGGTTAGGCCGTAGCGAGCCGGATAATCTCCATCCCGTGACGCATGGCCGCTTCGTTGGCAGGCAACAGCCGGGCCATCCGTTCGGGCAACGATTTGGCCAGTCCCGCGAACGCGTTTTCGAGCGTGACGACCGGCCGAACCTTCAGATAGCCGCCCAGAATCATCGTGTTGAAAACCCGGATATTGCCCAGCCGGGCCGCTTCGGCCGTCGCGTCGATCGAATAGACGCGAATATCGCTCCGCGAGGGCGGACGCACGATCCCGTTCGGATCGTAGATCAGCACGCCGCCCGGCTTGACCTTCGGCTCGAACTTGTCCATGCTCTGCTGGTTCAGAATAACGGCCGTGTCGTAGTCGTGCGCGATCGGCGAGCTGATCCGCTCGTCGCTCAGAATGACCGTCACATTAGCCGTACCGCCACGCATCTCGGGGCCGTAAGAAGGCATCCACGTCACTTCGAGTCCCTGCACGACGCCCGAATAGGCGAGAATCTTTCCCATCGACAGCACCCCTTGTCCGCCGAATCCGGCTATGATAAGCTCCTCCTTGAACATATACTTTCGTTTTTAACCGTTAATACCCCGATGCGGGATCAGCCCTTGATGTCCCCGAGCAGATAGAACGGGAACATGTGCTCCTCCATCCACCGGTTCGCCTCGACCGGCGTCAGCTTCCAGCCCGAATTGCACGTAGCGACGAACTCGACGAACGAGAGCCCCTCGCCGTGCATCGAATTGTCGAACGCCTTGCGGATCGCTTTCTTCGCCTTGCGGACGGCCGCCGGCGTATGAACGCTCTGACGCGTCAGATAGGTCACGCCGTCCAGATGCGCGAGCATGTCGGCGATCTTATACGGATAGCCGTGCAGCTTCGGGTCGCGGCCGTCGGGCGTCGTGGCCGTCCTCATGCCCGTGAGCGTCGTCGGAGCCATTTGGCCGCCGGTCATGCCGTAAATCGCATTATTGACGTAGATGATCGTAATGCGGTCGCCCCGATTACAGGCATGGATCGTCTCGCCGGTCCCGATCGCGGCCAGATCGCCGTCGCCCTGATAGGTAAACACGAGTTTCGACGGATTGAGGCGCTTGGCGGCCGTGGCGACTGCGGCGGCCCGGCCGTGGGCCGCCTCGATCCAGTCGATGTCGATATAATTGTAAGCCAACACGGAACATCCGACCGGAGAAATCCCGATCGCATCGTGCTCCAGCCCCATTTCGTCGATCACCTCGGCGACCAGCTTGTGAATCACTCCGTGACTACATCCCGGACAATAGTGCATCGTATTGTCCGTAATCAGGCGCGGCTTGGCGTATACCCGGTTTTCGGGCGATATGTTCACTTCAAATTCTGCCATAACCTTTTACTGCAATGAAAAGTTCGACTTCAGCGCATCGTATACTTCGCCGGGCGAATGCACGACGCCCCCCGTGCGGCCGTAATGGCGGACCGGCACGCAGAAGCGCGAGGCCAGCATCACGTCCTCGACCATCTGCCCCGTGCTCATCTCGACGGACAGGAATCCTTTCACGCGGCGGGACAGCCCGTCGATCGCCTCGGTCGGGAACGGGAAGAGCGTGATCGGCCTCAACAGTCCGACCCGATGGCCGTCCGCCCGGGCCATCTCGACCACCTTCAGCGCGATACGGGCCGAAGACCCGTAAGCCACGAGCACGTAGTCGGCATCGTCGCAAAGCGTCTGCTCGAAGCGAACCTCGTCGCGGCGGATCGCATCGTACTTGGCTTTCAGTTTCAGATTGAAACGCTCCTGTACGAGCGAGTCGAGCTCGACGGACGTAACGATGTTCCGCCCGCGCGAAGACGGCTTGCCTGTGGCGGCCCACGCGCCGCACCGCTCGGCAATCCGGTCGTCGGTCCAGCGGGGACGGGCGGGCGACAGCACGACCTTCTCCATCATCTGGCCGATCACGCCGTCCGAGAGAATCATCACCGGATTGCGATATTTGAACGCCAAATCGAATCCCAGCGGCACGAAATCGTACATCTCCTGCACGGAATAGGGCGCCAGCACGATCAGATGGTAATCGCCGTGCCCGCCGCCCTTGACGGCCTGAAAATAGTCGGCCTGCGAAGGCTGGATCGTACCGAGCCCCGGACCTCCCCTCGACACGTTGACCACCACGCACGGCAGCTCGGCCCCGGCCAGATAGCTCAGCCCCTCGCACATCAGACTGATGCCGGGGCTTGACGACGAGGTCATCACGCGCTTGCCGGTCGCCGCTCCGCCATACACCATGTTGATCGCCGCGACCTCGCTCTCGGCCTGAATCACCGTCATGCCCGAAGTCTCCCACGGACGCATTTCCATCAGCGTTTCGAGCACTTCGGACTGGGGCGTTATCGGATAGCCGAAATAGCCGTCGCAGCCGCACCGCACGGCGGCTTCGGCGACCACCTCGTTCCCTTTCATCAATTTGATCTCTTCCATATCGCTATGATTTTTCACGTCGTCAGGGCTCCGTAAACTTCTGCCTGTACACCGTAATGCAACTATCGGGACAAACGCTCGCGCAAGAAGCGCAACCCGTACAAGCCTCGGGCGAAACCATCCGCGAGAAACGATAACCCTTGCCGTTGACCTCGCCGCTCAACGCGAGAACCTTCATCGGACAAGCGACCACGCACAGCTCGCATCCCTTGCAGCGTTCGGCGTCGACTACGACCGTCCCCTTAATCTTTGTCATAGAATTTCGTTTATTTTCTTACAAATTTATCCGCCGCATATAAAAATAGTAATAATTTTTCATTCGAAATACGATATTCAAGAAAATGTACTTTCCTTTTTCCACCTCATTCTCACCGCATAAAAACATAAAAAACAAAAAGCGTCAGCTTTTCCTACCGTTTCCTGCAAGCCGATGACGAAACCGTGCCTGTCGATTCTGCAAGCAATTCATTCCTGCGAAGAAAATCCCTCGCCGTCGCTGGGAAATCACAAAAAATCGAAAGAAACAAATTGAAATTCCTCAAGCCGAAATACATCCGAATCGATCGGAATATCCCGACCCAACCGACGAATAGTAATTTTTTATTTCATTTACCTAAAAAACTGCCACTTTGCCTATTATCTATCAGTATATTACACGGTTGACAAATCGGATCGGAATCCTTATGTTTGTACTACAAGCTCGGCTACCGAGTTTCTTAATTTACTAACTAACACTGATTTACTATCATGAAGAAATTTTACCCGATCTTATTATGCATGGCGGGCCTGCTTTGGATGAATACGGCGTGCGACGATTCCGACGAAGGCCAGGGCCAGGGGCCGGAAAAAGAAAGTACGGAAACCGCCATGAAATACGTGACGGCCACATACGTCGGCGAACAAAACGCATGCGGCTTTTTCACTTTCGACTTTTGCACAGAGCCTGCGGGCGAGAACGAAGCAATCCCTGCGAATGCCTCCGGACTGCACATAGAACTTTATTCGGACGTCGTGGCGCCCGAAAATCTGCTGGATGCCAGCATCGCTCCGGGAAGGTACGCGACAGGGGAGACTCCGGGCAAATTCACGATCCAGTCCGGACAGACAGCCGAGGGAAGGGTCACCGGTTCCTACTACTACACTACGGACGTAAACGGCAATGTCACCAAGCTCCCTGTAACCGAAGGGGAGATTTACTTCGTCATAACGGACGGCAATCAGGCGGCTTTCATCTCCGACCTGAAGATCGACCAGCAGGAAAACAAATGGGTGTCCTGCGAATACAACGGCAAGATAGACGTCGAACCGGTCTACAATACGGTCTTCACCGCTCAGACCGGATGGTACTGGGGGGACGACGACTATGACTATCCCGGTATCGGACAATATCTAATCACCCTATACGACGGCGAATACGACAGCCAAGGCCTGATCGAAGGAACCTCCATATCGCTCAGCTACTATGCCGAAATGGCGCCTAAGGCATGGGAAGCACAAATTCCCGAGGGCGTTTATCACAGCTCGACGGAGTACCAGAAGGGGACGATCCTCGTAGCCACTCCGGAAATCATCGAGGAACAGCCTTGGAGCATATACGGTTATGCCATGCGGCAACAGATCGTCAATGGCGAAAAAACCGAACATTTCGCCATCGAGGTCGTTTCCAAAGTCGAAAAGATCGGGGACGGGCAATACGTTCTCAAATTCAACATCCTGTTCAACAACGGAGAGAGGCATCTTTCAAAATACGTCGGTAACGTAAGGCAAGGCGACGAGTTCACGAAAACAACCCTGACGCAGGATCTGACGATGGAAACGCCCGGTTTCGGCTATCTCGAATACAGGGGTCCTTCGCCGATGTGGAACATCAAGGGAGTCAATCGCTGGAGCATTCGACTCTACACCGACGGAATAGTCGTACATCCTGACCAATACTGGGGCGTCGAACTGAACGGGGAAGGCGAATATATCACAATCGAATTATTCACCGACTCGCATTATACGACCGAAATTCCGGAAGGCCGCTATGTCATATCGAAAGAAGAAGTACCTTATCATGCCAATATGGGCCAAGGCGGCTGGGGCTACAACTTCGGCACATGGTACTACGACTTGGGAGACAATCAGGCTCCGGCCGTATCCGGCGAGGTTAATGTCGGCAGAAACGGCGACGACTATACGGTCGCTTTCCAACTGATCGACGACAGGGGGAACACCATTCAAAGCGATTATACGGGTCCCCTGCAGTACTGGGACAGCTACAACACTTCCAGCGCAGCTCCCGCCCCTGCTTGGTTGTCCGCTCCTTCCACGAGCTACGAGGCAGCCAAAGCAGCGAAAGTCACGAGCGATCTCGAACAACATAACGGAAAGCAGAACGAAAAATAAGCGATCTTTTTCGGCTGTGTCGAAAGCACTTCGAACCGGCGCGGGAGTCCTTCGAGATTTTCCCGCGCCGGTCTTTTCCCGCATGGCAAAACCTTCCGGCATGGGCTCTGCGACCGGCATCGCTTCTGCAAAGGCTCTCAAGCGGGAAAGCCATGCATAGGTTGGTTAAGCCCGGCCGATCAGACATGCAAAACAAGACGGCATGCCTGCAAAAAAAACGGACGGGAACAAATTCCGTCCGTTTTCTCTTATAAAGCGATTCGCTTCAAAACCTTCCGCCACGTCAATCGAGCGAGTGAATGACCAGCCCCGAGCGTAGTTTCGGCTCGAACCAAGTGGTCTTCGGAGGCATGATCTGTCCCGAGTCGGCGATATCGATCAACTGTTTCATCGAAACCGGATAGAGCGCGAAAGCCACCTTCATTTCGCCGCTATCGACCCGGCGCTGCAACTCGCCGAGCCCCCGGATACCGCCGACGAAGTCGATCCGCTTGTCCGTGCGCAGGTCCTTGATGCCCAGCAACCGGTCCAGCACGCGCTCCGAAAGGACCGTCACGTCCAGTACCCCGATCGGATCGCTGTCGTCGTAGGTCCCTTCGCGTGCCGTCAGACTGTACCAGCGCCCGTCGAGGTACATCGAGAAATTGTGCAGCGCGACGGGATGATAGATGCCCGTGCCCTTGTCCTCGACGATGAAATCCTTCTCGAGCGCCCGGAGCAGCTCCTCGGGCGACAAGCCGTTCAGATCCTTCACTACGCGATTGTAGTCGATGATCTTCAACTGGCTGTCCGGAAAGATGACGGCCAAGAAATAGCAATACTCCTCATTACCTGTGTGCGCCCCGTTAGCTCGCATCTTTTCCTCGGCGACACGCGCGGCAGCGGCCGTGCGATGATGCCCGTCGGCCACGTACAACGCCGGAATCTCGTCGAATATCTCCGTAATGCGCCGCTGAATCTCCTGATCGTCGATCACCCAGAAACGATGTCCGAAACCGTCGGCCGCCGTGAAATCGTACTCGGGCGGATTGTTCTCGACGACACCGCGAATAATCATATCCATTTCGGCATTGGCCGGATAGGAGAAAAACACGGGCTCGATATTGGCGTTCTGATTCCGCACGTGAATCATACGGTCCTCCTCCTTGTCGGGACGCGTCAGCTCGTGCTTCTTGATCCTGCCGCGGACATAATCGTCGAAATGACAGGCGGCGACCAGCCCGTACTGCGTACGGCCGTCCATCGTCTGCGCATAGACGTAGTACTTCTCCTCGTCGTCCTGCACGAGCCACCCGCGCTCGCGCCAGCGCCGGAAGTTCTCGACGGCCTTGCGGTAGACTTCCTCGCAATGCTCATCGGCGATCGGATCGAAATCGATCTCCGGCTTGATGATGTGGAGCAGCGATTTTTCGGTAGCTTCCTTTTTAGCCTCCTGCGAATTGAGCACGTCGTACGGACGCGAGGCCACCTCGGCGGCGTATTTCCTCGGCGGGCGGATGCCCCGGAACGGTTTGATCTTTACCATATTTCCTATTTTTTGAATGATACTCTCCGGACAACCGAAGATGCAAAGCCCCCGGAACGATGTTCCGGGGGCCCGTTCTTCGGCGAAGAACTACTTGTTGACCTGAAACCTGCGATTGCCGTTTTTCAGGAAATCGACCGTCTGACGGGCAGCTGCCAAACCCGCATTCAGATTGGCCTCGGCCGTCTCGGCCCCCATCTTCTTCGGCGTAGCGAACACCCGCTTGCCGAACTTCTCCGTCAGCAAAGGTTGTGCCTCGGCAGCGATGTCGGTGATATATTTCAGGTCGGCGCGTTCTTCGAACGCCCGAATCAATCCCTGCTCGTCGATCACCTCCTTACGCGCGGTATTGATCAGTACGCCGCCCTTGGGCATACTCGACAGCAATTCGTAACCGATCGATCCCCGCGTCTGGGCCGTAGCCGGAATGTGCAGCGAAACGTAATCGGACGAGGCATACAACTCCTCGACCGTTCCGACCGCCTCGACGCCGTCGGCTTCCAGCTGCCTCGGATCGACGAACGGATCGAACGCCTTCACGCTCATGCCGAGCGCACGCCCGTAGCGCGCCACGATACGTCCCACGTTGCCGTAGGCATGGATTCCGAGACGCTTGCCGCTTACTTCGGCTCCCGTACCCGGCGTGAACTGGTTGCGCGAGATGAAGATCATCATGCTCACGACCAGCTCGGCCACGGCGTTCGAATTCTGTCCGGGCGTGTTCATCACGACGATGCCCCTCTCGGTGCAGGCCGCCAAATCGACGTTGTCGTAGCCGGCTCCGGCCCGCACGACGATTTTCAAGTTCCGGGCCGCATCGATCACCTCGCGCGTGACCTTATCGCTGCGGACGATCAGTCCGTCGGCATCGGCCACGGCGGCCAGCAGTTCCGCCTTATCGGCGTACTTTTCGAGCAGAGCCAGCTCGTATCCGGCTCCCTCGACGATTTCTCGTATACCGTCGACCGCCGCCTTGGCAAACGGTTTCTCGGTAGCTACCAATATTTTCATAAACGTAACGTTCTCTAAGGTTTCAAACGAAATGGCTTTTTTCACCCGCGAAGGTCCGGGGTACATGACGAGGATTCCCATAAACGCCTATTTGGCATGGATCTTCTCGAACTCGCGCATGCAGTCGACCAGTGCCTGCACGCTCTCGATCGGCAGCGCATTGTAGATCGAC
>ERZ1673744.3574-NODE-3574-length-10261-cov-10.811679_pt1 | contig 10261 bp, 6 predicted proteins | sample MGYA00580207_ERZ1673744 | MGnify/ENA primary metagenome ERZ1673744 (study PRJEB41218, sample SAMN15661751) | gut metagenome | host: Homo sapiens | place: Canada: London | collected 2015-08-20/2019-03-30 | study: EMG produced TPA metagenomics assembly of... | reverse complement strand
GTACTGTCGGCGAAGTGGAAAAACTGGCTTTCCGAATTTATGGAAGCCCCCTTGATGATCTTGGTAACCCATTGACGGCTCAATCCGAGTCTGCGTGCAATTTCGGCGCGCTTTACTCCATCACGGAAGTAAACAATGCAGCGGCGGCGAAGCTCGAGCTGGGCTTCAGGAGTGGCCTTGCGGCCGTCGAGGGTTGTGGTGGTTTTATCTTCATAACTCATTTATCAATTATAACATAACCGTAGCCGCTTGTCAACTATTTTGTGCCTATGTTAATAATCCCATGCCTCCTACCCGATCGAAAGCACCCGGGCCGGTGCTGAGCCCGCAGTCAAGGCCGGCTGATCTGAAGACGGCTGTCGGATTCCCTGCGTCGCATTCTGCCGCATGAGGCGGCTAGACTTTCGCCTGAATGAATTTTGAATTTCCTTCAGGAACGAAAGCACGCATGTCTCAAAACACCATCCGCGTTCTTCACACATCGGACTGGCATCTCGGCAAAACGCTGGCCGACGTCGACAGAACGGCCGACTACAGAGCATTTCTCAAGTGGCTTCTCGGGATTATTGAAGCCCGGTCCATTGACGTTCTCCTCGTTGCCGGCGACATCTTCGATACGACGATGCCGTCCGCGGACGCGCAGCGCCTCTACTACAGCTTTCTCACGGAAGCGGCGAAGACGAGCCTCAGGCAAATCGTCGTCACTGCCGGGAATCATGATTCGCAGCGCTTTCTGCGCGCTCCACGGGAGCTCCTTTCGGTAGTGAGAACCTTTGTGGCGGGAAGCACCGCTGAAAAAGAGGTCTGCATCGTCCGGGATAAAGACGGTGCGCCCCTTCTCGGCATTGCGGCCGTGCCTTATCTGCGCGAAGGCGACGTGCGTCTTTCTGGAGAAAACGACACCGATGCCGCCCGGGCGGCTGCCTGGGGGCGCGGCATCGGGGAGCACTATGCAAAGGCGCTTGAAGCGCTTAAGACTTCGCTTTCAGGCGCAGACGTCCCGATGATCGCCTCCGGGCATCTCTTTGTGACCGGAGCGAAGGTCGCGGGGCCTGACGAAGGTTCCGACGGAGGCGTCTACGTGGGGAGTCTGAGAAACGTTTCCGCAGCCGTGTTCGGAAGCGCCTGGGACTACGTTGCGCTCGGGCACATTCACCGCGCGCAGAAGGTTTCCGCGGAAATTCCGGTTCGTTATTCGGGGTCGCCCCTGGCGCTCGACATCGGCGGCGCCGGGGACCGGCATGTCGTCGTCGAGCTCGAGTTTGACGGAAGGAATCTCACGGAAACCGAAATCGAAGTGCCGCAGCCGCGCCGGGTGATGCGCATCCGGGGGAACCTGGGCGAACTCATGGCGAAAATTGAGGCTGCCGGGAGCGAATCGCCCGGCGCCATCCTTGAAGCCATTTACGAAGGCGACCCCATGGATGCGGGGATTCTCGTTTCCGAGCTCGGTCGGGCTGCCGGCGAAGCGGGCGTCAACCTTTCTGCCGTGAGGCCGAAGCTTCTCCTCGACGGAACGGGAGACGCCGGACCCGTGAAGAGCCTCGACGACATTTCTCCCGACGGGGTCTTTAAATCCGTACTGGAAGCCAACGCCGTGACGGAAGAGGAGCGCGAGGCCCTTACGCCCCTCTTTCTCGAGGCGCTCGAGCGCGCCGAGATCCTTGAGCGGGAAAAGAAGGCGAAGTTGCGCGAGAAGCTCGCGCAGGGAGAAAAAAGCGCTGAGGAGGACGGGGAATGAAACTGCTGAAGCTCAGAATCGAGAATGTGAATTCGCTGGGCGGCGTGCATGAAATCGACTTTCGCGCGCCGGAATTCCGCGAGAGCGGCATCTTTGCAATCTGCGGGCCCACGGGAAGCGGCAAGACCTCCATCCTCGATGCGGTGACGCTTGCGCTTTACGGCACGACGCCCCGCATGGAGGAGCGCGTTCAGACCGCGAAGAAGGACGACGCCTGCATGGTGCTCACAAAGAACACCGATCAGACAAGCGCTCAGGTGACCTTTGAATCCTTCGGCGCCGTCTATCGTTCGCGCTGGTCGCGGCGCGTGAAGCGCACGGGCAAAATCTCGGGCGACGAGGTGGAGCTTGTCCGCCTCGCGTCGCCCGATGCGGTTGACGGCGAAATCATTGCCGAGCAGAAGAGCGAGTGGAAGCTCGCGCTTGAGCGCATTCTAGGCATGAATCTGAAGGCCTTCACGAGAAGCGCGATGCTCGCCCAGGGGGCTTTTGCGGAGCTCCTTCGCGCCAACAACAGGGATCGTGCGGACATTCTCGAAAAAATTACAGGAACCGAGATCTACACCCTGATCGGCGAGCGCGTCTTCGAGCGCATGACCGAAGAAAAGGACAAGAAGGTGCTCCTTGAGGAGCGTATGAGAAGCGTTGAGGTGCTCTCTGATGAGGACCGCCGCTCGGCCGAGGCTGACCTTCAGAAAACGAAGGCGGAGGCGGAGTCCTTCTCGAAAGCTCTTCAGGAACTGAAGCTCGACATTGCCTGGTCGAAATCCCTCATTGAAGCGCGCTCGAGGAAGGCACGTGCGGATCATGAACTCGGAAGTCTTGAAGCAGAGCGCGAGAAGCTCCGGGGCGAGAGAACGCGAGCGGCCGACGCCAGACGCGCAGCAGAGCCCGCCCAGCTCATCAGCGTCCGGGAGAAGGCGCTTGCGGAGGCATTGCTTCACGGGAAGAATGCCGAAAAGTTCGCCGCAGAGGCCCTCGAAGCCAAAGGTCGAGCTGACGTCCTCGAGAAATCCGTCAGGGAGGCCGAGGCGGCCGAAAAGCATGCCGGCGACCGGCTTCAGAATGCAGAGCCGGAACTCGATCAGATCGAAGCGATGGATAAATCGATCGAAGTTCTCGAGCTTCGCAGTGATGAGGCTCTGAAGCGCATGAAGGATGCCGAGAGGAGGCTTGCGCTATCCGAAAGGGAAGCCGGGGCGCTCGGGGAAGCAGAAGGAAAAGCGAAGGAGGAAGAAGAGAAGCTTCTCGCGGAAATGAAGACGCGCGCGCCGGATGAGCCGCTTGTGACGGAGGCCCCGCTTTTAGCTGAACAGGCCAAGGAGGCGCAGAAGCTTTCTCTCGAGCTCGAGCGGGATCGGGAAGATCTGGCGGCGCTCGATAAAGAACTGAAGAAATATTCTCTCGCGCGCGAAAGGAAGCGCGAGGATGCGGATCGTGAGGAAAAGGCTCTCGAAGTGCTCCGGGGCGAGGTCGCTCAGGCGCAAAGAGAGGCGGGGATTGCATTTTCAGGAAATGCCCTCTCGCAGAAAATCGCTGAAACCAGGGAACTCACGGGCAAGCTCTGGGCGAAGGACTGGCTTCTTGAAACCGATGCGCTCCTCGGATTCGCGCCCGGCATGCCGCCCGAGGCCCTGAAGGTTCTCGAAGCCCGCAGGCTGAAGCTCCGTCGCGAATGGGGAAGCCTCGAAAAGGAAAGCAGAGAGGAGATTGAAGCTCGTCTCAACGGCGTCGAAGAGTGGTCTCTTGAGGCGGGAGCCGTGCAGGAGGCGCTTGAAGACCTTCAGAAGCGGGAAAAGGAAAAAGAAGCAGAGGTTCAGAAGGCGAACCGCGCCGCCATGCTGGCTGATGATGTCTTTGCGCAGAAATCTGCTGATGTCCGAGCAAAGAATGAACTCCTCGCGGCAAAAGAGAATGACGCCGCCGGCAGGTTTGATGCGCTTCAAACGCGAATGGCGGCTTACATGCCGGAAGGCTGGCGGATGACGGATGCCCTCGCGGAAGCCGGATTGCTGCTCGAGCGCGCCGAGGCCGTCCGCGAAGCGCATGAGTCGCTGCAGCGCGCCCGGGTGCAGGCCGCGTCGGCCTCTGCCCGGAGAATTGAGGCGGATAAAAAGACGGCAGAGCTCGCGCTCGACCGGAAGGAAGCCCGGACCCTTTTCGAAGAGGCTTCAGAACGCCTCAATCAGCAGCGCGCGGAAAGAAAGGATCGCTTCGGCGAGCGCAATCCGAAAGCGGAAAGAGAGGCCCTTCAGACGAAGCTCTCGGAATGCATCCGGATGACGCGAAAGGCGGGCGCGCTTCATCAGGAGGCGGTTCAATACCTTCAGGCGGCAGCGATCAAGCGAGAAGCCGAGGAAAAGGCCCGCAAGGAATACGAGGATGCTGCGGCGGACGCAGCGGCAGCGCTCGGGGAAGCGCTTCAGAAAGCGGGCTTTGCGAACGAAATGGAAGTGAAGAGCGCATTCCTTCCGCGGGAAGAGATTGAGGCGCTTGAAGCCGGGATCCGGGCGCACGACCTTCGCTGGGCCGGAGCTCAAAAGGAAGCTCAGAACGCGCGCGAAGCTGAGGAGAAGCTCCTCGAATCGCCCCGCAGGGATTCTCCTCTTGAGGAGCTTCTAGCCGAAGAAGCTGACGCAGACGGGAAGATGAAGGCGGCGCTTGAGCTTAAGGGAAGCCTCGAAGCGCGGCTTCATGCGGACGATGATGCAAGATCGAAAGCAAGGGACGCCGCCGAAGCGCTCGGAAAGGCCGAGAAAACGGTGCTTCTCTGGACGCGTCTCAATGCGCTCATCGGCAGCAAGGACGGCGCCCGCTTCCGGCAGGCAGCCCAGAAGCTCACCTTCGAACTTCTTCTTCATGAAGCAAATTTGATTCTGAGGCAGATGCAGAGCCGCTACGAACTCATCGCCAGGGGCGAGAACGGGCTTGATCTTGCAGTGAGGGACCTTGAGCTTGCGGGCATTGAGCGAACGTCCTTCAATCTTTCGGGCGGCGAAACCTTCATGGTGTCGCTTGCGCTCGCACTGTCGCTCTCGCGCATCAGCACGAACCGGATGCGCGTCGATACGCTCTTCCTCGATGAAGGCTTCGGGTCGCTCGACCCGGTATCGCTCTCGAAGGCTCTGAATGCGCTCGAGATGCTGCAGCAGACATCCGGAAAGCTCATCGGCCTCATCAGCCACGTGCCGGCGGTTCGCGAGCGCGTGGGCGTGCAAATCACCGTGAAGCCGAGAGGCTCATCGGGCCTGAGCGATATTTCCGGACCGGGCGTGAGAAGGCTCGAGCGGGATTGACGCAGGAATGAAAAACGCCTCGCGGAATTCGATTTTCTCCGCGAGGCGTTTTGAACTTCAGGCACCTGAAAAGGCCGGGCGCCTTAATGGCGCTTCTCTTCGCCGATCAGATGGGTGCTGTCGAATTCCTTCTGGTTGCGCATGTGCTTCACGATAACGAGCGCCATGGAGACCATGACGAAGGCGCCGAAAAGAAGCATCGTCATCGGCACCGAGAGATCGGCCTTGATGAGGAGCGCATAGACGCCGAGCATCACGAGAATGGAGAGGTTTTCGTTGAAGTTCTGCACGGCAATCGAGCGGCCGGCGCTCATGAGCACGTGGCCGCGGTGCTGCAGAAGCGCATTCATGGGAACGACGAAATAGCCCGCGCAGATGCCGACGGCAATCATGCCCGCTGCGGCAATGAGGGTCGCCCAGGAGAGGGAGAAGCCGAAGAGCGAGAGTCCGCCCGCCGGCGCCCAGTCGCGCGTGTAGAAGGCCATGATGGTGACGAGAATGCCCATGCAGATCCCCATCGGGAGCACCTTGAGGGAGCTCTTGAGCGGAACGCGCGCGGCGGCAAGCACGGCGCCCACGGCAATGCCGAGGCTCACCACGGCCTGCATGATGGCGCCTTCGGAAAGGTTCATGCCGAGAGCGTGCTCGCACCACTTGAGAACGAGGAACTGCAGCACGGCGCCGGCGCCCCAGAAAAGCGTCGTGACGGAGAGCGAAATCTGTCCGAGACGGTCGTGCCAGAGAAGCGAGCAGCTTCTGAGGAACCCCTTGATCGAATCGTACGGATCAAACTTCTGCTTCGGGTAGCGCGCGCCCGTATCCGGGATGGCGAGGTTGACGAGCGCAGCGGCAATGTAGACGAAGGTGATCGCAAAAATGGCGCCTTCCGCAAAGCTCGCGAGACCGATCGCATTGAGGTGGAAGATGGAAAGAATCGGCTGCGCCACTTCCGGGCGGATAAGGACCCCGCCAAGCACCACGCCGAGGATGATGGAGCCGACGGTCAGGCCCTCAATCCAGCCGTTCGCAACGACAAGCTTCTCCGCGGGAAGAAGCTCCGTAAGGATGCCGTACTTGGCCGGAGAGTAGGCGGCGGCGCCGATGCCGACAATTGCGTAGGCGAGGAGCGGATGTCCGCCGAAGAGCATCAGGAGGCACCCCACCGCCTTCAGGGCGTTCGTGAGGAACATGACGCGGCCCTTGGGCATCGAGTCGGCGAAGATGCCGACCCAGGCTGCGAGAAGGACGTAGCTCACAACGAAAAAGAGCTTGAGGAGCGGCGTCTGCCAGTCGGGCGCGCCCAGGCTCGTGAGGAGCGCAATGGCAGCAATGAGAAGCGCATTGTCCGCAAGCGAGGACAGAAACTGCGCCGCCATGATGGTGTAAAAGCCGCGATTCATTGAAAAGCCCAGCAATTATTGAATCGGGAGAGTCTAACAAACGTTGACTCCCGTCGTCTTGGGAAGCCATTTTGAGCGCTTCCCCTCCGGGCGTGCGGCGGCCATTACAGATCGTTGCGAAAGAGAAAAAGGCGAACTGAGCGGCAAGGTGCGAAAATTTCCCTTTCGTTCTCATTTCCCCGGAGCTTCATAAAGCCGTGCCGCGCCCAATATTTGCTGAAATTGATCTCCATGCCCTTCGCCACAATCTGAGCGTGATGCGAAGCAAGGCCGAGGGCCGCACGCTCTGGGCCGTCGTGAAGGCGAATGCTTACGGCCACGGGCTCGAAAATGCCGTGACGGCCTTTGCCGATGCGGACGGTCTCGCCACCATCGACCTCTGCGATGCCGAGCTTGCCCGCCGCTGCCGCTGGCAGAAGAGAATTCTTCTCCTTGAAGGCTTTTTCGACGCCACCGACATTGAGCGGCTCGAGTCGCTCAAGGTCGAGACCGTCATTCATTCCTTCTGGCAGATCGACCTCCTCAGAAAGGCGGGCGTGAAGGATGTGCGCTGCCACATCAAGGTGAATTCCGGCATGAACCGGCTGGGGTTTCTCCCGGTGGAGGTGAATGCCGTCTACGACGAGCTCACGTCCATTCCGGGCGTGCGCGTGATGGATGTGGTCACGCATTTTGCGAATGCCGAACCCACCTATTTCGGCGACCGCCCGGCTACGGTCGAGAAGCAGCTCGCCCGCATGGGCAGGCTCGCGCGCGGAGGTGCGGCAGCCTGCATGGCGAATTCCGCCGCCATTCTCTTCCACCCGGAGGTGGGAGGCGAGGCGGTGCGCGCGGGCGTAGCGCTCTACGGCGTCAGCCCCGACAGCCATATTTCCTCTGAAGAGCTCGGAATCATCCCGGCAATGACGCTTGCCGCGAAGATCATCGCGATTCAGGAAATTCCAGCGGACGAAGCCGTGGGGTACGGATCGCGCTGGATTGCCAAACGCCATTCCCGCATCGCGGTGGTGGCCTGCGGGTACGCGGACGGCTATCCCCGCTCCATGCCGGACGGCTCGCCCGTCTGGGTTGAGGGTCAGATTGCGCCCTTGACGGGGTCGGTCTCAATGGACATGCTCGAAATCGACATTACCGACATCCCGGCAGCACAGCTCGGGAGCCGGGTCGAGCTCTGGGGGCGGCACCTTCCCGTCAATCGCGTTGCGGCCTGCTGCGGCACGATCGGGTATGAACTCATCTGCGCGCTCGCGCGCCGCGTGCCGATCGTACTGAGAGAGGATGCCTGATGGCGAAGCGCGATAAGGTTGAGTTTGTCTGCTCCGAATGCGGCGGTACGACCGTCAAGTGGCAGGGCCAGTGCCCGCATTGCCGCGCATGGAATACGCTTCAGGAATTCAAGGTTCCGACGGGTGCGGCCGGGCGCTATGGTACGGATAAGCGCGTGGGCCGGGGCTTCGTTGATACGACCGGGGCGCTGCAGGATCTTGCCGACGTCACGGCCGAAGAGGCCCCCCGCGTCGTTACAGGGCTCTCGGAATTCGACCGCGTGATGGGCGGCGGCCTCGTCCGGGGCGGCGTTTCTCTCATCGGCGGCGACCCCGGGATCGGCAAATCCACACTGCTTCTGCAGGTCATGGCTCGGCTTGTTGCGGGCGGGGTCAGATGCGTCTACGTTTCGGGCGAAGAGAGCGCCGGTCAGATTGCGCTTCGCGCCCAGCGCCTCCAGCTTCCGCTTCAGGGGCTGCAGCTCATGAGCGAGATTGAGCTCGAGCACATCGAAGCGGTGATTACGGAGAAGAAGCCCGAATTCGTCGTGATCGACTCGATTCAGACGCTTTTTTCGGGTGCGCTCGACAGCGCTCCGGGATCGGTTTCTCAGGTGCGCGAATGCGCGGCAAGGCTCACCCGCATCGCGAAGACCACCGGCGCCACGCTCTTTTTCGTGGGGCACGTCACGAAGGACGGCGCATTGGCCGGCCCCCGCATTCTCGAGCACATCGTCGATACGGTGCTTTACTTTGAGGGCGACACCCATTCGAACTTCCGTCTCGTGCGGGCATTCAAGAATCGCTTCGGCGCCGTGAACGAACTCGGCGTCTTCGCGATGACGGATCATGGACTGAGGGGCGTAACGAACCCTTCGGCGATTTTCCTTTCGGAATACAAGTCGAACATTCCCGGCTCCACCGTTCTCGTCACTCAGGAAGGCACCCGGCCGCTCCTCGTGGAAATTCAGGCGCTCGTCGACGAAACGCATTCGCCGGCGCCGCGCCGTCTCGCCGTCGGCGTCGACAACCAGAGACTGGCGATGCTTCTTGCCGTTCTTCACCGGCACGCGGGCGTGGCGCTCTTTGATCAGGACGTATTCGTCAATGCCGTGGGCGGCGTGAAGATCTCTGAAACCGCAGTGGACCTTCCCGTGCTTGCGGCGATCTGCTCGAGCTGGCGCGACAAGCCCCTCGAGCGCGGCCTCGTCATCTTCGGCGAAGTCGGGCTCGCAGGCGAAATACGTCCGGCGCCGAGAGGTCAGGAGCGGTTGAGAGAAGCCGCGAAGCTCGGATTTTCAAAGGCGCTCATTCCGCGCGCCAATGCGCCCAAGCAGCCGATTGAAGGGCTCGAGGTTATTGCGGTCGACCGTCTTTCGGATGCGCTGGCGGCAATTTTTCCGTAGCGCATGGGCAAAAGCCTCACTCCGAAAGATGGAGGCCGGCCTGCCGTTCCTTTTCGTACAATAGACAAGTTTTTTAGTTCGAGTTCTCGCTGCTTCAGAGAAGCTTCGGGAACTCTGATATTTCAGGACAGTATTTCCATGACGACGCTTACCAAGCTTCTTCCCGCGCAGGCTGCTCCCGCGCAGGCTCTCCTTGACAAGGCTCATCCGCTTCCCCTCACCTCCGCTCAGCGCGCGGAGCTCCCGCAGACCATCCATACCCCGACGGGCGATGTGACGGTGGGCGTGGCTGCTGCTGATCTTCGTCCGCTTGAGGTCGATGATCTCTTCGTTGATGAAACCGGTGCTTTCTGGGCTGTTCGTCCGGCCGTTGAGAAGGTGCTCCACGTCACGGGCGACCTCAACGTTCTCCGCGAAGCAGCAGGCGCGCTCATCAACCGCGGCGTTCGTCTGGCTCAGATTGACGAAGGCTTCTCCGTCCTTCCGCTCCCCAACCTCGCCAAGATGCTTCAGATGGTGGGTCTCGAAGTGACGGAAGCCGAGGAACCCTTTGATCCGATTCAGTTCCGCGAACCTGCAGGCGGGTGCGGCTGTGGATGCGGCGGACATCACCACCACCATGATGAAGATGAGTGCGGCTGCGGTCACCACCATCACCACGAGGAAGGCGAATGCGGTTGCGGCGGTCATCACCATCATCATGGCGAAGGCGAGTGCTGCTGCGGCGGGCATGACCATGATCACGAGGAATGCGGCTGCGGCGGCCACCATCACCATGAAGAAGAGGAATGCGGCTGCGGTTGCGGCGGTCATCACCACCATCACGGCGAAGGCGAATGCTGCTGCGGCGGGCATGACCACGATCATGAGGAATGCGGTTGCGGCGGCCACCATCACCACGAGGAAGGTGAATGCGGCTGCGGCGGACATCATCACCATCATGACGAAGGCGAGTGCTGCTGCGGTCACGACCACGATCACGAAGAAAAGAAGGGCTGCTGTTGCGGCCACGACCACGAGGCGAAGCATTAACTGCTTTTGACCGCAGGCGGAAGCGGGAGGAAACAACTCCCGCCGGCGTTTGCACCGGGTCGGATGACAATCGGGTAGAGGGCCCCCTTGCAGGGTACCCCCTCCCACACCGCATGGCCCC
>ERZ1673744.3573-NODE-3573-length-10266-cov-14.087357_pt1 | contig 10266 bp, 8 predicted proteins | sample MGYA00580207_ERZ1673744 | MGnify/ENA primary metagenome ERZ1673744 (study PRJEB41218, sample SAMN15661751) | gut metagenome | host: Homo sapiens | place: Canada: London | collected 2015-08-20/2019-03-30 | study: EMG produced TPA metagenomics assembly of... | reverse complement strand
AACCAAGACCCATCAGGATGCCGCAGATCGGCAGCACAGCGACGGGAAGCATCAGTGCTTTGCCCAGTTTCTGGAGATACTTCATCATAAAGCACATTCCTCCTTAAGAAATGTTTGTGTTTACAGACAGTCTCTGGTTGTAAGCCGTCCATAATTCCGTAATAGAATATTAACATACTTTTGCAAAAAAAGAAAGTCCCTTCCGCGATAAATCTATCAAATTGCGTCAAAAGTCCTTATTTGCGTATTTTGCGTGGACATTTTTTGGTTTTCGTGTACAATCCTCGGCTTTATGTTGAAAAATCTTTTCTTTTCTCCGACATTTTGCCCAAAGGCTTGCATCCCAGACGGGAATCGGGTACTATACTATTATAAGGAAACACAGAATTTTGAAGGAGGTTTTCCCCATGGAATGGACCGACATCCGCCTGACCGTGGCCAAGTCCGACGCCGACAACGCCGAAGCCGTTGCCACCATGATCGCCGAGGGCGGCATCTATATCGAAGATTACAGCGACATCGAGCAGCAGGTGGCCGAGATCGCCCATGTGGACCTGATCGAGCAGGAGCTGCTGGACAAGCCCCGCGACCGGGTCATCATCCACATGTATCTGGAGCCGGGCGCTTCCCCCGTGGAGACCCTGGCCCTGATCTCTGCCCGCATGGAGGCTGCCGGCATCGCCTACACCGTGGAGACCGAGGGGGTGGAGCAGGAGGACTGGCAGAACGGCTGGCGCAAGTATTACCACCCGTTGGAGATCGGCAAGCGGCTGGCCGTGGTGCCCTCCTGGCAGGAGTACGACACCGACCGCGTCAAGCTGGTGCTGGACCCCGGCCTTGCCTTCGGCACCGGCGGCCACGAGACCACCAGCCTGTGCATGGAAGCGCTGGACGAGCGGGTCCAGGGCGGTGAACGGGTGCTGGACATCGGCACCGGCAGCGGCATCCTGGCCATTGCAGCCCTGAAGCTGGGTGCCGCCGTGGCCGAGGGCGTGGACATCGACCCCGTAGCCGTGCGCACCGCCGGGGAGAACGCTGCCCTGAACGGCGTGCAGGATAAGCTGACCGTGCTGGTGGGCGACCTGTCCGACAAGGCCAGCGGCAAATACGACATCATCACGGCCAACATCGTGGCAAACGCCATCCTCAGCCTGGCCCCCGCCGTACCCGGCCTGATGGCCGACGGTGCCACCTTTATTGCCAGCGGCATCATTGACAGCCGCAAGGACGAGGTGATCGCCGGGCTGGAAAAGGCCGGCCTTGCCGTTGTGGAAGTAAAGGAAAAGCGCGGCTGGGAGTGCATCGTCTGCAAGAAGGCGTAAGGAGAACCCTCTCAGGCGCTGACGTGTCCGCTCTCCCGAAGGGCGAGCGATAAGATGTAAAAGGATTGATAAAATGCCGCACCGTTATTTTACCACCGAGATCGCCGACGGCACGGCTGTGCTGCGCGGCACCGATGCCCATCATCTGGCCCGCGTGATGCGTGCCCGCATGGGCGATACTGTCATTCTATGCGACGGCAGCGCCGTGGAATACACCGCCACCATCACCGGCTTCGGGGATGACTGCGTGGAATTCTCGGTAGAGCCGGGCTACCCCAGCGCCGCCGAGCCCAGCGTGGAGGTCACCCTGCTGGCCGGTTACCCCAAACAGGACAAGCTGGAACAGATCATCAAGCACGGCGTGGAACTGGGGGCCGCCCATGTGGTGCCCTTTTTCAGCCGGTACTGCGTGGCCGCCCCCAAAAAAGAGGAGCAGAAGAACGAGCGCTACAACCGCATTGCCCTGGAAGCCGCCAAGCAGTGCGGCCGGGGCGTGCTGCCGGACGTGGCTCTGCCGCTGCCCAACTTCGGGGCCGTGTGCCGCACCTTTGACCAGTACGACCTGGTGCTGTTCTGCTACGAGTGCGGCGGTGCGCCGGTGCGCCAGCTGCTGGCCGAGGCCGCACCCGCCGACGGCAAAAAGCGGAAGATCGCCATCGTGACCGGTGCAGAGGGCGGCTTTGCCGCTGAGGAGGCTGAAATGGCCGCCAAAGCCGGAGCCAAAACGGTTGGCCTTGGCCCCCGCATCCTGCGGTGCGAGACCGCCCCGCTGGCCGTGCTCGCCGCCGTGATGACCCTGACCGGCAATCTGGAATGATCTTTCTGTAAAAAGGATGCCCGCACAGCGCGCTGTGCGGGCATCCTTTGCTTTCATTCGAGTTCTGCGTCGTCCGGGTGGGCGTCGGCTTCCAGCAGGGTCTTTTTGGTACGCAGCAGGTTCTGCGGGCTCACCGAGAAGCTGCGCAGGCCCATTTGCAGGTACTGCACCGTGTTCACCGGGTTGCCCACGGCCAGGCCGCAGATGGTCACCGGCACGTTGCCGGCCTTTGCCGCCTCCATGACCATGGCGATGAGCTTTTTCATGGCCGGGCTGGCGGGGCGGTAATACCGCTCGGCGCTGGCCAGCTCCCGGTCGGCGGCGTGGGTGTACTGGGTCAGGTCGTTGGTGCCGATGACCAGAAAATCGCACCCGTGGGCCACGAATTCCTCCGCGGTCAGGCAGGCCGACGGCACGCTGAGCATGACGCCGAAGGGGGTCTTTTCGTTGAAGGGCACGCCCCGCTCCCGCAGGCTCTGGCGGCAGTGCTCCACGATGTGCATGGCGGCGTCCCAGTCCTCCACATCGGTCACCATGGGGAACATCACCCGCAGCGGGCCCCGGTGGGCGGCCCGCAGCAGGGCGCAGATCTGGGTTTCAAACTGGCGGGGCTGGCGCAGGCTGTTGCGGATGCCCCGCAGCCCCAGTTTGGAGGACTGCACGCCCTGATAGGCGTCCGCCATGGTGCGGTCGGCGCCAAAATCGAAGGTGCGCACGGTCACAGGGCAGCCCTGTGCCGCGGCCAGACAGGAGGAATAGAAATAGAACTGCTCCTGCTCGTCCAGAATGCGGCCGGGCAGCATCATGTAGCTGCTGCGCAGCAGGCCCACGCCCCGGGCACCGGACTGCATGGCGGTGTCGATATCCTCCGGGCCAAAGCAGTTGGCCAGCAGCTCAAAGGCTGCGCCGTCCCGGGTGTAGCCGGGCTGGCGGCCCAGCACCCGCATTTCTTCATTTTCACGCTGCAGCTCACAGATGCGGGCTTCTGCCTGCTGGCGGGCCACCGCGTCCGGGTCCAGGATGCACTCGCCCTTGGTGGCGTCCAGAATGACCGTGCGGCCGTCGCAGTCGTCCAGGAACTCCGGCCCCACCTGCACGATGCCGGGGATGTTCATGGCCCGGGCAATGATGGCGGCATGGCTCTGGCCGCTGCCCTCGGTGGTGACGACGCCCAGGATCATGCCGGAGGGCACACTGAACAGGTCGGTGGGCATCAGGCGGTCGGCGGCCAGGATCACCGGGTGGTCCAGTGCCAGCCACATGCGGGGCCGGTTGCCCAGAATGTTGATCACCCGGCTGGTGGCGTCCAGAATGTCCACGCTGCGCAGCTGCATGTAGGGGTTGTCCTTCATGTTGGCCAGCTGGTCGGCGTAACGCTGGCCCACCTTATCCATGGCGGCAGCGGCGCTGATGCCTGCCTTGATGCAGAACCGCACCTCGTTCATCATGCCTTCGTCGTCCAGCATCATGCTCTGGAACTGCAGGATGGCCTGCTCGGTGGAAGCGGCCCGCTCGGCCATAGAGTCCAGCTCGCTCTGGGCGGTGCGCACCGCATCTTCCAGCTGGCGCAGCTCCCGTTCCGGGTCAAAGGGCCCGGTGCTGAACGTTTCCACATGGCGTTCCAACCGGCTCACCTGCCCCAGCACAAGGCCCGGGGACGCAGAAACACCTTTACAGATCTTCATGTTCGGTCACCTCCGGCAGTTCCGGCGCGGTCAGGGCCTGCCAGACCAGCGCCTGCAAGAATGTATTGGGCAGCAGGGCTGCCAGCGCCGCCCGGCCCGCGTCCGCGCTGCCTGCAAACAACGGGGCAAAGCTGGCCATGCGCGCCGGGTCGCAATGCTCCAGGAACGCCTGTTCCAGCGTCCGGGTGGTGTAGTACATCGTGGGGTCTACCCCCACGTCCTCGGCCACGGTTTCCAGCGGGGCAAGCTCGGCGTCCTTCATCCGGGCCAGCAGCAGGGCCGCGTCTGCGGTAAGGGTCACGGGGTATTTCTCCCGCACGGCCTTCTGCACCGCGTCGAACCGTGCCCGGAACGCGGCAGCATCGGCGCTGCTGTCCGGGCCGTTGTCCACGGCATAGGCGCAGCCCCGCACCCGGCCAAAGGCCCGCAGGGTATCGTAGTAGCCCAGCTCCACATTGCGGCGGGCGGTATCGGGGTCAAAGTGCAGGATGTCGCCCAGCTCCCAGTAGCTGCGCACCATGGTGGTGGGCAGACCGGTGAGGTTGGGGCGGGTGATGCCCACGCCCTCCAGGTCCACGCACACCAGCTCGTCAGCCCCCATCTTTTTGGCAAGGCCGGTGGGCATGTTGTCGCTGTAGCCGCCGTCCAGGAACTTGACCCCGTCGATCTCCCGCGCCCGCAGGGCAGGGAAGCAGGCCGCCGAGGCCATAAGGTAATCCTTCACCTGGCCCTGCGGGATCTCGTCCAGCGTCAGCTCCCGGGGCTTCAGGCCCCGCTGCTCCACCGTGACAAGGCCAAAGCGGATGTTGGCACGGCGCAGCGCGTCCTCGTCCAGCACCCGTTCCACGATCTCTTCCAGCGGCGAGACGTCCATACCGCCGGCCTTCACCACGCTGCGCAGAAAACTGTGCAGGGCCGACAGGTCGGCGTTTTCTTCGGGCAGCTCCATCACATCCTTGCTGCGGATGGTCAGCCACATATCCCGCGCCACCTCGTACAGGTCCAGCACGAACATGGCACCGTTCAGGCTGCCCACACTGGTGCCGGTGATGATCTGCGGGTGCCAGTCCAGCTCCATCAGAGCCTTCCACACGCCCACCTGATAGCTGCCGCGTGCTCCGCCGCCGGCCAGCACCAGCGCTTTGCACGGAGTGGTTTGGTTTTCCATACTGCCTGCCTCCCTGTCTGTCTTTGCTGAAATTATACCATATTTTCCGGAAAATTTCTCCCCGTTTTTTGGTTCCTCACGGCTTTTATACGGCTAAGATCCGTGGTATACTGGGCAGGAATCATCTTGAAGGAGGAACTTTGCCCCATGCGCTGCAAGCAATGGATCTTTGATATGGACGGCACCCTCACTGACAGCATGACCGTGGTGTGGCGGGGTGCCCCGCTGGCGCTGCTGCAGCGCTATGGCCGCACGCCAAAAGCAGACCTGAACGACGTGCTGCTGACCATGGGCATGGCCGACGGTGCCCGCTACCTCATCCGAGAATACGACCTGCCCCTGACCGAGGCGGAATATTACGACGTGATGCGGGACGTGATCGCCCAGCTGTACGAAACGGTGGACCTGAAGCCCGGTGTGCGCACCCTGCTGGCAAAGCTGCAGGCCGAGGGGGCCCGGCTGTGCCTGTGCTCCAACACCTGGTCCGACCAGTGCCGCACCGTGCTCACCCGGCTGGGCATCGCGGACTATTTTTCCTTCATCGTGGAGGCGCAGGGCGTGCTGCACAAGAGCCGCCCGGAGGTGTTCTTCGAGTGCATGCACCGGCTGGGCGGGGCCGACCCCGCCGCCTGCGCCGTGTGCGAGGACGCCATTTACGCCGCTTCCACTGCCCACAAGGCCGGGTTCACCGTGTTGGGCGTGCAGGACGCCGCCAGTGCCGACGATGCCCCTGCCATGGCGCAGGTGTGCGACCAGTTCCTGCCGGACTGGACCGCACTGGACTGGTCGAAGGTCTGAGAAATTTTTCCGCAAAAAACACGCCGGTGTTCCCGCTGTGGGAGCACCGGCGTGCTGTTATTTCAGGCTGTATTTCTGCTGCTGCACCCATTGCTGGAAGGCGTCCCGCACGGCACCCTCCCGCCCGCGGGGGATGGAGATGCGGGCCCCGCTGCGCATGCGCAGTTCCCCGGCAGAAAGCAGGTCCGCCTCGGCCAGATTGACCACATAGGAGCGGTGGGGCTGCAAAAAGCGCCCATCCGCCAGCAGAGGCTGTGCCACCGCAGAAAACGGCACCCGCAGCGACAGGGTGGGCACGTCCTCCCCGCTGGTGAGGTGGAAGTGCACGATGTGGTGGGTGCACTCCAGATATTCGATGCCCGCATAGGGCAGCGCCCGCAGGCCCTCGGCGGTGTTCACCGTGACAGACGGGCCGTATTCCGGCTCGGCGGCGCGGGCCAGCAGGGCCGAAAGCTCCCGCTGGCGCACCGGCAGCAGCAAATATTGCAGCGCATCCACCTTGTAGGCGCTGTAAGCGTGGGCCGTGGTGCGGGCCACAAAGGCCAGCGGGGCCCGGCGGCCCCGGCGGCGCAGCTCCCCGGCAGCCGCCAGCCCCACCGGCGCAGCCGAGCCGGAAAGCTCCAGCAGGTACAGGTCGTACCGCACGCCCTCCCCGTCCTTCCGCAGCAGGGCGTCGGTGTCCGGCAGGTGTTCCACGATGCAGGCGTCCGCTCGCCGGGCAAAAAATTCCATGCACTGGCGTTCCAGCCCGCTGCGCAGGCCCGCGTCCGGGCTGCACACCGCAATGTGAAAGATCACAGGATCCCTCCTCTTCAAACCCGCCCTTGCATTTTGCGCGGTGCGGGGGTATAGTAATCAAAAAACAACAAAGGAGACGCCGCCATGTCAAAGCCCCTTGTCAGCATCATTCTGCCCGTGTACAACGCCCAGAACCACATCGCCCGCTGTCTGGAGAGCATCTGCGCCCAGAGCTGGCAGAACATCGAGGTCATCGTGCTGAACGATGGCTCCAAGGATCAGAGCCTGCCCGTGTGCGAAGCGTTCCGCGCAAAGGACGAGCGCATCGTGCTGGTGGACAAGGCCAACTCCGGCGTGTCCGACACCCGCAACCTGGGCCTGAAGCTGGCCAGCGGCAAGTATGTGCAGTTCGTGGACAGCGACGACTATATCGACCCGGACTTCACCGAGCATCTGGTCACCGTTGCCGAACAGAACAACGCCGACCTGGTCATCGCACCTTACAAGATGGTGATCCCCGCCGGGGCCACCAAGCCCGAACAGGTGCTGGACAAGCTCCAGGACGAGCTGGGGGTCATGACCGTGGCCCGGCCCCCGGAGGTACGGGAGTACGGCTTTCTGCCTGCCGGGGTCTACACCCAGGACGAGTTTGCCCGGCATCTGATGGACAAGCCTGCCTCTTATTTTTACGGGGTGCTGTGGAACAAGCTGTACCGCCGGGACCTGCTGGTGGACCACCAGATCCAGTTTACCAGTGAGGTGCGGTGGGCCGAGGACCTGGTGTTCAATATGCAGTACCTGGAGTACGCCAACGTGCTGGTGTCCATCCCGGAGGCAGGGTACTACTATGTCCAGAACCCCCAGAGTATCTGCCACACCCAGATCAACCCCGCCACCATCGTGCAGAACAAGATCCAGGTGTTCCGCTACTACAAGGACCTGTACACCCGGCTTGGCATCTACGAGGAGGTGCGGCCCCAGCTGTACAAGTTCCTGGTGGATATTGCAGAGAGCACTTACCCTTCCGGCCCCTTCAAGGAGGTCATCGACGAGGCCAAGGCATACTGGAAGGATGCCCGCGAGGACGTGCAGACCCGCACCGCCGAAGCGCGCGAGCGCTGGAACGGCATGCGGGAGGAGCTGCGGGAAACGGCGCAGGAACGCAGTGCCGAGCGGAAGGCCCGGCACGACAGCGACCCCAAAGAATAAGCAAAAACAACAAACGGGAAGCCGCAGGACCTTGCACGCTCCGGCACGGCTTCCCGCTTTTTTATGCGATGTTCAGCGGCCGGGTGCTCAGCAGCCGATGGCGGCGCACTTCTTGGCCAGCCACTCGCGCTCCTCGTCGTTCAGGCGGGGTGCCAGCTTCTCGAACACCTGACGGTGGTAGTTGTTCAGCCAGTCCAGCTCGTCCTTGGTCAGCACACCGGGCACGATGGGAGAAGTGGCGATGGGCACGAACATGATCGGCTCAAAGCCCAGGAAGGTGCCGTACTGGTTGTCGGCCTTGTGCACGCACACCAGCTCGTTCTCGATGCGGATGCCCACCAGATCGGTCTCGTACACGCCGGGCTCGTCGGTCACGATCATACCCGGGCGCATCAGGGTGGTGTTGCGGCCGTTCAGGGCGTGGGGGCCTTCGTGGACGTTGCCCACAAAGCTGACGCTGTGGCCGGTGCCGCAGCGGTAGTTGATCAGGTGCTGCCACAGCGGTTCACGGGCGATGGTGTCGATCATATGGCAGTCGCAGTAGTCCAGCCAGACCGCCTTGGCGATGTCGATGTGGCACTGCAGGGTCCAGGTGTAGAACTTGCGCTCGTCCTCGGTCAGCTCACCCAGCGGGTAGGTGCGGGTGATGTCGGTGGTGCCGTCCATGTAAGTGGCACCGCTGTCCACCAGCAAAAAGCCCTTGCGCTGGAGCTTTGCGTGGTCCTCCGGGGTGGCGTGGTAGTGCATCATGGCTGCGTTGCCGCCGTAGGCCGCAATGGTGCCAAAGCTTTCCACGATGAACTTATCCGTGGTGCTGCGGTACTTGTGCAGGATCTCGTCCACGGTCAGCTCGGTCAGCTCTTCGCCGGCTTCCAGACGCTTTTCCAGCTCGATCTGGAACCGCACCATGGCCACAGCGTCGCGCAGGTGGGCTTCCTTGTCGTGGGTCAGCTCCACTTCGTTCTTCACGCCCTTCATGGGCAGCAGCGGGTCGGCCAGGTCCTTCACGGTGAGGGCGGCGTTGTTCTCCAGCACCTGATACACGGCATAGTTCACGGTGGCGCTTTCTGCCAGCACGGTCTGGGGCTCGGTCTCAGCGGCCATGAAGTCCAGCACACTGTCGTACTCGGCCAGGGTCACACCGTTGGCTTCCAGTTCCGCCCTTGCCTCCGGGGTCACGCGGGCGGTGTGGATGAACAGCACGGCGCGGTCCGGGGTGACATAGCAGTAGGCCATGGCGTAGGGGGTGCACTCGATGTCCATGGCGCGCAGGTTCAGCAGCCAGGCAAGGTTGTCCAGCTTGCCCACCAGCTGGGCGGTGCAGCCCAACTCGGCCAGCTTTGCACGCAGCTGGCCCAGCTTTTCGGCGGGGGAGAAGCCTGCGTATTCCTTGGGCAGGATCCAGGCCGGGGTAGCGGGCAGAGCCGGGCGGCCCTCGGTCCACAGCTCATCTTCCAGGAACAGGGTCTTGATGGCGGCGTTCTTGGTTTCCAGCGCCTTCTTCACGCTGTTCACCAGCGCGCAGCTGGCGGTCAGACCGCACAGGCCCAGCTTGCCGCCCTCAGGCACCACCTTGGCGCAGTATTCCTCCACGGTGGGCACGCCCGGCTCACCCATCTTCATCAGCTGGATCTCGGTGCCTGCGATCTCCTTCTCGGCCTGCACGAAGTAGCGGCCGTCGGCCCAGACCGCACTCTCGGTCATGGTGACCACGAAGTTGGAGTTCTCGCCGTGGAAGCCGGAGAAGTAGGTCAGGGAGGTGTAGTGGTCGGGCAGGTACTCGCTGGAGTGGGGGTCGCCCACCGGGATCAGGTACACGTCCACACCGTTTGCCTGCATGGCGGCACGCAGGGCGGCCAGCCGTTCGGGAACTGTATTCATGCTCATAGAAAAGCCTTCTTTCTCCTATTTGCCGGAAGAACGTCCGGCGGCGGTGGTTTGCTACTGCATATTGTAGCATTCCGGCGCAAAGAATGCAATGCGGGAGTGTCGGCTGTTCCGGACGCAAACACGCAGCGGCCCGCAAAGACCGCTGCGCGTTTTTTCTTCACACGGTTGCCGTGCTGTCAACAGCCGCCGCAGTGTCGCCTGCATCCTGCGGGGGCTGACCGCCTGCCGGTCGTTGACCGTCCGTTGGCGGGGTCTTGCCGTCCGGGGGCGTCCGTCCCTCTGCCGGAGCCTGCCCGCCGGGGCCGCCGGTTCCCCTTATTTGTCGTCCAAAACGCGAAAACGCAACCAAATTGCAAAAAATGTTACAATTTTTTCTTGAAAAAGGCCGTTTTCCCATTGACAGGCTTGCTATAATAGAGATGTAAGATTTTACGGGCCAGCGCTCTGCGGCTCTGTCTGCTAACAAAGAAAGAGGCATTCAAACTATGACCAAAATTGATATTTTTTCCGGCTTCCTGGGTGCCGGCAAGACCACTCTGATCAAAAAACTCATCAAGGAGGCCTTTGCCGGCCAGCAGGTCGTTCTGATCGAGAACGAGTTCGGTGAGATCGGCATCGACGGCGGCTTCCTGAAGGAGT
>ERZ1673744.3571-NODE-3571-length-10269-cov-4.055806_pt1 | contig 10269 bp, 6 predicted proteins | sample MGYA00580207_ERZ1673744 | MGnify/ENA primary metagenome ERZ1673744 (study PRJEB41218, sample SAMN15661751) | gut metagenome | host: Homo sapiens | place: Canada: London | collected 2015-08-20/2019-03-30 | study: EMG produced TPA metagenomics assembly of... | reverse complement strand
TATGCAATTCGTAAAATGGAAAAACGAAAAATTGTAATTGTCCCGAAAAATAAAATGAAAGTGCTTGCCTTTATCAGTAGAGTTCTGCCGCAGAGCCTGGTCATCCGCATGACCGCACGGCAGCAGAAGAAAAAGAGGAACTGGTAGGTTTTGGGGGAGGCGTAATTTATCAAAAAAAAGGGTTGCGTTTTGTGAGCGCTTTCGCTAGACAAACGCGTAAGGGTATCGGCATGCAAAATACGCAATGCCAGATACCCACGTGTTTGTACTCACAAAACGCAACCCTTTTTTTTGATAAGTTACGGCCTCTCCCCAAAAGGCTACCTATAACTGAAGTGAAGAAATTGGTCGTTTGAAATGTTTTTTTTTGAGGGTGGGGGAGGTAATGCAACCTTTTGAGCAAAATTAAGTAAAAAAAGTTGTTTCCTACGGAATTACGGAAAACAAAAAAGTACCAACGAACACTTGACACAGTGCCGAAATGCTGATAAACAGGGCGTTTGTGAGAATTCAAAGGTGCCGGATAATGAGAATAGGGCACTGGCGGAGGAGAGCCTGCAAATTATGTGAGCTTTGCATTGAAGCCGGGCGGATTGCAGGGATATGTGGAAGCTATGGCGGAGTTTAATTAAATACGATGTGAGATGGCACCGGTTGGAGAAGTCTGACCGGTGTTTTTATATTTCTTCAAATTGAAGATTGCAAATTGAAATGTTCAATTTGTAATTGTGAAAGAATAGAAATGGTGGTATACTGAGATATAGTTAGACATTTCGTGTTAGGTATTCCTGGAGGATAACGATGACAGTTAATTACGATAAGTTGTGGAACATATTAAATGAACGTGGAATGATGAAAACGGAGCTTATAAAAGAGGCAAAGATAAGCACAAATGCTATGGCAAAGTTGGGCAAAAATGAAGATGTCCGAGTGGGAGTATTGGCAAAGATTTGTGTAACTCTGGGGTGTAAGCTGGACGATATTGTAGAGATAGAGTCCTGATAATGGAACAGGGTTTGTGGGAAGATTTTATATGGGGTAGTGGAATTTTTGTTTACTTGAACTTCCGATAATACAAAATTATGAGAAGTTTAAAGATGTGTGAAGGAGGTAGCGATGGTTTCGAATTTTGATTTTTTGAAGAAAGATTTTCCGGTGCTTTCAAATTTTGGAGAAATGGCTGAGAAATATTGTTACTCTGATTCAAATTCATGTTTAATGAAGTTGGGTATGATTGGAGAAACTATTGTAAATTTAATGTTTACATATGATAGAATTGCATTTCCACATGATAACACAGCAGTTGCACGTATAGACAAATTAAGTAGAGAAGGGTTACTTACAAGTGATTTAGTTGCTATTTTGCATGGTCTTAGAAAGGTAAGAAATAAAGCAGTACATGAAAATTATGCTTCGATAGCAGATGACAAAACATTTTTGCCGATGGCACACAGTCTCTGTGAATGGTTTATGCAGACCTATGGAGATTGGAATTATTCTCATAAAGATTTTGTCATGCCGGAAGAAAATACAGTATCAGGTACAGTTGATAAAGAGGCTGAAGAGAAAAAGGAATCAGAACTCACAAAGTTAGCAGAACAAATGGCAGCAGCGGCTCCGATTATTGAACAGACAGAGCGTAAGAAGCAAGCTTATAAAGCAGCCAATCAAAGACCAAAAACAGAAGCGGAAACTCGTTTCTTGATTGATGAACAATTACGAATGGTAGGATGGGATGCAGATACCGAAAATCTGCGCTACTCCAAGGGAACTCGTCCTACAAAAGGTAGAAATCTCGCAATCGCTGAATATCCTACGAATTCTAAAGTGGGAAATAGAGGATATGCAGATTATGCACTTTTTGTAGGAGAGAAATTAGTTGGTATTATCGAAGCAAAAGCTATTCATAAGGATATCCCTTCTGTTATTGATTATCAAGGAAAAGACTATCCAAGATGTATTCGAAAAGAAGATGAGAAATACGTTATAGATACATGGGGAGAATTTAAAGTTCCATTTACCTTTGCAACAAATGGAAGACCTTACCTTGAGCAGTATAAGACAAAATCCGGTATCTGGTTTTTGGATTTAAGGAAACCGGATAATTCGCCGATGGCATTACGGGGCTGGATGAGTCCCGATGGAATGGAAGAATTGCTTGCTGCGGATATAGAAGGTAAGAATAAGAATCTGAAGGAAATGTCATATGACCTTTTGACAGATAAAGACGGACTGAATTTGAGACCTTATCAGCTGAATGCGATTAGGGCGGCAGAAGAGGCTGTTATTAGCGGAAAGCAAACCGCATTATTAGCAATGGCTACCGGTACAGGTAAAACAAGAACTGTATTAGGTATGATTTACCGATTCCTTAAGACAGAGAGATTTCGTCGCATCTTATTTTTGGTAGACCGTACAGCATTAGGAGAACAGGCTCAGGATGTTTTCGAAGAAGTAAAAATGGAAGATCTCCTCACACTTGATGATATTTATAATATTAAAGGTTTGGAAGACAAAACAATTGATAAGGAAACTCGTATTCACATTTCGACTGTTCAGGGAATGGTTAAGCGAATTATGTACAATGACGGTGAAACCATGCCTGCTGTTTCGGATTATGATTTGCTCATAATAGATGAGGCACACCGCGGATACATCCTAGACAAAGAAATGGGAGAAGATGAGGCTCTTTATAGAGACCAAAGAGAATATCAGAGTAAGTATAGGTCAGTTATAGAATATTTTAATGCTGTGAAAATTGCACTTACAGCAACACCGGCATTACAGACTACAGAAATCTTTGGAGAACCGGTTTTTAAATATACCTATCGTGAGGCTGTTATTGAGGGATATTTGGTAGATCATGATGCACCTCATGAGTTAAAGACTAAATTAAATACAGAAGGTATTCATTATAAAAAGGGTGATGCGGTTACAATATATGACCCAATCACCGGAGAAATCGAAAATAGTGAGTTGATAGAGGATGAACTGGATTTTGATGTAGATTCATTTAATAAGCAGGTTATAGTAGAATCCTTTAATAGAACGGTTTTGGAAGAAATAGCAAAAAATATAGATCCGGAATCCCCGAGGGAACAGGGGAAAACATTGATTTATGCTGTTAATGATGACCATGCAGATATGATTGTATCAATACTTAAGGATATTTACACAGAATATGGTGTTGATAATGATGCAATTATGAAGATTACTGGCAGTGTAGCCAACGGAAATAAAAAGAAAATACAAGAGGCAATAAAGCGTTTCAAAAATGAAGATTATCCATCCATTGTTGTCACGGTTGATTTGTTGACAACAGGTATTGATGTACCTTCGATTTCAACGTTAGTGTTTATGCGCCGTGTTAAATCCCGTATTTTGTTTGAACAGATGTTGGGACGTGCTACACGTTTGTGCAAAGAGATTCACAAGACACATTTTGATATTTATGACCCTGTTGGTGTTTACGATGCTTTAGAGGATGTCAATACAATGAAACCAGTAGTAGCAAATCCAAGCACATCATTTACACAGTTATTAGATGGCTTAGAGGAAATGGATGATGAAGCACACGTAAAGAATCAAATCAATCAGGTAATCGCAAAGCTACAGCGTAAAAAGAAAAATATTGATGCAAAAACGATGGAGCATTTCATTGATATGTCAGGAGGAATGGACCCGACACAGTTTGTAGTTGATATTCAAAAACGCAGTCCGGAAGATGCTAAAAAGAGATTATTGGCATATTACGATTTATTCCGTATGCTTCAGGAAAGTAAGCCAAATGGTGGACGACCTGTTGTTATTTCTGATGAACAAGATACTTTTATCGAAGAGAGAAGGGGCTACGGAAATAAAGATGCCCGCCCGGAAGATTACATAGATGCATTCTCAAGCTATATTCAAAATAATATCAATGAGATTGCAGCATTAAAAATTATCTGTACAAATCCGCGTGAACTTACCAGGGATAGCTTGAAGTCCCTGATGCTTACGTTGGATAGAGAGGGATATACAACACAGCAATTAAATACGGCAATATCACAATTGACAAATGAGGAAATGGCAGCAGATATTATAAGCTTGATTCGCAGATATGCTATAGGTTCAGTGCTTATCGGCCATGAGGCAAGAATTAGAAAGGCTGTGGATCGATTGCGAAAAGCACATTCTTTTACTATGCAGGAACAAAATTGGATTAAGAGAATGGAAGATTATTTGCTGAATGAATCAGTACTGAATATTACAGTATTTGATGAGGACAGTCGTTTCAAATCGCAGGGTGGATTTGCGAAGATAAATAAAATATTTAGTGACAAATTAGAAAGTGTCGTTTTAGAACTCAATGAGTATCTATATGATGATGGAGGAAGAACTGCATGACAACACAAGAAATCGTATCAAAACTTTGGAATCTTTGTAATGTATTAAGAGATGATGGAATTACCTATCATCAGTATGTAACTGAGCTTACATATATTCTGTTTCTTAAAATGGCAAAGGAAACCGGTGCAGAGAAGCAGATACCGGAAGGTTATCGTTGGGATGTATTAAAATCAAAAAGTGGTGTTGAATTAAAGAAATTTTACAAAGAATTGCTGAATCATCTGGGAGAAAACTGTACAGGACGCGTAAGAGAAATTTATCAGGGTTCCGCAACTAATATTGAGGAGCCGAAGAACCTCGAGAAAATTATTACGACGATTGATGGACTTGATTGGTTTTCAGCTCGTGAAGAGGGGTTGGGCAATCTTTATGAGGGATTATTGGAGAAAAATGCGAACGAAAAGAAATCCGGAGCAGGTCAGTATTTTACACCTAGAGTCCTTATTGATGTGATGACAAGATTGATGAAACCACAGCCGGGAGAACGCTGTAATGACCCAGCCTGTGGAACGTTTGGATTTATGATTTCTGCAAGCCAGTATGTGAGAGAGAATACAGATGATTTATTCCAATTAGATGCGGATACTGCAAAATTCGAAAGAGAAGAGGCGTTTACCGGCTGTGAGCTTGTGCATGATACACATAGGCTTGCATTGATGAATGCAATGCTACATGATATTGAAGGTGAAATAAAGCTGGCAGATACTTTGTCTAATGCTGGAAAAGAAATGAAAGGATATGATGTAGTATTAACGAATCCGCCTTTTGGAACCAAGAAGGGTGGAGAACGTGCTACAAGAGACGACTTTACATTCCCAACCAGCAATAAGCAGCTCAATTTCCTGCAGCATATTTACAGAAGCTTGAATACAGATGGCAAAGCAAGAGCAGCAGTTGTATTGCCGGATAATGTTTTATTTGCAGATGGAGATGGCGAAAAAATTCGTAAAGACCTTATGGAAAAATGTAATCTGCATACAATCCTTAGATTGCCTACCGGTATTTTCTATGCTCAGGGAGTAAAGACCAATGTATTATTCTTTACGAGAGGTAAAACGGATAAGGCTAATACTAAAGAAGTTTGGATATATGACCTCAGAAATGACATGCCATCATTTGGAAAGACAAATCGTTTGAAGAAAGAAGATTTTGATGACTTTGTTGCTTGCTATGCGGATGGTGATTTGTCAGCACGTAAAGAAACATATAGTGAAGAAAATCCGAATGGAAGATGGAGAAAATTCACATATGATGAAATTTTAGCAAGGGATAAAACAAGTCTTGATATTACATGGATGAAGAGTGATTCGGGGACAGATGATTACACTCTTGCAGAATTGTTAGAACAAATAAAGGAAAAATCATCCAACATATCTAAGGCAGTTGCGGAATTGGAAGCACTTATAGGAGAGGTGGAAGAATAATGGATACAAAAGCATTACGACAAAAAATACTTGACCTTGCTACTCGCGGTAAATTAGTTCCACAGGATCCAAACGATGAACCGGCATCCGTATTGCTGGAGCGTATCAGGGCTGAAAAACAACAGATGGTCAAGGATGGCAAGTTAAAACCTAAGGATATTAAGAATGATACCATTATCTTTGTTGGTGAGGATAATTTACATTATGAGAAGTTCCAGGACGGAACCGTGAAATGTATTGAAGATGAGATACCATTTGATGTGCCAGAGGGGTGGGAATGGACGAGACTTGGATTTTTAGGGCAGTACAAAAAAGGACCTTTTGGAAGTAGTATTACAAAGGCAATGTTTATTCCTGATTCCCTTACTGCAATTAAGATATACGAACAAAAAAACGCTATCTGCAAAGATGCAAGTTTAGGAAACTATTTTATCTCTAAAGATAAGTATGAAACATTAAAAGGTTTTGAAGTTTTTCCAAATGACATAATTGTTAGTTGCGCCGGTACAATAGGCGAGTCTTATGTACTTCCGTCAAATATGAGAAAAGGAATCATAAATCAAGCACTTATGAAAATTACTTTGTTTGATTTAAGATTGCTTGATTTCTATTTGATGTATTTTGATTTCAAACTTAAAGAATCCGCACAAGAACACGGACATGGAATTGCGCTAAAAAACATACCTCCATTTGATGTTTTAAAACAATATCTTATTCCTATTCCACCGATTGAAGAACAAAAGAAAATCATTAAATCAATTAATTCACTATTAGAAATGGTTGATTTGATTGATTCAAATAGTAATGAAGTTGCCGAGCTAATTAATTTTACAAAATCCAAAATACTCGACCTTGCCATCCGTGGCAAACTTGTACCACAAGACCCTAATGATGAACCAGCTTCTGTTCTACTTGAACGCATTCGTACAGAAAAAGAAGAACTCATCAAAGCCGGCAAAATCAAGCGTGATAAGAAGGAATCTATCATCTTCCGTGGTGAGGATAACTCTTATTATCAACAAACCGGAACATTAATAGAAAATATTAATGATTGGAATTTGGATGATATTCCTATTAATTGGGAATTGTGCTGTTTAGGTGAGATATGTGATTATGGAAACTGTGTTAATGTAGATACTAAAGATATTGACGAGGAAGCGTGGGTTTTAGATCTCGAAGATATTGAAAAAGATTCCGGCAAAGTTATACATAAAATTAGGAAATATGAACGTGATTCGTCTAGTACAAAGCATCTGTTCAAAAAGGGACAGGTCCTTTATAGCAAGTTGCGTCCTTATCTAAATAAAGTGGTTCTTGCAGATGAGGAAGGATTTTGCACCTCTGAAATTCTTCCGTTGAATTTCTCAAATGTTGTTGAACCACAATATGCATTATACTATCTAATGTCACCTACTTTTTTGAAATATGCCAATCGTTGCTCATATGGAGTAAAAATGCCACGACTGGGTACTGCAGATGGGAGAAAAGCAGTATTTCCTTTGCCTCCGTTTGAGGAACAACGACGAATTTCTCAGCATATTTCAAAAATATTTATTGAGATAGACGATATCTCAAATATGTTACTATAGTGAACAGCCGCTTTCAAAAAGCGGCTGCACTTCTTACCAAGTTACTATTTTATCTACAAGTGCTTGTTGTTCACTTGCGGTACGTCGTAAATAGATACGAGTAGTTTCAATGCTTTCATGCCCCATAAGATCAGCCAGTAATGCAATATCATTATACTTTTCAAGAAAGTTTTTGGCATATCTATGACGGAAAGAGTGTGGATAGACCACTTTGCTGTCCAATCCATATTTGTCTGCATAATTCTTGAGCTGTTGAGAAATACCTCTAGTCGTTATACGATTACCATACCTGTTTAGAAATAGATAGCCTGACGTGCGTTGGGTTTCACCCAACCACTTTAGCGTTTCTTCACGTAATATTTTCGGAATGAATAATCTACGTAATTTACCGCCCTTGCTATACAAATCAAAATATCCAAGTTGCACATGCTCAATCTTAATACGAATTAATTCACTTACACGAGCACCAGTCGCAGCAAGGTACCAAACAACAAAATACCACTCCATATTATTATCTTTTTTAAGTTGATTCTTCAGGAATTTATAATCGGCATTGCTGATTACATTTTCCAAAAAACTTTTCTGCTGAATCTTTACTGCTTTGAGTCGCAATTGTGGCTTTTCTAAATATTCCAGATATTTGTTAATTGCTTGTATTCTAAGATTTACAGTTTTGGGTTTAAAATGTTCCATCAGATAGCCCTTGTAGGCAAGCAAGTTTTCCTTAGAAACCTTCTCATAATTTGTAGTGAAGTAATTCACCGTCCACAGATAGGATTCGATGGTGTTACCTGATAGATTACCTTTTTTTAGGTAATCTTCAAAAGTTATTTCTGTCTTCATATAAAGACACCTCCATAAATTTATTTGCGGGTATCCGCTGAATAAATTATAGAGGTAAAAGTGTCGAATTCTCTTATTATGAGAAGATAGGTAATGAAGTTCATTGCATTGATGAAGATATTCCTTTTAAAATACCACATAATTGGATTTGGTGCCGTATGAGCAGCATCTCTGATATAATTATGGGTACATCACCTAAAGGAACAAGTATTTGCGAAAATCCACAATATACTGAATTTCATCAAGGGAAAATATACTTTTCAGATATGCTTATTAAAAACAGTGGTCAATACACAAGAGAACTCACTAAAATTGCAAAGCCTAATTCAATATTGCTATGTGTAAGAGCGCCTGTCGGTGAAGTAAATCTTACAGATAGAAAACTTTGTATAGGCAGGGGATTAGCCTCTATAAGTCCTTTGGGTGCTGTTTCAAAATATTTTATGTTATATTGGATAAAAGCTTTTAGGGAAACACTAATAAAAAAGGCAACCGGAACAACATTTGTAGCTGTTACTACAGACGTTGTAAAAGGTTTATTATTACCTATACCACCGTTAGCAGAACAGTATCGTATAACAAACAAAATTCAAAGTCTTGTGGAAAATTTAATTTATATAGAAAAAAGCCTCAGATGAGGCTCTTTTCTATTAAGTATAGTGCATGATTACTCCTTCTGATTTGAGATACAACTAACCTTTGGTAATTCTCTGGTGGAATCGGAAGTATTAGATTAAGTATATCTTCTCTTGAAATGCCAGGAATTAAGCCTTTAGCAACTGCTTTAATTTCTTTAATATAAAAGCTTATACAAAAACAAAGATATTCCACATTAAGACCATATGTGTTACGTATCGCCATAATTTGACGGGCAATATGGGCGTTTCCAAAATCATTGAAAGCCAATTCTCCTACTGTACCTTTACACGTTAGTAACAAGTCACCCTGCTTTGTAATAACTTGTGGAGATGATGTCCACCTTACTAATTCGATTTTGCCATTTCTAAAATTGCTTGCTCCGGTAATATATGGAATACCATCTTGATTATCGTTATATTCTGATGGAGATAAATCTCTCCCAGAAATTAATTTCCACAATTCTTTAAGTCGTATGAAACACCAATTTTCAGGAATTTCAAAAGGGATACTATCGTCTATATTTTTTATGGTGCTTCCTATCTTCTCATAATAAGAGTTATCCTCACCTTTGAAGATGACAGATTCTTTCTTATCGCGCTTGATTTTACCCGCTTTTATGAGTTCTTCTTTCTCTGATTGTATACGATCTAGAAGAACTGAAGCCGGTTCATCATTAGGGTCTTGTGGTACAAGTTTGCCACGGATGGCAAGGTCGAGTATTTTTGATTTTGTGATAGAAATCAATTTTGAAATATCTTCTTGTTCATTTTTAACTATCTCAATCATATTGAACATATTTTTACAAGAAGCTGCAATACGTTGTTGTTCTTCTATAGGCGGAACGGGAAGAAACAGTCCTTTTAAAATAGCAGCTTTTATACCTGCAACTGTACTTCCTGTTTTATTAGCATTTAACTGGTTTTGAAAAAAATCAGATAAAAGGAAATATAAAAAGTTCGTATTATTTAGTTTCTGATTTCCGTAATGCTGAAATGTTATAAGGCGTTGCCCCGCACTAAATTTATCTAAATCAGCAATAGCAGCATTCCCCAATGGAGCTTCTGTTGTAAATAGAATATCTCCATAACATGAAATTCCTCTTTGTTGTCTGTCTGCATATTCGTCTTCACTTATATAGTCATCAACCGTATAATCAATATACCCAGATTTTACATTTTTTGCTGTTATAAGTGGTACACCAGAGGAAATTTTTGTTGGCGTCGATCCTCGGTAATCTATGAAATTAAATATCTGATTTAAACGTGCCCAACTCCATCCTTCCGGCACTTCAAAAGGTATCTCATCTTCAATACATTTTACACTACCATCTTGAAACTTCTCATAATGTAAATTATCCTCACCAACAAAGATAATGGTATCATTCT
>ERZ1673744.3565-NODE-3565-length-10285-cov-3.794330_pt1 | contig 10285 bp, 12 predicted proteins | sample MGYA00580207_ERZ1673744 | MGnify/ENA primary metagenome ERZ1673744 (study PRJEB41218, sample SAMN15661751) | gut metagenome | host: Homo sapiens | place: Canada: London | collected 2015-08-20/2019-03-30 | study: EMG produced TPA metagenomics assembly of... | reverse complement strand
TTCGGATACCAGTATAGCATGGCAATTCCAATAAATCAAGTGTTTTTTCAAAAAAATTGGCGGGAATGAATAAAACCCATCAACCGTGCGCTTTTCCGCGCAAGCCGACAAAGAACGCACGCAGCAGCGCCGCGCATTCCTCCTTTGCAACACCGGCGACACACTGCGGTTTGTGATTATACGGCAGAGAGAACAAATCGACGAGCGAGCCGCACGAGCCTGCCTTTTGATCGGTCGCCCCGAAATAGACGCAGCGGATGCGTGCGTTGATGATTGCGCCGGCGCACATGGGGCAGGGCTCGAGCGTCACATACAGGTCGCAGCCGGAAAGCCGCCAGCCGGAAAGGGTCTTGCAGGCATCGGCGATCGCCTCCATCTCGGCGTGCGCCGCCGCCTGTTTTGCGCCCTCGCGGCGGTTTCTGCCCCTGCCGACGATCACGCCGTCCTTCACCACCACCGCGCCGACCGGCACCTCGCCCTCCTCTGCCGCCTCTTTGGCAAGGGAAAGCGCCGCCTTCATATAGTCCTCATGTGTCATGGCACACCTCAGGTACAGAAATTCAGATATACCGCCCGCAAAAAGAGCAGCACGATCGCCAGCACCGTGAGCGGTGTCCCCGCCAGCCCGCCGGCAAGCGCACCCGCACGCAGCGTGCCCCTTCGCGGCATCCGCAAAAGCGGCGAGCGGCGCACGGCGGCGACGATGAGCAGCACCAGTCCCGCCAGCAGCAGCCCGTTTACACACAGCACCGCCAAAAGCCCTCCCAGCATATCGGAGAGATGCAGCTGCGCATAGGAGATCAAAATAGACAGCGCGTTGTTGGCGAAGTGGATTGCCATGGCGATATACACATTGCCGGTCGTCACGGTGATATACCCCAAGACCAGTCCCACCAAAAAGGCAAAAAGGCTTTGTGCAGCATAGCCGTGCATCGCGCCGAACAGCAGCGCCGACAGCAACACCGCCGCCCCGTCGCCATAGCGCCGCAGCGTGCCGAGCAGGGTCACGCGAAACAAAAGCTCCTCCAAAACGGCGGGCAGCAGCGCCATGACGAGCAAATTGACCGCAAGGCTCTGCGGCGTCGGTTCAAGGTAGTCGGGCGCGTCGGGGAGATAAAAGCCGTATTGCTCCAATATGCCCGAAAAGACGCCCGCGATCATGTTGGCAAGGTAGCAAGCGCCCATGCCGATGAACAGCGCATTCACCGTGATGTCGGCGGACGGTCTGCCGCGAAACCGCGGCAGCTTTTTGCGAAACAGCAGCAGCGGCAGCAGCGTCGGCAGCCCCAGTGACGCCGTATACACAGCGCCGTACAGCAGCAAAAACCGTGTGTTCGACAGCCCGAACGTCTCGGACAGGAGATCCTCCCCCGTCAAAACACCGCCCGTGTACAGCGCCGTCGCCACGATGGAAAACAGGAAGGACAGCAGCGAGACAAGCAAAATCATCGCGCCGCCGACAAAGTTTCCGTCCTCCCACAGCCACGCGCGCTCCTCCTCTGTCGGATAGCGTTTGAGCGGTTTTCCGTACGGATATGGCAAGAAGATCTCTCCTTTTATTACATAATTATAGTATACTTACATGCTCTCGGGTGCGTCGATCTTCAGGAGACGCAGGACATTGCGCAGGGTGATGCGGGTCGCGTCGCACAGCGCCAGGCGCGCCGCCGAAAGCTGTGCGTCGTCGCTCATGACGCGGCAGGCGTTATAGAATTTATGGAACAGCGTCGCCAGCTCCAGACAATAGCGCGTGATGCGGGCGGGATCGTATTCCTTCGCCGCCTCCACGATCTCGCGGCTGTAGCCGGAAATGTGGCGGATAAGCTCCCGCTCCTCGGGCGCCGTGAGGCGGGCAAGTCCCTCTGCCGTCGCCGTCGGCAGGGGGGCGCCGCTTTCGGCGACCTTGCGGAACAGCGAGCAGATGCGCGCATGCGCATACTGGACATAGTAGACAGGGTTATCGGACGACTGCTCGATGGCAAGGCCGAGGTCAAAGTCCATCTGCGAATTTGCCTCGCGCAGAATGAAGAAGAACCGCGCGGCATCCACGGGCACCTCATCGAGAAGGTCGCCGAGCTGGATCGCCTTACCGGAGCGCTTGGACATGCGCACGATCTCGCCGTCGCGCATCAGCCGCACCAGCTGCATCAGCACGACATGCAAACGGTCGCCGTCCATGCCGATGGCATCCATCGCGCCCTTCATGCGGGCGACATGGCCGTGGTGATCCGCGCCCCACACATCGATGCAGGTGTCAAAGCCGCGCAGGAATTTGTTGCGGTGATAGGCGATGTCGGCGGCAAAATAGGTCGGGTTGCCGTTGGCGCGCACGAGCACATCGTCTTTGAGCTCCAGCTTCTCGATCTCGGCGTCGGTCTTGCCCGCCGCCTTGAGCTTTTTCGTCAGCACCTCGGCATTTTTATACCACAGTGCGCCCTCTTTTTCATAGGTCAGTCCCTTTTCGGTGAGCAGGTCGACGACCTCTCTCACCTCACCGCTTTCGTGCAGGCGGGACTCCTTGAACCATTCGTCATACACAATGCGATAGCGCTCCATGTCCGCATGCATCTTTGCGATGTTGAGCGGCAGCGCATAGCCGACGAGTGCTTCTCGGCGCGCCTTGCTGTCGGCGTTCACGAACGCATCCCCGTGGATTTCGGCAAACGCCTTGGCGTGCTCCCTGATGTCGTCGCCCTGATAGGCGTCCTCCGGCAGCGGCACGGCGTCCTCGCCTTTGTAGAGCTGCAGATAGCGCACCTCAAGCGAGGTCGCGAATTTTTCGATCTGGTTGCCGGCATCGTTGATATAAAACTCCCGCGACACATCGAAGCCTGCCGCTTCCAGCACCGCCGCCAGGCAGTCGCCCAGCGCGCCGCCGCGCGCGTTGCCCATGTGCATCGGGCCGGTCGGGTTGGCGGAAACGAACTCCACCATCACCTTTTTGCCGCCGCCGAAGTCCGATCTGCCGTAGCTTTCGCCTTTTTCCAGCACATCGCCGACGATGGCGGCATAATAGGCGGGCGACAGCGTGAAATTCAAAAAGCCCGCACCGGCGACATCGGCACTCGCAAAATAGGTGTCGGAAAGGTCAAGATGCCGCAAAAGCGTCTCGGCAATCTGCCGCGGAGCGCGATGAAATGTGCGGGCGGAGACGAGCGCCGCGTTGGCGGAGAGATCACCGTGGGCGCGGTCGGCGGGGATCTCCACCGTGAAGGGCGGCAGCTCGCCTGCAGGTATCTCACCCGCCGCGAACGCGGCAGCGGCTGCGGCGGCAAGGCGCGCACGCAGGGTATCTTCGGCAATCGTTACGATCTGTGACATATCGGTTAACTTCCTTTCAGTTTTTCGGGCGAACGGTGACGGAAAGCTCCTGCCGCGACAGCATACTGCCGCCGACATCCAGCGTGTAGGCAACGCGCACGCTGCCGCCGTTTTCCGTCATTTCCTGTTCCATCTTTTCGGTGAACACGCCCAGCATCAGGTCGCCGTAGGGCGTGCCGTAGCTGCAGAGGTGTCGTCGCCTGTGCTCCAGCACCAGCATGCCCGCGTGCGTCCCCGTGCGGGACAGGGTCACCTTTTCGGGCTGCAGGGTGAGGGTCGTGTCCGTGCCCTCCATACCGGTGGCGGCGCTTTCGCGGTAGAAAAGCTGCACGCCCCTCGGCGTGACGGTCATCGTGCCGTCGGTCAAAAGCTCCGAGCGATTCCTTTCGCCTTTTACCTCCTGCTTTCCGACAATGGAAATGAGAACCTCCAAGCGTCGCGCCTCCCCTTATACCATAAGTAGGCTTAGTGTAACACACTTTTTCAAAATGCGCAATAGAAAAGAACCATTCAAAACACGGTTTTGAATGGTTCTTTTCGTCGAGAATCCGTTATTTCTTTTCAAAAGAAAGGCAATCGGTGCACTGATCCATCGTCGGATTGGCCTCGTGCGTGCCAACGCTGATGCAGTCGAGCGAGCAATACGCGCCGCAGGTGCTGTGGTTCTTGCACTGCTCAACGCTGCACTGGATGCAATGATTTTCCTTGGAACATCCCATGACGGCAGCCTCCTTTCCGGAAATCTCCGAGGACCTCTGTCCTCCTTCTCAGTATGCCCCGTCATGCGCCGTTTATGCTATATCCGAAAGCCGCCCGAAGCTATATCCCATTTCTTTCCATTTTGTCAAAAGCTCGTCGAGAATTTCGCAGTTGGTGCGGGAGGTGCTGTGCAGCAGCACGATCGCGCCGGGGTGTACCCGCGGCAGCAGCTTTGAAAACGCCTGATCCCTTGTCGGCTGATCGTTCACATACCAATCGACATACGCAAGACTCCAAAAGCAGGTCTTATATCCCCGCGCGTTCGCCATCTGCAAATTCTGTTCGCTGTATTTTCCCTGCGGCGGGCGATAAAATTTTTGCATATCGCTGCCCGTGATCTCCTTATACAGCGTTTCAAGCGCTCCCAATTCCTTATCAAACCCCTCGTCGGTGCTGATGGCGGACATATCAGGGTGATGATAGGTGTGGTTGCCGACGATGTGCCCCTCCGCGACCATGCGTTTCACAAGCTCCGGCTGGGTCTCGGCAAAATTGCCGACGATAAAAAACGCCGCGGGCACTTCGTGCTTTTTGAGCGTGTCGAGGATGGGCGCGGTATAGCCGTTGTCATACCCCGCGTCAAAGGTGAGATAGATCACCTTTTTCGTCGTGTCGCCGGTGTAGACGGCGTTATATTTTGCCAGCGACGCGGCGGAGGCGTTGCCGACCGGCGTTTCTCCGTCCTTTTGAAAACGCAGCCCCCAGTTGGTGTTGGCAGCGGCAGTTGCCACCGAAACGGCGGTGTGCAGCCGCGCCCATGCGACTGTGCCGACAAGCACGGCGGCACAGCAGAAAAGCGCCGACAGAATGTGACGCCGACGAACGATCCAATACATAGCGTCTCCCCCTTCACGACACCATATGCAAAAGCGGCGGGAAAAATGCTTGACAATTTCGACAAACGGCTTTACAATGGAGAAAAGCAAGGGGCGCTGACTTTGTCGTCGGCTGAGAGCGGATGCGCACATCCGAAACCCTTTACCTGATCCGGGTAATGCCGGCGGAGGGAGCAAATACGGCGTCTTGGCGCGATGTATGGGATTTCTCCGTTTTTCGGGGAAATTTTTGTTTTTTTGAGGAGTTGTCGTTATGCAAAAGAAAACCATCCGCCTGGTCGAGGGCGCCGTCATGGTGGCGCTCGCCGTCATTCTGAGTGTCTTAAAAATTATCGATCTGCCCTATGGCGGCAGCATCACCCTGTGCAGTATGCTGCCGATCATTCTCATCGCCTACCGTCACGGTGTCGCCTTCGGCAGCTTCACCGCCCTTGCCTATGGCTTTATCCAGATGCTGCTCGGCATGAAGAATGTGCTCTATTTCACTACGCCGCTGTCCGTTGCGGCGGTCATTTTCCTTGACTACATCTTCGCCTTCACCGCCCTTGGACTCGGCGGCGCGTTCCGCAAGACCGTGCGGCGGCAGGCGACAGCGCTGGAGCTGGGCACGCTGCTCGCCTGCCTTGTGCGGTATGTCTGCCATGTCGTTTCCGGCTGCACCGTTTGGGCGGGACTTTCCATCCCCTCTTCGGATGCCCTCCTCTATTCTCTCGCCTACAACGCGACCTACATGATTCCCGAGACCATCGTCACCGTGCTTGCCGCGGCACTCATCGGACGGGTGCTCGACTTCCGTCATGACACCGTCACCCGCCTTGCCGACGAAAAAGGCGCGCTCGGTGCGTGGACGGTCGCCGGCGGTGTCGTCGCGGTGGCAACGCTCATTTTCGACGTGTGCAAAATCTTCCCGCAGCTTCAGGATGCCGAGACCGGTGATTTTCTCATCACGGGGCTGCAAAATGTGCAGTGGAGCACGGTCGGCATCGTGACCGCCGTCGGCGCTGTGATCACTATTTTGTGCCTTTTTGTATTTTCTCACAAAAAGGGCTTGCAAAGTGAAAACAAATGATGTATACTGTTCCATGGACAATTACCATCGGAGGTGTCTCATGAAAAAGCAGTATGCTGCCCCCACCCTGCAAGTGGTGGAATGTCAAATTCGGGAGCGGATCGGCAAAACCTATGAGGACATCAGTGGTTGGTCGGAGATTAAGCCGCTCTGAACAGGCGCAAAACCGCCTCACCGTCGTCGGACGGTGAGGCGGTTTTTCTTTTTACACATTCCCGCCCTCGGTGCATACAATGGAAAGAAGGGCGGCAGCCGCCGCCCGCACCGAAGGGGTGGCTTTGCATGGAGATATTGCGTGTTGAAAATATAGAACAGACCTACCAGGCGAAAAACGGCGAGGTCGCCGCGCTGCGGGATGTGAGCTTTTCGATGAACAGCGGCGATTTCTACAGCCTTGTCGGCCCGTCCGGCTGCGGAAAATCCACGCTGCTTTCCATCATCGCGGGACTGCTCCCTCCCTCCGGCGGACGGGTGCTCCTCGGCGGCGAGGAGGTCAGGGGCAGCTCGCCGCGCATCGGCTATATGCTGCAAAAAGACAACCTGCTCGAATGGCGTACCATCCGTCAGAATGTCCTTTTCGGACTGGAGATCCGCCGACAGCTGAACGAGGAAACAGTCGGTCACGCCGATCACCTGCTTGAGACCTACGGACTTTCCGACTTTCGGGACAAATACCCCGCGCAGATGTCCGGCGGCATGCGGCAGCGCGCCGCGCTCATCCGCACCCTGGCGGTACGCCCCGACATCCTGCTGCTCGACGAGGCGTTTTCCGCGCTCGACTACCAGACGCGCCTGTCGGTCACGGAGGATGTCTACAGCATTTTGAAACGGGAGCATGTCACCACGCTGATGGTCACACACGACATTCCGGAGTGCATCAGCATGAGCGATGTGGTTGTCATCCTCACCGCGCGTCCTGCGACCGTGCGGGAGCTTTTGCCCATCCGCTTTGACATTCCCGTGCGCACACCGCTCTCCTGCCGCAACACCCCGCAGTTTTCCACCTACTTTGACCATATTTGGAAAGAGTTGGAGCGACATGACTGAAAAAACATCCGCAAGGCGGCAGCTCTATCTCAAAAACGAGAAGCGGCATCGCCGCAAAATTCTTTACTGGCAGATCGGTATTCTTGTTCTTTTCATCGGGCTTTGGGAAGTGCTGGCGACCGTCGGGGTCATCGACAGCTTTATTTTCAGCCAGCCCTCCCGCATTTTCAGGACCTATATCGGGATGGCACAAAACGGGCTTTTGCAGCACATCGGCGTCACCGTTTTTGAAACGCTCGTCGGGTTTTTGCTCGGCGCGGGGGCGGGCACGGTGCTGGCGACGCTTTTGTGGTGGAGTCCCTTTGCCTCAAAGGTCAGTGAGCCGTATCTTGTGGTGCTCAACAGCCTGCCGAAGATCGCGCTCGGTCCGGTCATCATCATTATCGCGGGAGCGGGCACGCGGGCGATCATCGTCATGGCGCTTGCCATCTCCCTTATCGTCACCGTGCTCGAAATGCTCGGCGGCTTTCACCGCACCGACGCGGAATACATCCGCATGGCGGAGACCTTCGGTGCGGTACGGTGGCAGGTGTTTTTCAAGATTGTTTTGCCGTATAACATTTCGACTCTGTTTAATTCTCTGAAGATCAACATCGGTCTTTCCCTAGTCGGCGTCATCGCCGGAGAATTTTTGGTGTCCAAAGCAGGGCTCGGCTATCTGATCGTCTACGGCGGTCAGGTGTTCAAGCTGGATCTGGTCATGGCGAGCGTCATCGTTCTGGCGGTCGTCGCTGCGCTTATGTATGAGGCGGTCTGCCTTTTGCAGCGCTTTGCCGTACACCGGATCTCACATTCATAGAGGAGGCTTTTTGATGAAAGTATTTCTGCGTATTCTGTGCGCGGGGCTGTCGCTCGTTTTGCTGCTGTCCGTGTCGGCATGCGGCAACGCGGGCGGCAAGACCAAGGTGCGCGTGTGCGAGGTCACCCACTCGGTGTTCTATGCGCCGCAATATGTGGCGATCGCGCGCGGCTTTTTTGCCGAGGAGGGTATCGACATCGACCTTTCCAACGGACAGGGCGCCGACGCGGTGATGAGCGCGGTGCTGTCCGGCAACATGGACATAGGCTTTGCCGGTCCGGAGGCGTCGGTGTATGTGTACAACGAGGGCAAGACCGACTACACGCAGGTGTTCGCACAGGTCACCCGCCGCGACGGCTCGTTCCTTGTCGCACGGGAAAAGGACGACGCCTTTGACTGGCAAAAGCTCAGGGGCAAGATCGTTCTGCCCGGCCGCAAGGGCGGCGTGCCGTATATGGCGCTCGAATATGCGCTGCGCAAGAACGGCATCGACCCCGCGACGGATCTGACGCTTGACAGCAGCGTGCAGTTCTCCATGATGACCGCAGCCTTCACGGCGGGCACAGGCGACTATTTCACCTGCTTTGAACCGACCGCCTCCATGTTGGAGGCGGAGGGCAAGGGCTACATTGTTGCCGCAGTCGGCGATGCCGCCGGGGAGATCCCCTACACGGCATATTTTGCGAAAAAGAGCTATATCGAGAAAAACAGCGACCTCATCGCCGCCTTCACCCGCGCGGTATACAAGGGACAGCAATGGGTCGGGACCCACACCGCCGCCGAAATTGCCGAGGCGATCAAAGAGCAATTTCCCGACACCTCGACAGAGCTGCTGACCGCCTCCATAGAGCGGTATCGGAAGATCGGCGCTTTCTGCGACACACCGACGATGACCGAGGAGTCGTTCACGCTGCTGCAAAAGGTGATTGCCGAGGCGGGCGAGCTTTCCGCCCCCGCCCCGTTTGTCAAGGTCGTCAACAACACCTTTGCCGACAAAGCGACAAAATAAGCGAAAGGCGCTGCACCTCCGGTCAGCGCCTTTTTTCATTATGACAAAAAATTGATAAAAATGCGCAAAAATGGGGTAGTATTTTCGGCTGCGATGTGCTACCATAGGGACAGATTGAGGGGTTGAAAAATATCCCCGAAAAAGGAGATGTACAGCATGAAACTCAGCGTTTTGACTGTCCCGCTGCAAGGGATGCCCGCAGAGGATGCGTTCAAGTACCTGCACTCCCTCGGTGTACAGGCGGTGGAACTGGGTACCGGCGGCTACACCAACAACAACCATCTGAAGCCGGAGGTCTATCTGGCGGATGACCGCAAGATCGAGGAATACAAGGCGCTGCTCAACAAATACGATCTGACCATCAGCGCCCTTTCCTGCCACGGCAACCCCGTGCATCCGAACAAGGCGATCGCCGCGGAATACCACAAGGTGTTCGTTGACACCTGCAAGCTGGCGCAAAAGCTCGGCGTGGAAACCGTTGTGACCTTCTCCGGCTGCCCCGGCGACTGCGAGCATTCCGAGCGCCCGAACTGGGTGACCTGTGCCTGGCCGCCGGAGTATGGCGAGACCCTTGACTGGCAGTGGAATGAGGTCCTCATCCCCTACTGGAAAGAGGCGGCAAAGATTGCAGAGTCCTATGGCGTCAAGAAGATCGCCTTTGAGATGCATCCGGGCTTCTGTGTCTATAACCCCGCGACGCTCCGGCGTCTGCGCAATGCCGTCGGCGACATTCTCGGCGCAAACTTCGATCCCTCGCACCTCATTTGGCAGGGCATGGATCCCGTCGCAGCGCTGCGTGAACTGAAGGGCGCCGTGTATCACTTCCACGCCAAGGACACCAAGGTCGATCCCTACAACAAGGCGAAAAACGGTGTGCTCGACACCGGCTCCTACGGCGATCTTCTCGACCGCAGCTGGGTGTTCCGCACCATCGGCTACGGCTCGGACATGAACATGTGGAAGGACATGATGTCCACCCTGCGCATGATCGGCTATGACGGCGCGGTCAGCATCGAGCACGAGGACGGCCTCATGTCGGTCAGGGAGGGGCTGGAGAAAGCCGTCTCCTTCCTCAAGGAAGTCATCATCAACGAACAGCCTGCCGCCATGTGGTGGGCATAAAAGGGGCACTTTCTATGAAAAAATGCAATCTCGTCGTCGTGGGCTACGGCGGCATGGGCGGCGGCTTTCATGTGCGGCACGCGCTGGAAAGCGATGTTGTCCGTCTTCTCGGCATTTATGACATCCTTCCCGAGCGGCGCGCCGCTGCCCGTGAAAAGGGCATCTTTGCCTATGAAACGCTCGAAGAGGTGCTTGCCGACGAGCGCGTGGAGCTCATCACCGTGGCGATCCCCAACGACGCCCACAAGGAAGTCGTCGTGAAGGCGCTCAACGCCGGAAAAAATGTCATCTGTGAAAAGCCGGTGGCGTTGTCGGTGGCAGAG
>ERZ1673744.3555-NODE-3555-length-10307-cov-122.309598_pt1 | contig 10307 bp, 7 predicted proteins | sample MGYA00580207_ERZ1673744 | MGnify/ENA primary metagenome ERZ1673744 (study PRJEB41218, sample SAMN15661751) | gut metagenome | host: Homo sapiens | place: Canada: London | collected 2015-08-20/2019-03-30 | study: EMG produced TPA metagenomics assembly of... | reverse complement strand
CATTTCCCCATAAATAGAAACATCCCGGTTGCGGCTGCAATCGGGATGTTTTTTTGTCTTTGACAGAGCAATGATTTGTCAATTCAGGATTTCAAGGATGTCGGCGGTGATTTGGTCGGGAGTCAGACGGTTTGCCGCATACTCCTCGCCGACGTTGTATCGGTCGATAAACTCTTTGCGAACACCACGGCACATCACGCGCATCTCCGATTCGCCATAATAGCGGGCTATCTTTTCCCCGTATCCGCCGTCGAGCACACCGTCTTCAAGCGTCACCACCAGGCTATGGCTGTCGCGGAGGTCTTCAAGACGCTCAGTGTCGAGACCGGTGAGGAAACGAGGGTTGACAACAGTAGCATCGATGCCGCTTTGCTTCAACTGTTCAGCCACAGTCACGGCAAGAGCAAAGAAATTGCCCACACCGATGATTGCCACACCGCTGCCGCGATGAGCCATCTCAAAACGGTTCATCTCCGGCTCATAGTCGGTAGGGAAGTCAACGCTGCGCGACCCAGCCACTCCAGTGGCAGGCACACGTATAGCCACCGGATGCTCAGTCTGCTGGATGCTCCAGTCGAGCATTGCCAGATATTCCTCGCGGCATGTAGGCGCAAGGTAGACCATATTCGGGATGTTTGAAATCAGCGGGATGTCGAACAGACAGAGGTGTGTCACGTCGTTCATCGCGCCGAGGCTGCCCCAAAACACGAGAATCGTGGCAGGATTATTGTTGATGCAGAGATCCTGCGACAACTGGTCGTAGGCACGCTGAATGAACGTGCTGTAGACCCCGAACACCGGTTTCGCCCCGCCTTTTGCAAGCGCCGAAGCCATAGCCACAGCCTGCTCCTCCGCGATTCCCATGTCGATAAACTGCTTTCCCGCGCGCTCGCGTCGGTCTTTAGTGAAACCGAACACCGCCGGAGTGCCGGCCGTAATGCCCACCACCGTCCGGTCGGCCTTCATCAGCGACAGCAGATGCTCCGCAGTCAGCGTGTCATAGCCCTTGTCGCCAGCCGGCTTTTTCAGTTCTCCGGTAGGGATGTCGAACGGCATGCTCCAATGGAAACGTTCCTTCTGGCACTCGGCAAACCGATACCCTTTGCCTTTAAGCGTGTTTATGTGGAGCACGATGGGATGGTCGATGTCGCGCACACGACTGAAAGCCTCGATCATCGCCTCGACGTCGTTGCCGTCAGCCACATAGAGGTAGTCGAAGCCCATAGCCTTGAAAAAGTTGCAAGACGCTTCGCCGTTGGTTTCGCGCAGCAGCTGCAGGTTGTGGTAAAGTCCGCCGTGGTTTTCGGCAATCGACATCTGGTTGTCGTTGACCACCACAATCATGTTTGAGCCAAGCTCAGCAGCCACGTCAAGGCCCTCAAACGCCTCACCGCCGCTTAGCGAGCCGTCGCCAATCACCGCCACCACATTAAACCGTTCGCCGCGCAAGTCGCGCGCCTTCGCCAGTCCCGAAGCAAGGCTTACAGAAGTCGAGGTGTGTCCGATAACAAAATGGTCGTGCACGCTTTCAGAAGGCTCGGTGTAGCCCGACACCTCGTCGTAGCAATCCGGGTTTGTAAATGCCTCTTTGCGTCCGGTGAGCATCTTGTGAGCGTAGCTTTGATGAGACACGTCGAACACGAATTTATCCACCGGCGAGTTCATCACATAATGCATAGCCACTGTGGCCTCCACCATGCCGAGGTTCGGGCCCACGTGTCCGCCATGCACGCTGAGTTTCTGAATCAGCGCCTCGCGCATCTCAGCACATAGAGAAGTCAGTTCGCCGACAGACAGCTTCTTCACATCGGCAGGAGAATTGATGTTTTCGAGATACATGTTATAGTTGTTTTTATTGATTTACCACGATGCAAAGTTACATCATCATTGGCAAACAACAATAAACAATCTTACTTCAATGACAACCCGAAATACAGAGCTTTTTCCCCAGCAAATGGAAATTACAGGAGCGACATTCGGAACGTCTTGGTGTATGGAGCGTCGGTGGGCTGAATGAGAGAGATGCCGCCGTCGTGGAGCGACAGCACACGCCGAGCCACGGCAAGTCCGATGCCCGATCCGTTTTGCTTCGCGGTGAAGAACGGCACGAAGATGCGGTCGCGGCATTCTTCAGGAATCGGAGAGCCATTGTCGGAGATGTCGATAACCACCGAGTCGTCGCTGCACGAGCGAGAACAGATGTCGATTTTTGTAGCTCCGGCGTCAACCGCATTGTGAAGAAGGTTTACAAGCGCGCGGACCATCAGCGTGCGGTCGGCATTGACAATCAAGCCATTTTCCGTATGTATTTTCACCGAAGCATTCGCTATTGACTCGCAGAGCAGAGTCGTAGCCTCGGATATGAGATCCGCAACGTAGACCAATTGCCGTTGCGGCTTTGGGATGGCAGAGAATTTGCGGAAAGTCTCGGTGAATGCCATCAGCGATGCCGAAGTGTCGCGGATTACCTCGATTTTTTCTTTCATTGTGCCGGATGCCGTCGGCAGCAGGCTGTCGCTCAAGGCGTTGATAGGAGCGATGCTGTTCATAATCTCGTGTGTAAGCACCCTTGTAAGGTTGATCCATGCATCAACCTCCTTGTGGCTCAGCGCATTGTGGATGTCGGTCAGCACGCACACCGTCGTCGTGTTGCCGTCGTGAACGAATCCCGACACGCTTACCGACAAGTTCTTGTCTTTGCCACAGCCGACGATTGTGGTTCCCGCGACAGTAGAGTCGGTTATTATATTGTCGAAACCAGGCAAAGAGCGGTTTATAGCGGCAGTGTTGGCGGCATATTTCATTCCGAGCATTTTGAGCGCATTGTCGTTGCAGATGCGCACGTTGCCATTGCTGTCGATTGCAATGATTCCTGCATTGACCCGGTCGATGATTGCCTTGTAGTAGCGTTCGCGCAGCTCGGCGCCCGACTTAGACTGCTTTATAATCTCAGTCAGAGAGTCGAGCAGAGCGTTGATTTCCTTGTCACCTTTCTGGAAGCGCATTGTGAAATCGTTGTTGCGTATGGCTTCGAGCAGCGTAGCGTATTTTTGCCGCTCATGCCTGACAGCCGCTATTCCGATTGCAGCGGCTGCAGCCACGGCAGCCATTGCGGCAGCCATAACCGTCGGCGAAGCGCCGGCAGAGAAAAGCAGAGCGCCGGCAATTACGGCTACGAAGACAATATGTTTTAGAATCCTGGTCATTGTCAAGGCTCAATTTCGTAGCGTTTCATCTTGTTGTAAAGAGTTTGGCGGCTGATGCCGAGTCTTGTCGCCACAAGCGACAGGTTGCCTCCGCAGCGCGCAATGGCGTCGCATATCATTTTCCGTTCCATCGCCTCAATCGTAATCTCCGGTTCAGCCGAAGTCGCGTCAGCCACCGGCAGCGGCAGGTCGGCAGAGCCGATAACCGCGTTGTCGGTGATTATCACCGCCTTCTCCACGGCGTGGCGCAGCTGCCTAATGTTGCCGGGCCAGGCATTGCTCTTCAACGCCTCCATAGCCTCCGTCGAGAAGCGGCATATATCTTTGCCGTAGCGTTTGGCATAGCATTTAAGAAAGCTGTCGGCGAGCAGCGGAATGTCGTCAGGGCGATTGCGCAGAGGCGGCAGTTCGAGCTGTATGGTGTTTATGCGGTAGAGCAAATCCTCCCGGAAAGATCCGTCGGCAACCATCTTTTGAAGGTTCTTGTTGGTGGCGCACACAAGACGAATGTCGATGGTCGTAGGCGTGTTGCTGCCAACGCGCTGCACATAGCGTCGTTGCACCACGGTCAGCAGTTTTGCCTGCTGGTGCAACGGCAGGTTGCCTATCTCATCGAGAAACAACGTGCCACCGTCGGCCTCCTCGATCAGACCCTTGCGGTCAGTCCGGGCATCGGTGAACGCACCTTTGACATGGCCAAACAGCTCGCTTTCAAACAGCGTGTCGGTAATGGCACCCATGTCGACACACACCATCGGTTTCGCTACGCGGGCAGACAGGCGGTGAAGCTCATGGGCGAGCACATCCTTCCCCGTACCGTTTTCGCCAGTAATCAGCACATTGGCGTCGGTGCGTGCCACTTTCTCCACCAAAGTCTTCAGTCGCAGCATTGCTTCCGATTGTCCCCAGACCATCTCCGTCGGTGCTGGATTGGCGGGAGCGGATTCCAGCCGCGATTTAACCGCGCGCATAAGCGTGTCGATCAGGCGGGTATTGTCCCACGGCTTTTCCACGAAATCAAAAGCACCATCCTTCATCGCCTGCACCGCCAACTCCACATCGGCGTAAGCCGTAAACAACACAACAGGTACATCCGGAAACTTGTCGTTGATTTTGTGAAGCCAGTACAGACCCTCGTTGCCATTGTTGATTCCAGCCACGAAATTCATGTCGAGCAGCACGGCATCGAAGCCTTGCGCCAAGACATTCAGCATGGTTTTTGGCGACGGCAGCGTCATCACATCCTCAAAGACATCGTCGAGCAGCAGCCGCAACGATGACAGAATGTTGCGGTTGTCGTCGACAACAAGTATTTTGCCTTGCTTTTTCATTGTGTTGCGAAGATAAGAAAAATCCCGGCAAAAACGGCAAGAGTCAATTGCCTTTCTGCCGGGATTGAGGAAACTTATATTTTCAGGAAGCTATTCAGCGTGCAGGCTGTCGACAGGATTAGCCCTGGCTGTGCGCCAGCATTGATAGGTGACAGTGGCGGCAGTCAGTACGGCAAGGGCAATGAACGTGGCGGCATACACCATCCAGCCGATGCTGATTCTATATGCAAACTCCTCAAGCCATCGGTTCACGAACCAATATGACAGAGGCACAGCAGGAATGAAGCTGACAGCCAGAATCTTTAAGTATTTCAGATTGAACATTGCCACAACATCGGCAGTCGATGAGCCGAACACTTTGCGCACGGCAATCTCTCGTCGGCGATACTCGCTGTCGAACACCACCAGCCCGAACACACCCATAATGCTGATGGCAATGGCAAGCAGCGAGAAAACCGAAATCTGATTGGTGAGGCGCATCTCGTTTTTGTAGGTGTCGTCGAGAATCTTATTGTAGAACTGCATCTCGAAAGGGTATTCAGCGTTGAACTTCGTCAATTCCGTGCGAATCTTGGAGGCAGCGTCAAACATGTTTGCGCCTTTCTTGACACGTACAGTCAGGTTGTCGCAATTAAAGTCCTTACTCAACACAATCATTACAGGCTCCGTCTTGCTGTGCAGCGACGAGAACTTCGCATTGTCGCAGATGCCCACGATTGGAAACTGCGTGCCGCCGAACATAAGGCATTTGCCAACATCGACAGAGCTGCTGTATTTGTCGCGTGCCAGCTTGTTGAGGATTATGGCATTTGTGTCGGAGGCGCAGAAGTCGCGTCCGTCGATGATTTTTATGCCCATTGTGTTGCAATAGCCGGCGGTGGCAAACAGGGTGCGTGGCGCCACCTCATCACCGTCGGCGCTGTGGAACACCCATCCCTGGGAGTTGTTTTTGCGCCCAGCCACACTCCACGACAGCGAAGCATCAGCCACCATCGGCAGACGTTTCAAAGCCTCGACGGCGGTTTGCGGCTCGGAGATGTCGGCGCGGGTGATGTCGCATACAATCAGCTCATCCTTCAGAAATCCGTAGTCGGCGGAGTTCACAAGGTAGTCGCGTTGCCGCTGCATAAGCAGGGCACTGACAATCAGCGAAGCCGAGATGAAGAACTGCAGCCCTATCATCGCCGTGCGCATAGCCTTGCCTCTTGGCGACAATCCGAAGTTGCCTTTAAGCGCCACGGCAGGGGCAAACGACGTGATCCGCCAAGCGGGAGCCAGCCCGGCAAGAACACCTGCCACAATCGCCGTCGCGGCAGAAAGACCAAGCACGTGCAGGTTGCCGAAAGGATTTATGCCAGCCACGGTCAGTTGGTTCATCTCCGTGTGCGACAGCAGCAACAACCCACCGACGGCAATTATGAATGCCGTAAAAGCGATTCCGGCAGCCTCTGCTGTCAGATACAGGCGCAGCGACGATTGTGTGGCTCCGAGAATCTTTTGCGTGTTTATGCTGCGCACGCGCATCGGGATCAGCGCGTTGGAGAAGTTGGCGAAATTGATGGCGGCAATCAGCAGAATCAGCAAGGCTATTGACAGCAGAATCTTCTCGTTTGACGCTTTTATTTGTTCTCCCACCAGAATGAAATCGCTGTTGTAGTGGGTCTCGGTCAGCGGAATCAGCACAAACTCCTTGCGGGAATTGCCAAACCACTCGTTGCCTTTGCAGATTTCTTCAAACTGCTTGTTGGCCGACGCCCGTATTGCAGGAAAATTCTCCGCTTTGTCGGCTTTTATGAACATCGTGAACGAGTTCATGTTGGGGTTTGTCAAATTGTCGCCAAACCACGATTTGTCGATTACTCTGAGCACAGGATTCCTCAGCCATGTGTTTTTGGCGTGGATGTCGCGGTAGACGGCACCCACAATCCATGTTTTCGCTTTGTTGATGCTTTTGCCCAATGGCGAAGCGTCGCCGAAATATTTCTTGGCGAAACTTTCCGGTATCATCACCTGATTGGCGTCGAGGCATTTTTTGTCGCCCACCACGATGTCGAGTTTGTAGAAGTCGGCAAAATTCGGAGCGCACATCATAAACGTCCCGGAGCAGAAATGCTCGTTTATGTAGAATGTCTCCTCACAGCAGTCGCCGAGGATATAGGTGTAGCTTTCCACATGCGGTTGTCCGCCAATCAGCTCCATTATAGGGAAGCTCATTGCCGAAAACTTTTCAAAATCGCTGTCTTTTGGCGGAATGTTGCAAGGCATGGCTATGCGGTCGGCATCAGCCAGTGCGGCATTGTAGCTGCGGTCGTAGTCAATCTGCATCAACAGTGCCACAAACACCATGAATGCCGCTGTCAGTCCCAGCAGGTTGAGCACCACCGACAGGCGGTAGCGCCGCGCCACGAACATCAGGTTGCGTAATAGTGATTTCATCGTCTGATTCCTCCGCAGATTAAAGATTCTTGTTTTGTATTGTCGACACAATCTTTCCGTCGAGCATCTCCACCACACGCGCGGCATACTCGGCGTCGTGCTTGTTGTGGGTTACCATCACGATGGTGGTGCCGGCGGCGTTGAGCTCGCTGAGGATTCTCATCACCTCCGCTCCGTTTTTGGAGTCAAGGTTGCCCGTAGGCTCGTCGGCAAGCACGAGATCGGGATGGCTCACCACAGCCCGTGCAATAGCCACTCTCTGCTGCTGTCCGCCCGACAGTTGGTGAGGAAAATGCTTTGCGCGGTGGCTTATCTCCATGCGTTGCATGATGTTGTTGACCATCTTCCGGCGTTCAGTCGATGGGATTTTCATATAAGTGAGCGGCAACTCGATGTTTTCCCTCACAGTGAGTTCGTCGATGAGATTGAAACTCTGGAACACGAATCCAATCTTTCCGCGTCGCAGGCGTGTGCGGTCGCGCTCGCCGAGCGTTCCGACGTCTGTGCCGTTGAGCATAAAAGAGCCGGAAGTTGGCGAGTCAAGAAGTCCGAGAATGTTCAGCAATGTGGTTTTGCCACATCCCGAAGGACCCATTATCGCCACGAATTCGCCATTTTCGATTTCAAGGTAGATGTTGTTGACCGCAATGGTCTCGATGTCGCTTGTGCGGAATGTCTTTGTGAGATTTGTTGTTTTGATAATCATATCTGTGGATGTTTTTTTGTATTATTCAATAATCAGTTTTGTGCAGTCGCCGAAATTGTCGTAGCCGCCAATCACAACGCGCTCGCCCGGCTGCAGCCCCTCGGTCACCTCGTAGAAACTCGGATTCTGCCGTCCGATTCTTACAGAACGGCGATGGGCAGTCTTGCCGTCTTTTCCTATCACGAAAATCCAGTTTCCGCCTGTTGCCGTGAAGAAAGATCCGCGAGGAATCATTATCGCCGTCGAAGGTTCGCCGAGGCGCAGGTTGACATAGTTTGTCTGCCCGTTGCGCATATTGGCAGGAACGTTGCCCACAAACTGCATGTCGATGCGGAATTTAGAGTCGCGCACGTCGGGATAAACCTTGCCCACCATCACTTGATAGGTGGATTTGCCACGCTCCATAGTCCCGGTCAGCCCGGTGGCGATGCGGTCGATGTAGTGCTCGTCAATGTCGGCTTCCATCTTATGTCCGTTCACCACGTTGATGCGGCCTATCATCTGTCCGGAAGCGATGGTCTGTCCCAGCTCCAGCGACATCTGTCCCAGCTCGCCGTCGGCAGAAGCGCATACGGTCAGCTTGTCGCGCCGCTGGCGGATAAGGTCGAGGCTCAGACGCATGTTTTGAAGGTCGCTCTCAAGTTGGCTTATCTGGATGCTGCGGTAGATGGAGTCCTGGCGCAGCCGCTCGCAGACAAGCTTGCGCTTCTCCGAGGCAAGCTGAAAGTCCTCCTGTGCCTTCAGATATTCTTCTTTGGAAATCAGGTCTTCGTCGAGCAGACGTTTGTACTGCTCAAACGTGCGTCGTTTTTGTCGCACATCGATGTCGAGCTGCAGTTTTTCTGTGCGGTTGCTTAGCTTGTCCTGCTCCATTGTCACTTGCGTGTTGCGCAGGAAATTCTGTTTCTCGGCGAGGTTTGCCTCGGCATTGAGAATCTCAAGGTCGAGCGAAGAGTTGCGCAGCTGTGCTATTGGTTGTCCTTTCACCACTCTTGCGCCCTCTTCTACGAAAATGCGGTCCACGATGCCTCCCTCCTCGGCGCTCAGCTGTATCGATGTGAGCGGCTGCACCTTGCCGAGAATGCGGACGTAGTCGTCAAACTGACCTCGCGTCACGTCGCCTATGAGCAGCGACTCCCTCTCCACTCTCATTGCCGACGCTCCGCCTTGTAGCACCACAATAGCGGCGGCTATAGCCACTCCGGCGGCAATGGCGATTATTGTAATCGTTTTGCGGCTTATTGTGGAGCGGCGCTTTTTCAGTTGTATGTCCATGTCAGTCAAAGATTTTGTTTGTAATGTAATAGTTGGCGAGGCGACGTTTCACGTCGAAGAGCAAACGGCAGCGCACGAGTTCGGCTTGCGATGCAAACCAATTGTCGGCACTTTTGCGCAGGTCGAGCACGTCCATCAGTCCCTCGTCGTATTTGCGTCGCGCCAGAGCGTATGCCACCGAGTCGGCATCGACCTTGCGCTCCATCTTCACAATCTCTTTGGCATAGTTGTCGCGGTCGATGACGGCTTGTGAGAAGTCGGTGTCAAGTTGCAGTCGCTGCCGTTCCAATGCAATCTGCGCCGCCACATATCTGTTTCGCGCCTTGCGATAGCCGTTGATGCGGCTCAGGCCGTCGAACAGCGGAATGCTTACCGACACACCGACGTATTGTCCGAAGTTCACGTCCATCTGTCTGCCGAACGACTCGTTTGTCTGACCTTGATGGCTGTAATAGTAGTCAGAAATGCCGGCGTTGAGGAAGATTGACGGCATCAGCCGTCCGCGGGCAGAGAGCGCGTTTAGCCGTTGAGTCTCGACGTTTGCCTCGGCTTGACGCAACAGAGGATTGTCGGCAGCCAGCAGCCCGTTGCTGACCGTAGCCGCCCCTGTTGCCGGCATCTCCACCGAAAGACTGTCGGCGAGCGGAAAATTCATCGTCGATTTCAGTTTCAGTTCGGCAGAACGCAATTGTGCGAGCGCGGAGGTGAGGCAATAGTCGTCGTCGGCTTCCTGGGCTTCGCTTTGGCTTAGGTCTACGGCGCTTTTCAGCCCCAGCTCCTTCATGCGGCGAGTCTGCTTCAGAGCGTCGAGGCTTTCGCGGTGTTTGGCGTCCATAATTTTAGACAATTCCTGACAGTATAGCAGATTGACGCAGGCGTCGAGTGCCGCGATAGAGGCGTTGTCGCGCTGCGCGTCGACTTCCGACTCCGCCTGGCGTTTGGCTGCACGCGCGCTGCGGAAGTCGTTTACAAGACTTCCGCCGGTAAACAGCGGCACGCTTATGCTCAACCCGTAGGAATTGCCGAATGTGCGCAGGTTGTTGTAGGTGTTGGTGGCGGGGTCGATGGAGCGTCCGAAGCTGAATTGTGCGCCTATCTGAGCGCCCACCGACGGCAGTGTGCTTGCCAATGCCGACTGCTGGTCAAGACGGCTGTCGCTGAGCGAAATGCGGGCTGCGCGCACGTCGAGATTGTGGCTTGCGGCATAGCGCATGCAGCTGTCGACCGACATCCGTGTCTGAGCCGTGGCTGCCAACGCCGCCAGAAACATTGATAATATGACAAATTTTATTCTCATGTAAAAGAAATCTAGGATTTGAGCAAGGATAAAGTGTTAAAATATTTGCATTTTCT
>ERZ1673744.3540-NODE-3540-length-10333-cov-7.273983_pt1 | contig 10333 bp, 15 predicted proteins | sample MGYA00580207_ERZ1673744 | MGnify/ENA primary metagenome ERZ1673744 (study PRJEB41218, sample SAMN15661751) | gut metagenome | host: Homo sapiens | place: Canada: London | collected 2015-08-20/2019-03-30 | study: EMG produced TPA metagenomics assembly of... | reverse complement strand
CGCCTAAGTCGCAAACGACTATAGACGGTGTACCCTGCGCACAAATTTGGTGGACAGTCACAATACCGGAAATTTCTACCTGGAAACCTCGGTGGACTACTTCTCCATGGTGCCTGACGCTCTGAACGAACAACGGGTGGCGCGGCGGTATCGGGATGGCATCGACCCTTTATGGCACACCCCGGGCTGGGTATACAGGAGTGGTGCGGACCAGATGCACGTCATTTGAAAATCAAAGAGGGGCAGAGCTATCGTATCGAAGACCAGCGCTATGCTGAGCACGTCAAGTATCTTTGGCTCACGGCGGACGATGACTCAGACGTGAAAGTATACGACCAAAAACGCTCGGTTGAGTACGCTGACTACAAGCCGGGGATGCTGTATGTAAGCGTGTACGAGGTGTTTCCAGCGGAAACTGATGCCGGATTATCATGACGAGCACTGTGCTTTCGACAGCAAGCCAATCAAGCGTACACAGTGGGTGCGTTTTCTTGGGAAGGACTAACCATAGGGGCAGGAAGATTCCATTGCCGACCTGTACGCGAAAAGTGGCGCTGTGGTTTCCATGGTAGGTTCGGCTAAAGATTTGCTGACTTTCCTGCAATCTGCCGGAACCACAAGACATTTGTGATGCGCTTGCCCCAACCACAAGATATAGTGGTATCTTAATGTTTGTTTACAATTTGTACACTATATATTGTGTCTTTTCGTTGACCGGATACCACATATATGGTATAATACAATTGTTCTCAGGAAGAGGAACGGCTCCTGAGACATCAAGGTTTTCCTTTCCCCAATCTTGGTCGCATGGCTTCATTTGAGCTGACACAGGTGAAGCGTGAAAATCATCCGTTTCATAGTAATATCCTTCCTTTTCTTTGGCGCGGGTAACTCCGCGCCAGCCGTCCAAGTAAACAGCCTCCACGCGGCGGACGGTGGGCAACAGATGTTTCCGTGTTCCGGGCATCTGGCTAATGTTTGTATTTGCTGGTTTAGCTCAGCTGGTAGAGCAACTGATTTGTAATCAGTCGGTCATCGGTTCAAGTCCGATTTCCAGCTCCAGACGCTATCCGTTGGATGTATCGAAATCACATGATACGATGCTATACACAACATCTGGCGGACAGCATGCCACCCATTAAGGCGGCCTACTCGTGGCGGGTGGCGGACAGCGGCTCTTGCGGCTGCTGACGAATGTCTTAGAAGCATGCAAACGTACGAGTATCCCCGTCAAGTCGGGGCGCATCCGGACAGCCTCAAAACGAATAGGCAAACAGGTGCTGTGCCTGAAAGTATTCGAAAGTCCCGGTATTAGTCGCGAATAAGACCGGAAAACGGTGAAGAGGGTACAATACAGAATCTATCGGCGTGGCTGCCGAATGGTGCTGGATGCGAGTTGGCTTCTCGCTCAAGGGGTGACCAGCATAAAACACCCTATCGTGCTCGATTAGCTCAGTTGGTAGAGCAGCGCATTCGTAACGCGCAGGTCGGCAGTTCGAACCTGCCATCAAGCCCCATCACCAAATTAAGCGATAATAGGAAGGAGATGAATTCTATGGAACAGGCAATTATCAATGTTGAAGGTACGACTACCATAGAAACCGCTGCAGCGGCAAAAAAGCTGATTGAAATGTTTGGCAACCAGAACATCCGCGCCATCGCTGTCAACCGTGTAAACGACAAGAGCGACGAGGTCATTGTTGAACTCGATTTCGTTCCCGGTTTGGCACCGCATCTGCACGGCTTCACGCTTCAGGTTAATGGCTTAACCTGTGGTTATGCTGGTACTGGTCCTTCCAATCTGTATGAAGTCCTGCAGGCGGCTGGCGTGAGTGAAGCTCAGGTAGCACGCGAGGACATCACTCAGAAGAGCACAAAAACCATTCCTCTGCGCCTGGAACGCGCCGCGACTCAGTACGGCGACTTCCAGTTTGCGTAACGCTATTTGGCGGGCTTGACCCGCCATCATGGAGGGATAGCTTAGCTGGATAAAGCACCTGCCGCAAAGCAGGGTATCGATGGTTCGAGGCCATCTCCCTTCTCCATCCAGACACCCTTTCGCTTCCTTTCGCCAAAGGTATCTGGGGTATTGCACTGCATTGCGTGTAGTACGGCCAATCAGGCGCGGAACTCCGAAACCATACCACGAAGAATTTTATCCTCTCCGCGCAGCATGGACATGCGATTTTACGGGGATAAATTCAAACCAAAATTGTGTCGAGTGGCGAAGACGGTTGCGACACTGGCGAAGCACATATCTGCTTCGTCAACCATCCATGAGAAAGCCTCCACGCGGCGGATGGTGGGCAACGCAGCAAAGCTGCGGCTGATTTCTTTCAAACCGGTATCTGAATAAATGCAGATAAATAGACGAAAAAATCAAAAAAGCAAAGGAGTACACAGCATGAGTAATCAGAAAATCATCAAAGCAATCGCAGGGATTGCAGCAGCCGGTATGATGGCAACTTGTCTGCCTGTCGCAGCATTCGCAGCCACCGGCGACACCTATCATTTCTCTTTCAGCAACGGTTCTTCCCAAGACCTGGCTCCGGGCGGCTCTATGACGTTCCCGGCAAGCCAGTATGACTACGGTTACTGGATTACCCTGCAGGGCCACGGCGGCTACACCTACAACTACTATCCCGGCGACACTCTGCCGTACGATGCAGTTGACCAGTGGTTCACCGCTGAAGGCATCACTTCCTGCTATGCGGCCGAAGGTAATCCGCGTTCCATCACCATCAACTATCAGATTGACGGCAACACTGTGCTGACCGAAACTGACACCGCCACTTTCCCCGGCAGCGTTGATGGTCAGAGCGTTGAAGCCTGGACCACGGATTCCGGTGATACTTACACCGCATCCAGCAAGAGCCTGAACCATGACCGCCTGTTCTACTTCCTGGGCAACGACATCCACGACAACGTCCTGACCCTGAAAGCCACTTCTGCATCCACTCCCGATGACGGCAAGGATGACAACAAGGGCGATGACAAGGGCGATGTCACCAACCCCGACGATAAGGGCGACAACAAGGGCGACAGCGGCACCACCACTCCCGATGACAAGGGCAACGGTACTACCACCACTACGCCGACCGCTCCTCGCAAGAACGTTGAAGTCTCTGAGCACGGTGAAATTGCCGCCGCTATTGCCAATGGCACCTGGGGCAATGAGTACACCGTCTGCACCAGCTGTGGCTATCACAACTGGACCCGCAAGGGTAACGTTTACGTCTGTGACCATTGTGGTCACGAAGTTCTGACTGTCAAGGGCGCTGATGGCGTCAAGGGTTATGCTGGCACTCTGGCTGGCAACGAGCCCCAGTACGCTTCTACCTCTGAAGCTCAGGCTGCTGCTGAAAAGCGTGAAGCCGCTTATGCCGCTTCCATCGCTGCTCTGCAGGCACAGGTTGCCGCTCGTGAAGCTGCTTATGCCGCTTCCCTGGGCATCCACTAATTTGCCATCTTCTAACTAACGGTAATCGATAGTTTTTTCTCCTTGCTGTGGGGCGGGATTTCGGTCCCGCCCCATCCTTTTGTGGTCAGATGTCCGAGTGGTTTAAGGAACTGGTCTTGAAAACCAGCGATGCCGCAAACGTCCGTGGGTTCGAATCCCACTCTGGCCGCCATGTTTGCCGGGGCTTCCCGGCTTTTTTAAAGCACGAGGACTCCCGTTCTGGAAACAACGGATGGTTCTGCTGAAATCAAGGTGCCCATCGACCTGGCTATGGCTGACTATGAGTCTAGGATGGCTGAGGCTTTAAGCGAGTTGTGTTCGTGTGAGGGCATACCGTTCTCGAATGCAATAGCGCGGATTGCTGCTTGGAGACCGGTCAAACAATGAGCGCGGGCCTGCCATTATTTTTACGAAAAGCCTTGACTTTGGCTTTTACATATTGTATAATTAAGACGCTGAATTTGATGAAAGGAAAACTGCACGATGTTTGCTGCCATGATAAACAAACAGAACAAATTGCAAAAGCTGTGGAGCAATTGGAATCTCTTCGGCTGTTTTGTGTTGTCTGTTTGTGCAAATCATAGTGCAGTGATGGTTGAATAAAATCATCCAAGTATCGGTTGTTTTCCATACTCTGCACGATATGAGCACCTGTCAGACGCACAACGCCTGATGGGTGCTTTTTTGATGCAGAAAATCAGAATCAGGTTACTCTAATGCCGCTGGAGTGAATTCCAGCCAGGCTTATTAAAGTGTATGCTATTATACATAATGTATATTCGAGGATTCGCCAAACGGTAAGGCATGCTTGCCGGAAAGCCTCTGCCGGTAGGAACCGACTACCAACTCGGTGAGATGTACGACGAATACAATGTTCGCCAGTATGTTTTGAAGCGTGATAACTATACATGCCAATGCTGTGGTGCTCATACCACCGCAAAGAAAACCGTCAAGCTGCATGTACATCACCTTGAAAGCCGTAAGATGGGCGGTAATGCACCAAGCAACCTTATCACTTTGTGTACCACTTGCCACAACAACCTCCATAAAGGGAAGATAACACTTGACGGCAAAAAACGTGGTAAAACGCTTCGCGATGCGGCTTTTATGGGTATCATGCGTAACACACTACTGACACGCCTACGCAACGAACTTAATATTCCAGTACAAAACACATATGGCTATATAACCAAGTTGTTACGTGAACAAAACGACATCAAGAAAAGCCATGTTAACGATGCCCGTTGTATTAGCAAGCATCCACTAGCTAAACCTTGCAGTGTTTGTTACCGCACGAAGGCAATTCGACACCACAATCGGCAAATCCATAAAGCGAAAATCTTGAAAGGTGGAATTCGAAAAGCAAATCAAGCGCCCTATATCGTTAAAGGATTTCGCCTCTGGGACAAGGTGCTCTATAACGAGCAGGAATGTTTTATTTCAGGACGCAGGTCATCGGGATATTTCGCTTTAAGAAAATTCGATGGTACAACCATTACGAATAGCATTTCATTTAAAAAACTGCGACTATTAGAGCCTGCAACAAACTATTTAATCGAAAGGAAGTGAATGGGCAAATCCTCCCACGACTGAAGTCGCGGGTATCCTTGCCATGATTGATGATGCCCCTGAAAAACACAAATCTAAGGGCTGGACCAACGCGATGCCAAAAAACAAACGAAGCTAAAAAAGCCACTTGCACAAATGTGCGAACCGCCTAAAATAATAATTGCATAACAGATACCATCACTTACCTCCTAATTGAACATTAAATTAACAATCTGTCATGCACAAGTAAGCAGACTCTCTTTTGAGGGCCTGCTTCTTTTTTTGTATGTATTGATTAGAAACAAAAATATTTCAGAAAGGATGAATACTATGACCACAAATACCAAGAACAGTTTTACCAGGTTCGCGGCTGCCGCAAAAGATTGCTTCTATGTGAATTCTTTTCGCGCAGACTTAGTTCAGTGCGACAGGGCCTTGAAAATGGACGGCGAGATGCACGTCGAAGCGGAATGCTGGATGAACATTTTGGATGCCCTGGACGATAACGACATCAAGATGTATGTCGATAACGAATACCGTCCCGGACTTCTGAACCCGTTCCATAAATGGTGACGCTCCAAAAACAAGTCAATAACCCACGACTAAAGTCGCAGGCTTGCTCCGGCAAGTCTGCACTTTATGTATCTGCTAGTTCCTGACGACAAGACGTTCTGAACGATGCCTGTTGGGCTGTCTGCGTGTGCGGACCAAGCAAAACATCTACTGCACGATAGAATAAATCGTGCAAACAAAGCAGACTCTCGATTCTTGAGGGCCTGCTATTTTTTCTATTTCAGGAGGAAACATCAATGATTCTTTATCATATCATGGCAGACACCGGATGCCTGCCGGACGATGTTGTTCCGCAGATACCAACGAATCGGATGAAAGGGGAGGACCAGGAAATCCCAAGAATTTGTCTTGGGCATACCCTTGACGACTGCCTGACCAGCATCGGCATTGCGCATTTTGTCTCAAAATTCCTGCTCGCTGAGCTGCGTCAGAACAAAAAATACTCCAAGGACATGCCGTTACCGTTCATTGTCCGAATGTACAACATCAAGGACGAAGACCCGAATCTCTTGACCGAGGAAGAAACACAGAAATATGTGGCGGATTCTGTCGTGACCAGTGAATGCTGGCTCACAAGATACGAGAAACCCGTCAAAATCCAGAAACTTTGGCTTGTGGGCGGCGAAGTGGTGCTTTGGCCCTATATCGTTGACGGCGTTGTATACAATTGCCCAATCGTCCGTAACTCAATTTGGGCAGACAGCAAAACCTTGCCGGACCCGGAATTTCAGAATCAAATTATGGATATCACTCAGAAATGGCTTAACGAAGCCTGAAAAAGAAGCACATCAAAAGCTCTTGCACATCCTTGCGAATTCCATAGTATTAAAGTTGTACGACAGATAACATCTACTTTGCACACCGCGTGCTCGTACAATTCATAATTCTGTTCTCATTCAAGGCAGACTCATCTTCATGATGGGCCTGCCTTTTTTTGTTTACAGAAAAAGGAGGAATTCAAAACAAACCACAAATCTCAAATCACAATCTTCCGCTACAAGGAAAAGACACAAAAAAGGAGTCACAAAATGAAAGTCGAAAAGAATAATAACAGCATTTTTCGGAACAAGCATGTCCTGGTTGTCGTCGCGGTGATGTGTATTTTTACCATCATCGCCTGCATGGGTTTTATGCTTTCTGTTCCTGCACACGCAGAGGAAAACATAGCTCCCAAAACCGAACCTATCGCTTTTTCCACTCCCATTGAAACGGTGAATGAGCTCGATAAAGCGTTCCCGATAACAGAAACTTCCGAAGAAGCACAGGAGGAAATTACAACTGCTGAGGTCGAATCTTCCGATGCTGCAGAACCGGAACCACGGATTGAGACCGCAGAAGCAGCCATCGAAGAAGCTGAACCGAAACCCGAAACAATTCCAGATAATCTCAACGACAATGAGCTTGAAATCTACACAGCTCTGCGGTCCGCTGGCCTTTCAAAGGCCGGTACTGCCGCAGTGATGGGCTGCATGTCGATGGAAAGCGGTCTTAAAGCCTCGGCCGAAAACCCTTCGGATGGCGGCTATGGACTCCTGCAATGGACTTATAGCCGAAAGACAGACCTTTTCAACTGGTGTTATGGCAATGGCTATGACCCCAACACCGTTACGGGACAGGTGATGTTCTTCGTGTATGAGCTCAATAGCACATACAGCAAGGCCGCCAAATACTCATATCCGGTGTACGAAACTCTCACTACAAGCGACAGCCTGGAAGATTGCCTTTCGATGTTCTTCTCCCATATGGAAGCAGGAACCAACGTGATAATCTCTTCCCGCAAAGTCTATGCAGGAGGGCTGACCACGTTAGACCTGTACCGCAAACGCTTAACTGCCGCTTACAAATACTTCATTTGAATTAGGAGAAAATCACAATGAAAACAACCGTTTATCTCTTGAACCAGTTAAAGGTAAAAGAAACCGAAAGCAAAGACCTTATGCTAACCCATAACCTACACAACAACATCATCAACGGTAAGCGTGTTGGCTGCTCTCGCTGCAAGCGCACTTGCCTTGAACAAAAGCTCAAGTAAATACCATTTTTGACTATATTTCTAAATTCAACCGCTATGACATGAATGTTTCCAAGGTCATGGCTGACTAAAAAAGGAGATTTTTATTATGACTTCCAATATGACTATGACCGCTATTTCCATCTGTAATTTTCTGAAACTCATCGTGAAAAGCACGGTTGAGCATTACACCGAGGATTTCAAGCTGGACATAAAGATTTTTAAGCGCTATGCAAAAGAAGCGCAGGAAACTGGAAAGCCCGTATCGATGCTCTGGTTCTGCCGCTCTTGTGGAACGTATCTCTGCCCTGAGGAAGATGCATACAAGAAAGATACTCCCATGTTCATCACGTTCAAATACTATGATGAGCAGGAAGAGGAAGAAGCCCGGACCATTAAGGCTTTTCTGGTCACTGTGACAGGGATGGAAGGACAAAAGCCAGTTGGCTATATCACTCCCATCAACTATGCGGATGAATGTGACCGCATTCGCCGTTACGCAGTACCTGCCGAAAAGGTCGAGCTTGTCTATGATAAAGGTTCCCTTGTCCAGAACAATGGCAACTATACGATTCTGAAGCATCCCAAGCTTGGTACACTTCAGAAAACGAAATTCTTGGCCGATGACCCTGACGCGCTTGATTATGCGCTGCATATGGCTCGCAATGAGAGAAAGGCAGGGTGACAGCCATGAATGAGTACGAAGCAACAATACAAATCAACCCAACCGACGATATCAAGTTCATACTTGAGGAGTCCGGCTGCTATGAGTCTGAAATTGAAATGATGAAGGCCGGTGGCACCTATGATGCGTTTGTCAAGCGTGTCTATGATGCCATCGACTGGTCTCATCTGTCTGAGCGTATTGCTCAGATGGAAAACGAAGCCATCACGGCAGCTATCGACAAATTGTCTGATAGCATGATTTGATTGTTAGGAGGTAAATACTATGTACATTCTCATTAAAAACCAGGAAGGCGAAAGCATGAACTTGCTTTCCCAGAATACCGATTTCAACGCTCTACTGGCAGCCATGAAAACTGACGTTGAGGCAGAGTACGAAAAGGCAACAGGTTATGCGATTGACCTTGACGAGGATTCCGGCAGCGATTATGAAGTCGGTATCAACGTTGAGGACAGTGCAGCAGACGGTTTCTGCCTTGCGTCCGGGTATATGTACGGCGCAGACAGCAACTTTGACTGGGGCATTTTCAAAGTAAAGTCTCAGAAAAACAATGTTGCAGCGAAACCCTACATTGGCTTGGATATGAACAAGTTCTTTCGGCAGAAAATGCTGCTGATTGACCTCTCGGCAAAAGTAAAGGACCTCGGCTATGACCATCTGGCCGATGAGCTTTGGGGCGCAATCGGTGTCTTCGACGCTGTACAGGATTCAGCTGAAGGAGACGGTGTTTTCACTGCTCCGGAAGCGGATGAAAAAACCGGTCTGTTCCTTGACGATTTTTATAACGACGTTCTGGAAAAGATTCTGAACGCCGACAAGAAAAAGGAGGAAAAGTAAGCCATGAGACTCTACATCCAAGGCGAACACGGTAAGCTCCTAACTTTCACCCCGGAAGAAATCAAGAAAAAGCTCGGTATTCCATTCGATATCGCTGCTCTTGGCATCGAGGTAGATGATGGCGACACCACCATCAGGGCTCAGTCATACCCCAAATTGGATTATCAGAACGGGAACCCGCCCATCGACCTCTGTGTCAATGAAATGCAGGTTGGCTCACTGGCTATGCCGACGTCCGACATTCCGGCTCCTGTCATTTATCTCTATGATGAACAGGGGCAGGATGAATCGGATTGGTTTGCATGTACCAGCTTTGCACCCCGTGCATCTGGTGACGAAAGTTCTCACGTCGTCTTCTGTGACATGAGTTTTGGCAATGCGTTTGCTACCACAGACGTTTTTGTGAACCCGCGCACGGGAATTCCTTTCGTGCAGTGTTCCACTGAGAATCAACTTTCTGATTTCAGGAAAGCTGATTCCCATGAATAATATCTGACTCGTATCTTTGCGGTCGTTCCTTTTGGAGCGACCGCTTTTTTGCTTTTTAGTTTTGTTGCACAAATGTGCGACTCTCTTAAAATAGAAATTAGGGAGGTGCTGTTTTGAAAATTCAGAGAATCGTGCCTGCAACTGCTCATTCTATGAAGGATGCTTTGCCACTTGGCACTATCCTGACGGTGAAAAATGTTGCAGACCAGAAATATATTGTAGTGGGTTACGATACCAGTGCTGTTCCACACAACTACTACGCGGTTCCCTGGCCGCAAGGGTACATGGGCGAAGAAAACATGTACCTGGTAGGATTTGATGATATTGCGAAAGTTCTGTGTCGCGGCGGAATCAATGAGGAATCCAGAGTTTTCTTGCAGGCACTGGATGATGTGTTGAACGGGAGGTGACACGGTGACGGTAAAAGAGCTGAAGCATATGCTTGAGAACGCGGACGATAATGCTATCGTCGTTGTGCGAAATAACTGGGCTCCAGCGGAATTCTTGAATACCTCTGCTCGGAAGATGGTGCTTGTGAAAGCAAATGGCAAGCTCATGACGCCGAAATGGGCCGAGGCGAGCGGGTATATCTGCGAAGGCCCTGCTATGTCGGCAATTTTATTCGATTGAGGTGAAAAAAATCATGCCCGATAAAAAAGTGGCCACGCAGGCATCTGGTCAACAACCCCGCCTAAACCGGTTCGCCGGTTATAGACGGGGCTTGCGGGGA
>ERZ1673744.3538-NODE-3538-length-10335-cov-4.026654_pt1 | contig 10335 bp, 8 predicted proteins | sample MGYA00580207_ERZ1673744 | MGnify/ENA primary metagenome ERZ1673744 (study PRJEB41218, sample SAMN15661751) | gut metagenome | host: Homo sapiens | place: Canada: London | collected 2015-08-20/2019-03-30 | study: EMG produced TPA metagenomics assembly of... | reverse complement strand
CCGTGCGCTCCCAGAATTCGGACAGCCGTTCTTTGGTTACAAAGCATATCTTCAAATCAGCCGCGCGCCCCCTTTTTTTCGTTCTTCTTCATTATACGGCGAGGCGAAAAAAAAGGTGCGGCTTTCGGGCGCGCACCTTTTGCGATTTTTACAAATGAAGGGGGTAACGGCGGATTATCCGCGGTTTTCTTCCCGAAAGATCAGCGAAAAGGGGGCGAGGTAGGGAGTTCGATTTCACGCTACTTTTCGAGTATGAAACTGCCCCTTGATTTTCAGAAATTTTTTGTTGAAAATATTCAGAAAATCAAAAATGGGCTACGCAGAATATGCTACGCCCCTCATCCGTCTGCTATTGCAGCCACCTTCCCCCCGGGGGGAAGGCTATATCAAAGGCAGCAATTAAAATTTAAAACAGTTTGTAACAGTCCGTTATGAAACGCCCTGTGGGTGCGTTGCGAAACGGGCGACGTCCGCCCCACCCGAGGGGGAAAGGATGAATTATGGTTGATTTACACAAACGCCTGTTTGGCGGCGCGGTCGGTTTCGCGTTTTACGTCGCGGTCGGCAAGCGATTTCTTTTTATCGTACGTGTGTTTGCCTTTGCAGAGCGCCACTTCCATTTTTACCAGCGAATCTTTGAAGTACATTTTCAGCGGCACCAGCGTGTACCCCTGACGGTTGATTTTTCCCGCGATTTTCGCAAGCTCGCTTTTGTGGAGCAGCAAAGTGCGGTCGCGCCGCGTGTTTTTTGTGGAAAACGCGTCGGATTTATCGTACAGGGCGACGTGCATGTTTTTACCACCGCCTTGCTGCCGTTGATCTGGCAGAAGCTGTCGTTCATGTTCACGGCGCCCGCGCGCACCGATTTGATTTCGTTGCCTTCGAGCACGATGCCCGCTTCGTATTTATCTTCGATGAAATATTCGAAACCGGCCGTTTTATTCACTGCGATGATTTTCATATCTTTTCCTCCGTTTTTTCGGATTTAACCGCCGAGAACGTGATTCGCCTTGTGTAGAAATCCACGTCCGTTACCTTTACGCGCACGCTGTTGCCGAGCGCGTAGCTTTTGCCGCCGCCTTTCAGTTCGAACGTGTCGGGCAGGAAAATATAGTACCCGTACAGCGAATCGAGCGGGACGAACCCTTCGATGCCGTTTTTCAGTTCCGCGAAAAATCCGCGTTCGGTAACGCCCGAAATCACGCCGTCGAACTCCTGCCCGATATAGTCCGCCATATACGCGGCGGCGTACAAATCGTCTACGGCGCGTTCGGCGTCGTCGGCGTTGCGCTCGGTATCGCTTGTTTTCTTCGCGGCTTCCGCGGCGAATTCTTTCAGCCGTTCCGTTGCCGTTTCGTTTGCCGACAGAACGGCTTTCAGCGCGCGATGCACAAATAAATCGGGGTAGCGGCGGATGGGGGAAGTGAAGTGGCAATAGCAGCCGGAAACCAGCGCGAAATGCTTTAAGTTCTTTTCGCAGTAGCGCGCTTTCTGCATGGAACGTAAGGTAACTTTGGCAAGCACCTGTTCCTTTGCGCCGCCGCGCGCTTCGTTTAAAAGAGCCGCGTAATCGGCGGGGAAAACTTCCTCGTCGTTCCATTTCGGGGAAAAGCCGAGAAGCCGCGCAAACGCCTTTAAATTTTCCGCTTTTTCGGGTACGGGCGGTTCGTGCACGCGGTATAAGCACGGCGCGCCGCGGCTGTTTAAAAACGTTGCCACCGTTTCGTTTGCCGTTACCATAAACTGTTCGATGAGCCCGCGCGAGAACGACGGTTTTTCGTCCGGAATTTCGATGACGTCGCGCTCTTTATCGTAATAGATATGTTTTTCTTTCAGATCGAGGTTGACTTCGCCTTTTTTGACGCGCCGCGCCGCCAGAATTTCGGTAAGCTCGCGCATGGGGGCGAGGGAATCGCGCATCAGCGGGTATTTTTCCAGCAGTTTTTCCGCCGCCGCGCCGCCCGATAACATGGCATCGACTTCGTCGTAAGTCAATCGGTACGTTGAGCGCACCAGCGAGGGAAAAATTTCGCTTGCCAGCACTTTACCCGCATTTTCGGCGGCGGCTTTATCGGTGCCGCCTCCCGCTATCAGCATTTTGCACGTGAACGCAAGCCGCGCTTCGCCCTCGTTTAACGAACAGCAGCCGTTGGAAAGGGCTTGGGGGAGCATGGGCAGCACGCGATCGGGAAAGTAGACGCTGGTGCCGCGCTTAAACGCTTCTTTATCAAGCTCTCCGCCCGCTTTTACATAGTGCGATACGTCGGCGATGTGCACGGATAAAACGTAATTGTCGCCCCGTTTTGCCACGCTGACGCCGTCGTCGATGTCGCGCGTGTCCGCGCCGTCGATGGTAACGAAAAATTCGTTGAGAAGGTTGCGGCGGGGGAGAAGTTCCGTTTTTAAAGGGAGCGTTGTTATATCTTCCGCCGCGACTTCTTCCGCGGCGGCAAGCACGGAATCGGGAAATTCTTCGCGCAAGCCGAACGAACGGAGTATCGAGGTTTCTTCGGCGAAGAAATCGTCGTCGTCGCCCAGCACTTCGGTAATTTTTCCCTCCGGGCAGGCGCCGTAACGGTATGCCGTGATTTTTGCCACCGCTTTCACGCCGCTTTTTACGTTTCTGCACGAGGCGAGGGGAATATAAATTTCGGAAAAATATTTGCGTTCGTCCGGCAGAAGTTTGCCCGCGCGGCGGTCTTTATAAAACGCGCCGACGATTTCGGTATAGCCGCGTTCGAGAATTTTTTCCACTTCGCCCGTGGCGCTTTCGTTTTCGCCGCGCTTCACGATTTTTACAACCACGCGGTCTTTGTGCATGGCGCCGTTCAGATATTTGGCGGGAATAAAAATATCGCGCGGCTTTTCCGGCGTTTCGGCGGCATTGTTTTTGTCTGCCGAGTCGGGCGTGAAGAACGCGAATCCTTTTTCGTTGCCCGTCAGCACGCCCGTATACAAAACGGGGCGGGGCAGGGAGTATACGCCGTTTTTATATTCTATTCTGCCCGCGGCGCAAAGGCGGGAAAGCAGGGCGAGAAACGTTTTGCGGTTGTGCGGCGGCACGCCGGCATGGCGGCGCAGCGTTTCCGCGGTGGCGGTTTCCGCCGAGGATAAGAAGCGCAGAATGCGTTCTTCGATAGAAGCGTGTTGCATAATTCAATCACCTGTAAACGAATTTCCGCGCGGGCGTTGCCGACCGACGGAAAAAATGACGTAATAAAAAACAAAGGGCGGCTTACGAAAAATAAGCCGCCGTAAAAAGTTCGTAAAAATTCAGCCGATCGCCGCGCCCAGATACGTTACCAGGGGAGCTGCTGCACCACGAAGAACGCGATGGAGAACACGGCAAGAATAATCAGACAGATCCACGTCCATTTTTTCATTCTGGATTCGATGGATTTACCCTTGTTTTTGCCGAAGAACGTTTCTCCCGAACCGCCGAGGGCGTCGATGCCCGTGGAGTTGGCAGGCTGCATCAGTACGAGAATAATCGCTACGATGGCGGCAATGCCCATAAGCGCGATTAAAATGAAGCTCGTTAAACGATACGCCGCGTACGACGCGTCGTTGGTGGTGGGTACAAGCAATGCAAATAAATTCGACATGGCAAATTTCTTCCTTGAATTCGACAGTTTTTCTCGTTTTCCGCTGCGGAAAGCGTAGCGGAAGCCGTCGGAAAAATCCGATAGCACGATAGATTATAGCATACAATCGTAAATTGCGCAACCTTTTTTATCGGCTTTTCGGCGATTTTTGCAAGATTTTTTCCGTTTTAACGGATTAAAAGCGATTTTCCCGTCATTTTCGCGGGTTGTTTCAAGCCCATTACGTCAAGAAGCGTGGGCGCGAGATCGGCAAGCACGCCGCCTTCGCGCAGCTTTGCGTTTTTCAGTTCGTTGCTGACGAGAATTACGGGCACGGGGTTGGTGGTGTGCTGCGTGAACGGCGTTTTGCCGTCGTCCGCAATCATCTCGTCGGCGTTGCCGTGGTCGGCGGTAACAAGCGCCGCGCCGCCCATTTCGAGAATTTTATCCACAACTTTTTTCACGCATTCGTCCACAACGTGCACGGCTTTCACCGCCGCGCTCATCACGCCCGTATGCCCCACCATGTCGCAGTTGGCGAAGTTTAAAATCATTACGTCGTATTCGCCAGAGGAAAGCTCTTTCAATACGCGGTCGGTTACGAGGTACGCGCTCATTTCCGGCTGCAGATCGTACGTCGCCACCTTGGGGGAGGGGATGACGATGCGCGTTTCGCCCGGTACGGGCGCTTCGATTTTCGCGTTGAAGAAGAACGTTACGTGCGCGTATTTTTCCGTTTCGGCAATGTGCAGCTGCTTCATGCCCAGCGAAGAAATATATTGCGGCAGCGTATCGTCGATTTCGTCCGGCGGGAAAGCAACGCCCACGTTTTTAAACGACGCGTCGTAGGTGGCAAAACCCACATACACGGGGGCGAGATAACCCGTTTTTCTTGTAAAGCCGAGCTTTGCTCCTGTTTTTTCGTCGGTGAAGGGGAAGGTTTCCTGCGAGAACATGCGCGTGATCTGGCGTGCTCTGTCCGGGCGGAAATTGAAGCAGACGATGCCGTCGCCTTTTTCCACAAGTGCGACGGGCTTGCCGTTTTTCGTAAGCGTTACGGGAACGACGAATTCGTCGGTAACGCCGTCGGCATAGCTCTTTTCAATCGCTTCTTCGGCGCTGCCTTCGAAGGTGTGCGCCTTGCCTTCGGTGAGGGCTTCGTATGCTTTTTCTTCGCGGTCCCAGTTGTTGTCGCGGTCCATGGCGTAATATCTGCCCGAAACCGAAGCGATGACGCCGAAGTGCAGCTCGTTCAGTTTTGCCTGCAGTTCGCGTAAAAATTCTGCGCCGGAGGTGGGGGAAACGTCGCGCCCGTCGGTGAAAGCGTGGATGTACACGTTTTCAAGCCCTTCTTTTTTCGCCATTTCCACAAGCGCGTAAAGGTGTTCGGTGTGGCTGTGCACGCCGCCGGTGGAAACAAGCCCCCACAGGTGCAGTTTTTTGCCGTTCTCTTTCACGTAGCGCATTACGCGCAGCAGTTCGGCGTTTTTAAAAAATTCGCCGTCGCGGATTTCTTTCGTGATTTTGGTAAGATCCTGATACACGATTCTGCCCGCGCCGATATTGAGGTGCCCGACTTCGGAATTGCCCATCTGTCCGTCGGGAAGCCCCACGGACATACCGCTTGCGCCCAGCGTGGACGAGGGGTATTCTTTTTCCAGTTCGGTTACGTTTTTGCTTCCGTCGGCATACACGGCGTTGCCCTCGTGTTTGGGGTTTAAGCCGTAGCCGTCCATGATGATGATCGCATAAGGTTTTTTCATTGTTGGTTGGTTTCCTTTTTGCGCCCGCGTGATCAGCGGCGCAATACTTTGTCGCGCTCCGTGCCGCCTCGGTCATTTACCATTTGTAAATTCCCTGCGCAAAAGCCGCAGACTTCGCGCCTTGCTCGTCTCTGAAACGCGCGCGTTGTTGATTTGCGCCCGCGTGGCATGCCGCCTCGGTCATTTACTGTTTGTAAACTCCCGTCGTCGGTACTCGCGCTTCGCGTCTTGCTTGCTGCTGACGCGGGGGATTTTGAGCTTTTTTGCGCTGCGCGCGTTGTTGTTTTTCGCCCGCGTGGCATGCCGCCTTGGTCGTTTACTGTTTGTAAACTTCCGTCGTCGGTACTCGCGCTTCGCGTCTTGCTTGCTGCTGACGCGGGGAAAATTTTGAGTTTTTTTGCGCCTGCGCGCGTTGTTGAGAGTGAATAATAAGGCTTTTATCCCCTCATCCGTCAAGGCTACGCCTTGCCACCTTCCCCCAAGGGGGAAGGCTTAAAAAAGGGGGCAAAGGCATTAAGCGGCTTTCAAACGCCAAAGTTTCAGTCCGCTGCGAGGCAGGCTGTGCCTGTTATTTATCGTAGTTTACGATAGCCGAGAAGTCGGGGGCTTTCAGGGAAGCGCCGCCGATTAAGCCGCCGTCGATTTCTTCCTGCGCCATCAGCTCTTTGCAGTTGCCTGCGTTCATGCTGCCGCCGTACTGGATGCGTACTTTCGCCGCGCACTTTTCGCAGAACAATTCGCCCAGCGTTTTACGGATATACCCGATGGTTTCGTTCGCCTGCGCCGCGGTAGCCGTCTTGCCCGTGCCGATCGCCCATACCGGTTCGTACGCGACGACAAGCTTCGTGATGTCCTCGACGCCTTTCAGTCCTTCTTCAAGCTGACGATGAAGAACGGCTTCCGTCTTGCCCGTTTCTCTTTCTTCCAGCGTTTCGCCCACGCACACGATGGGGGTAAGCCCCGCATTCAACGCGGTGAGCGTTCTCTTGTTTACGGTTTCGTCCGTTTCGCCGAAGTACTGGCGGCGTTCGCTGTGCCCGATAATAACGTATTCCACGCCGTACTCTTTCAGCATTGCCGCGGAAATTTCACCCGTATAAGCGCCTTTTTCGGCAAAGTGTACGTTTTCGGCGCCGAGGCGGATGTTCGTGCCTTTCAAAGCTTCCGATACCGCGGGAATATCGATGGCGGGTACGCATACCACCACGTCGCAAGTCGCTTCCTTTACAAGCGGCGCAATCGCTTTTACCAGCGCCACGCCCTCCGAAGCCGTGTTGTTCATCTTCCAGTTGCCTGCTATAATTGCTTTTCTCATAGTAATATTATCTCCGTTTTTTCATAGCGATTCCGCTCTTCTCTTTGCGAAAAGAGCGGAAGGGGTGTTTTTTTGTCAGATTCAGTCTTTATCGTTGAGACATGCGATACCGGGAAGCACTTTGCCTTCGAACAGTTCGAGGGAAGCGCCGCCGCCCGTGGAAATGTGCGTCATCTTGTCCGCATATCCCAGCTGCTGCACAGCCGCCGCCGAATCGCCGCCGCCGATAATCGTGGTGGCTTTGCCGTATACGTCCGCCAGCGCCTGCGCCATGGCTTTCGTGCCTGCGGCAAGCGTGGGATTTTCGAATACGCCCATAGGTCCGTTCCAGATGACGGATTTCGCGCCCGCGATTTCTGTTGCGAAAAGCTTGCGCGTTTCGGGACCGATATCGAGCCCCATTTTGTCTGCGGGAATTTTATCCGAAGGAACGACTTCCGTTTCGATTTCCGCGTCGATGGGGTCGGGGAAAGCGGAAGCGACAACCGTATCTACGGGCAGAAGCAGCTTTTTGCCGAGCGATTTCGCTTTGGCGAGCATTTCTTTGCAATATTCGATTTTTTCGTCGTCTACCAGCGAAGTGCCGATTTCGCCGCCCTGCGCTTTGATGAAGGTGTACGCCATGCCGCCGCCGATAATCAGCGTGTCGCATTTTTCAAGCAGGTTGGAAATTACGCCCAGCTTATCCGCCACTTTCGCGCCGCCCAGAATCGCCACGAACGGACGGGCGGGATGTTCCAGCGTATCCGCCATTACGGTGAGTTCCTTTTCGATGAGGAAGCCGCAAACCGCCGTTTTTACAAGCCCCGCTTCCACGATGCCCGCGGTGGAGGCGTGCGAACGGTGCGCCGTGCCGAACGCGTCGTTTACGTATACGTCGGCATAAGAAGCCAGAGCGTTCATGAATTCGGGCGTCTTTTTCTCTTCGCCCTTGTGGAAACGCAGGTTTTCGAGAAGCACGCATTCGCCGTCTTTCAGCGCCGCAACCTTGGCTTTCGCGTCGTTGCCGATTACGTCTTTCGCAAACGTTACCTTGCCGCCGAGCAGTTCGTTGAGGCGCGCCGCAACGGGGGCGAGGGTAAGCTTTTTCACGTCTTTCTTTGCCTTTTCAAGCGCTTCCGCCGTGGCGGCAGCCTGTTCCGATTCGGGCAGAGCCGCAATCTTCGCCTTTTCCTTCTTGTTGAGTTCGAGCTTTTCGTCGAACACGTTGTGAGGTTTGCCCATGTGCGAGCAAAGAACCACTTTCGCGCCGTGCTCCATCAGGTATTTAATGGTGGGAAGCGCGCCCTGAATACGGTTTTCGTCGGTGATGACGCCGTCTTTCATGGGAACGTTGAAGTCGCAGCGGACAAGGACTTTTTTGCCCTTGACGTCGATGTCTCTGATTGTTTTCTTGTTCATAATGGTGAAATTCTCCTTGGAACGATATTTTTCGTACAAATATATAATAACCCTTTTTGAGGGGATTTGTCAACGTTTTGGAAAAAATTTTCGGAAAAAAGCGAAATTTTTATTTTTCGAGGCGGACGCAAATGTAAATATGCTTGCAAAACCCGCAAAGAAAAGTTATAATATAAGAATAGAACAGAGAATAAAAAATCGGAGTATTTATGTGTAAGTGGCTTAAAGAATATGATGAAGCGGCAAAGAATATTCGTGATAAAGGACTATCAAGCGATCAGTACAAAATTCGTATTATGGATTTGAAGATGTACATGATTATTTTTACAGTGATTTTAGTGCCTGCATCATTCCTTGGCTTTTTTATGTATAAAAACGTTTGGTGGGTTGGACTTGTTCCTCTTACTATCGTTGCAGTTTTAGATACTATGGCGTATAGAGGTATAAAGTCCTTAAAAAAAGACTATGAACTAGCTCTTTTTAGAGAAAAACAGAAAGAGGAGAAAGAAAGTGAAAATAATAAATAAGAAAATAATGAAAAACAAAGGAGGGGCTTTGGTTTTGCGTTGTTCGGGGTTCAGACCGATAACGGATAACGTGAAATAAAGGATTGGTATGAAGAAAAAAATCTTTGCTTTTATTTTCGCGGCGGCGGCAAGCTTTTTGATTTTTGCGGGGTTTTCCGCATGTAAAAAAGACGATTCGGAAACGAATGGAATTATTTTCAATACGCTTATAATAAACGACGCCTCTGCGAATCTTAGTGTTAGCAATGCAACGGAAGAGTTTTCGTTTGAAAGAGAGATTACGGTTTCGGGCAAGGCGAAGTATATTGTAGCGCTTGATCAATCCGGAGTTCACCGGGTTTCAACCGATAGAGCGCCGCTTGCGCCGGGCGATAACGTTTTTTACGTTTTTGAAACGCTTGACGACGAGATTACGAATACTTTCATGATTACGATTCGTCGGCGACCGATGTACACGGTTTCGTTTGATGCGGACGGTTATTCGGAAGTGCAAACGCAGCAGATAGAAGAAAATAGTTTTGCCACCGAGCCTGCCGCACCGAGCAGAACGGGTTATACGTTTGTACGTTGGAGTTACGATTTTTCGCAAGCGATTACGAAACGGACGGAAATAAAAGCGGTATGGGCGGCGAAAACCGATACGAAATATAAAACCGAATATTATCTGCAAAACTTTGAAAACGACGCATATACTTTGCGCGAAACAAGCAATCTGCAAGGCACTACCGATACCAAAGCAACCGCAGAAATCAAAAATTTCGCACATTTCACGCATAAAGCCTCGGCAACCGACAGCGGCAATATCGCGCCCGACGGCTCGCTGGTTTTAAAGGTGTACTACACGCGCGATAAGTATAACGTAACGTTTGAAAGCAACGGCGGTACGCTTGAAAACGGTGAAGTCAATCAGATTTTAAAATACGAGGGCTCGGCGGTTGCGCCCGTCTTTACCCGCACGGGTTATACGTTTATCGGCTGGGATAAAACCATTCCCGAAAGCGTATACGAAGATATTACGGTTACGGCGCAATGGAAAGCCAACCGGTATACCCTTACGCTTATCTATGGAAACGGACAGCCGACGGAAATTATCGCGAAAGATTGCGATGCGAAGCTTGAAATACCGAATCCGGAACGCGCGGGATATGATTTTATCGGTTGGGATAAAACTATTCCCGATACAATGCCCGCCGAAAATCTTACGAGAACGGCACAATGGAATGCGATTTTTAGACTTTCCGAAAACGGCGATACAATCACGCGATTGACGGATTACGGAAAAAAGAAATATACAGAGATTGCTATACCCGCCGAAATTGACGGCGTAAAAATAACATCTATCGGCTCCATAACATCTATCGGCTCCGGTGCGTTCGAATGGTGCAGCGGGCTTACAAGCGTAACGATACCGGATAGCGTAACGACAATCGGCGCTTGTGCAATCAATAGTGAAAGGGATTTCCGAAAAACACAACAAAAAATACCAAATAAAATAGAAAACAGCCTTCAAATGATAGCTTAAAGTCGGATATTCGTAAAAGAACATCCGACTTTTTAATTTAATATAAGAAACATAGGAGAGAACAAGGATAAATGTTCTCTCTTTTTTTATGCCGTTTCGAGGGGTGATTTCCTATTTATAGTGAGAAAAATTATAATAATAACAGTAAATCGAAAGGAGTTTTCAATGAAATATAAAGATTGGTTAGACGTATGGTTTGCGAACTACATAGAGCCTTCGTCTA
>ERZ1673744.3536-NODE-3536-length-10341-cov-6.144954_pt1 | contig 10341 bp, 14 predicted proteins | sample MGYA00580207_ERZ1673744 | MGnify/ENA primary metagenome ERZ1673744 (study PRJEB41218, sample SAMN15661751) | gut metagenome | host: Homo sapiens | place: Canada: London | collected 2015-08-20/2019-03-30 | study: EMG produced TPA metagenomics assembly of... | reverse complement strand
CGAGAGGAGGGGCGAGTTTCTCAAGAATCGCTAAAGTGATGGAAGGGGTTTCCGCGCAGGGCACGGCCCCGCGCGGGTGGATTGCGATCACTTCTTCCTCTTGCGGAAGGTGACCTTCGAGTCCTTCATGTTGATGACGGCGTCCTCGAGCTTGGTGATGAGGTCGCTGGAGGTCTGGATGAGGTCCCATCCGACCTGCTTGGCCATGACGGCCTCGCCGTTGATGAACAGCCTGGCGCTGATGCTGTACTTGCAGCTGTCCCCATCGTCGTTGTACCTGGAGACGTGCATGTTGAAGGACTCCGGCTTGTAGATCTTGGAGATCTTGGCGACCATGGCCTCGATGTCCTTGTAGATGGCGTCGACGGCGTCCTTCTCGTTGTCCTCCAGTCCGCTGATCTGCACGAAGAGCATGTCCCTCTCCCTGCAGGCGGCGAGCAGCTCGATGATGTCGTACTCGGTGATGACTCCGACCAGGTCCTTGCCCTCCACCACGGGGAGGGTGGAGATCTTGTTGTCCATCATCATGTCGACGGCGACGGAGATGTCGCTGTCCCACGGGATGGTCTTGACGGATGTCAGCGCGATCGACTCGACGGTGATCTGGGAGCGGGCGCTCTTCTCCAGGTCCCCGATCGTCTTGTTGTCCTTCTTCCAGTTGTTGTCGATGATCTCCCTCATTCCGACGATACCGACGACGTTGTTGGTCTCGTTGACGACGGGGATGGTCCTGTAGTCCTCGCGGATCATGATCTCCAGGGCGTCGTCCATCAGGTCGTTGACCTTCACGGACTCGACGGGGTTGCTCATGATCTCCCAGACCTTGATCTCCTTCAGGGCCCTGATGTCCCTGACGATCTCGATGAGCTTCGTCCTCCTGATGACACCGACGACCTTCTTGCCGTTTACCACGGGAAGCTGCCTGCAGTTGTTGGAGACCATGAGCTCCGAGATCTTGGTGATCTCCATGTCGGGCGACACGGACGGGAGCTGACGGATGAAGTTCTTCACCTTGGCATCCAGGGTGACGCTCTTCTTCCTGAGGATAGAAGCGTAACTGACCATCCCCACGAACTCCCCGTTGTCGACGACGGGCACGTCCTGGTACTTGGTCTCTCTCATGACCGACAGCGCATCCGAGATGCGGTCTTCCGACGAAACAGTCGGGAAGTCGACGGACATAACCCTCTCGATGGAGATGCCGTCGATCTGCGATCTGAGCATGGTAATCTTCTTCAGATCCTCTAGGTCCTTTACAGCCATAGAATTCACCTCTGGATGATGATACGATGTGCTCCGGATATAATGGTTGTTAATTGCAACATCCGGTTCTACGTAAAACCAGGTCCTGACTGCGGAATCCGAAAAGGAAGGGGTTTGGGATTGGGGTTTGTCGTCGCCGGAGCGACGGTGACTGCGAGGTATTAAATATCTCAAAGCTCGGCGAAGGGCTTGCCAGCAAGCAGGTCGTCGACGATCTCCGCGACCCTGTCGACGGGGATGCGCTTCTGCTCGGTGGTGTCCCTGTCGCGGATGGTCACTGTACCCTCGGCGGCGCCTCCCGGGAGGGAGTCGTAGTCGACAGTGATGCACCACGGGGTGCCGACCTCGTCCATGCGGGCGTACCTCTTGCCGATTGTTCCGGAGCCGTCGTAGTAGGCCTCGACCCTGTGGGAGTGCACCTTGGCGTAGATGTCCCTGGCCATGTCGTCCAGGCCGTCCTTCTCCATCAGGGGGAAGACGCCGACCTTGATGGGGGCGACGGCGGGGGCGAGCCTGAGGACGGTGTAGTCCTCCTTCTCGTCGTGCGAGTACGCGTGCTCCAGGACGGAGTAGAAGATCCTGTCCAGTCCGTGGGAGGGCTCGATGACGTGGGGGATGACGCGCTCGCCGGCCACCTTCTCGGTCACCTTGGCGACCTCGAAGTACTCGTCGGTGAGCTCGATGTCCTCGCCGTCGACGTTCACGGTGAGCTTCCCGTCCCTGACGGCGGAGGGGTCCATGGACTCCATGGCAGCGGCGATTGCCTTCGCCTTGCCCTTGAAGGTGGGTCCGAGGGCCTTGTGCTTGGCGCGGATCTTCTCCACCTCCATCTCGCGGGGCTCGTCGAACCTCTTGAAGTGCGTGAGGTCTGCGCCGGAGAATTCGGCGTGCCTGGAGAGGTCCCAGCATCCCCTGTCTGCGATTCCGACGATCTCGGTCCATCCGTAGGAGAGGAGGACCTCGGCGTCCCAGCAGTCGGCGGCGTAGTGGGCCATCTCGTCCTGCAGGTGCTCCCTGAACCTGAGCCTGGCGGGGTCGATGCCCACGCGGGTCAGGAGCTGCTTCGTCGTGTAGACGAAGTATGCCAGCACGCGGTTGGCGATGACGCCCTTCTCGACGGCCTCCTTGACTGTCATCGTGACGGGCTCGCAGGTGGTGTTGGGGATGAGGTCCAGGGTCTCGTTCTCGATCTCGTGGAACCTGGGCCAGTCCTTGTCCTCGGGGTCCACGAAGAGCTCGACCTCCATCTGGTTGAACTCCCTCATCCTGATCATGCCCTGGCGGGGGGCGATCTCGTTCCTGTAGCTCCTGCCGGTCTGGATGACCCCGAGGGGCATCTTCTCCCTGTTGTACCTGTAGAGGTTGGGGAAGTTCACGAATATGCCCTGGGCGGTCTCGGGCCTGAGGTATCCGACACGCGCGGACCCGGGGCCGATGTGGGTCTTGAACATGAGGTTGAACTCCTCGACCGGACCGAGGTCGCCGCCGCAGTCGGGGCACTTGATGTTGTGCTCGACGAAGGCCCCCTCCAGCTGCTTGGCGGAGAGGACGTCGGCGTTCTCGTAGAAGTCCTTGACCAGGTGGTCGGCCCTGAAGGGCGCCTGGCACTTGGTGCAGTAGGTGAGGAGGTCCGCGAACTCGTCCACGTGCCCGGAGGCCTTGAAGACCTCCCTGGGGTTGACGGTCTCGGAGTCGATCTCGACGAAGCCCTCGCGGCCCTTGTAGATGGACCTCCAGACCTCGACGATGTTGTTCCTGAGGGAGCATCCCAGCGGGCCGTAGTCGTACATGCCGGCCACGCCGCCGTAGAGCTCGAAAGAAGGCCAGATGAACCCTCTGCGTTTGCAGAGGGACATCAGGTCGTTGGCGTTTGAATCACTCATTGATATTACCTGAGAGGGCGCATAGCACGTCTACATCATAAACCATGCCCACGAGCTCGTCCTTGTTCCCGTGGACGGGAATCTGTCCGAAGTCGTTGGTCAGCATGATCTTCGCCACCTCAGATACGTTCGTCTTCTTGAACACGGTGTAGGGGTCCTTCACCATGAAGTCCTTCACCTTCCTGTCGTCCGACATGTACTTGTCGGTCGCCGTGTAGAACAGCGGGAGGACGTTCCTGGCACCCGCCATGTTGCCCACGTCGGCGATCCCCAGGGCCTTCAGGTCGTCGGTGTTCTTCACCTGGTCGCTGAACAGGTCCCTGTCGGTCAGGATGCCCACTAGCTTCCCCTGTGCGTCGAGCACGGGCAGCGCGGGGACGTCGCTGATCCTCATCGCCGGGATCGTGTAGGTGAGTGGCTCGTCCTCGTACGCGGTGACGCATGTGGTGCGGATCACGTCCTCGGCGAGCAGGTCGGTCTTCATCTCCTTGACGAGGCGGAGCATGTCGGTGGGTGTGACGATGCCCACGAGCTTGCCGTTGTCCACGACGGGCAGCCTGTGGATCCTCTTGGTGCTGAAGATCCTCGCGGCCTCCTCGATCGTGGTCTCGGGTGTCACTGTGATGCAGCCCTTCTTCATGATGAGCGAGAGCTGGTCCTCATCGAACTTCCTGAACACATCCCTCCTGGACACGACTCCCATGAGTTTGCCGTCGGAGGAGCGGATGACCGGCAGTCCGGTGAGCCCGTTCCTTACCATGATGTTGATGGCGTCGCTGCGGCTCCCGGGCACCTCGACCACGATGGGGGCCGCCGTCATTATGTCTGCTACTGTCCCGCTCATCTGCTTCCCCGCCTCAGTTGGCGTTGGCGTCCTCTGCCCTGACGACCAGGACGGGGCACTGGGAGGCCCTGACGACCCTCTCGGCGACGCTTCCCATTAGGAGCTTGGACATGCCTGTCCTTCCGAGGGTTCCCATGACGATGATGTCGTAGTTAGCGGACTCGTCCAGGATGACCTTGACGGGTGCTCCCTCCTTGACGGAGATGGCGACCTCGACTCCCTCCTGCGTTCCGAGGTCGCGTACGTAGTCCACGGCCTCCTTACCCTCCTTCTCGAGGGTGTTGTACACGTTCATGACTGCTGTGTCCATGGGCATGTTGGTCAGGATGGTCTGATCGAGGACGTACAGGGCTGTGACCTTTCCGCCAGACAGCTTGGCCAGCTCCATAGCCTTCTTCACTGCGGCCTTTGTGTACTCGCTTCCGTCCGTCGGCACGAGAATGTTTGTAAAGCTCATTTTCACAACCTCTTTGTATTTTCATCCAGAGCGACAGCCTCGGGCTTCCCGCCGAGGGCCGACAGGGCGTCGAAATCCTCCGTCGGGATGACCGACAGCACATCCGTTCCGTTATGATTCTGTATGTTCCTGTATTGATTTAATATCTTGCCCGAAAGTTTCCATAGGGCGCTCCAGACCGTCTCGGGGTCCCCTCCCTGGGCCTCGGCCGTCCTGGCGAACTCCAGCGCCTCGGCGACCATGTCCGGGCTGCGTATCATGCCGTTGTCCGTGCCTATCGCCAGATCCGCCCCGAGGGCCTCCGCCCTGGCTATCGGCGGGACCTTCCCGAAGTACCTGTTGGACGTGGGGCATACGACGATCGGGACCTCCGCCTCGGCGCACTTCAGTATGTCCGAGTCGGTGGCCTCGCACATGTGGACGACGAACGCCGGGTCCAGGGACAGTACGAAGTCTATGTCCTCGCGGACCCTCTCGCTGACGTGGATGGCGAACACCATGCGCCGCTCCCTGACGGCGTCGGCAACCGCCTCGATGTAGCCCGGGTCCATGTCAGACACGCTGGATATGCCGATCCCGTCCGCCACCGACAGTATGTCGTCGATCTCCTCCGGGTCGAACTCGGGGGACACCGGGCGGCCGAGGATGACCGCCTCCGGCGCGCTCTCCCTCAGCATCCTGCATCCGCGGGCCCCTCCCTCCCTGAAATCGACGAAGGTGACCGCGCCCGAGGCCCTGGAGTCGCGGGCGAAGCGGGACATGTTGGATGATATCTCCGTGTCGGGGGCCTCCCTGAGGTAGCGGTGCTTCAGCCCGTCCGGCGGGGCGACCAGCTCCTGCAGCGACATCCTGGGCGGCACGCGGAGGCCGTAGTCGGCGCAGTGCGTGTGGCCGTTGACCGTGTCCATGAGGACTATCCCCCTGCGGTCTGGCCGGACCGGGCACTCCCCGCCGCCGACCTCCACAGCCCTGCCGTCCTCGACGATCAGATAACCCGGGCGGAACCCCCTCCTGTCGGAGACCATGCCCTCCAGTGCGTAGCTGCCGGAACATTCCATGCGGACGTAATGCCACTTGGATTCATTAACAGTTGGTGACAACCCTTAAGTTCTGGAGAATTGTGGAAAGTCCAGGTGAACAAATGCCGACAGTAGATTCCAGTCTCTGCGTGGCCTGCGGCGCGTGCGCGGACGCCTGCCCCCAGGATGCGATCACCGTCGAGGACGTGAGCGTCATCGACGCCTCGAAGTGCGTCGACTGCGGTGTGTGCGTCGACGAGTGCCCCGCCGGAGCCATCTCCGAGTGAGACTGACGGAAACAAAACAAAAGGGGAACGGGGACGACCCCTCTCCCCACCTTAGCACCCATCCGGGCTCATGCCCAGTAGGGCTTCTTGACGAACTTGTACGCCATGAGCACCGCCGTGGTGGCCTCTCCCATGGCCGTCGTGATCTGCTTGAACTTACCGGGGTAGCTGACCACGTCGCCGCAGGCGAACACTCCGGGGCGGCTGGTGGACATGTCGAAGTTCACCTTGACGAGGCCGTCGTCCGTCAGGTCCAGGTCCCACTTCTTGAGGTCGTCCAGGTCGGCGGAGATGCCGATGTTGATGACCGCCAGGTCTGTGGGGATGTCGAACTCCTTGCCGTCCTGGGAGACGGTCACGGACTCGACGTGGTCCGTCCCGTTGATGGACACGAGGTTGGCGTTCATCACGGTCCTGATGTTGCTCTTCTGGAGGCTCTGGACCGTGGACTCGTCGGCCCTGAAGTCGGGCCTCCTGTGCACTATGGTGGTGTCCGTGACGGTGTCGGCGATGAGGGCCATGTCGATGGCGCTGTTGCCTCCTCCGAACATCGTGACATTCTTCCCGACGATCTCCTCCTTCGGGGGCAGGATGTATGTGACGCCCTTCCCGAAGAACTCGTCCTCCCCGGGGCACCCCATCTTCTTGGGCTTGAAGCTGCCCATCCCGATGGCGACTATGACGGACTTGGCGTGGTACGAGCCCTTGTCGGTGTTGACGATGAGCTCCCCGTCCCCGTTGACGATGGTGTCGACCCTCTCGTTCTCCTTGATCTCGCACTCGACGGACTCCGCCTGTGCGTAGAGCTTGTCGGAGAGCTTCCTGGCCTGGATGGTCTCGAAACCGGGATAGTTGTGGATACCCTTCTCGGGGTAGAGGCTCACGAGCTGTCCTCCGACGCGCGCGGAATCGATGATCAGGGTCTTCATCATCTTCGACCTAGCGTAGATTCCGGCGGTGAGGCCCGCGCAACCTGCTCCAACTATTACCACGTCATAGCACATTGGAGCCACAAATCATGTCTTAATATAAAAATATGGATGCCCTTAATTCGATAGCTGGTTCAATTTCGGCAATTTCTTCAGAATCACGATGCTTTTTCTACGAATATCGTAGCCGCGTTGTGACAATCAGCACAACGCCGGGGCCGTGGACGATGTAAACGTGTCTATAATCCGGACCCGACCCAGCACTCCTTTATAGCGAATGAGAACAGATTACGTTGCAGGGGTAAACATGGAACAGTCGGAGATATACACCGAGACGATCATGAACATGATTCTGGATGCCATAGACGACATCATCATCCTCCACGACTCCGCGCACACGGTGATCTGGATGAACAGGGCCGGCGAGAAGGCGTTCGGCAGGAACGTCGACGAGGTCATCGGGATGAAGTGCTACGAGCTCTTTGGCAACACCACGTCATGCTCCGACTGCGTCGTGAACGCCTCCAACGTCGGGAGCCGCGTCAACAGCATCAAGCGCAGGGTCATCCCCGGCACCGGGATCCAGTGCGACTGCTCCGCCATTCCGTACTACAAGAACGGCAAGCTGGAGCTGGTCGTCCAGCACCTGCGCCCCGTTTGCCCCGCGGTCATGCCGACACAACCTTAATTAAATGAAGAGGGGATTCACGCCGCATGACATTCGAAATCGCTGACTACCTCGTGGTCATGGCCGTCGGAGCCATCTACTTCATCATCCTCGGCATCGCCAACCTGAAGAAGACCGACTCAGAGTGAGGTGGGCCCCTTGGTCCAGCTGACCGAGCCTATCGTCAGGATGATCAAGCATCCCGACACTAACAAGGTCCTGGCGACCGCCTCCCCTGACGGGAGGCCCCACATGATAGTGTGCGGCAGCCTCGACGTCTCCGAGAGCGGTATGATCGTCGTGGGCGAGGCCTACATGTACAGGACCGTCAAGAACCTCGAGACCAACCCCGAGGTCGAGTTCCTTGTGTGGAAGGGCAACTCCGCCTACTCGATCAAGGCGAGGACCGTGTCCAGGGAGACCTCCGGTCCCGAATTCGACAGGATGTCCAGGTTCCTGGACCGCATGAACATGGCGACGGTCGCCGTGTGGGAGTTCGAGGCCCTGGAGGTCTGGGACGAGAGCGCGTCCAGCACCTCCGGCGACAGAGTGATCTGATGGAGATCGTCAGGTTCAGGCAGATCAGCCGCGTCCTGTTCTTCGTCGGCGCGGTCGTGATGGTCCTGGGGATAGCCGTCTACATGCTCTGGAGCGAGGCCGGCGGCGTCGTCATGCTCATCGCGGGCATGGTCGTGGCCGTCATCTCCCTGTCCATAACGCGCCTGTTCTCGGCCTACGACATGAGCCACTGGCTCGACAGGACGAAGCCTCCGAGGGAGGACTGAGAAACACCTTAACTCAAAAACTTTCGATCGTTATGTTGTTTGATGCGGGCGTGAGCCCGCGTTGTGGTGTCAGAACCTGCTTCTGTCCCTCTCCTCGGGCTTGTGCTTCCTGAAGCAGCCCCTGCAGTAGACGGGCCTTCCCTGGGTGGGCTTGAAGGGGACCTCGCACTCCGCTCCGCAGTCCGAGCAGACCGCCTTGAAGAACTCCCTGGGCTTGTCCCTGTCGTATCCCCTGTCCCTGTAGCCTCCGTATGCCATTTTATCTCCTCTTGGTGGAAGGTACCCCAATAATGCTCCGTCCCGAAGGGCCGGATTTTACCAGAACGCCTCTGGGGGTGAATCTCGGCTCGGATATAATTCACTTGTGGGGGAAAGGCTGGAACGCGAAGGGGGATGTCACAGCGTTCCGCAGTCGGGGCAGATCCACATGCCCTTGTAGCAGACCATCATCTCGCCGCATCTGGGGCAGACGTGGGAGCGGCTCCTCTCGGTGCCCACGACCTCCTTCTTCGAGAGGTCGGCGTTGGCCCAGGCGATAAGGGAGTTGAGCTCCCTGGCGCGGTCCGTCTTGTCCGGACCGTAGAACTGGAGGTTGTCCGTCTCGTTGTAGAGACGGGTGCGCATCTTGGCGAGGGCGCGGGCCACGTTGTTGAACGTCGCCAGCTTCACCTTCTCCAGAGGAAGAACGTTGTTCCTGTACCTGACGTCCAGGTACTCGATGCTGGAGTCCAGGAACTTCTCGAACTCTCCCTCGTTCGGATAGATGGGGACGGACAGTATGAGGTCCCGCTTGGGCTGCAGGGAGGGGTTCCTGGATATCACGCGGTCGAGGGCCACCCTGACGGCGGACCTCATCTCGCCTCCGACCTGCCCGTAGATCCTGCGCAGGTGCGGGACGTCCTCCTCCCTGGCGACCGACGCCATCCTGGCGGCCGCCTTCATGAACTCGTTCCCGGAGCTGTGGTCCATCACGTCGAAAAGCTGGGGGATGAGCTCGTCGTCCCCCTGGATTGTGCTGAGGTATCCGATGCAGGCGAGACGGACCCTCTCCGAGTCCTTCTGCCTCATTTCCCTGACCTTCCCGAGCACCGCCCTCTCATGGACGTCGGAAAGCAGGAGGACTGTCTCGGCCCTCACGCGCTCGTCATCGCAGTCGAGGTAGCCGCTGACGATGGGGAGCTTCTCCGCATCGTAGTAGTTGACAAGCCAGCGGTCCTCGGAGATTGAGCCGGGGCGACCGGCGATGACCCTGTCCACCGCTTCTATGAAGCGCTCCAGGTACTCGACCTTGGTTACGGACATCGGACGCCCCTTGGAAGATGATTTCAGATGTCCCTGGAGTCCAGGGCCTGCTTCAGGAACCTGACCTCCTCGTCGGAGAGGGTGATGCCCTTCCCCATCTTGACGTGGTCGGGGGACCATTCCCTGATGTCGTACTTGGGGTCTCTGTCGTTCCAGCTGATGAGGTTGAGCTCCTTTGTCCAGCCTTTGGATGATTCGGAGAGGACCGCGATCTTCTCCACGATTTCGTATTTGATTTCGACCATCGTTTTCCCGTTCGGGCGAATGCACGCCTTTATTTTAAAGCTTTATTTTTTTTAATAGGGGCGGCTGCCGCGGGATCCTTCCGATGGTCCGCGGCCTTATGGCAATGGTTATATCCCTGGCGAGTAGAATGCCAATCACGGATTGATGGAATTGTCACGACAATCATTGAAACCGAGGGGCGTGTGAGCCCATGGAACCGATCACGATCGCATACATCGCCATCATCGCGGTGCTCCTCGTGTGCTCCGCGTTCTTCTCGATGTCGGAGACGGCCTTCACCAGCGCCAACCAGGTGAGGCTCAAGAAGATGGCGAAGGACGGGGACAAGAGGGCGGAGAAGGCCCTCGGGATCCTCGAGGACTACGACAAGTTCCTCACCACGATCCTCATCGGAAACAACCTCGTCAACATCGGAGCGAGTTCCCTGGCCACCACGACCGTAGCGATCATCCTGGTGTGGATGAACGACTCCTCTGTCTCACTGGTGTCCACCGTAGTCATGACGATCATCGTGCTGATATGCGGTGAGATCACACCCAAGACACTCGCGAAGAGGAACCCCGAGAAGTACGCCCTCAAGGTGTGCGGGGTCGTCAGCGCTGTCGAGAAGCTGTTCTCCCCGGTCTCATGGCTGTTCACGAAATTCACCAACGCCATCG
>ERZ1673744.3533-NODE-3533-length-10347-cov-13.237466_pt1 | contig 10347 bp, 10 predicted proteins | sample MGYA00580207_ERZ1673744 | MGnify/ENA primary metagenome ERZ1673744 (study PRJEB41218, sample SAMN15661751) | gut metagenome | host: Homo sapiens | place: Canada: London | collected 2015-08-20/2019-03-30 | study: EMG produced TPA metagenomics assembly of... | reverse complement strand
GTGCCCAAGATAGTTCGCTGGAAACGGCGCGTGAAAATAGGTAGTCGCCGACTTAATGTAAAACCGCTCTGAGGGATTTCTCAGGGCGGTTTTTGTTGTTGTGTTTTGTACATCGGTTTATTATAATAAAGAAAAGGAGGCAGAAAAAATGGCAACGGAACTGTTTAAAAATATTCCAAGCAAAGTCGGCGATCTGGTACGAGATGTCCGAATCGGAAAAATCGGACTGCCTGATTTGCAAAGGCCGTTTGTCTGGAAAGATAATAAGATACGTGAGCTCTACGATTCGATGCTGAAAGGCTATCCAATCGGATACATTATGCTGTGGGAGTCACCAGCGGATTATGATGAGAAGAAAAGCGGCATAGGCATTAACGGTAAAATCTATACAGAGCCAAAAGAACTGGTTATTGATGGGCAGCAACGCCTGACGGCGCTTGTAGCGTCGATGTATGGCGTGAAAGTAAAAGATAAAAACTTTGTGGAGCGTGAAATTAAAATCTCTTTCAATCCGTTGACGCGAGAATTTGCGGTGTGGACGTCTGCGTTTGAGCGGACGCCGGAATGGATTCCCAAGGTGTCGGATGTCTTTTTGGCAAAAGAAAATAATACGATTAGTGCTTTTCGACGTAAGTATATCCGGGCAGTAAACGAAGCAAGGAACAAGCGTGAAGAGAAAGCGCTGACAGATGCGGAAGAAGATCTGATCGAAAATAATATAAATGATTTGCTTAACCTTTCAGAGTATTCACTTCCGACATTGGAAATCAGCTACAATGCCAGAGAGGAAGATGTAGCAGATATTTTTGTGCGGGTCAACTCTGGTGGACAAAGCCTGACAGAGAATAATTTTATCCAGACCCTGATCTCGGTTTATGAAAATGAGACCAGTGACCAGATGAACCTGTTCTGCGAGCAATCCCGCATCCCGGCAAGTGGAACGTCCTATAATAACATCATTGCAATCGAGCCATCCCATCTGATCCGAATGGCTGTCGGTGTTGGTTTCCGCAGGGCAAGACTGCGCTATGCATATATGCTGCTACGAGGGAAAAATCTGGAAACCGGAAAGTATTCTGCCGAGGAGCGACAGGAGAATCTTGCGAAGTTCAAAGAAGCCCTGCTCAAGGTGATGGATCTGAACAACTGGCATGCATTTTTGAACTGCATTGGAGAGGCAGGATACATCAGCAAAACACAGATTGCATCATCCAATGCGGTGGTTTTTAGCTATGTACTTTACCTGATTGCAAAATATGACTATAAACTGGATGCGGTCAGGCTCAAAAAGACGATTGCCAAATGGTTTTTTATGGGTGCTATTACCTACTTTTACACCGGATCGACCGAAAGCGAAGTAGAAAAGCAGTTTGCTGACCTGAGAAATGTTCATGATGCGGAGCAGTTTATCGCGTACATTGAGCGGACGATTACAACGCGGTTTACGGAAGATTACTTCCGACTGACGCTGCCGAACGAACTGAACAGCGCTGCGGCAATCTCTCCGGCCTGGAACGGCTATATTGCAGCGCAGGTCGTATTAAATACACCGATGCTGTTCAGTGCGACGCCGGTGTCAAAGTATTTCATTCTTGGAGCAAGCGGAACCAAGAATGCGGTCGACAAGCATCACATTTTCCCTAAAAATTACCTGACACAGATTGGCTATATGACCGACCGAGAACGCAATCAGATTGCAAATTTTACTTATTTGGATTATGTGACCAACATTGATATCTCTGATGACCCGCCGGTGGAGTATGTGGAACGTTATCGGAACCGGATGGGGGAAACAGAATACCACAAAACCTGCGAGGATCATGCCCTTCCACCGGATTTTGAAAAGATGGAATATATAGAGTTTTTGAAAGAGCGCAGACTGCGGATGGCACAAATCGTGCAGAAAGCGTACAAGAAACTCTGCGAATGACCAAAGAACAAAAAGCGACCCTGCTGCACGAGCATTTCACGTGGCGGGCTGTGTGATTTCGACGAACTAGAATCTGAGATAAGTCCTTCTGTTAGGAGAAAATCGAATTTTCTGTCGGGAGGGCGCCTTAAAACCCGTCCCTGAATCGTATATGGGATAAGTATGTATTCCGTCTGCGGTGAAATCGCAAAAGAGGAGGGGCAGGATGAAGCTTTTATTCAAACAACGGATGTTTTCGTGGTTCGACAGCTACGATATCTATGATGAAAACGAGAACACGGTCTATGTGGTAAAGGGGCAGCTCTCGTGGGGGCACTGCCTGAAAATCTTCGACACGGAAGAGAACGAGCTTGGTACTGTCAAGCAGGAGGTGCTGACTTGGCTGCCCAAGTTTGAACTCTATGAGGGTGAAAATTATATCGGCTGCCTCGAAAAGGAACTGGGCTGGTTCAAGCCCAAGTATAACATCGATTTCAACGGCTGGCATGTGGAGGGAGATTTCCCTGGGTGGGATTACACCATTACAAAGCCGGTGGGAGAGACAGTCGCAACGGTTTCCAAAGAGCTGCTGCAATGGACAGACACCTATGTGCTGGATATCGTTGACCCGGCAGACGCGCTCCATGTGCTGATGTTCGTGCTGGCCATCGATGCTGAAAAGTGTTCTGCAAAATGAAATTGAATTGGCCCGGCTGTGTGGGAGTGCCCGCATGGCCGGGCTTTTTACATTGCGCAGGTCGGAAAACAGTGGTATCATTAAAAAGTACGATAGAACCTGAAAATAACGAGGTACAAATGGAAGTGTTTGAAATCGAGACAGAGCGTCTGCAGCTGCGGCAGTTCCGGGTGGAGGACGCGCAGGACGTATTTGCGATTTTCTCGGATGAGCAGACCACGCTGGATTGCGGCGGTTATCATGCCTTTGATGCAATGGATGAGGAATATGACCGTCTGATGCAGAAATTTGCGGGACAGACCCGTTACAGCGTTGTCCGCAAGGCAGATGGGCGTGTGATCGGCGTGATCTCGCTGATGGATGCCGAGCGTGCCGTGCCCGGCTGGGAGCTGGGCATTGAGATGGCCCCGGATGTCCGGCGGCAGGGCTATGCCCGGGAAGCGCTGGCGGCTGTGATTCAGGCGTTCTTCGAGAAAACGGATACGGTGCTTTTCACGGGTGGGCATTATGCCTATAACACCATCTCCGGGGAGCTGCTGAAAATGCTGGGCTTCACCTATGAGGGCATCGAACACAAGGCCATGCGCCATGCAGAGCGCGGCCCCACGGATCTGGTGTGCTATTATCTGGAAAAATAAGTTCTCCCTTAGAATTCCTACAGATTTCCCTGTTACAATGATAGCATCATCGAAAGGGGAATTTGTATGCTGACAAAATTGAAAAACGGGCTGGACGGTACCCAGCTCAAGACCATTGCACTGGCGCTGATGGTGCTGGATCACATTCATTATTTCTTCGAGTTCACCGGCTGCATCCCGACGGTGTTCAGTATGCTGGGGCGGCTCAGTGCGCCGCTGTTTCTGTTCTGCACGGTGGAGGGCTTTGCCCACACCCATGACCGCAAGCGGTATTTTATCCGCATCTGGGCTATCGGCACAGCTATGGCGGCGCTGGAATTCTTTATGATCTACGCCAAGGCCTTCCGGCGCGGGGATGACTTTTACCCGCTGAATGCTATTTTTCAGGATCTGATGCTGCTGTGCATCGTCTGGCAGGGCATCGACTGGCTCCGGGAAAAGAAATGGGTCAGGGGCGTGGCGGCCATCGCGGCGGTGGCTGGCTGGCCGTTTGTGATGGTGGCGTTCCTGAGCGCTTTCCCCCAGATCCAGCAGATGCCGTGGGCTTCCACGGTGGTGGCGTTTGTCATCACCAGCCCGCTGCCCCTGTGGACCAGCATCACAGACGGCAGCTGGAGCTTTCTGCTGGGCGGTGCGCTGCTGTATGCATTGCGTGGACGGCGCAAAGTGCAGCTGACGGTATGGGCACTGGTGATTTTCCTGTGTGACTTTGCGCTGACCTTTGGGATGGCTTGCCGACAGGAGGGTTTTGTGTGGACGCAGATGTTCACCGACTACTACGAGTGGTTCGGGGTGGCGGCGGTGCTGCTGATGCTGCTGTACAACGGGCAGCGGGGCAAGGGCCACAAGCAGCTGTTCTACTGGTTCTACCCCGCCCATGTGTACCTGCTGTATGGGGCATCGTGCCTTGTTTATAACATGTTGAGGTGATCTTGTGGCAAACATTCTGGCAGTGGATGACAATCTGGAACTCTGCAAGCTGATCCGCACCACTTTGGAGCGGGACGGCCACCGGGTAGAAACGCGGCAGGCGGGCAGAGATCTGACCGAGGCGCTCTGCCGCTGGGCAGACTGCATCCTGCTGGACGTGATGATGCCCGGGGAGGACGGCTTTGCGGTCTGTCGGCGCATCCGCAGCCTGACTGAAGCCCCCATCCTGTTTCTGAGCGCCCGCACTGATGAGGCCGCTGTGCTGGAGGGGCTGGGCATCGGGGCAGACGACTTTTTGTCCAAGCCCTTCCGGGTGGCAGAGCTGCGGGCGCGGGTGGCGGCACATCTGCGGCGGCAGAGCCGCACCCCGGCGCACCGGATGGTGCGCAGCGGCGTAGCCTTTGACCTGACCGCCCGGAGCGCGGCGGTGGAGGGGAAGGTGCTGCCGCTGACCCGCTCGGAGTATGCCATCTGCGAGTATCTGGCGCTGCACGCCGGGCAGACCTTTACCAAGGAGCAAATTTACGAAGCGGTTTTTGGCATTGACGGCACTGCGGACGACACCGCCGTGACACAGCACATCAAAAATATCCGGGCAAAGCTGCGGGCGGCGGGCGTGCCGGAGCCGGAAAAGCTGCTCAATACCGTATGGGGCGTGGGGTACCGATGGAAAAGCGAAGACTGACCTCTCTGCGCAGCGTGCTGCTGCAATATCTGGTGCGCACGGCGCTGGCCTGCCTGCTGGTCGCGGTGGGGTGGCTGCTGGTGCTGATGCTGTGGATCCAGAACGGCGGGCTGTTTCTGCCCGCGAATCAAGCTGCACAGGCCTGTCAGAAAGCCGCACAGGACGTTTTACCGGGCATGACCGCCGCCACCTTTGACGAGACGCAGCTGGACTCCTTGTGCCGGTACGCCCTGTTTGCCGCGCCGGACAGCAGCGAGGTGCTGGCCACCAACATGGATGCCGGGCACTTGCAGCGGGCAATGGAGAACCGGCAGGGGAAAACCCACTGGCATTTTGGATACACACAGTATTATATGACATCAAAATTGCAGGACGGAACTGTCTGCCTGCTGCAATTTGACTATGCCGTGCCCTACGCCGCCCCTGCGCTGCGGGGAAAGCTGCCAGATGTGCAGACGGTGCACTGCATTCTGGGCATTCTGCTGCTGGTGGGAGCGGTGGTGTGGAGCACCCACCGCTCCAGAAAGTTTCTGGCCCGGGAGACGGCCCGCCTGACCGAGGTCTCCCGGCAGGTGGCTGAGAAAAAGGGCGTGGAAGAGATCGATTTTTCCGGGGCGCAGGTGCGGGAATACGCCGAGACACTGGCTGCCCTGCAGACCATGGGGCAGGAGCTGACGGTCAGTCTGCAGGCCCAATGGAAAATGGAGCAGCAGCAGCGGGAGCAGATCATCCAGCTTTCCCATGAGCTCAAAACGCCGCTGGCCGTCATTGAGGGCAACGCCGACCTGCTGGCCGAGGACGAGGCCCTGACCCCGGAGCAGCGGGAACAGGTGGAGGCTATCCTGCGGGGCACCGAGCAGACCCGGACCTATCTGCTCAAGATCCGTGCTCAGGTGCAGACACCGCTGAAATATAAGCGGCCCTGAACAGAACTGAATGATATAAAGGAAGCCGCCCGGCTGTGTGGGAACGCTCGCATGGCCGGGCATTTTGCATTGCAGGAGCAGGAAAACCGTGGTATTATAAAAAACGATAGGGTCTGAAAATAGAGGGGAAAATGAACACTTACGGCCATTCGTTCGTCTATCCAAAAAAGAGAGGGGAAAAACAATGAATTTTGAAGAGACAGAAGTCCTTTACAATGTTTACCGTGGAATCCTGCGGAACAATCGGAGCTTTCAACCGGGAAAGAGCACGGCGGTGGAATATCGCATGGACTGCCCGGAGTATGCCGACCTCCTGAAAAAGTATCCCTTTGAGAAAATTGCAGGAAAAGGCACGGACCTGCAGCGGGCAATTCGGGTGCTGAAATACCTCTCGCCTAAGCTGACGCACAGCCCGTGGTACGACGGCCATGTGGACTGCAACGCCCTGGCGCTTTTGGATTACAGTCTGGATAAACCGGAACAGGGCATCAACTGCCTGAATAAGGCTAAAATTCTGGAGGAGGTCTGCCTGGCACTGGGAATCTACGCACGGCGTGTGCGCTTCCTGCCCTATTCTCCCTTCGATTTTGATTGTCACGTTGTCACGGAGATCTACGACCGGTCGCAGGAAAAGTGGTATATGCTGGACCCAACGACCAACGGGTATCTGGTAGATGAGCAGGGCACGATCCTGAGCCTGCTGGAAGCCAGAGAACGGATGGCAGACACCCGATTTGTGACGTATTGCAAGGCGACGAGCCGGGAAAAGGATCTGCAGAAGCTCTACCGGAAAAATATCGCAAGGACCGCTTACTATGCGAAGAATCTGTTCCGCATTCAGGTGGACGCGGTCTCGCAGTTTGGAGAGAGTGGAAACTGGCTGAATTTTCCGCCGGAGCACTTTTCTATCCGGGAATGGAGCGTTGCAAGTGCAGAATACCGGTTGGAGATGGTGCCTGCCTACGCAAAGGAATATGCGGATTTTGATGAAGCCGTCCAGCTGCCGCGGATGCGTGAGGCCGTGGAGCGGACGCGAAACATGGAGGAGCCAAAGGCAATCTCTGCCGCCGCTCTGACCGAAAAGCCGGTATCATAAAAAAACAGATCGCCGCTGCTTTCCTGACGGAGAGCGGCGGCTTTTTCACACCCGGCGCTCCATGGGCATAGGATGACGCAGACCATGGGGAGGAGGGGTCGGGAATGGATGGACAAAGACGATTTGCGGTGATCGGAACGGATGCGCGGCTGGCGGCGGCAGGCCGGGCGCTGGCCCGTGCCGGGTTTGCGGTGGGCGGGCCGGAGCAGACGGCGCTGGCCGATTACATCTTACTGCCGCTGCCGCTGGACGAGAGCCGCACCCCGCTGGCGGAGCTGCTGCGGGCCGCAAAACCGGGGGCGCTGGCGTTGGGCGGAAAGCTCTCGGCGCAGGCAAGGCAGATCGCGGCGGAGGCGGGCGTGGAGCTGATGGACTACTTTGCCCGGGAGGAGCTGATCCTCTGCAACGCCATCCCGACAGCAGAGGGCTGCATCGGCATCCTGATGGAGGAGCGGACGCGGACGCTTTGGAACAGCGCCATCCTGCTGGCCGGTTTTGGGCCGGTGGGGCAGGCGCTTGGGGTACGGCTGGCGGCACTGGGCGCACAGGTGACGGTGGCCGCGCGGCGGCCGGCCCAGCGGGCACTGGCGGAGAGTTTCAGCCTGCGGGCCGTGGATCTGGCCCGGCTGGAACAGACTGCTCCGGCCTTTGACACGGTGGTGAACACCATCCCGGCCCCTGTCCTGACGGAAGCCGTGCTGGCAGCCCTGCGGCCTGGGAGTTTGATCGTGGATCTGGCATCCAAGCCGGGCGGCACTGACTTTGCCGCAGCCCGGCGGCTGGGGCACCGGGCCATCCATGCCCTGAGCCTGCCTGCGGCCTGCGCACCGGAAACGGCGGGCGAGGCTCTGGCCCGGACGGTCTGTGAGATCCTGGCGGAAAGGGAGGGAACACCATGAAAAGGCAATTGCGCGGGACAGTGGCGTTTGCGGTCTGCGGGAGCTTCTGCACGCTGGGCGCGGCGGTGGCTCAGGCCGAACAGCTGGTGCGGCAGGGCTGGGAGCTGCTGCCGGTGATGAGCTATGCGGCCTCCGGCCTGAACACCCGCTTTGGCCGGGCCGATGAGTGGAAGGAGCGGCTGGAGACCCTGACCGGCCACAGGGTGCTGGATACCCTGCAGGATGTGGAGCCGCTGGGGCCGCGGCAGCTGGCCCGGGCACTGGTGGTGGCCCCCTGCACCGGCACCACACTGGCCCGGCTGGCGGCGGGCCTTTCCGACACGCCGGTCACGCTGGCGGCAAAAAGCCTGCTGCGGGTCGGGTGCCCGGTGCTGCTGGCTGTCTCCACAAACGATGGGCTGGGGGCTTCCGGGGAGAACATCGCCCGGCTGATGCAGCGCAAGCACTATTACTTTGTGCCCTACGGACAGGACGATGCAGCGCAGAAACCCCAGAGCCTGAAGGCGGATCTCACCCTGCTGCCCGCTGCACTGGAGGCTGCCCTGCACGGTCAGCAGCTGCAGCCGGTGCTCCGGGAGTGGAACTGAGGGTTTCTCTTTTCAGAGGGATAAAAATGTGGTATACTATATCATAATATCTTGAGATAGAGGAACTGGAATGAAAAAACACATCGCCATGCTGTGTGCGGTGCTTTTGACCGCACTGGCGGCGTTTGCGCCGGGCGCGGCAGCTGCCGGGCCTGCACTGACGGCTACGGAAGCGTACTGCATCATCGATGCCGACACCGGTCTGGTGCTGGCTCAGCAGAACATGAACGAGGAACTGCACCCGGCATCCATCACCAAGGTGATGACGCTGGGCCTTGCCTGTGAAAAGGCCCAGGGCAAGTGGGACAATGTCAAGCTGACGGTCAGCCACGAGGATGTCTACTCGCTGGCGGGCACGGATTCCAGCCATATCGCCCTGCAGGAAGGGGAGGAAGTGCCCCTGACTGATGCCCTGTATGCCACCATGATGGCCAGCGCCAACGATGGGGCCAACCTGCTGGCCGAATACTTCGGCGGCGGCTCCATTGAAGGCGGTGTGGCCGCCATGAACGCGCAGGCAAAGGAGCTGGGGCTGGAACACACCCACTTTGCCAACCCCCACGGCATCAGCGATGAGGACCACTACACCAGCTGCTATGACATGGCGCAGATCCTGCGCTGGGCGCTGACCCAGCCCGGGTTCGAGACCCTGTTTACCCGGAACGAGATGTACACCATGGGCCCGACCAATGTCCAGCCCGTGACCCGGTACTTCCACCAGCAGGATAAAATGCGGGTGGGCTCCAGCCGGTACTATATCCCGGCCATCCTGGGCTCCAAGATCGGCTACACCAACATTGCCCGGTACAGCTATGTCTGCCTGGCGGAGCAGAATGGCGTGCGGCTGATCTGCGTGACCATGCAGAGCCAGATCAAGACCGACAAATACAACGATGTCCGCACCCTGCTGGACGATGCCTTTGCCCGCTACACCGGCTACACCGAGATCCCTGCCCAGGGCGTGACCGGGGAGTTGGAAGTGGCGGGCGGCGGCAGCACGCTGGGCACGGTGACGGTTTCTGACCCCGGTGTGAAGCTGCTGCTGGCCGACGGCCTGACCGCAGCGGATGTCTCGGTCACGCTGGAACTGCCCGAACGATACCTCTTGGGGGTTGACCCTGCGGTGTATGCGGTGTATACCATTCATGGGCGGGACGTGCAGGAAACGGCCAGCGTCCGGGTGCCTGCCGCTGTGACCGGGCTGGAGGAGCTGCTGGCCAAGAGCGCCAACGCCACCCTGCCCGCCTCCCGGGATGTGGGGCCGAAGAGGATCGTAGGCGGCCTGCTGGCCATCTCGGTCGGTGCCACCGTGCTGGCTGCCCTTGCGGCGTTCGGCGTGGTGCGGCTGAGGGCGAAGCTCCGCAGGAAACGGAAGGCGAGACATTGACGGCCTCGCCCTCTCAGGCGCTTTGCGCCAGCTCTCCCGAAGGGAGAGCCGATAGCAGCTCATGGTCAGCAGCAGCTGGATCCAGGAGATGCGTTGCCTCTCCCTTTGGGAGAGGTGGCAGCGCGCAGCGCTGACGGAGAGGGTGGGCTTGACAGGCAACGAGCCGTCTGAAAATCGCGCAAAAGCCCGCAAGGACTTTTCCATATACTACAAACAGACAAAATTTTCTGAAAGAAAACAGAGAGGAAAAAGAAATATGGGCAAGTTTACGTTTACTGAGACCGAGATCCCTGGTGTTGTGGTCATTGAGCCGCAGGTGTTCGGTGATGACCGCGGTTATTTCATGGAGACCTACCAGAAGGATCAGTTTGCTGCTGCCGGCATCGACAAGGAGTTCGTGCAGGACAACCAGAGCCGCTCCACCCGCGGCGTGCTGCGCGGCCTGCATTTCCAGAAGAATCACACCCAGGGCAAGCTGGTGCGTGTGACCAAGGGCGAGGTCTATGATGTTGCCGTGGACTGCCGCCCCCACAGCGCCACCTTTGGCAAGTGGGTGGGCGTGACCCTTTCCGAGGACAACAAGAAGATGTTCT
>ERZ1673744.3526-NODE-3526-length-10364-cov-3.802891_pt1 | contig 10364 bp, 6 predicted proteins | sample MGYA00580207_ERZ1673744 | MGnify/ENA primary metagenome ERZ1673744 (study PRJEB41218, sample SAMN15661751) | gut metagenome | host: Homo sapiens | place: Canada: London | collected 2015-08-20/2019-03-30 | study: EMG produced TPA metagenomics assembly of... | reverse complement strand
AAGGCTTCCCCTCGGGGGGAGGCTCCGCCGAGAGGCGGTGGTGAGGGGCAGTTGCATTTTCAATCCGCCGTTTTCGGTCGATTTCCACAAAAAAAACCGAGCTGCATATCATACTTGCGTATAATTTGCAACCCGGCTGACTTTTTGCAGTTCTTCGCCCCGCGTTTTCGCAAAGGAACGAAATACACACCTTGAAGTCCCGATGGCTTTGCGTCGCCGCCTCACGGCGGTTTTGCCCCACTGAATTCAATTTACGCTATTATTTTATCATACGCGCGCAAAGATGTCAACGGATTTTCTTGCCGATTTTCAATATTTTTCTATATTCCTCGCGATTTTTCCTCAAATTTCGCCTGATTTTCAAAATTATTTTTTGAACACCGCGGAATAACTTTTCACCGCCCACGTCCGCCGACTATGCCGCGTTTTCTTTCTTTTCCGTCCTCGAGGAAAGCGAATCGTCGCTCGGCTTAACCTTCATATTCCAATAATAAAATAATACTTTCGTTGCCACGTCTTTATCGCCTGAGGCAACCTCCGAGCCGTCGCTGTATTTGTTCTCGCGTTCGAACTTCACATTCGCATCGCTACCGTCTGCGCCGCCGGAACCGTTCGCCGATAACGCGAAAGACACGTCTTTATAGGTAGTTTTCTGCGCCTCGGTAACACCGGAAGCGATTGTACCCGCATACCCTGTAGATTCTTTGCTTACGAAATCGAGCGTAGAAATATCGTACGTAGCGGTATCTTGCTCTCCTGTATTATTGCCTCCGTTCGTACCGATATCGAGATACATCATATATGCGCTATATTGGCTTCGCTCGCTTCCGCCTATCGCGTAAAAAGTTTTCCAGTCGCCGTTCTCAAACTGCTCATTCGCTTCAATCGGTATTTCGATATAATATAAACACGCCGGAGAAAGATTGTTATACCACTCTCTATCATATACCGTAGTTCCGCTGCTGCTGGTTCCCCCGCTATAATTTCCTTTATATCCGCCGGAAGTTTTAACAACAGTATTTAATCTTTGGACCGTTGATATCGTTCCGTCTTGATTCCTTGTAATTTTATATAATTCCGGCACATACTGCGTACTACTGCTGCTAAAATAAGACCCCAAAAGCATAGTACAGATATGTTCTTTTTTAACAGCAAAGTTGATCGCATTCGTGCAATATTCTTTTCCGTCAATTTTCAGTTTTACTCCTTTTGACGGACCTGCCGTTTCCGAAGCACCATTATACCAAAAGCGTAATCCATACAAATAATTTTTAGCACCAATTAAATCATCGAAATCTTCTCTTATATCATCATATCTGGCAAGCGCAGAAGATTTTATCACGTCGCTCGCCCCCACGGAACTGTCTGTCAGCGTAGAATAAATCGTTTTCGTAGTCGCGTTGTTTTTACTATCGGAAATGACTTTAAAACCATCGCTCGAAGTTTTGGTTAAAATCTGTACATTTTCGCTCCAACTCACGTTTGTATCTTTGGGCGGCTTTCCGAACGATCTCTGCAAAGATGCAGAAGAAGAGAAAGGCTGAATCCTTACACGAACTTTTCCTGCCCCCACAATATAGCCGGTATTATCGGAAGCTACGCTTTCGGAATCGTGCGTGGCATAATATTCGTTAATATTCCACCCGCCTGCAATCTCTTTCCCGTTTACTTGATAAGAAGTATAGTTTGTAGTATCTTCTACATATATCTTTTTATTTGTTGTACTATCCACCGCCTCTTTTTTAAGCCCCATTTCCACTTCGTTCACTTTAAGAGGCAAATAAAATCCGCTGTTCAGATTCGTATAATAATAAAAAGATTTTCCTGTACTCATACCGTCGTATTTAAATTCCTGCGACGGAGGCGAAGTCGTTTGAAATGTAACGCTCGCATTAACGCCGTTAAACCGGTTGCCGTCGGTAACGGTATAGCCGTTGCCGACGGTCGGCTTCGTTTGCTCCGAATACACTTTGGTATAAATATAATTCAACCGCCGCGAAAGTTGCCGCAAATCGATTGTACCGCCCTGTCCTATCTGATTGCCCGCTTCGCTTGTAAGTTCTTTCCACGATACCGCAGCCGAATTATAATCGCCCAGAAGCGAATAGTTAGAAAGCGGCGCCGAATCGCTCAGCCCCGTAGCTCCCGCTTTCACCGTAATATCGCACCGATACACGCCCACGCTCCCGATCGCCGCGTTCGCATACCCCGCAGCCAAACCTACAAGCGTAGAATCCGAAGCGCTTCTCACGTGCAGATTATCCGCATAAAAGTTCGCTACGCTCATCGCCCCGTAATACGCCTTTTCCGGGTCATTCGCGTCTTTATCCTCAATGCTTGCGGCGGGGTTTTTCAGCGTATCCCGAATTTTTCCCGCGGTGTTCGATTCGCTGTAAATGCCGTACGCCTCCTGCACCACGCCTCCCGCCGTCGCCGTCGAACCGTAATCGCCCGTTACGCCGAACAAACCCACAATGTTCACGTCTTTCGTAGTATCGCCCCACACGGGCAGCACGGTTTTGTCGGCGGCAAAGTTATCCGCCACCGTCGGGCGCACGTTTAAATAATTCTTAAGCGCTTCGCCGTCGGAGCCGTTCAGTTTATTCGAAATCGTTACGTTTTTAACCGTATACCCGCGACCGTCGAAATTGCCGATAAACGGATACTTCGAAGTGCCGATGGGCGGCAACGCCGAGTTCAGTTTTCTCATATCGATATTATCCGCAAGGCGAAAATAGCTTTGATATCTGCCGTTATTCGCTTCCGCGTGGTTAAAATAGCCTAAATACTGCAGCCATGCAAAGTTATAAAAATGCGTTTCCGAAGAAATCTCGTAAGGCTTATCTCTGCTGCCGTCGCCGCCGCCGAAATACGAAGCCTTTGCCGAACCGAAATCGTCGCGGAAATTCAGCAATTCCCCGCGCGAAAACCAGCAGAACGTTACCGCAACAAACGCGAACGCCAAAGATAAAAATATGCAGATTGTATGAACCGCTTTTTTCATAATTTATCTCCGCTCCGCTTTTCAGTCCGCCTGCACCTTTATTTCGAAATCGCACATAAACGGCACTTCGTCCAGATTGACTATATCGTTGTTGCCGATATTCGCCGAAAACACAGCCTCTATCAAAGCGGTGTCGTACGAAATGAGAATAAACGCCGTTTTGCACTCTTCGTTCGTGTACGCCGAACCGTCATAGCCCGTGCCCGTAAACGTTTCCGTGCTTTCCGGCAACGTTGTATCGCACACGGTAATCGCGCCCCGAGGAACAGAATTCGCGCTGCTGTTCTCCATAAATTTCACATACTCGTTATCGGTGTTTTCCGTCCACACGTAGCCGTTATTCGTGTCGCCCGAAAGTTCGCCTGCCGCCACGCCGCGCATCGCCGCCACGCTGGAAAGCGGATTTTTCAGCGTTCCGTCCGCGGGCAGCGCCGCCGCCAGCCGATGCTCTTGCGTTCCGTCGCCGAGGAAATAATCCGTATCCGTTTCGGCGCTCACCAGCACTTTTTGCGCGTCGGCGCGAAGATACAGCTTTATCATCAGCTGATATTTCCGGTTCAGAACGTCGTAAGCGCCCGGCTTCTGCTTGGTTTCGTCGGTAGTTTTCACAAAAAGAAATTTGTCCTTGTTCGCTTCGCCTGTATCCGCGACGTAATATTCGTAAGCAATCAGATCGGCTTTCTTTTCCGCCCCTACGCCGATGCCGCCGCCCGAAACGTTATTGTTAAACGCAAACCAGGCAAGCGTAAGCGTTACGCACGAAAAAAGGCTCGCTATACAAAGGAACAGCGACGTAAACATTTTCAGTTTTTGCCTTGCACGTTTTTGCATAACGCCCTCTTCAACAAAAAAAATCGCCGACAACCACCGCTCCTGGGCGGTAATTTCGGCAACCGGCTGACTTGTATTTTTTCCCTCGTCGCAGCGTTTGCATGCGGTATTTTTTATACCTTGCGCACGCGGCGGAAAGGAATCAAGTCCCTTTGGCTTTGCGTAATAGCCTCACGACTATCTTGCTATTTTCGAACGGGAACAGATTCAATTTCAAGCATATTATATACTTTTATAGCGTATCTGTCAAGTTTTTTTTGGCTTTTTCGGCATTTTTTCGGGCTTTTTCACAAAATTTTCTTGATATTTCACGAAATATATGATATAATTTTACATATTAAACAACTAATAAAAGGAGGATTTTCGCGATGCAGGTTGCCCTTTGTATCGAAATGAACATTTTGTGCATGATCATGCTCAGTGTTATGGCGTACACCGCCGCGCGGTTCGAGCTGGATTCCACCGCGCAGACTCGCACGTTCACCATCGCGATATGGTCGGCGTTCGCAATGCATTTATGCGACGTCTTCTGGGCGCTGGGCTTGTCGCGCACTATCCCCATGCCCGTCTGGGTACTGCACGTTATAAATGCTCTGTATTTTACCATGCTCTGCTGCGCTACGTTTTTCTGGTTTGTGTTTTCGGAATATATGTTCTGCCAAGGCATGCCGCGCAAACGCATAGCGCATCTTCAGCTTGTCATGCCGCTCGTCGCGCTCATCGCGCTGTTCCTTATCAATCCGTTCACGGACTGTTTATTCACGTTCGGCCCCGATTTGAAACGCATTCGCGGACCGCTTTATTATTTGCAGTCCGTGCTGGGGGTTTCGTACCTCTTATTATCCGTAGCGCTGTATCTCGCGCGGAGATTTTCGCAGCGCAACAATAAATACTATCTGAAACAGAACGAAGATACCGTTTTCATTTCGTTTACGATTCCGCTGTTACTTTGCATCGTTCTGCAAATTTTCTTACAGAATCTGCCCATTGTTTCGGTTGCGATCGTCATCGCGTTCATGCTTGCCTACACCAGCGTAATCAAGCTGCGCATCACGCTCGATCCTCTTACGGGCATCAACAACCGCCGCTCGCTGTTAAAAGCGCTGGCGGTGAAATGCCGCAACGTGAAAAAGAATTACAGTCTGTATTTTCTGTTTATCGATATCGACAATTTCAAAAATCTGAACGACGTGTACGGGCACTACGAGGGCGACCGCGCGCTGCAGTCGGTGGCGGATTCGTTAAGCAGGGTGTGCCGTTCTTCGGGCGGGTTCTGCGCGAGATACGGCGGCGACGAATTTGCCGTGATGCAGGAACTCGCCGCAGATAAAAGCCCCGCGGAACTGTGCAGAAAAATAGAAAACGCGGTATCGCATCACAGCGAAAAAGCCGGGCTTGCCTGCACGGTGAAAGTCAGCGTCGGGTTTGCGGAATTCAATAAAGACGCGGCAACCGCGCAGGAACTGATCGATTATGCCGACGAACAAATGTACAGAAAGAAAGCGAAAAACCATAAAAAAGCGTTTTAAGAGGTAGTTATGAGCGCACAAGACAGCGACACGCAATTAAACAATCGGCAGAAAGCAGAATCGCTGCTGAAAAAATGGTTCCGGAAAAAAGAAGTACTGCTCAGAAGATTGTTCCGCGAACGTTTTCTCGGCGTAGTGTATCTCGATTGCAAAACGAAAAAGCTCGGCGTTTACGACGAGCAGCTCACGGGGAAATTCTCGGAATATATAAACCCGGACGGCGGCTTTTACAACGAAGAAGCGGCGCGCGTCATACGCGAAAAATTATGCCGCGATCAGCCGGAAGCCGCGCTCCGGAAGCTGACGTTCGAATCGCTGAAAAGCGAACTGGAAAACCGCAGCGCTTACGAAGCGGATTTCTACATACCGGGCGCGGACGGCAACCACGTTTACATACGCGTTTCTTTCGAATATGAGGACGAATCGAAAGAGCGCATTATGATATTCGCCGAAGACGTAACAAAGCTGATATCCGGCGAAATCGATCCCCTCACGGGCCGGTACAACTCCACGGGGTTTTACAAACGCATCGAAGAATGGATCGCCGATCACCCCGGCAGGCGGTACCGGTTGCACCTTTACGATCTGGATTATTTCAAAGACATCAACGGCGTTTACGGGTACAAGCTTTCCGACCGCCTGCTTCGCGACATCGGCGAATATATGAGGAAATACGATACGCCGGATTCGTTTTCCGCGCATTTGAACGACAACCGCTTCGCCCGGTTCTGCGCCGACGACGGCATATCCGTGCCCGATTGTTATAATAACTTCGTGCAGTGTTTCAGCTCGTATAATTTAAGTATTCCCATCAACATGCACATGGGCGTATACAATTTATTCGAGGACGATAAAAATCCTTCCTCAATGTCGTACAAAGCGCAGCTGGCTCTGCAGGAAATCGAAAGCGATATGAACAAGCGCATAGGCTATTACGAACACGGCATGCTCGATCGCGAAACGGAACGCCTGCAACTTTTAAAGGACGCCGAAACGGCAATCGGCAACGAAGAATTCGAAGTGTGGTTTCAGCCGCAGGTAGATTACGCGCACCACAGATTTTTCGGTGCCGAAGCGCTGGTACGGTGGCGGCACCACACGCGCGGCTTCCTTTCGCCCGCGGAATTTATTCCGTTGCTTGAAAAAAGCAATTATATCGGCAAAGTAGATTTGTACGTCATTCAAAAAACGTGCGAATATATGCGCCGCTGGCTGGATATTCTGCCCGAATCTCCGTTCACCGTTTCGGTAAATCTTTCGCGAAAAGACGTGCTGAACCCTCTGTTTTCGGGCGAAATGGAAAACATCGTGGAAAAATACGGCGTTCCGCGCGAACGACTGCGCCTCGAAATTACGGAAAGTGCGTACATGCAGGACGGCGAATGCCTTCATAAAGAAGTCGCCGCGCTGCGCGAACGCGGTTTCGCCGTAGAAATCGACGATTTCGGCGCCGGCTATTCCTCTTTGAATTCGCTGAAAGACATGAACTTCGATAAACTGAAGCTGGATATGAAATTTCTTTCGCAATCCTGCAACGCCGCCAAAGGAAAAATCATTCTTTCGTCCGTGATACAGATGTCTTTAAATCTCGGCGTGCCCGTGATTGCCGAGGGCGTGGAAACGAAAGCGCAGGCGGATATGCTGCTTTCGTTCGGCTGCGAAGAAATGCAGGGCTATTATTTTGCCAAACCGATGCGCGCGGAAGATTTCGGCAATCTTCTTCTCGGAAAAACTTCCCTGCCGAACCTCTGAATGTCTGCGCATACCCCCCCCTATAAAAACCGCGCCCGCGGGAAGTAAGCTTCCCGCGGGCGTTTTTCGTATTCTCTGTTTTCCAAGCTTATTTTTCAATCAGGTCGAGGAATTTAAACGTTCTGCAATCCACAAGTCCTCTGTCCGTAATTCTCACTTCGGGCAGGCAGGCAAGCGACACGATAGACATCGTCATGAACGGCGAAGGCAGCGTGCAGCCCAATTCTTTCCATGCGTTTTCCAGCACTTTCACTTTTTCTTCCATTTCTTCCACGGGAACGTCGTTCATCAGTCCCGCCACGGGCAATTCCAGCAGACCAAGAATTTTCCCGTTCTTCACGGCAACCAGCCCGCCGCCGCAATCGATCAGCGTGTTTACCGCAATCGCCATATCGCTGTCGTTCGTACCCACCACCAGCAGGTTATGCGCGTCGTGCGCCACCGTCTGCGCAAGGGCGCCGTCTTTGATTCCGAAGCCGCTGATAAACCCTTTGCCTACGTTGCCCGTTCTGTGATGCCGTTCAAACACGCAGGCTTTCATAATATCTCTCGCGGGATCGGCTTTCAGTTCGCCGTTCACAGCCGTCATTTCCACCGTTTTATCCACCGTGCTCGTCTTTGCGGGAATCACTTCTATCACGTGCGCTTTTACGGTGCCTTCCGCCGCGATTTTCAACGCGCTTTCGTCGATTTTATCCAGATTCACCGAATGTCTGTACTCTTCGGGATAGGAATATTTTCCTCTTTCGAAAAGCGTTTTTCCCTTCTCGGCAACAAGTTCGCCGTCGATGAACACCTCGTCCACCACGCACTTTTCCAGATCGGAAATCAGCACCATATCCGCGCATTTCGAAGGCGTAATCGAACCGAGCTCCGCCGCCAGCCCGAAGCACTCGGCGGTGTTAATGGTTACCATCTGAATCGCCGTTACGGGGTCGAATCCCTCTTCCACCGCGCGCCGCACCAGATGATCGAGATGTCCGCTGCTTACCAGCGTGTGCGGATGCGAATCGTCCGAAACAAGGCACGCGAAACGGCTTTCCACGCTATGTTTCGTTACCGCCTTGCCCACTTCTTCCAGATCGTGCCAGGCAGATCCTTCGCGAAGCTGCGCGTACATGCCTCTGCGCATCTTTTCCAGCGCGGACTGCTCCGTCGTGGATTCGTGGCAGCAGGAAATGCCCGCGGCGATATACGCGTTCATCATCGCGCCCGTTTCCGGAATCGAAAAATGTCCCGTAACCGTCTTTCCCGCTTTCAGCGTTTCGCCCACGATATCGTGCGTGTGTTTATCCGAATTGACGATGCCGGGGAAATTCATCATTTCTCCGAGCCCCGCGCACTCCTTCCACTTCATCGTTTCCGCAACGTCCGCGGGGTGAATTTCGGAACCCGTATCTTCGAAGCCGGGCACCGCGGGCACGCAGGAAGGCGTCGTCAGCATGGCTTTCAACGGCGTCGTTTCCGCGTCTTTCAGCATACATTTCACGCCTTCAAGCCCTTTCACGTTGCATATTTCGTGCGGGTCGAAAAAGATGCCGCTCGTTCCGTGCGGAATCACCGCCCGCGCATACTCTCCCGCCGTCAGCATGGAAGATTCGATGTGCATGTGCCCGTCCATAAACGCCGGAGCCAGATATTTGCCCGTTCCGTCGACGACTTTCGTATTTTCGCCCACCGAGGCGGAAACGTCGCCGATCGCGGCGATTCTGCCCATCGATACGGCTACGTCGTACCCTTCGAGAATCTCATGCGTGCATACGTTGATCAGTTTTGCGTTTTTGATGACAAGGTCGGCTTTTTCTCTGCCGAGCGCTACGGCAGAAAGCTTGCGGGTGCATTCCCAAAGCGGAAATTTACAGAACGTGTTTATCATGGTTGCCTCCGAAGTAAAATAGAATGATACCTGTATTATACTCTTATTTTTTTGTTTTGGCAAATTTCCGAAGCCCGAAAAAATGTATTTTCCGCGAATTTTCATAAAAAATCCGCAAAATTTTCCTGTAAAAAACAGCGACAGGCGCATCATCCGCCCGCCGCCGCTTTCTTTTATTTGTCCGTTTTTCCGCCGGACGTAATACAACAAGGCGGATTTTTTATATGATAACATTTTTTATATTATCACATAAATTCCGACGGATAGCCGCCGAAAAAGCTCCTGCCGGTTCGCTTCCTTTAACGAAATCTGCCCTTCTTCCTCGCCGAACTCTGCGTCCGCTACGATATGCTCTGCGCTGTTTTGGAATGCACGACAAGCGTTTCGACGCCGTCTTGATTCTCCCACAACAGTTTATTCACTTCACCGCTATCGGAATAGATCGGAAAGTTCAGGGTTATCGATTTTAACGGCATTTAAACCTGTTCTTCATTAGAATAAATCTGTATGTCCTTTATCAGATAGGAAATTAAATCTTTCTTTTCTTTGTCAATTTGATTCGGAGCGTTTTAAATCTTTTGCACCTATTTTTTATTCTAACAAAAGTTCGATTTCAAACAATCTTGCGGTTATCTCATTAAAATGTACAGTCAATTTTCCGTTGTTAAAAGAATATTTAGTTTCTAATTGCATCGGATAACCGACTTTCACAGAAATAACTTTTTCATTTATAGGAATGATTGCTTTGTTTTCCCCTTTAAGGTTCCATACGGCAAGATATATTTTATTCAAATATTTTAAGCCACAGGCCACTACCGAATCTCCGTATCTCGCAAAACCAAGCGGGAGATACGGATACGCTTTTTTCTTTATATCCGTTAATGAATTGTAATAATCTACACCTTCTTTTACAAGTCGTAACAATTCCCCGTTTAAAAGATCTATACGACTTGCAAGATGAACCCTGCCCAATATTGCATTAACCATATTCATAGTTACACGTTCGGCAGAAATATTATTTTCTATGTAGTCTTCCGAAGGTTCATAAACAACGCCTATACTCCCCGGAGAAGCCACAGGGTAACTCCACACACCTGCCTGTTCCGGCAACGTTGCGGCAAAAATATTTCCCGCGATATAAGGGTATTTTTTATAATCAGTCTGATCCGATGTTGACGCCACCGAAAACCGACTTAACGATTCCCAATCTAATCGCATACCACCGGAAGCGCACCACTCAAATACAACACTCGGAAATTTTCTTCGAATTTTGTCCATCCAATCAAAAAATGCGGTTGCACATTTTTCTATTCCGGCACCAAATCCGTCTACATCGTCTGCACCGATGCCGATATCCTGATTATAATCTATT
>ERZ1673744.3523-NODE-3523-length-10372-cov-6.336532_pt1 | contig 10372 bp, 9 predicted proteins | sample MGYA00580207_ERZ1673744 | MGnify/ENA primary metagenome ERZ1673744 (study PRJEB41218, sample SAMN15661751) | gut metagenome | host: Homo sapiens | place: Canada: London | collected 2015-08-20/2019-03-30 | study: EMG produced TPA metagenomics assembly of... | reverse complement strand
CCCAAGGAGGAGCCCAAGGCCGCGGAACCCAAGAAGGAGGAGGCCCCCAAGGAGGAGCCGAAGTCCGAGCCCGTCATCGAGCAGACCGCCCTCCGCGAGGCCTCGGAGCCTGTCATCGAGGAGCAGCCAGTCGTCATCGAGGAGCAGCCCGAGGATGTCGCTGTCGAGGAGCCCATCGTTGAAACAACCGAGGAGCCGGAGGAGGCTCCCATCGAGGATACCACGGAGCCCGAGGAACACGAGTCAGAGGAGTCTGCAGTGGAGGACGTCGTAGCCGAGCCGATTCAGGACGTTATCGTCGACGAGGCCTCCGAGGAGCCCGAAGCCGTCCCCGAGGATTCCGTCCCGGAGCCTGTCGTCATCGAGCAGGAGCCCGAGGAAATCACAACGGAGGAGCCTGCCGAGCCCCAGCCCGACTGGTCCATGGTGAGCCATGACGCATCACAGGTGGACGAGCCTGTCGAGGACATGGCTGACGACGCATCCGACGAACAGGAGGCAGTCGCGGAGACCGTCCCCGAGGAACCGGTCATCCAGGAGGAGTCCGAGCCCGTCATCGACGAGCCCGAGGCCGCGTATCCGGACGATGCCGAAGAGGCAGCAGAGGATGAACCGATCCAGGAGGACGTCGTAGCCGAGGCCGTCATCAAGCAGGAGCCCGAGGCCGAGGTCATTGCCGAGGAGCCAATCGCCGAAGCCATCGACGAGCCCGAGGAAGCTCCAGTCGAGGAGCAGGCAGTCGAATCGGTCGATGCTTCCACAGCAGACGAGGCCTCCGAGGAGCCTGAGGCCGAGGTCATTGCCGAGGAGCCCACCGAGCCCCAGCCCGACTGGTCCATGGTGAGCCACGACGCATCACAGGTGGACGAGCCTGCCGGGGAGCCCATCACCGAAGCCATCGACGAGCCCGAGGAAGCTCCAGTCGAGGAGCCTGTCATGCAGGAGTCCGAGATGCCTTCCGAGAACGTCGCAGAGGCGCCCGAGCAGATCGTCGAGCCCGAGTCCCCGCAGCAGAGTTCCGAGCAGATCCAGTCATCCGGAGAGATGGACGTCGAGTCCGGGGCTGTCACGGAGTCCGGAGAGGAGGTCCTCGGCGAGGACCTGTACACGGACTACTCGCCCGAGGCGGTCGTCCGCAGAGCGGCATGGAACAAGGGCCTGAGATGCAGGCGCGGATACGGACCATATAACATCCCGGTCGCCTTCGTGAAGGGCAAGGTCGCCGTATTCGTCGACGACGGGGACGCCGACACATCCATCGACTCCAAGCTGAGGGAAGAGGGATGGACGGTCCTCAGGTACGATTCGTCCACGATCACCGACGGAAAGGCACAGGGGGAGGAGATCGCCGCGGCGGTCAAGTCCAACCTGCGCAGCGCCAAGGCCGCTTCCAAGAAGAAGTCCAAGAAGTGACGTTAAACGACGGGGACACCCCCCGTCTTCCCCCTTATTTTTTAGTCGCACACGGACGTGCGCTATCTCTTTATAGGGACATTCAATCCCCCCGCTAGAGGCTGATAAAATGTTTTGTCCATCATGCGGATCGATGATGTTCCCGAAGGAGGGGAAGTACGTCTGCAACTCCTGCGGTGCCACCAAGGACATCGGGGAGAAGGCCGAAGTCATCGTGACGGATTCAAAGGACAGGATGATGAGGGTCATCGAGGATGACGTCGCCACCCTTCCCAAGACGCGTATCCTTTGTCCGGAGTGCGGACACACAGAGGCATTCTTCGTCATCAGGCAGACGCGTGCCGCGGATGAGCCTGAGACAAGGATCTACCGTTGCTGCAAGTGCAACCACTCCTGGAGGGAGTACTGATGTTCAGTGCGGACCTCAAGTCCGACACCCTGAAGGGTCTGGTGAACATCATATCCACGCTCATCGACGAAGTCAAGTTCACAATCACGCCAGAGGGGATGACCCTCAAGGCTGTCGACGCCGCCCATGTCGCGATGATCGAGATGGAGGTAGAGAAGTGCGCGTTCGACAAGTACGAGGCGGAGGACTGCGAGATAGGCCTCGACCTCGACAAGGTCAAGGACGTCCTGAAGCTCGCCGCATCCGGCGACGTCATCGGAATGGAGCAGGACGACACCCACGGCAGGCTCGTGTTCAAGGTCGGCAACATCACCAGGCGCATGAACCTGGTCGACACGACAACAATGAGCGACCCCAAGGTCCCCCAGCTGTCCCTCACCGCCAAGATCAGCCTGCCGGTGGACGAGCTCCAGAAGGGCATCCGTGCGGCGGACAAGATCTCGGACCACATCACGCTCAAGGCCGGCCCCGGGTATTTCGACATGTTCTGCGAGGGGGACACCGACTCCGTGAGCCTCCATCTGGACGGGGCGTCCGTCGAGGTGGACTCGGACTCCGAGGTCTGCAGCATGTTCCCGCTCGACTACTTCTCCAACATCATCAAGGCCATCCCCGCCGGAACGACGGTCATGGTAGAGCTCGACAACGACTACCCCGTCAAGCTCGTGTTCTCGCTGGCCGACGGAAACGCCAGGGTCAACTACCTCCTGGCACCCAGGATTGAGAGCGAGTGACCATGAAGGACATCAGCGTGGCCGAGCTCGAGGAGATCGCCAACAGGCTTAGGATCCATGTGGTGGAGATGACCACCGCGGCAGGCTCCGGGCATCCGGGAGGGTCCCTCTCGGCCGCGGACCTGATGGCCGTCCTGTACTTCCGCAACCTCAACCACGACCCGAGCAACCCCCAGTGGGAGGACAGGGACAGGTTCGTGCTCTCGAAGGGGCATGTCGCGCCGGTCCTGTACGCCGCCCTTGCGGAGTCCGGGTACTTCCCGGTCGAGGACCTCGTGACCCTCAGGAAGATGGGCTCGAAGCTTCAGGGACACCCCGTGCGCGGGAAGGTTCCAGGCGTCGAGATGTCCACCGGGTCCCTCGGACAGGGGCTCAGCATGTCATGCGGCATAGCGCTCGCTGGCAGGATGGATGGCAAGGAGTACAAGACGTACTGTCTCCTCGGGGACGGGGAGCTGCAGAGCGGCCAGAACTGGGAGGCGGCGATGTTCGCCAGCCACAACGGGCTCAGCAACCTGATCGCCATCGTGGACAGGAACAGGCTCCAGATCACAGGCAGCACAGAGGACGCCGTCAGCCTCGAACCACTTCCGGAGAAGTGGAGGGCGTTCGGCTGGAATGTCATAGTCATCAACGGCCACAACAGCAGACAGATCTCGGAGGCCCTGGACAAGGCGGCCGAGTCCAAGAGGAGGCCCACCGTCATCATCATGAACACGATCAAGGGGAAGGGCGTGTCGTTCATGGAGAACAACGTCGGCTTCCACGGCAAGGCCTGCAACCAGAATGAGTACGAGCAGGCCATGTCCGAACTGAAGGGGGAGTCCGAATGAGCGAGAAGCTCGCACAGCGCAACTACTACGGCAAGGCCCTCGCCGAACTCGCGGGGGAGAATCCGAACGTCGTCGTCCTCGACGCGGACCTGGCGGGATCCACCAAGACCTCCGACTTCCAGAAGGTCTGCCCCGAGAGGTTCGTCGAGGTCGGGATAGCGGAGCAGAACATGATCGGCATCGCCGCCGGCCTCGCGGCGTCCGGCAAGGTGGCATTCGCATCCACATTCGGGGTGTTCGCCACCGGCAGGTGCTGGGAGCAGATTAGGCTCGCCGTCGCCTATCCGAGACTCAACGTCAAGGTCGTCGCAACCCACTGCGGGATCAGCGTCGGGGAGGACGGGGCGTCACACCAGGCCCTGGAGGACATGGCGGTCATGCGCGCGCTCCCCAATATGACGGTCATATCGCCGGCGGACGCCTACGAGGCGTACTCCGCCACGAAGGCCATAGCGGACTACGACGGTCCCGTCTACATGAGGATGGGCCGTGCGGAGTTCCCGACCATCACGGAGGAGGGCGCTCCGTTCACCATCGGCAAGGCCACGATCATGAGGGAGGGCGGCGACGTCACCCTCGTCGGATGCGGTCAGATGGTCTCGTTCTGCCTGGACGCGGCCGAGGAGCTCTCGAAGGAGGGCATCGAGGCCGAGGTCATCAACATGTCAACTATCAAGCCCCTGGACACGGAGACGCTCGTGGCGTCCGTATCCAAGACGGGCTGCTGCGTCACCGCCGAGGAGCACAGCATCATCGGCGGTCTCGGTTCCGCGGTCGCGGAGGCTCTCTCCGAGAGCGTCGTCGCCCCGCTGGAGAGGGTCGGCACCCGCGACACCTTCGGGGAGTCGGGGAAGCCGGCAGAGCTCATGGAGAAGTACGGGCTCACGGCCGCGCACATCGCCGAGGCGGCCAGGAAAACGATATCGAGGAGGAGCTGAGATGAAGATATTCATAGACACCGCGAACCTTGACATGATCAAGGACATCAACAGCTGGGGGATCCTTGACGGGGTCACCACCAACCCCAGCCTCATCGCCAAAGAGGGCGTCGACGTTAGGACCCGCGTCAGGGAGATCGCCGAGGTCGTCGACGGGCCCATCTCCGCCGAGGCCATGTCAACCACCTGCGACGAGATGGTCAGGGAGGGACGCGAGCTCGCCTCCATCCACCCCAACATCAACGTCAAGCTCCCCATGTGCATCGAGACGCTGAAGGCCACGAAGATCCTGTCCTCGGAGGGCATCAAGGTCAATGTCACCCTGATCTTCTCCCCGCTGCAGGCCCTGCTCGCCGCCAAGGCCGGAGCGGCCTTCGTGTCCCCCTTCGTCGGACGTCTGGACGACATCGGAGAGCACGGAATCGACCTCGTCTCCCAGATAAGGACCATATTCGACAACTACGGGTACGACACGGAGATCATCGCGGCATCCATCCGCGGCCCCGCGCACGTGTTGGACGCCGCGCTCATCGGAGCCGACATCGCCACCATACCCTACGACACCCTCAAGCTGATGATCAAGCACCCCAAGACAGACGAGGGAGTCGCGAAGTTCATCGCGGACTACGAGAAGTCCAAGAAGAGCTGAGCAGATGCGTGACGTCGTGGTCGTCGGCGGCGGTCCAGCCGGAAGCCGCTCGGCGGCCCTGCTTGCACGGGACGCGGACGTGGTCGTGCTCGAGGAGCACCCCCGCTCCGGAGTCCCGATGCAGTGTGCGGGCCTGATAACCGACGACGTCATCGAACTGTCCGGCGTGAGGCCGGACATCCTTTCCACGCTTTTCGGGGCGGAGGTCGTCTTCCCGGACGGCACCGCCCTCACCGTGCGTTCCGACAGTCCCAAGGCCCGCGCGGTGGACCGTGCGGACCTCGACTCCAAGATGGCTGACGCAGCCATGGCGGCCGGCGCCGAGTACATGTTCGGCACAAGGTTCCTGTCCAGCAGGGTCTCCGACCGTGTCTCCGTCGACACCACGGCCGGAGAGATCGAGGCGGCCCTGGTCGTGGGTGCGGACGGTCACACATCCAGTGTCTCCACGGGCATACCAGGCAGTGGCCCCCGCGAGTATCTCCGCGGCATCCAGGCGGATGTGGCCTGGAGGCCGGACCACGACGACCTGTTCAGGATCCATCTGGGGAGCAGATACGCTCCCGGCTTCTTCACATGGGAGATCCCATGCGGCGACTTCACACGTGTCGGCCTCTGCACATCATGGGAGGCGGGCCCGCCCATGCAGTATCTCAGAAGACTTCTCGAGGACCTTGGAGCGGAGGACAGGGTGGTCGGCATGCACAGCGGCAAGATCCCCCTTCATGGTCGCGGACGGATCGTCGGGGACAGGACGATGCTGGTCGGGGACGCCGCCAGCCAGGTGAAGCCGGTCTCAGGCGGAGGCCTCTACCCTGGACTGACAGCCGCGGGCATACTGGCGGATGTTGCGGGGAGGGCCCTCTCCGATGGCGATCTGTCGGCCGGCAGGCTGTCCGAGTACGAGAGGCGTTGCGACCGGGACTTCGGCTCAGAGCTCCGCAGGGGATACACGCTCAGACGCATGTTCGTCCGTATGTCCGATGAGGATCTCACCGCCGCGGGCAGGTTCGCGTCCCGTGACGACGTCCGCTCCGTGCTGGACGACATCGACATAGATCATCCATCCGCTGTTGTCAGGGGACTCCTGGCACATCCATCGGCGGCCCTCTCGGCCGTGCCGCTCGTGCTGAGGTGTCTCGTATGAAGCGGGTGACCTTCGCAAAGATCCCCTCGGAGGGTGCGGGACCCAGGATCAGGGAGCTGATGGACCGCGGATGGGTGGACCTGCATGCCAAGATCTCGAAGGATGAATGCTACCGTTACGTCCCGATCCTGCCGGAACACATCGGCGAGGTAGTCGAGGAGGGCTACGAGACGGTAGACGGGGATGCTCACACACTGGACCGCAGGAGTCCGCAGGAACGCATACGCGAGGCTCTGTCCGACCATCCGGATCTGCTGGAGATGCTCCCGGAACGCTGGGAGTTCGTCGGCGACATCGTCATCCTGAAGATGGATCCACGCTGCCGTTCGTACGGCCCCCTCATAGGCGAGACCTATGCCAGGGTCCTGGGGGCGAAGACCGTCTGCGCCGATGTCCGCGGAGTGTCCGGCGAGTTCCGCCAGCCCAGCATGGAGGTTCTATACGGGACGGACACCGAGTCCGTCCGTCTGGAGAACGGGATAAGGTACGGTTTCGATGTGACCAAGGTGATGTACGCATCGGGCAACACGGATGAGCGCATGCGCATGAGGAGATTGGACTGCAGGGGCGAGACCGTGGTCGACATGTTCGCGGGCATAGGGTACTTCACCCTGCCACTGGCCAAATTCTCCGGCGCCAGGAGGGTATTCGCATGCGAGAAGAACCCTGACTCCTACAGGTTCCTGGTCCGCAACATTCGTGACAACGAGGTCTCCGACGTGGTCATCCCGATCCTGGGGGACAACAGGGACCTCCTCGGAAAAGGGTTCGCCGACAGAATCCTGATGGGATATGTGCAGACGACGGCGGACTTCCTTCCAGCGGCGCTGAGGATGATCAGGCCCGGTGGCATAATACACTATCACGACACCTTCTATGTCAGCGAGTACCGCGAGCGTATCGAGTCCATATTCGGTGAGAACTGCGGGGAAGGGGGTTATGAGGTTTTGGGGATCCGCGAGGTGAAGTCCTTCGCCCCCGCGGTGTCCCATTATGTGGCGGATGTGAGGATCACACCTTCTCGTTCGCGGAGCTCGCAGTGAGAAGCGTGTTCATCGCGTCCCTGTACTTATCGCCCTGAGCGTCGACCACGTTCTTCACGAACGGCACCAGGTACTGGGCGAAGTCCAGCTCGTCGGCGGACAGCTTCACGCGAGCATCCTCGCCGGCGGCGATCGAGAACGCCGCGGCCACGACGCGGGACTTGCTGTCCTTCAGAGGGGTCTTCGATATGGTCTCCAGGACCATCCTGCCGCCTCCGACCTTGGAAGCCTTTGCGAGCTTGTCGGCGATGGTCGTGATCGGCCCGGGCTTCTTGAACTCCGGGAGCGAGGCCACCACATCGGCAGACACGAACACGTTGTACGCATTCGCCAGAACGGTCATCGGCTGACTCTTGGACACGTCGCCCATGGCTTCCGCGGTCCTCATGTCGGTGTGCGCCGCTATGAGCGCCCTCCAGTCCAGCTCCCAGAGGGACCCGTACGCCTCGGACAGCTTGTTGGTCTTGAGGATCAGGGCCCTGTTGTTCTCGGACAGGAACTTCTTCAAGGAGGCCTTCTCCCTCTCCTCACCGGCCAGATCTGCTATGAACTCGTCCAGGGAGGAGCCGTAGTTCTTGGTGCCTATGATGTACGTGGCGGTGGAGCCTCCCTTGAGGCTCCCCATCCTGGCCCTCTTGACCGAGGCCAGAAGGGCTGCGTCGGTGACCTTCCCGACCATGTACTCCTTCAACCTGTCGCCCTCGATGGGCTCCACATCGCTCTCCCCCACGGCGTGGTACTTGTGCCTGACGCTGACGGAGATGTCATCCAGCGGGTCGACGGCGGCGAGCCTGGACACGATGTACATGAGTGTGGACACGTCCTTGGCGCATCCGTCGCAGATTCTGATAGTCTCGTTCAGCGATTTGATCCTGATCTCTATCATCGCGGATGTCTCGTGACCGCAGACCAGGCCGTCGTCGGGGAACTCGTACGGGGTCTCCCAGAACGTGTCGTAGAGGTAGTCCTCCGGCATGTTGGGGGTGTCGGAGCACACCAGGTCGTCACCGAACGAGTACAGGTGGAGCTTGTTCTTCTTCACGACTCCGTTGTAGAGGAGGAGCCTCTTGCGGGGATCGTCGTAGTACTGGCAGCCGATCAGGTATGGGGCTGCCACGGTTCCGCGCACGGCGTAGGAGATCTTCTCTCCTCCGAGTGTACCGCTGGCGAGCAGAGGGATGGCCCCTTCGGCGGCCAGGGATATGGTTCCGGCATAGGCCCTGACGATGTCGTCGCCACCGAGTCTGGACGCCTCCTTGATGAGAGCGTCCTTGCTGTTGCGGATCTTCTGGAGAGAATCGATGTTCTTGAACGTCTTGTCGAAGACGCATTTCCTGCAGTTGCCCGCACACTGGGGCCTCAGGAGCCCCGGGTTGTCCGCGAGAGTCCTCGCGCGGTCTAGCAGATCGTCCTCCAGTCTTTTGGACGAGTGCTTGACACCTCTCATTCTGAGACGTTTCTTGCCGGCCATGTTCAGGTCATGGGCCTGTTTCTAAAAGGTTCTTTCTACAGACCGTGCGGAGGTCCAGCAGGATCATCTCGGTGTGCATATGTCCAGCGAACGGGACAATCCCGAGACGGACGTCCCATGTCAGTCAGTTTTGATGAACAATTGAGTACAATTATTAGATAATATTATTCACTTTACAGGTAAGATTGAAATATTATTAGACATTTGTCTACTTTATCTAAAACACAATAGACATTCATCAAGGAGGAAATCAATTGAGGCTATTGAAGGCGGCGATCCTCGGGATGTTGGCATTGGTCTCCGTGACCGTGTTCATCATACCCGAGGTATCCGCAGATTTCGAAGGAGGTACCGTCGACACCACATCCTCCGTGTTCATGTTCCTGTGCACGATGCTGGTGTTCATGATGGCCCCCGGAATCGCCCTCTTCTACGGCGGCATGCTGAGGAAGCAGAGCATGACTTCCATGATGGCCCAGTGCATCGGGGTCATGGCGGTCGTCGGTGTGATCTGGTGGGCAATCGGATACTCTCTGGCTTTCGGCGATTCCGGCAACAGGTTCATCGGAAGTCTGGACTACCTGTTCGGGGCTGACACCCCATACGACTCCGGCAACGGGACGATGCCCTGGGTCCAGTTCATGCTGTTCCAGGGAACGTTCGCAATCGTGACGTCCTGCATCGTGTTCGGAGCCACCGCGGAAAGGGTCAGATACTCTGCGATACTGGTGTTCCTGGCACTGTGGTCCATCCTGGTCTACGCACCCATGGCGCACATGGTGTGGGACGGGGGATTCCTCAGCGCCGGACTCACGTCACTGGGCCTCCCCGTCCAGGACTTCGCCGGAGGTACCGTCGTCCACATATGCTCGGGAATCTCCGGAGTCGCCGCGGCACTGGCGATCGGACGCAGGAGCTCCCGCACCGACAAGGGCAGGAGCCACAACGTCCCGATCATGTTCATCGGATGTGCCCTGCTGTGGGTCGGATGGTTCGGATTCAACTGCGGTTCGGAGGGAGGCTTCGACGAGATCACCATCCTGGCGATGGAGAACACCTTCGTCGCCTCCTGCGTGTCCACAGTGGTCTGGATTATCGTCCAGTACATCCACGTGGGTCGCGTCAGCGTGACGGGTCTCTGTGCAGGCGTCCTCGCAGGACTGGTCGGCATCACGCCCGGCTGCGGGTTCGTGGAGCCATGGGCGGCAGCCGTCATAGGTGCCGTTGCCGCCGTGGTCTGCTACTTCGGCATAATATTCATGCGCAAGAGGAAGGACATCGACGATGCCCTGGACGTCATGGGCGTCCACGGGATCGGAGGCATATGGGGTGCGATCTCCGTCGGAGTGTTCTCCGTCGCCAGTCTCAGCTGGGAGGGGAACGGCGGTCTCATCGCCGGTCAGGTGGACCTCCTGGCCGGTCAGGTGGTGTCCGTGCTGGTCACCCTGGTCTACTGCTTCGTCGTGTCATTCGTACTCATGAAGGTCATCGACTACGTGATGAAGAGCGTGGGGGAGAAGAGGGGAGCCTCGCTCAGCGAGTCCGAGCAGATGGTTGGATCGGACATCGTGGAGCACGGGGAGTCCTCCTATCTGATGTGAGGCGGTTCGCATGAAGATGATCATGGCGATAATCAGGCCCGAGTGTCTCCAGAGCGTCAAGGACGCTCTCAGGGACGCGGGCATCAGCGGGATGACCATAACCCACGTCACCGGGCGTGGGGAGCAGCGCGGAC
>ERZ1673744.3514-NODE-3514-length-10398-cov-6.198492_pt1 | contig 10398 bp, 5 predicted proteins | sample MGYA00580207_ERZ1673744 | MGnify/ENA primary metagenome ERZ1673744 (study PRJEB41218, sample SAMN15661751) | gut metagenome | host: Homo sapiens | place: Canada: London | collected 2015-08-20/2019-03-30 | study: EMG produced TPA metagenomics assembly of... | reverse complement strand
CATCACACAAGGAGAAACCATGCCTTTACAGAAAAACCAGATCCTGACCCTGCGCGTCGAGCGCCTTTCCAGCGACGGCAGCGGCGTTGCCCACAGTGCCGATGGTGAGGCCGTATTCGTGCCCGGCACTGCCCCGGGGGACGAAGCCCGGGTGCGCATCGTAAAGGACTGCGGCCGGTATGCCTTTGGCATTCTGGACGAGCTGCTCACCCCCTCGCCGGACCGCATTCCGGTGGACTGCCCGGTAGCAGGCCCCTGCGGCGGGTGCAGCCTGCGGCATCTGGACTACGCCGCAGAGCTGCGCGCCAAACAGGAAAGCGTGCTGGACGCCTTCCGCCGCATCGGCGGGCTGGAGGTTCCGGTGCTGGATATCCTGCCCTCCCCGGAGGTGGACCGCTACCGCAACAAGGTGCAGTTCCCTGTGGGCGTGGACAAGAACGGTGCGCCTTGCATCGGCTTTTACGCCGGACGTACCCACCGCATCGTCCCCTGCCCGGACTGCAAGCTGCAGCCCGGCGTGCTGAACGAGATTGGCAACGCGCTGTGCGCTTTTTTTGCGCAGCAGGACATCCGTCCCTACGATGAGCAGAGCGGCAAGGGGCTGGTACGGCACATCTTCCTGCGGCGCGGCGCGCACAGCGGGCAGATCATGGTGTGTCTGGTATGCACCCGGGCAAAGCTGCCCCACGCAGAGCAGCTTTGCACCGCACTGCGGGGGCAGTTCCCGGCCATCAGCACTATTCTGCTCAACGTCAACGCCAAAAACACCAACGTCATTCTGGGCAGCGAGAACCATATCCTGTACGGCCCGGGCTACATTGAGGACACGCTTTGCGGCGTGCCGGTGCGGTTGGGACCACTGTCCTTCTATCAGGTCAACACGCTTGCCGCCGAGCGGCTGTACGGCGTTGCTGCGCAGTACGCGCAGCTGACCCCGGACGACACGCTGCTGGATCTCTACTGCGGCATGGGCACCATCGGCCTTTCCATGGCCGAGCAATGCAGGGAGCTGATCGGTGTAGAGATCGTGCCGGAGGCCATCGAGAGCGCCAAGGCCAACGCTGCCCGCATGGGCAAGGCCGTAGCCGCCAAGAGCCGCTTTTTCTGCGCCGATGCCGGACAGGCTGCCACCCAACTAGCCGCCGAGGGCCTGCACCCGGACATCGTAATGCTGGACCCGCCCCGCAAGGGCTGCGATGAAGCCACCCTCTCTGCCGTGGTGCGCATGGCACCCCGCCGGGTGGTGTATGTCAGCTGCAACCCCGCCACCGCCGCCCGAGACGCCGCATGGCTGGAAAAGAATGGGTACCATGCAGAAAAGGTGCAGCCGGTGGATTTGTTCCCGAGGACGAAGCATTGCGAAGCGGTTCTCCTTTTGACCAAACTCCATGTCGAGCAGCATATCGAAGTGGACGTCAGCATGGACGAGTTGGATGTGACCGCTGCAGAAAGCAAGGCGACTTACAACGAGATTCGGGAGCATGTGTTGGAGCATCATCAGCTCAAGGTGTCCAATCTTTATATCGCACAGGTGAAGCAGAAGTACGGCATCATCGAGCGAGAGAATTACCATAAAGCGAAAAATGAAAATGCGAAGCAGCCCAAGTGCCCGAAGGAAAAAGAGGATGCGATTGTGGAAGCATTGAAGCATTTTCAGATGATTTGATACGCAATCACCCCAGAGAGAATAGCCTCTTGTGCGTTCTCTCTGGGGTGATTTTTGCGTTATGCTACTTCCGGGTAGCGCATATATACATACTCGTAGATTTTCTTCTGGTAGGTCTGGATATCGCTTACATCATAGCTATTGGGAAGTTCTTGCCAAAGGGTCTTACGGATCAGGTTATCCACAATCGCCTTAGTTTCCTGCTTGTCCGTCCAATGGTCGAGTTTGGCAATCTGCTGTTTGATTTTTGTCAACAAGTCCACAGACACCTTTTTGATCGTTTCAATTTCCTGCTTTGTGAGGTTCTCCGAAAACAGCAAATCGTACACCGAAAGCTCCTCGTCACTGGAAAAGCCCTCACGCACATAGCGCTGCTGTTCCATATCCAGCGAACTGGCCAGTTCCATCAGATCCATGAAGGTTTTCTCGATGGTCGCACGGTTCTGCTCCGCATTGTAGGCATCGATAATCTCCTGATAGCGGTCATAATAATCAATGCGCTGCGGGTTTGCAAACAGCATTTTCGCCAATTGCTGATTCACCAGTTCATCCAGATCGCGCAGCAAGAGATTCTTCCGCCGGGTGCGGGCAAACTCCCGGCTCAGCAGGTCAAAATCAATTTTGCTGATGTCAAACTGCCGGGAAGGTACAGCCTCCTGATCCGGCTTTTCCACATGGATGTACTCGTTGACGATGCCGTTGATCTGCACCATCAGGTCGGTATTGTCCGCGTGTTTCCGCTTCTGCTGCAAGCCCTCGTAGATGGCGAGAATTGCGTTTTTCCGGGCGCGCACGGCATCGTCCACATCGTCACGGTCTGCGTAGCGGAACAGCCGCGCCAGTTCAGACGCATAGGTCTGGAAGGTTTTCTTGGTTTCCAACGTCTCGCACATCGCGTTGACTGCATCCTGTACAAGGCTCATCTTTCCAAAGTCCTGTGCGTCCACCAATTCCTGCAGCCGGAACCCGTGTTCTGCCAGAAAGCCGTCCGTTTTTCCGATGACCGTGCGGATGCGCTGAATCAGCTCCGTTTTGTCCACCGTTGGGTCAATGCCCGCCGGGCTGTTCTTGCTGACCGTATAATCTGCCAGAGCCTTGCGCAGCGCCTTTACGATACCAATATAGTCCACGATCAGGCCGTTGCTCTTGCCCTCCGAAACACGGTTTGCACGAGCAATCGTCTGCATCAGGGTATGGGCTTTCAACGGCTTATCCAGATACAGACAGGACAGACACTTTACATCAAAGCCCGTCAGCCACATGGCACAGACGAACACCACCCGGAACGGATTCTTGCTGTCCTTGAATTCTTTATCCAGCTCTCGCTTTTCCATTTTGGCACGGTGCGGCAGAATATCCAGCCCCCACTTTTTGAAGGTCTGCACCTCGTTCTGCTCCTGACTGATCACCACTGCCATTTCGGTTTCTTTCATCCATGCCAGTTTACGGGCAAGCTCCTGTGCTTCCTGCTGGGTCACTGTGCCCTGCCGGGCTTCCAGTTCCCTGATCTTTGCCCGCCAGTATTCCTGCACATAGTTGTACATCCGCACACAGGTGACCTTATTCAGGCAGACGAACATCGCCTTGCCGCTGGTCCAAAGGTCAGAGTAATGCTCCACAAAGTCCTTTGCAATGGAACGCAGCCGTTCATCTGCGGTGAGAATATGGATCTCCTTGGCAAACTCGCGTTCCAGCTTTTCCTCCTGCGAAGGATCAAGGTCGGCAGCTTCAATGGCATCCAAAATCCGCCCGGTGATCTCCGGCTTGTCCAACTGGGCGATCTTATCCGCACGGTTCTCATAATACAGTGGCACCGTTGCGCCGTCCTCCACTGCCCGCTTGAAATCATACACCGACAGATACCCGCCAAAGGTGCGCTCGGTAATATGGTCATCCGCCAGCAGCGGTGTACCGGTAAAGCCGATGCGGGATGCCGTGGGCAGCAGGTGCATCATGTTGTCTGCAAAAATGCCGTACTGGCTGCGGTGGGCTTCATCCGACAAAATCAGAATGTCGTGATCCGGGTAGATGGGCGGCTCCTTGGGCAGATTGAACTTCTGGATCAGGGTAAACACAAAGCTGGGGTTGCCCTGCAGCTTTTTTACAAGGTCTGTACCGCTGGATGCAATGAACTGTGAAGCCTTTGTCTTGCCCAGCAGACCGCAGTTTTCAAAGGTATCGCTGATCTGCCGGTTCAGCTCGTCACGGTCGGTCAGTACCACAATGGTGGGCGAGCCTGCAAACTTGCGCCGGATCTTCTGCGCCAGAAAGACCATCGAATAACTCTTGCCAGACCCCTGCGTGTGCCAGAACACACCCAGCCTGCCGTCTTTCAGCTTGCGGTTCTCGTAAGCACTGACGGCCTCGTTGACGCCGAGATACTGGTGGTTGCGGGCCAGAATCTTGGTGGTGCGCCCACCGGAATGGTCGTAAAGGATGAAGTTTTCCAGCAGATCGAGGAAGGTCTTTTTCTCGCAGATGCCCCGCAGCATGGTTTCCAGCTCCACTCTGCCTGCATCGCTCTCCTTCAGACGCTTCCACTCGTGAAAGAACTCGTACTTGCTGCCAAGCGTGCCCACCTTGGCTTCCAATCCATTGGACAGCATAAGGAAGGCATTGTAATAGAACAGCTGCGGAATGGTATCGAGATAATTTCGGTAATTGTCTATGTAGGCGTTCTGCACATCCACGGTAGGCTTTTTCAGCTCGATGAACAGCAGCGGAATGCCATTGACAAAGCCCACGATGTCCGTTCTGCAGCGGTACAGCTGCGAGTGGATCTTCATCTCTTTTACGGCGAGGAAGTGGTTGTTTTCCGGGTTTTTGAAGTCGATCACCGCTGCGTTGCGGGTCTCGGTGCGCCCATCCGGTCGCTTGACCGTCACCGGGATGCCATCCCGCAGCAGAAAATACTTTTCCTCATTGATCTGCATCAGGGATGCGGTGGAAACGTGTGCCGTGAATTTCTTCTGCACCTCGTCCAGCTGGTTCGGGGTGAGCCACGGGTTCAGCCGCAAAAGCGCCTGCCGAAAATACCGGGTCAGCAGCACTTCCCTATAGCTGGTGCGGCCTAACGTCCCGTCCGGCCCCAGCTTTTCGGAGTTGTAAGCCAGCACGACCTCCCAGCCCAGAACATTTTGCAGCAAGTTGCCTGCACTGTTCTGGACAAGGACATTTTCGGAGTATTCGCGGCTCATAGGATCACCTTAACCTTTCATTAAGATTTTTATTCGCTCTATATCCATATTATCGTTATTTTTTAAAGATTTCAACATCAATTCCGTTGAGAGTACAATATCCATCAACGCTGCATCCATATTCCTTCTATCCGCTAATTTCGTGATTATCTCATATAAGCAGCAATCAAGATAGCTATGTAAATGTTCACCCAAAAGTTTAATGTTTTTCGCCTCCTCTCCAGAATGAATAATTGCATTTCTTGTTCTATACAAACGTCTTAAATGCCACTTCACTCTCTGTGTATATCTTTCAATTTCATTTAATGCCGATTTTTTGGTTTTGAATATACTTGACACTTGTGAGATTCTACTACGGAGAACTGGATATTCTTTTAAATCATTTTTTATTTTAGTTCTGCAACCTTCATATTCATCAAGTATCAATAATTCGGCTAGCCATGTATCATCATTATACTCTGTAACCTCCTCTTTTAAGTTCTCAACATACGCTTCTCCCATATTTTCTTCCAAATAATCTTCTAATTGACCGAATATTTCTGAAACATAATCTTTTTGTAAAATTGGGATCAATTTTGCCTCCACATCATTTAGCTTACTTTTACTTTGACTTTCAACAAACAGAACTTCTAACGCCGACCAAAGATTCAAAAAGCCATTCGATAAATTTCTTTCAGAAATCGCCGTATTATGCATTACAACTGCTCTATCAATATAATAAAGTGCTTCCTGAGAATCAAACACTAACATTGAAATGACCGTTTCTGTCATTCTTCCTGTGGCAACTTTATCTTTTTCGACTACATATCGACGAAAGCAAAGCGGCCTCATTTCAACGAACGCATTGCCACCTTGTTCAGATGAAACTTTACATATATTCGTTATCCAATCCTGCTTTTCATTTCCCAAGAAGTTATAATATTTAAAGAACAAATTCAGATTCCTATATGCTTGGTCTGCAACTGCCCTTTCATCATAGTCTTTTAAGGATAATTTTACCAGTATATATCGACTACTTTTATATCTCAAATCGCTCGCTTCTTGAAACACTCCAAGTTCTGCCCCCAATCGATGTTCTAGTATCTCCTTGAAATTAAGCACCGATTTTTTTATAGGGACATAAACTGTATACTCTTTTCTTTTAAAATCAAATCTATCCAAAAAGACATTTAGAACCTCTATGGAATCCACTGGCCTTTCAAAGAAAATTTTTCTAACATAATGATAAATATATTCACCGCTGTAACCCCGTCCAATAAGTTCGGGAACAAAACATTTTAATGCTCTTTCTATCTTTTTCTTTTCTTGTTCTTGTGGCACAATTTCTTTGATATATGTCACACACCATTTACCGTATTTTTTTAGGAGTTCAAATAAATATATCATCACCTTTTTTCTATTCACGATATTAGACGTGTTAAGTTTGTCTAATATATTTTTACATTCTTCTTCAGTCAAATTGTTTTGTATAATAATATCGTTTTTAAAAGAGTATTGAAACTCTTCCATAATGTGTTTTAATTGAGCTTCTGCAATACTTCTATCCTCAATTGTTTCATCGGTATTTAAATATTCCAAAACCAGCAAATGCGTATTCATTGCCGGCACCGAATACAGTTCACTCGTATAAGAAAACAGCATTTCCTCTATTCTTTGAGCAAAATAGAGCAACCCATCATGTCTAAAGTTATTTATCCAATTCGTAGGTCTACTAAATTTCATTTTATACCTCCACTTCTCCGCTCATTAACTTTGGCAACAGCAGATTTCTTGTCTTTTGGCATCGAATAATTTCGTCTCTACAATTTTGAATCTTTGAAAAAATTCCAGTCACATTGTTCTCAAATTCATTTGCAACTTTTACTGTTGGAATCATTATTTTTTCTTCTTTGAGGTATTTAAAATGTCTTGCATAATGGTAATTTGATAAATCGACGTTCATGATACTGCAGTATAAAAGTCGTTGCGGCATTTCCAAGCAATCGGAAATTATCAGCTGTGTCCCATCTGCTCCTTTCGCAAACGGAAACTGTATCAATTTAACTATTCTGGTATGGTCGCCAAAAACAATTATCGGTATACCAAAGTCCACACGGGCTTCCAAATCATTTGTATAGCCTGCAACAAATGCTCTACTCTGGTCAACTATTGGAATACTTCCCTCGTCCCTATACTCTGATGCTACAATCTGCTTTGTTCTGTGAACTTTTTTAATGATTTTACCTATTTCCTCTTTAATCCACCCCTCCGGCACACCGTCCACAATTTTCGTGTTTTCATGCCCCGGAAAGCGCAAATCCACAAACCATTCTTTATAAAGCCGCTGGGCTGCTTCTTCCAGCAGTTTGATTTGTTTCTGGTTGTTTTCAATCAGGTCATCATAAGCAGAGAGAATATCTACAATTCGTTTTTGGTCTTTTAGTGATGGAAGTTCAATCTCCAGTGTTTTTATTCCTGAAATCGGAACAGCTTTTTGTGCAGTTCCTTTTGCCAGTGCTTCAAATTTTTTCCGACCCTCATAGGACTGAAACCAATAGTACAAAAATTTCGAATATAAATTTGAGTCGAAATCTTTAATCCACGTTAAATTTCCATCCGCAAAATAAAACCTATCCGTTCTTTTATATAAGTATGGAATTCCAATTGTTCCTCTCGTTGTAATAAGTAAATCATTTTCTTTTGGTACCCCAAATTCATTTGACACTTTTTTATAAAGGTCTTCGCTAATATAATCACACTCTGTTACATCTTTGCCGTTGAACTTCTTAATAATTTCCTTCGAACAGTAGAACGGGACACCTTGAGTAATTCTTTCCGACAAATGAAATCTTTTGCTCGAAGTAACAACACACTGTTCACCTAACCTTATTTTATTCGACTTCATACCCCCATCTCCTCCAAATTCTTCGAGATGGTTTCCATCAGGCGGTTGGACTCTGCCTGCAATTCCAGCAGTTCCTTGTGAATCTCCTTCATCCGCTGGGCAAAATCCACGCCGTCATCCTCCACGGGTGCAACGCCCACATAGGCACCGGGCGTCAGGGATGCGCCTTTCTCGTTGAGGATGGTGTCGCGGCTGGCCACCTTGCACAGACCGGGAATATCCTGATAAACGCCCTCGCCAAATTTTTCGGTGAGCCAGACGGCCTCCTTGGCAACGGTCAGCTTCTCGTTGAGGGCTTCCAGCTCCTTGTCGAACTTTTCCTGCGTGGTCTTGCGCTCTTTGCGGGGTGCTGCCTCCACAGCGGCTTTGGCTTCTTCCCGCTTGGCCTGCACGTTTTGTTCCAGTGCGGCCTGAATCTCTGCAAAGGGGCGGTCGTCTGCCAGCTCTGCGTGATACTCCGCCAGAAGCACCTTGTACTTGTCCACCTCGCCGCGATAGAGCCAGACAATGGCGTTGAGGTTCTTCAGCTGCCAGTCGCTCCACTCGTTCTGAGTGCGGTCCACCACGGTATAATAGTTGCGGGCGTCGATGAACAATACGGTATCCAGCAGATGCTCCGGTTTGCCCTTATCCAGAAACCACAGCGAACAGGGCAGGCTCTTGGTGTAGAAGAAGTTGTTGCCCACGCTCATCATCACGTCCACATGGCCGGTCTGGATAAGTTTTTCACGGATGTCCTTGTCTTTGCCCTGACTGTCGGTAGCCGAGGACGCCATCACAAAACCCGCACGGCCATGCTCGTTCAGGTAGGAGTAGAAATAGGACACCCACAGATAGTTTGCGTTGCCGATCTCCTTGGCCTTGTTCACGCCGGGCAGGCCAAAGGGCAACCGCCCGGCACTCTGCGCCGACTCCGACTTGACCTTGTCCACGTTAAACGGCGGATTTGCCATCACATAGTCGCAGCAGCCGTTCAGGTTGTGGGCATCATGATAGAAGGTATTGGCTTCATCGCCGGACTTAATCACGCCGGTCAGACCATGCACGGCCATATTCATCAGGCAGAGCTTTGCGTTGTACTCCACCTTTTCCTGTCCGTAAAACGTCATGGTGTTGTTGGCGATCATGCCCGCATGGTTTACAAAGTCGCCGGTCTGCACAAACATACCGCCGCTGCCGCAAGCCGGGTCCAACAGAACGCCGTGGGCAGGCTCCAGCACATTGACGATCATTTTCACCAGCGATTTCGGCGTAAAGAACACGCCGTCATCCTGTGCCACATTCTTGGCAAACTTATTCAAAAAGTACTCGTAGATACGGCCGATCACATCGCCGCCCACATCGTCCAACGCATCATTGTTGAAGATGCGCAGCAGTTCCCCCAGCAGTTCATCCGAGAAGATGGTGTAGTCCTTCGGCAGAACGCCCTGCAGCTGCTCGCTCTGCTGCTCCACCAGTTCCATGGCGTTGTTCACCACTTCGCCCAGACTGTTCAGCGGGTTACCCTCGATGCCGGTCAGCCCCTGCTCCGGGATGTTGGCGGGCAAATTGACTAAGTAATTGTACTGTGCCTCCTTGGGCAGAAACAGTGCGCTCTTTTCGGCAAAGTCGCTCTGTTCCACCGGCAGCACCCGGCCACCGCGCATGGGACGGTCTTTCAGGATCTCCTGCTCTACCAGTTTGAAGCGGCTGTACGCATACCGCAGAAAAATCAGTCCCAGTACCGGCATACAGTATTGGTTAGAGGTGAGTTTAGCGCCTGCACGCAGCAGATCTGCCGACTCCCACAGGTCAGCTTCCAGTTTTTTGACGTTCACGTTGTTGGCCACGAGGGGGTTCCTCCTGTTGTTTGGATTTTCATTTTCTATTGTATCACATTTTTCTGCAATGTTCATCTTTAATCATCGCTATTTTCTTTTTTGACTGGAAAAGTTGTTTACCAATGGCTGACAATGTGTTAGAACCATATACTTTCTCATTTGGAGACGCTAATCCTGCATCCAACAGATGCAGTTTAAGGGTTTGGGTGTCCCCCAACAAGCGTTTTGCAACGCAAAATAAGCAGCTGCATGACAAATGATCAGCGACAGTCTCCCCCTGAACTGCAATAAATTCCTGACTTCCACTTTCTCTTTTCATCTGGCTCAGAAATAAAGGCCTTCACTATGTACACCGAAATCGGGCAAAAAGGAGACATTTTTCACGTTTCTTTCACAAGATTTTAACATTCAAAGCCTTATCCAAATCTATTCACCCTACCCTTTATGTACATAGCACCTTGTGAGATAGCACGAAAAAAGCCGATAGGCTTTCGACCTACCGGCTGTTCGTCTGCTTATATTCAACTTTCGACAGTTTATATTATAGCGCCGATTCTCTTACGATGCAATGCGTTTTTTCTCCAATATAAGCCGTTTTTCTCCGTTTATAAAGTATGATTATACAAGCACATATTCGGCTACTTTCTAAAAAGGGCTGCAAAGCAACTTTTGCGGTTTGCCGTACAGAAGATACTGAATACAAACCGTCCCCTCTTCCGTTTTCACCTTCACCTGTTCTGCATGTTCAAATATATCGCGCAGACGGCGGTACTCTGCCCGCTGCGCATCCGTGTAGTGGGACGGCATATCCGAGGTAAGGAACACATTGCC
>ERZ1673744.3512-NODE-3512-length-10403-cov-9.017008_pt1 | contig 10403 bp, 5 predicted proteins | sample MGYA00580207_ERZ1673744 | MGnify/ENA primary metagenome ERZ1673744 (study PRJEB41218, sample SAMN15661751) | gut metagenome | host: Homo sapiens | place: Canada: London | collected 2015-08-20/2019-03-30 | study: EMG produced TPA metagenomics assembly of... | reverse complement strand
AAAATATCGCAGCTTAAAAAAATGAGCCGATTTTTATAGTCAACGAAAAAAAGAAAGCGCATCGGGTATTACGACACACCTTCCATACACATCTTTAATGATATAAGGGTCTGTTATATCACCATTCCGGACAAACTTAGCTTTGCATACCTTATTTGTCTTGATATATCCTACTTGACGAAGGTGAGTTACCCTGATATAAATAGGATATGTATTATCTTTTCTTTTCCCCCTGACACAAACTTTGAAATAAGCCATCACTGTAAACTATTTGTAAACGGAGCCTTTTATTCTGGCAAGACTTCCATGTTAAACCAGCAATGTAAGGAGGTAAAAACTGGTCAAATAGTCCTAAGTCATTATATTTCAAACACCCACAACTACCTTTTTAATAATCAGTTATGGGAGATTAGCATTACAAAAAATATGCCTCAGTTAACAATACTGTCTGACATAATCCACTGTTTAATTGAAAAATGAGAATTGAGAATTGAAAATGAGAAGATCCTGCTCATTTCAATTGACAACCCAAGCGCGAAGGTAGATATTTTCATTGGTTTTAGGAAGATTATTGTAACATTTTCCGTAATTTTGCGCATATATAATTATCAATTTTCAATTCATCCGTTGGAGGTACAAGATTTACTAAAACAATATGCCGCCCATCCGCAAGTGGCGGCATTAAATACCCTGTTAAAAAACAAAACGTCCCGCAATATATTTCTGAAAGGACTGAACGGTTCAGGGGCCGCAATGATAATAGCTTCTCTTTTTTCAAAAAGAAGAGGAAGTTATGTGTGTGTGTTGAATGACCTAGAGGATGCCGGCTACTTTTATCACGATCTGGTGCAACTCACAGGAGGTGACGGAATCTATTTCTTTCCTTCCGCTTACCGACGTGCTATCAAGTACGGACATGTGGATCCAGCCAACGAAATCCTGCGGACAGAAGTTCTCAGCACGCTGCAGGATCCGACTGCTCCCTTCATCATTGTCACCTATCCGGAAGCATTGGCGGAGAAAGTAATTTCACGGGAGATCTTGAAAGAAAACACGCTGAAGATCAGTGTCAGCGAAAGGTTGGACAATATGTTTGTTTCTGACGTACTGGACGAATACGGCTTCGAGCAGGTAGATTATGTTTATGAGCCAGGGCAGTATGCGATGCGCGGCAGTATCTTAGATGTGTTCTCGTTCTCGTATGAATTTCCCTATCGTATCGACTTCTTTGGAAACGAAGTAGAGACGATCCGTTCGTTCGATGTGGAAACACAGCTATCCAAAGAAAAACTGGACAGCATCTATATCGTGCCCGAAATGACAAAAGGAAACCGGACCAACTCATCCTTACTAGATTCATTGCCATCCGAGACACTGCTCGCTAGCAAAGACATGGCATGGGTAAAAGAACGTATCGGCAGTATCTGGAATGAAGAACCAATCACCGGGGACGAAGAATCGTTTGCCAACATCGAGCAACTGCGGGCCAAATTAATTACCGGAGAGGATTTTCTACATGCGGCACTTGGTTTCTGCCGGCTCCATTTTGGTACGCGGCCTACAGGAGTAGCCGATGCCACCCTGACTTTCTCAATGGAAGCACAACCGATCTATCATAAAAATTTCGATTTGGTAAGCGAGTCTTTCCATAAATATTTAGAAGACGGCTATACATTATATATACTGAGCGATGTAGAAAAGCAAGCAACCCGTATCAGGGCCATTTTTGAGGATCGGGGAGACGACATACCTTTTACCTCCGTCAACAAGACCATCCATGAAGGTTTTGCCGACGAGACCTTGCGTGTCTGCCTTTTCACGGATCACCAGTTGTTCGACCGCTTTCATAAATTCAACTTGAAAAGCGATAAAGCAAGAAGTGGAAAACTCTCTCTGTCGTTGAAGGAGTTGAACCAATTCACGACCGGCGATTATATCGTACATATCGATCATGGTATCGGACAATTCGGCGGGCTAGTCCGTACGGAAGTAAACGGAAAAATGCAGGAAGCCATCAGACTGATCTACCAGAACAACGACATTATATTCGTCAGCATTCACTCTCTCCATAAGCTATCCAAGTATAAAGGCAAGGACAGTGGGGAACCGCCCAAGCTGAGTAAACTCGGAACAGGAGCCTGGGAGAAGATGAAAGAACGCACCAAGTCAAAAGTAAAAGATATCGCCCGCGATTTGATTCTCCTCTACTCCAAACGAAAACAGGAAAAAGGTTTCGCTTACAGTCCAGACAGTTTCATGCAGCACGAACTGGAAGCCAGCTTTATCTACGAAGATACCCCTGACCAGATGAAAGCAACAGCCGATGTCAAAGCCGATATGGAGAACGACCGTCCGATGGACCGACTGATTTGCGGAGATGTAGGCTTCGGGAAAACGGAGGTAGCCATTCGTGCCGCTTTCAAAGCCGTTTCGGACAACAAGCAAGTTGCCGTGCTGGTCCCGACTACAGTATTAGCATTCCAGCACTATCAAACATTTTCCGAACGGTTGAAAGATTTTCCCTGCCGAATCGAATATATCAGCCGGGCACGTACGGCGAAAGAGATAAGGGAAACTTTGAAAGACTTGAAAGAAGGAAATATCAACATTATCATCGGCACCCATCGAATCGTCGGAAAAGATGTCACATTCAAAGATCTCGGTCTGCTGATTATCGACGAGGAACAGAAATTCGGCGTATCCGTCAAAGAGAAGCTACGCCAGCTGAAAGCCAACGTCGACACGCTCACCATGACCGCCACTCCGATTCCTCGTACCCTGCAATTCTCGTTGATGGGAGCCCGTGACTTGTCGAGCATCACGACTCCCCCACCCAACCGCTATCCGGTTCAAACAGAGGTAGAACGTTTTAACCCGGACATCATCCGAGAAGCCATCAATTTCGAGATGAGCCGTAACGGACAGGTTTTTTTCATCAACAATCGCATCCAAAATATTTATGAAATGGAAGCGCTTGTCAAACGTGAAGTGCCGGATGCCCGTATCGCTGTCGGTCACGGGCAGATGGAACCGGAGAAGCTGGAAAAGATCATTCTGGATTTCGTCAATTACGAATACGATGTACTGATCGCCACGAGCATTGTGGAGAGTGGCATCGACGTACCGAATGCAAATACGATCATCATCAATAATGCACAACAGTTCGGATTGTCCGATCTGCATCAACTACGCGGTCGTGTCGGGCGAAGTAACCGGAAAGCCTTCTGTTATCTCCTCTCTCCACCCTTGTCAAGTCTTACGCAGGAAGCACGCCGCCGTCTGCAGGCGATCGAGAATTTTTCAGAGTTGGGAAGCGGCATCCATATCGCCATGCAGGACCTTGACATCCGGGGTGCCGGTAATATGTTAGGTGCCGAACAAAGCGGTTTCATCGCCGACTTGGGCTACGAAACGTACCAGAAAATCCTGGAAGAAGCCGTTGACGAACTGAAAGCGGAAGAATTTGCCGACCTGTATTCCAACGCTACCGAAAATCGCCCCGACACCGGTAGCGAATATGTCCGTGAAACCTATATCGAAAGCGATTTGGAACTGATGTTCCCTCCGACCTACATCCCGAATGACTCCGAACGTGTCTCCCTCTATCGTGAACTGGACAAGATGGAGGAAGAGCGTGATATACTTGCTTTTACCGAGCGTCTGAAAGACCGTTTCGGAAAAGTGCCGAAAGAAGGGAAAGAACTGATCCGTGTCGTTCGCCTTCGCCGTATGGCAAAGACGTTAGGTATGGAAAAAGTCATTCTGAAAAAAGGACAGATGAGCATTTTTCTCGTCACTAATCCCGAAAGTCCTTACTACGAAAGCGAGGCCTTCGACAAGCTGCTCGGCTTCATCCAAAAGCATCCACGCGAATGCACGCTTCGCGAACAGAACGGAAAACGCAGTATCGTGATCAAGAATGTACCAACGGTAGAGGTGGCTTGTAATTACCTGGATGAAATCGGGAAAGTACAAATACAAAAATAAATAATATGAAAAAGACAATTATAGACCTTTTCGAAAATTCGGTAAAACAATATCCCGACAATCCCTTCCTGTGGGAAAAAACCAGGGATGCCTTCGAACCGACCACTTATAAAGAAGTTCAGCAACAAGTCTACGCTGCCGGTGCCGGACTGATAGCTCTCGGAGTGAAGAAGGGCGACAATATGGCGCTCCTTTCGGAAGGCCGTAATGCTTGGATCATCGGCGAACTGGCCATGTTCTATGCCGGCGCGACCAACGTCCCGCTTTCCATCAAGCTCGAAGAAGCGAACGACCTGCTGTTCCGTCTTGTGCATGCCGATGTGAAATATATCCTGGTTTCCGGCAACCAACTCAAAAAGATACGGGCTATCATGGATAAATTGCCTTTAGTCGAAAAAATAATTGTGATAGACGAACTGCCGGAATATAAAGAAAAAGAAATATCCTGGTCCGAAGTATTCCGGATGGGGAAAGAATATCTGGCATCTCATTCTCTGGAAGACTTCCTTGCTGTCGGACAATCCTTACAGAATAACGACTATGCGACGATTACCTATACCTCAGGCACGACGGCCGACCCGAAAGGTGTCATCCTGACGCACCGTAACTATACGGCGAACGTGGAGCAAGCCCTATCTTGTGTCGATATCGACGATACATGGCGCACATTAATAATCCTCCCACTCGACCATTGTTTCGCGCATGTGGTCGGTTTTTATATCTTCATGTCGAAAGGAGCATCCGTAGCAACAGTACAAGTCGGACGGACAGGACTGGAAACATTAAAGAACATTCCGGTCAACATCAAAGAGTTCAAGCCCTACTTGATCCTGAGCGTCCCGGCACTGGCCAAGAATTTCAAAAAGAATATCGAACAAGGCATCCGTGCCCAGGGCAAGAATATAACCCGTTTGTTCTACTTTGCCCTCAAAGTGGCTTACATCTATAACGGAGACGGCGGAGAAGATAAGGGACGTGGTGTCCGATTCCTGCTGAAACCGCTCGTGAGCCTGTTCGACCACGTGCTTTTCACGAAAGTCCGTGAAAACTTCGGCGGACAATTGAAGTTTTTCATCGGCGGTGGCGCATTGCTCGATAAAGACTTGCAAAAGTTCTACTACGCAATCGGACTTCCTATGTACCAAGGGTACGGACTAAGCGAAGCGACTCCCGTAATTTCCACCAACGGCCCGCACCGGCATACCTTCGGCAGCAGCGGTATGTTGGTCCGTCCGCTCGACCTGAAAATATGCGATGCCGACGGAAAAGAACTCCCGGCAGGCGAAAAAGGAGAGATCGTCATACGGGGCGAGAATGTGATGGCCGGCTACTGGAAGAACCCGGTATCAACTGCCGAAACCGTACGCGACGGGTGGCTCTACACTGGGGATATGGGATATATGGGGCATGACGGTCTGCTCTACGTCCTCGGACGTTTCAAAAGTCTGCTGATCGGTAGTGACGGGGAAAAATACAGTCCGGAAGGGATCGAGGAGGCACTCGTCGAACATTCTTCCTGCATCGACCAGCTGATCCTGTATAACAACCAGAGTCCCTATACCGTTGCCCTCGTCGTCCCTAACAAAGACCGGCTGAAGAAGCATCTGACGCACCAGTATCTTGATCTTTCATCCGATAAAGGACGCGAAGAGGCAATCCGGATCATCCAATCCCAGATAGACCGTTTCCGCAAGGGAGGCGACCTGTCCGCCCTTTTCCCCGATCGCTGGCTGCCTGCAGCTTTTGCTATCCTGCCGGAGCCTTTCACCGAACAGAACGGCATGGTCAACAGCACGATGAAGATCGTCCGCGGGAAAATAGAAAAAGCATATGCCTTTCGCATCAACCATCTCTACACACCGGAAGGAAAGAACCCGGTTAATGAAGAGAATAAAAAGGCATTAAATTGCTGAAAACACAAATTGCCATATCACTCCATTAAACTAAATAATTATTTATACTAAACACCTATGTTTTGAAAAGAGGATAGAATTATTAAAACGGAACCTCATTATTGCCGGGAGCCAAGAAATCGGTACCGGCCGGTGGTATGGGCGGCATTGTTTCCATCGGGCCTGAACTATTCATATTAGAGGAGAACTCGCGAACCGGAACATCTTCGTCCACATTCATGAACTTGGCGAACTCGCTCTTGAAACGAAGACGTACATCTCCGACCGCACCGTTACGATGCTTGGCGATAATAATCTCCGCCAGACCGATCAAGGAATTACCACGTTCGTCTTCCGTTATCTTATAATATTCAGGACGGTGGATAAAACAAACCATATCCGCATCCTGTTCGATAGCACCGGATTCACGCAAGTCGGCCAACTGCGGGCGTTTTCCTTCCGCTCCTTGACGTGCCTCGACACCACGGTTCAACTGAGACAAGGCAATGATCGGAATGTTCAGTTCCTTCGCCAATCCTTTCAACGACCGTGAAATAGTACTTACTTCCTGTTCACGGCTGCCGAAGCTCATACCGCTTGCATTCATCAACTGAAGGTAGTCGATAATGATGATCTTAATACCATGCTCACGCACCAGACGACGAGCCTTCGTACGCAGTTCGAATACCGAAAGACTCGGCGTATCGTCTACATAAATCGGTGCATCATACAATTCTTTTATCTTAAAGTCCAACTGTTCCCATTCATAGTTTTCCAAACGCCCGCTCTTGATCTTCTCGCCCGGAATCTCACATACGTTCACGATCAGACGGTTGACAAGCTGGACGTTACTCATTTCAAGAGAGAACAGAGCCACCGGCGTGTTATGGTTTACCGCCATATTCTTAGCCATCGAAAGGACAAAAGCCGTCTTACCCATCGCAGGACGGGCGGCAATGATGATAAGATCGGAATTTTGCCATCCGGACGTCATTTTGTCCAATCCTTCGAAACCGGTGCGCAGACCGCTCAACCCTTCTTTTTGATTGGCAGCCTTCTCAAGCATAACCATCGCTTCCTTGATGACAGGATTGATCTGGGTAACATCTTTCTTCACATTGCGCTGAGAAATCTCAAAGAGCTTTCCTTCCGCTTCCTGCATAAGGTCTTCCACATCGATCGACTCATCAAAAGCCTTGCCCTGTATCATAGCAGTGAAGGAGATCAACTCACGCGCCAGATATTTTTGGGCGATGATACGGGCATGATATTCGATATGGGCACTACTGGCCACCTTGCTGGTCAGCTGGGAAATATAGAACGGGCCACCTACCTCTTCCAATTCGCCTCGCTTCTTCAGTTGCTCAGTGACGGTCAACATATCCACCGGACGTTGGCTGATCGCCAGATCTACGATAGCTGCATAAATTTTCTCATGTGCCTTCTCATAGAAACTCTCCGGTTTCAATATTTCACTAACGATGGAGTAAGCATCCTTTTCAAGCATCAGAGCACCTAACACCGCCTCTTCCAACTCGCGGGCTTGTGGTTGCAAACGTCCCATATCGGGTACTACAACCTGTTTCTGCCTCCCTTTTCCTCCTGTATTTTTTCCTCTTTCTGCCATTTGTTCTAATTGTTATCGGGCATCAAATGTACTACTTTTTATCCGGTTCTCCGAACCTTGCAAAAGAGAAATACGATACTCCTTTGGAGTTTGCCGGGTTATACTTTCAAATTGCTTGATAAAGTATGGAACATTACCATAGCCTGATTCGTAGGCTATTTGAGAGACACTCAAATTAGAATACGACAATAATACACAAGCATGTTCAACCCTCTTTTCCCTATCTAAATGTCAAAAGAACAGATCACATCGATTTGCCGAATCGGGAAGCATCCACCGCTTCATGTTGCTTTTTCTTATAACCGCCGAACTTCCAGACAAAAGAAACCGTTACACAACGTTGGTCATCCAGTTTCCAGAGGCGGCTGTATTGGCCGGACTGGTTGATTTCCATCGTATGAGGCATATTGCTACGGAAGATGTTGTTACATTTCAGAATCAGAGTAGCACGATCGTCGGCAAACTGCCATTTCAATGCAGAAGACACATCATAGAGATGACCGAGATCATAGATTCCCTGCACGGCTCCGGTAACGAAATAGCCATTCAAATCCAGCTTCAAATTCGGACGAGACTTGGAAAGGGTAAACGTATTATCCATCTTGAACTGCCCGGTGTATTTCTCATTATGGAAAGACAGATCATGAAAATGGTCCAACTTCTCCTGCATACGCTGACCGGACAAAGTCACTTGGCTGTTCCAGAACTCGCCGACCCGGAAAGGAACGATCACCCCTACACCGAATTGCAACTGGTAGTCCATGTTCTCATACCGGAAAACGTTTTTCAGTTCCGAGGTATTCTGATAAGGCAACTGGGCGAAATAATCGGGCACATAGTCGCAAAAAGCCAGAATCGTATATTTCTGCTTCAGGATATAAATCAACTGCCCGCTATAAGAACGGTAAGGCTTCAGGGAAGGATTGCCTAAGATAACGGAATAAGAGTTGATCGGGCTTTCCTGCGGCGTCACATCCCAATAGGACGGATAGGTTTTGTCGCTGCTTATGTCCAATTGGATGATGTGCATCGGATTGACCGTATAGCTGAGTGTCGCATTCGGGAATAAGGTCCAATCATTCCAAAGTGTGGATTTCATCCCGTTAGAGGTATAATCCGATTTAAAGTATTCAACTTTCAGAGAAGCTGTTGCAGAGAAATGCGAACCGAAATCCTTGGACACCTCCAAGAAGGCATTTCCACTATACTCTTTCTGGCGGTTATTTTCAAGTTCATCAAGAGCCAATTCATAGCCGTTACCTTTATTATATAGATAATCGATATAAGTCTTCGAAGAGGTGAAACCGCCGTGGACACCGTAATTCAGCGCCCACCCGGTTTCAAAAGTGTGGCTATGGTTAATAAATAGTGCTCCTTGTGAAATATCCTGCTTGGAATTATTCTGCATATCCGTCACTGTCGTTTCATGGCTTTGATCGACAAATGTCTGGAAGCCGGGTGAATGATAACGCGTAAAATCCGCACCCGCCATCAGTCCGGAGTTACCGTCATATTGAATACGGACATTGTGCAACGCACTGTTTCCCTCTATGTATGTACGGCTCAGGCGTTCTTCCACCGGCTGTCCGGATTTCAATGCCTGGAAGGTTGTAACGGCCGTCCGCTCAAGATCGGATTTGCCGGCCGTAAGATAGTAGGCAGCAGAGAGCCTGTCGTCATTTTTGAAAGTATAGTCCATACCTAAACGCATCGTTCCATCTATGCCGCTCCGGGTGCCACGTCCCGATTGGTTGACCTCCGTTACCTGATCTTTCAGGGTATGGAGGGCCTGGATCTCCTCTCCCATATAGTTCCGTCCCTTAGCCCCATTGGCTAAGAAATCTATATTGAAACGAGATGTGGAGTAAAGCAAGTTGCCATGGACTTTCCCCTCCGCATAATGGCGCTGCAAATAATCGACACCGGTTTCTCCTTGCAAAGTATTCTTTTCGACAGTTTCCTTATCTAATACGACATTGATCATAGCTCCTTTGATATTATACTTGGCTGGTGCATTATACATGATCTCTACGTTACATACCCGCGAAGCAGGAATTGTCTTCAGCAAACCGACTAACTGATCGACCGACATCGTGGTCAACTGCCCATTGATCACAATGCTCGGACTGCCGGCTCCCAACAGTTGGACAGCATCGTCCGTACTGATCACACCGGGTATCTGTTTCACCACCTCGAACGCATTACTGACCGCCTTATCTTTCATCAATTGGGGCACGTCGTATCTCAAAGCGCCGTTTTCCACTTTGACCTGCGGACGTTCGGCTTTTACCACAACGCCTTCCAGTTCATAATCTTTTTCAGTCAGGCTTATCGTACCGGCATCAGCAGTCGAGATTTTTTTACAAACCGGCTCGTACAGCAGATGCTGGAACAACAAACGATAGTTCGGACCGGCTTCCTTGTTCAACATGAATGCCCCGAGACTATCCGTAACGACTGCATCTATATAAGTAGAATCCAATGTTTGCAACACGACAGCCACCCCGTCTACCGGTCGTTCTTCTTTATCGACCACTTTTCCATGAATCCAATTCTGCGCTTGTAACATCCCATTACCGGCAGTAAGTAAAACCAGAGAGTAATAAAGTATTCGTTTCATTTTCATTCGTTTTTTTATCAACACTGCAAAGGAAAAGACTTCAAAGGAGAAACTATGTTATCACTCGCTTACGGAGTGTTATTTAGTATTATCGCCGAGATAAGGAGCAATAAGACCGGTAGCTTATCCGATTACCGACCCCGTTTTGTCAGCCAAACTGAGGGAAACAGGAAAATGCGATAAACCTCAACTTCCGGAGAGTCTAATTATTCTAATATACTAAGAGCCTGTTTAAATTTTGCATTTGTTGGTTGTGAGAGTTGTATTGAGGATGTTT
>ERZ1673744.3508-NODE-3508-length-10421-cov-5.201235_pt1 | contig 10421 bp, 11 predicted proteins | sample MGYA00580207_ERZ1673744 | MGnify/ENA primary metagenome ERZ1673744 (study PRJEB41218, sample SAMN15661751) | gut metagenome | host: Homo sapiens | place: Canada: London | collected 2015-08-20/2019-03-30 | study: EMG produced TPA metagenomics assembly of... | reverse complement strand
CAGATGGACTCAGGCTTTAAAGTGTGGTTACCCACACTAAACGTCATAGAGCCATTTAAACACCCAGACTTGAGCGACCCGCTCCCTGAATTTTTCAAGCGGCCTCCTTTTGAACTACCCCGGACTCAACTCTCCTTCATATCACATCACGTTCTCTCTTTCTGACCAACAATCTCCCACGCCGCGTCATGCCGCCACTACCGCCTACCAGGCATCACCCTCGCTTCCGCTATCCCCAACTGCAAATATAGACATAGGAAACAATACAGGCAGCTGAGATCAATTCAACCGGCATCCCCATCATTCATCTCCCGGGCAGACCGCCGCGATCTCCCGGGAGTGTTCACCTCTGCTGAAGCCCCTGCTTATTCAGCAACGCGCTTCGCGAGCTCTGCCGGATACCGGTCGCCCGCCACCGGCGTAGCGTCAAGGAGCTCGCGGATGTGCGCGAGTTCGTCCGAGCTGAATTCCACCCGGAGCGCGCCCAGGTTTTCCTTGAGGCGCTCAAGCCGCGTCGTCCCCGGGATCGGCGCGATGAAGTCGCCCTGCGCGAGCACCCAGGCAAGCGCGATCTGTGCGGGCGTCGCGTTTTTCGCGCGCGCAAGTTCCTGAACCTCTGCAACGAGCTTCATGTTGGCATGCAGGTTCTCCCCCTGAAGTCTCGGGATGATATGGCGGCAATCATCGTTCCCGAATTTCGCGTCGGCAGTGATCGCGCCCGTGAGGAAGCCTTTGCCGAGCGGACTGAAAGGAACGAACCCGATGTTTTCTGCCTTGAGAAGCGGCAGGATCTTCGCTTCCGGATCGCGGAACATCATGGAGTATTCGCTCTGGAGCGCCGTCAATTTCGTGACGGCCTGCGCGCGGGCAATGGTCTTCGGACCCGCCTCGGAGAGGCCCCAGCCGCGGATCTTCCCTTCCCGGATGAATTCGCCCATGAGTTCAGCGACCTCTTCCACCGGAACCTTCGGATCCACGCGGTGGAGATAGTAGAGGTCAATCACATCGGTTCTCAGGCGCTTCAAGGATCCTTCGAGCGACTTCCGGATCGCTTCCGGGCGAGCGTCGAGGAGCTGCCGGCCGTTCTCATCAATATGAATGCCGCATTTGGTCGCGAGGACGACCTTGTCGCGGATGCCTTCGAGCGCTTCGCCTACGAGGAGTTCGTTTGCAAAAGGCCCGTAGCATTCGGCCGTGTCAAAGAACGTCACCCCGAGATCGAAGGCCTCGTGAATGAGGTTCTTCATCTCTTCCTTCGGCTTCGCCGGTCCGTAGCCGTGGGACATCCCCATGCAGCCGAGGCCGAGAGCGGATACTTTGAGGGCGGCAGCGCCCAACGTGCGTGTCTGCATTCCTGTCTTTCCTTAGAGAAATCGGGGCGGCTCGAGGATGAAAGCAGCGGCCGCCCCATGTTCAACCATCGGAGGGAAGTCTAGGAAAGACGAGGCTTCTCCTCTTGACGAACACTCTTCGATTCTTGCTCATTTCTTTCTGAGGTCGAATTTCCGCCGCTCCCGAATATCAGATCCAGATAGGCCTTGAAGACCCGGCGGAATTCCAGAGGCCTTGAGTCGCCGAGGAGCGTCTGCCAGAGGACGCCCTGGATGATCGGAGCCGCAATCAGAAAGGGATACTCCCGGATGATGACGGGAAAATCCTTTTTTGCAGTCATGTGCGTGAAGAACCCTTCATCGCCGAAAGCCGGGATAAGGAATTTCTCAAAGAAGGGACGCGTGAGCTGAGGTCGATGAAGGCCTTCCGACCAGATCACCCGGAGAATCCGCGACATGCGCCCGCGCCCGTTTTCGCTGAGGATGGGCTCAAACACCTCCTCGATGCGCTCCCGGGTGCTCATCGGGACGGAGTCATTCAGAGTGCGCTCGAGATTCCCCTGAATGAGGTCGCCCAATTCATCGGCCAACCCCATGAGGAGCGCTTCCTTGCTCTCGAAATAGTTGTACACCGTGCCTTTGGCGACGCCTGCTTTTTTCGCGATGTCCTCAATGCGTGCTGAGGCAAATCCCTTCGCCTCGAATTCCTCAATGGTCGCGTCGAGGATGGCGCGCTTCTTCTCTTCTGTCTGTGTTCTCATCTCTATTTTCCTCAGGGCACTCTATTGAATCTTATTCCGGAAGAGCCACGCTGCGAGCGAGAGCGAGATGAACGCAGCCAGGGCCGCGGGCCAGAAGAACTCGACCGTCTCCATGAGGCCGGAACCTTCGAAATAGATCATCCGGAGCGCAATGATCGCGCTTCGAAGAGGGTTCAGATTTGAAAGAAGCTGCATCCACTGCGGCATGGCGAGGACAGACGTGAAGAGCCCCGAAAAGATGATGGTGGGCATCATGACGAAGATCACAATGACAATCGCCTCCTGAATGGTGTCGGCAACTGCGGAGATCGCGAGCCCCAAACCCACGAAGGAGAGCGCAAAGCCGAATACGAGAAGCCCTAGCGCGAGCGGCGATCCCGCAAAGGGAAGCTCGAACCAGAAGACGCCGACAAGGAAAATCAAAAAAGCCTGCAGGCACGCAATGATGGTCGGTACGACGGCCTTCCCGATCAGGATTTCAACGGAGGTCGCGGGCGTCATCAGCATCATGTCGAACGTCCCGTCCTCGCGCTCGCGCGCCACCGTGAGGCCGGCAAGAAGGAGCACCTGAATGAGCGACAGCGCAAGAATAAGAGCCGGCATGATGGCGTAGCGCGTGATGCCGTTTTCATTGAAGCGCTGCCGATCGAGAATCGTGACCGCCTGCGCTCCGCCCCTTTCCTGATTGAGCCGGGATGCAATCGATGCCGCGTAGCCCGCGGCGATCCCTGCCGTGGTCGAATTTCTCGCATCGAGCGCCACATAGGCTTCGCCGTTCTTCGAGAAATCCCTCGGGATCCAAATGCCGAGCAGCGCTCTGGAGTTGTCGATCGCTTCAGTAAATTCAGCCTGCGAGCGGGCGACGGTCTGGAGCTCAAACCCGGGTGCCCGGTCGATCCGCTGGACGAATTCGGTCGCAAGACTCCCGCCCGATTCATTGAGAAGCACCCAGGGCACGCGGTCGAGATTGAAGGTTGCGCCGTAGCCGAAGATCACCGACTGAAGGATCACCGGGACGATGAGGACGATTCGCGCGCCTTTGTCGCGAAGGGTTGCGATGAGCTCCTTTTCCACGAGCGCCGCAATCCGGTTGAGGGAAGCACGCAGGCGTTCGATCGCATTATGAAGAAAGGTCATGATGCATCCTCCTTCAGTTCAATCTTCGCCGGGCGCTTCCCGAGGAGCTTCAGCGTAAGCATCAGGAAAAGGACCGCCGAGAGCGCCACCACGAGCGCGTTCATCGCAAGCTCGGATTCATTCCCGCCCGAGAGGAAGCAGATCTTGAGGGACTGAAGCGCATAGGAGGGCGGAAAGAGCCGTCCGATCCATTCAATCCACTCGGGGACGCTTCTCAGGTCGAAGAGAAAGCCCAAAAGCATCATGGTCGGGAGAAAGCTCGCCATGATGGAGATTTCGGTCGCGAGGAACTGGCTCTTTACCTTCGCGGAAATGAATAGCCCGAGCGCCGCAGCGGCAGTTGAATAGAGAAATGCCGTCGCGAGAAGCCAGAAGATGCTCCCCCGGAGCGGCACCTCGAAGAGTCCGATCGCCATGAAGAGACAGAGAAAGAACCCGAGAAGCGCAATTCCGGCGCAGGGGATGAGTTTGGAGAGGAGTATTTCGAGGGACGATGCGGGCGTTGCAAAGAGCGCATGGAGCGTTCTGCGCTCGCATTCGCGCGCAATCACGAGGCTTCCGAGGAAGGAAGCGGAAACCGAAGTCACGATGATGAGAATTCCGGGTACGAGATACCAGGTTGAGTTTGCCGCCTCGTTGAACCAGAGCCGGCTCGTGAGCTGAACGGGCGTTTCCGCTGAAGAACTATCCCTCAGGGGGCTCGCGAGCCTTGGATCAGCGAGAGCCGTGCCGAGAACGCCCTCCGCATAGGAGCGCACCATCTGAGCCGTATTGCTGTCGACGCCGTAAAGCGTGAGGCCGATGGCTGCGTCTCCCTTTTCCACGCTCCTCGCGAACCCCGAATCAATCCGGACGACCGCTTCCGTCTCGCGCTTCGAGAATCTCGCTTCCGTTTTTCGAGGCGACTCGCTCCTGATTCCGGAGAGATAGGCATTCGCCTCAAAGCGCCTCGCGACGGCAAGAGCCGCCGGCGTGGATTCCTCGAACACGATGTCCGCGGGCACGTTCCGGATGTCCATCGAGATCCCGAAACCGTAGAGAAAGAGCATCAGAAGGGGCAGCCCCAGCCCGATCACGAGGTACGAGGGATCCCGGAGAATAAGCCGGCATTCCTTGACGAGAAGCGCCCTGAAGCGCGCGAACCGAAAGCGCAGAAGTCCATGAAGTTCGCTCATGCGGCACCTCCTTTCTCCCGTTCAAGACGCTTCTTTTCCACGATTTCGATGAAGGCCGATTCGATCGATGCGCCTTCAGCCTTTTCCTTCCCGTAAGCCGCTTCGCGGATTTCCGACGGACTCCCGATCGCGATGATCTTCCCCGCGTCCTGAATGAGAAACCTGTCGCAGTATTCGGCCTCTTCCATGAAGTGGGTCGTGACGACGACGGCCGCTCCCTTTGCCGCAAACCGCACGATCCTGCGCCAGAGGGCGCGCCGCTGCGCGATATCGGCTCCGGACGTCGCTTCGTCGAGAAAGATGATTTTCGGGTTGTGGATGAAGCCGCAGGCAATCGAGAGATCTTTCTGGGCACCGAGCGAGAGGGAGCCCGCCGGGAAATCCGCCTTCTCCACGAGCCTGAAGTCGTGCAGGAGCTCTTCGATTCTTGCATCAAGCGCCTTCCCCGAAAGCCCGAAGCTTCTTCCGAAAAAGCGCAGGTTCTCGCGGGCGGTGAGCTTCGCGTAGAGCGAAAACTTCTGCGCAACGTAGCCGACGAGCGACCTTGCAAGGGACTTCGCGGATTTGAGATTCGCGCCTGCAATTTCGATTTCGCCCTCTGATGCGGGAAGAAGGCTCGCGAGCATTCTGAAGGTCGTCGTCTTCCCCGCGCCGTTGGGGCCGAGAATCCCGAAGATTTCTCCCGGCATGACGTCGAAGGTCGTGTCGTCGACGGCTACGAAATTCCCGAAGAGACGCCGGATGCCGCGCGCGATGACAAGGGGCTTCGGGGCTTCCATGGATTCAATCGCCGAGAGCCCGCCGGACTCATGAGGCCGAGCGCTTGCGGCATGGGCCTCCGAATCCTCCCCTGGGGCATCCCTAAATGTCAGAAGCGCATAGGCATCCTCGAGCCGGGGCGGCCGCGGCGAGAGTCTTCCCGGGTCGATGTCGTCCGGAAATTCGGGGCTCCGCCCGTTTTGAAGCAGCAGGTCCATTCTGCCTTCCCGCGGAACGGCATCGAGCCAGGGCGAGGAAGCGTCTGATGCCGCAGCCATCAGCATGAAGCGGCGCTTGATGCGCTCGCTCTCCTCCGGGCTGAGCCCCTCGAGCGCATAAGCGAAGGTTCTTCCCCGGGCTGCTTCCTTGAGGGTCTGAGGGCTTCCCCGGGCAATGATTCCACCTTCTTCAAGCAGAATCACGCTGTCGGCAGCTTCCGCTTCCTCGAGATAGGCGGTTGAAAGAACCGCCATGTCATGGGCCTTCCGGCGTTCCTTCAGAACATTCCAAAGCTCGCGCCGCGACAAGGGGTCGACGCCCACCGTCGGTTCGTCGAGAAGCAGCAGATCGGGCGAGGCGAGTAATGCACCCGCAAGCGCGAGCTTCTGCTTCATGCCGCCCGAAAGCTTCCCCGCCGGGCGCTCCATGAAGGGCCCGAGCCCCGTGAGGACAAGAAGTTCGCGGATTTTCTCAGCCGCTTCCGCCGGCGGGATCCCGCGGAGCTCTGCCTGAAGCTCCATATTTTCGCGGCAGCTTAGTTCCCGATAGAGGCCGAGCGACTGCGGCATGTAGGCAATGCGCTTCAAAAGCCCCGGGTCGTCGGGATCGGGGTGCGCCCCGAGGGAGCGCACCGTTCCCGCGTCCGCGGCTTCGAGCCCGCAGAGAATTTTGAGAAGCGTCGACTTCCCTGCCCCGTCCGGGCCGATCAGGGCCGTGAGGCGCTCTTCGGGCGCAGTTTCCAGGGTTATGCCCTTCAAGGCTTCAACCCGCTTGCCGCCAGCCCCCTGGTAGACCTTCCTCACGCTCTGAAGGGAAACGGCCGGAATGCGTGCGGTCATTTTGATGCCTCAGAAGCAAACTCGACCGTCGCCGGCTGCCCGAGCTTCAGGATGTTTTCCGGGTCATCCACGATGAGGCGGACTTCATAGACGAGCGCTGTGCGGAGTTCCGCCGTCTGAACGGTCTTCGGCGTAAATTCCGCCTGACTCGAAACCGATCCCACCTTTGCTTCGATCGGCGGCATCGTGTCCGTGATGACGGTCGCTTTGCCGCCCGGGCGCACCATGCCGAGCTGCGCTTCCGTCACATAGGCCCGCACCCATTTAGGCGAAATGATAGAGATTTCGTAAACCGTACGGCTTGAGCTCGTCATGTCGCCGGGTTCTGCGAGCCGACTTCTGACGATGCCTTCAACCGGCGAAATGATGCGGCTTGCCTTTTCAATCCGGTAGAGAAGCTCGTCAACGTTCGTCTTCGAGGAATCCACCTGCGCGGATGCCGCCTGAATCTCATCGGGACGGTTTCCGGAAGCGACGCGCCGGGCTTCCGCCGCGGCCGATGCATGCTGGGCTTCGAGAGACTTTCTCGTCCACTCGGCCTGATCAAGCTTCTCCTTTGAAGAAGCTTTCAAGGCGTAAAGCGCCTTCTCGCGTTTTTCCTCAATCTGCGCAAGCGTCAGGGATTTGAGCGCAGCATCGGCATTGGCCTCAGCCTTCTCGATGTCTTCCTTGCGGAATCCGTCGCGGGAGAGCCGGTACTGGGCTTCGAGGTACCTCAATTCCGCTTCGGCGCGTTCCTTCTGAATGCCGAGGAGTTCGGTGTCGAGTTCCCCGAGAAGCTCGCCCTTTTCCACCCGGTCGCCTTATTCCTTAAGAAGCGTCCTGATCCGGCCCGAGGCCTCAAAGGCGAGATTTACTTCCCGCACGTCGACGCTCTCCCAGGCCTGATTGGGCTGCGGGAGGCTCTTCTTCTGCCACTCTCCAAGACCCCAGACGGCGCCTCCGGCAATGCCGAGAACAGCGGCAAATCCAAGAACGGTTTTGATTTTCATGCGAGCCTCTAAATTGAACTGACTGGTCAGTTCAATTATAGGCTGCATAACAAAAACAAAAAGCCGCGGACCGAATCTTTACATTTCGGCTTCCGCGGCTTTTTGGGTGTCAGGAAAGTGTCGGATTACTTCTTCGACGCCTTCTTTGCCTCTTCAGCGGCCTGAGCTTCAGGAGCAGCGGCTCCGTCCTCGGGAATCACCTTTTTGCCTGGATGACGGCGGCGGTAGTCCGCGAGGAACTTGGCGATGCGGTTGATCGCGTCGCGAAGCTCCCATTCATAGGGAAGGAAGACCATGCGGAAGTGGTCGGGCTTGGGCCAGTTGAAGCCCGTGCCCTGAACGAGCACGACGTTCGTGGCTTCAAGAAGCTCCTTAAAGAACTCGCGGTCGTCCTCGATGGGATAGACGTCCGGGTCGAGCCTCGGGAACATGTAGAGAGAAGCCGTCGGACGAACGACGGAAACGCCCGGAATGGCGGAAAGCATTTCGTACGCGATGTCGCGCTGACGGCGCAGACGCCCGCCCTCGCCCACGAGGTCGTTGATGGACTGGTAGCCGCCGAGAGCCGTCTGAATCGCCCACTGACCCGGCACATTCGCGCAGAGCTTCATGTTGGCGAGCATGTTGAGGCCGTCGATGAAGTCCTTCGCGCCGCTCTTGTCGCCCGAGATCACCATCCAGCCCGCGCGGTAGCCGCAGGCGCGGTAGGCCTTCGAGAGGGAATTGAAGGTGAGCGTGAGGACGTCGTGCGAGAGCGCCGCCATCGAGGTGTGCTTGATGCCGTCGTAGAGAATCTTGTCGTAGACCTCGTCGGCAAGAATAACGAGGCCGTTTTCGCGCGCCACCTGAATGATGTCGAGGAGCACCGAATTCGGATAGAGAACGCCCGTCGGGTTGTTGGGGTTGATCACCACAATGCCCTTCGTACGGGGCGTCACCTTGGCGCGGATGTCCTCAATGCTCGGAATCCACCCCTTCGATTCGTCGCAGAGGTAGTGAACGGGCTTAGCGCCCGCAAGGCTCGTCACGGCCGTCCAGAGCGGATAGTCGGGAGTCGGAACGAGAAGTTCGTCGCCTTCGTCAAGGAGGGCGTTGGTCGCGAGCGCAATCAGGTCGGAAGCGCCGTTCCCGAGATAGATGTCGTCGATCGTGACGCCCTCGATCTGCTTATCCTGCGTGTAGTGCATCACGGCCTTGCGCGCCGCAAAGATGCCCTTGCTGTCGGAGTAGCCGGCCGAATTCGGAAGGTTGTAGATCATGTCGCGCATGACCTCTTCGGGCGGATCAAAGCCGAAAACCGCAAGATTGCCGATATTAAGCTTGATGAGACGGCGGCCTTCTGCCTCCATCTGCTTAGCCTTGTCCATGATCGGACCACGTATGTCGTAGAGGACATGCTCAAGCTTTGAGGACTTTTTGATTTCTTTCATTTCAAACCACGTCTCTTCGTTTGTTTTTTGTGCACCGGCGAGAGCCCTCAGGCGTCCCAATTCAGGCGGGGCGCGTGAAGAAAATCTGCTGCATCGGAACAGGATACCCCCAACGGGTGAATCAATTCACGCCGAATGCCTGTCAACACAGTGCCGGGAGGGTATTCCTCATTCCTGATTTTCCCTGATGAGCCTTGAGGCCGTCTGAGAAGCTGCGGGATAAGAGGAAGCTTCCTGATCCTTCAGACTTCTGCACCAGAATCCAATCGGAAAGGCGAGTGTATACCGATTGCCGCAAAATCTGCGGACCTCCGCGCGTCAGTCTCGGCATTTCCGAATAAGCCGTTAAGGCAAATCCACTCTCAGCGTCGTCGGAAGTTGGCGGCATGATGCATCCAGGCGTTTCGAAGCTCCTGGAAAGAGAAATCCCGGGGGAAGTTGCGGCAGCGTCATCACGACTACTGCTGACAGGGTGGCTCTTCGGCGTCGCTCTCTCCGGCATGCATAGCAAACATTGAGCGCAGCCACTGCATCGGAATGCTCTTGTCGCTCCGTTCGTGCCAGATGAGGCGCGTGAAGTTTTCCGCGTACTCGCCTTCGTAGGGAATCGCTGTGAGGCCCGGGACCTGGCGCGCGAAAAACCGGGCCGTCCTGGTGGGCATGAGCAAGGTGTATTCCGTGCCTTTGAGGAAATACGGTGCGCCGAGAAAATACGGCAGCTCAATGAAGGTTTGGCTCGATTTCAATTCCGGGAGCGAGATGTCGAAAACCGGCCCGCGGCTCGAATCCTGAAGCTTGATCAGAATCCTCGGATACATCCGGATCGATTCGATGGTGAGAGCTTCGCCCGCGGCGTAGCGGGCAGCGAGCGGGTGATTGCTGTCGACGAGGAGAGAGCGGGAGACCCGAAAGAGGTTGATTGCGAAGAAATGCGCCGGGAGCTCCGGGTGATTGAGCGTCGGATAGAGGAGAAAATCAAGTCCTCCTTCAGCAAGCCGTTGAAATTGTCTGCCGTCCAGAGGCTGGAGCCGAAAGCTGAGGCCCGGTGCTTTTTCACTCACCGCCCGGATGACGGGAGGAAGAAGACTCACGAGCGCATTGTCTGCCGCTCCGATCGTAATCGTGCCTTTGAGTTTTTCCGGCGAAAAATGCTTCTGAAACTCAAGCTCCTCCATGCGTTCGAGAAGCTCCCTCACCACAGGCATCATGCGCTTCGTCGTATCCGTCGGCGTCAATCCGCGCCAGACGCGGATGAAGAGCGGGTCGTCGAATCCTCCTGCATTTTCTTGAGCATCCGGCTCGCTGAGGCAACGGTTAGCCCGAGATGCTCAGCCGCCTCCGAGAGCGATCCGGTTGAAACAATCTCCGAGAGGAGCGCGAGATGAGTGAGCCTGAGGTCGAGCATGGGATCTGCCTCTTTCATGCGTTGCGGAATCTGCAAAAGACTTGTTGCATCATTCTACGAAAATACGATTGAAAGTCCGCATTGGCGGCCCTGAAGGTGCTCTCTAGACTTTGATCCCGTCAATGAGCGGCGCTCGGAAATGCGCTCACTTCATTGAAAACTCAACCAAAAAAAGGATTGGATCATGCAGAACATCACGCTCGGCCGCCGCTCGCTCTTTTTCGGTGCTGTCGCCGCAGCCGTCGGCAGCGCCCTCCCCGTCACGGCAGCCCGCGCTTCCGGCGGCTCTTCGGGTCCCCACGTCACCTTCGCCACGCAGGGCCACTCCTGAAGCCCAGCTCGAGCTTCGCCGCCGCTGCATTGTTTACTTCCG
>ERZ1673744.3498-NODE-3498-length-10452-cov-5.971723_pt1 | contig 10452 bp, 14 predicted proteins | sample MGYA00580207_ERZ1673744 | MGnify/ENA primary metagenome ERZ1673744 (study PRJEB41218, sample SAMN15661751) | gut metagenome | host: Homo sapiens | place: Canada: London | collected 2015-08-20/2019-03-30 | study: EMG produced TPA metagenomics assembly of... | reverse complement strand
GACCTTCGAGGCGGGTGTGACCTTCGCCAAGACGGAGGGCATCGTCGCCGCTCCCGAGTCGTGCCATGCCATCAAGGGCGCGATTGACAAGGCCCTGGAGTGCAAGGCCAACAACGAGGAGAAGACCATCGTGTTCTGCCTCTCCGGTCACGGGTTCCTCGACCTGTACGGATACGAGCAGTACATGGAGGGCACCCTCCAGTCGTCCTCCCTCGACAACTACTGAACAGCCAAAAACCCTCCCCGCATCTCGCGGGGAGGGACCGGGCTCACGCCCACCTGAAGTTTTCCTTTCCGGCGCCGATCTCGAAGTGCAGCTTGGCTATGCCGAGGTCGACCGTCGCGTACGGCCCCTTGCCGGTCTCGGCCCTGACGCTTCCGTCGTCGTTGAGGGTGAATCTGAACTTCTGCTGGTTCATGGCGGTCGGTGCCAGCATCGCGGATTCCATCCCGTTCCTGAACCACCCGGGCATCTCCCCCGGACAGACGCACAGGTCTCCCAAGTCCTTGCTCTTATGCGCCGTCCCCTGGTCGGAGCCGTACCCGAGGGCCAGGACGCACACGAGCTTCTCATCGTCCTTGATCTGCACGTCGAGCTTCCTCTTCTTGTATGTGAGTCCCACCCAGCATGTGTTGAGACCCAGCATCTGCGCTTCGAGGACGACCTTCTCCCCGTAGTAGCCGACCTTCTCGTCGCTGTCCTCCTTTTTCCGGATCAGGGCAACGTAGTTCCCCACGTTGTCGAAGCCTCTGGCCATTATCCCCTCGAAGACTCCGGGGGAGTCCGTCACCAGCTGGAAATGGAGATGGCCCTCCGCGTTGCAGGTGTCGATCATGTTCTGAAGCTCCCTTCTGGCATGCTCGTCGATCCTTCTGTCGGTGTACTTCCTCACAGAGTTGCGTGTTTTCACCGCCTCAATGATGTCCATGTCATCTCTCCTCGGGTACGATCGGGAATCCGTTGGCTCTGATCCTGTCTATCACCGTGCACACCTCCCCGGTTATGTCGTGGAGACGGTGCCAGACATCGGACTGTATGTCCAGGCAGTACAGATTCGAGGTCCCTCTGCGGTGCATGGTCACGATCCCCGCCTGCCTCAGCGTCTTTAGATGGTAGGACACGGCAGGTCTCGAGAGGCCGACGCACTCGGTGATCTCCTGGACGCTCAGCCCGTAGCACCTGTTCTCCAGCAGGAGCAGGATTATCCTCTGTCTGTGGGGGTCTCCCAGCACGGTCAGGCTCTCGCAGCTCTTTCTGAAGTCCTCCGTCAGCCTCTCCCTGACCTCCTCGTACTCGTCCATAAAAGTTCATTCGTTTAAACATTTAAACATATTTGCAGGACCTTCCGCCTGGGCCGAAGCGATGGCGTCCCTGCCTCCGTTATATACATGGACAATCTACTCGGCACGATGGCAGGCCAACTAGTCGACGACATCGTTGAGGTCAGGGACCAGAGCGAGGGAAGCAGGCTTTACACCAGGGGCAACTTCGGATACCCGCGCAGCGGGGGCGGGGTCGACCTGGACCTCGTAGAGGCCACGTACCTCGTCGAGTGCAGGAGGCTTGAGGTGGAGGGTCCGGAGGGCCCGATGCCATACGACGATCTGTTCCGCCATTCCGCCAAGGTCGTCGAGGGCTTCGACATCAAGTATCTCGTCTACCGCGATCTCAGGCAGCGCGGTTTCATCGCCAAGTACGAGACCGGCGACTACGACATCTCCGTGTTCCCCAGAGGGAAGACCATGAGCAACTCCAGGCCCGAGTTCCTGGTGCGCGCCGTGTCGGAGAGGAACGCCATCGAAATAGCCACACTGATCAGGGAGACGTCTGAGACCAAGGACAGGAAGAAGAAGCTCCTGTACGGTGTCGTCGACGAGGAGGGGGATCTGACATACTACATCATGTCGATCCGCGACCCCGCGGGAAAGGTCTTCCCGGAGCCCATCGGCAGGAAGCCGGTCGGCAGGCTGATCCGCGACAGGGTCTTCGTCTTCGACAGGGAGGACGCCGAGGCGCTGAGGGCCTACGGCTACTACGGGAAGTCCATCGTGGACGCGCTCCAGCTCTCGCTCATCGAGAGCTGTCATCTCGTGGGGAAGGGCAGGCTGACAGTCCTGGACCAGGATGACAACATCCTCTCATTCGACGACCTGCTGGACTTCGGCAACTCCATGCAGGACGAGTTCCGCGTCAGATATCTCGTGTTCTCGGATCTGCGCGAAAGGGGTCTGGTCGTCAAGACCGGGTTCAAGTACGGCACCCATTTCAGGGTGTACCAGTCGTCGCCCGACGAGTGCCACGCGAGGTACCTGGTCCATGCGATGACCGATGACGGGCTCAGGATGTGGCCCGAGATCTCCAGGACCGTGAGGCTGTCGGGAGGCGTGAAGAAGGAGATCCTCTTCGGACGCGTCAGGAAGAACGACATCACGTATCTGGAGTTCAAGTGGTTCAAGCCTTGATCAGGCTCTCCAAGAAGCGTGCGAGGTCCCTGAACCTGCCGGCGTTGAGGAAGTAGACGTGGTCGGGGCCATCCCTGCGTGACGAGATCAGTCCCGCTTCCTTCATCTTCCTGATGGCCGCATTCGTCCGGGGGCCGTCTATGCCGAACAGTCCGTCCGGGAACGGGGAGCGTGCCTCCTCTCTCGCCAGCCCTCTGACCAGCGTGAGCACGTCCTTGTCCGCAAGGGCGGACAGCATGTCGAATTCGGGGTCGTCCGAGATGCCGAGTGCGTGTCTGTTGGTCAGGCAGATGTGCTTGCTCGCCTTCTGCACGGGCTGTTCGTCGCTCATGGAGCAGGTTAAGTTACTCCTAAATCTTATAGGTTGTCACATCTGGGTAAATTTGAAAAGAATGGAAACCGGGGCGCCTTCCGGCACCCCGAATCGGTTTGTCAGAGCTGGATCTCGATTCCGAGTTTCTCGGTGAGTTCCTTGTAGCGGTTCCTGATGGTGACCTCGGTCACTCCCGCCACATCGGCCACCTCCCTCTGGGTCCTGCGCTCGTTGCACAGGATCGAGGAGATGTAGATCGCCGCGGCGGCGACGCCGGTGGGTCCCCTTCCGGAGGTGAGCTCCTTCTCGGACGCGTCCTTGAGGATCTCGGCCGCCTTGCTCTGGACCTCTCCGCTCAGCTTCAGCTCGGAGCAGAACCTCTGGACGTAGTCCTGGGGCTTTGTGGGCATGAGCTTGAGCTTCAGCTCACGGGTCATGAACCTGTACGTCCTTCCGATCTCCTTTCTTCCGACGCGGCTGGAGTTGGCGACCTCGTCGAGTGTCCTGGGCACACCGCACTGCCTGCATGCGGCGTAGAGCGACGCTGCCACGACGCCCTCGATGGACCTTCCTCTGATGAGGTTCTTGTTGACGGCCTTCCTGTAGATCATGGCCGCGGTCTCCCTCACGTTCCTGGGGAGTCCCATTGCGGACGCCATCCTGTCGAGCTCCGAGAGTGCGAATGCCAGGTTCCTCTCGGTAGCGTTGGATACACGGATCCTCCTCTGCCACTTCCTCAGCCTGTACAGCTGGGCCCTGTTCCTGGTGGGGATGCTCTTGCCGTAGCTGTCCTTGTTCTTCCAGGAGATCTCGGTGGACAGTCCCTTGTCGTGGATGGTGTACGTCATCGGGGCACCGGTACGGGCGCGCTTCTCGCCCTGCTCCACGTCGAACGCCCTCCACTCGGGCCCCTGGTCGATGAACTGGTCGTCCAGGACGAGTCCGCAGTCCTCGCACAGGAGCTCTCCGCGCTCGTAGTCGCGGACGAGGTGGTGACTGCCGCACTCAGGACACACCTCAATCTCTTCTGTTCCTTCTCTTACCTTTGGCATTCTGCTTGTTCCCCCTTATGTAAGTTTGAGTGCCGATCCTCGCCGGCCTACCCTCCGGCGTAACGGATGCGTAAGGTCCGTCGACGGGGCCGAAAACCCTGCCGACCGTGCCGAGCTTCTTCTGCTTCTCGTCGAAAACAGGCGTCCCGATGTCGGGAAGTTCGTCACAGCGAACGATCATCCTCCCATCGCAGGTGACTTCTTCAACGATACCCAGAACTTCCATCAGCTCGAATCACTCCAACGTGAAGATGATGTTCACGGAATGACTGTCCCAATATTTAAAAAATTGCATATACTTTATAAACAATGACTGTTCACGCCGTTTTCTAGAATATAAACGGTTCGGCTATGTAACCTATGGATGGATACCATCTCCATCATAGGGGTCGTGACCGTTTCCGATTGCCAGGAGGCGAATCGGGACACGTCGTGGATCCTGGCCGGAACCCCTGCGGAACGCCCCTCCGTCTGGGGCTTCAGCCCACCTGCATGTGCCGTCCCGGGGAGGGGCCTGTCGGGTGGGACAGACGTCCGCACAGCCAGCACAAGATTAAATAATAGTCAAAGGGTTCCTGTGCACAACAGCCCGCACCTGCGGGTATCAAAAACGGAGGCTAAAAATGGATATTACAATCATGTCCTTTCTGACCCTCGTGGTGTTCGCGTTTGCCCTCGTCATGCTCGTGGCGGGCATCTTCGCGGCGTACTTCGGCTCTGGAAAGAGCAAAGCCGCCGGCGGCGCGATGGCCATCATCGGTCTTATCGTGGGAATCGTCTGGGCATATCTCGTCGGATTCAGCGACATCTCGCCCTTCTGTGACGTCAACACATGGGACACAGTCTACGTCGCCATCATCAGCCTGATCGGAATCCTGATCGGTGCTCTTGTCGCCGTGGGCATCTTCCTCGTCGTCGTTCTCAAGAGCTGAACGACAAGGAAAAAACCCCTTCCAAACCCCAACCCCCTCACATATCTTCTCGATATCCTTTTTAAGAGAATGCACTCTCGTACCATCAATGTCAAGGGTCTCCATCATTTTGGGAAGCAAGAGCGACATGCCCGTGGCCGAGAAGGCCATCACGATCCTGAAGAAGTTCAACATCGAGTACGACATCGCCGTGGCGTCGGCCCACAGGACCCCCGCCAGGGTCGAGGAGCTCGTCACCGGAAGCAAATCCGATGTCTTCATAGCCATCGCGGGACTCTCCGCGGCTCTGCCCGGCTCCGTTGCCGCGCTGACCGTCAAGCCCGTCATCGGCGTGCCCGTGAGCGGCGCCCTCAATCTGGACGCCATCCTGTCCATCGTGCAGCTGCCCTCGGGCATCCCCGTGGCCGCAGTCGGTCTCGACCGCGGAGACAACGCCGCCATCCTGGCCGCAGAGATTCTCGCGGTCACCGATGCCACCGTCAGGGAGGCCCTCCTGAGCTACAGGCAGGAGCAGGCCGCCAAGGTGATCGCAGACTCCGAGAAGGTGGTTGCCGATGCTGGGTGTTGAGGACTTCATAGACGAGGCCGTCGAGGACATCAGGCAGAGGATCCCCGGCAAGGCCATCATCGCCTGCTCCGGCGGCGTCGACAGCATGGTCGCCGCCACCCTCGCCAGCAGGGCCATCGGCGACAGGCTTCTCGCCGTGTACGTCGACAACGGGCTCATGAGGAAGGGCGAGACCGAGGAGGTCGAGGGGATGCTCAAGGAGATGGGCATCAACTACAGGATCGCCGATGCGGGCGCCGAGTTCTTCGAGGCGCTCAAGGGGGTCACGGAGCCCGAGCAGAAGAGGAAGATCATCGGCGAGAAGTTCATCCGCGTGTTCGAGAGGATCGCCAGGGAGTTCGGGGCGGAGTGCCTCGTCCAGGGTACAATCGCCCCCGACTGGATCGAGTCCGGGGACGGGGTGAGGGACACGATCAAGTCCCACCACAACGTCGGAGGCCTCCCCAAGGATCTCGGGATGACCCTCGTCGAGCCCCTGAGGGACCTGTACAAGGACGAGGTCCGCGATGTCGCCAGGACACTGGGCGTCAGGGCGTCCGAGAGGCAGCCATTCCCCGGACCCGCGCTCGCGGTCAGGTGCCTGGGCGAGGTCAACCCCGAGAGCATCGCCATCGTCCGCGAGGCCTGCCACATCGTCGAGGACGAGATCCAGAAGGCGGCCGCGGCAGGGAAGATGGAGCTTCCCTGGCAGTACTTCGCGGTCCTGCTGCCGTCCAAGTCCGTCGGCGTGCAGGGAGACAGGAGGGCGTACGGCAGGACCATCGCAATCAGGGCGGTTGCGTCCGTCGACGGCATGACAGCCACCTACGCGAGGATCCCCCTCGAAGTGCTGGACGCCATGTCCACGCGCATCACCAACACCATGAAGGACTCTGTGAACCGCGTGGTCTACGACATCACCAACAAACCCCCGGCGACGATCGAGTGGGAGTGAGCCCGCTCCGACCGTCTTCCAATCCAAATCGGGGTCCGGGGCCTTCTCCCGGACCCCCTCCAGTTAAACGTGATGACCGCGTAACACCATCCATGAACGCTAACGGAAACAAACGTCCGGACGACATGGTGAGGATCACCACCCCCGAGCTCGCCAACGCCTTCATCGACGAGAAGGTCGCGGAGATCAGGGCCCAGGTCGGCGACGGGAAGGTGCTGCTGGCACTCAGCGGAGGGGTGGACTCCTCCGTGGTCGCCGCCCTGCTCATACGCGCCATAGGGAAGAACCTGGTGTGCGTGCACGTAAACCACGGACTCCTCAGGAAGGGGGAGCCGGAGCAGGTGGTGGAGGTGTTCCGCAACCAGATGGACGCCAACCTCGTGTACGTCGACGCCGTCGACCGCTTCCTCTCGAAGCTGGAGGGCGTCGCCGAGCCCGAGCAGAAGAGGAAGATCATCGGAGCGGAGTTCATCCGCGTGTTCGAGGAGGAGGCCAGGAAACAGGAGGGTGTCGACTTCCTCGCACAGGGGACCATCTACCCCGACATCCTCGAGAGCGGCACCGTGAAGGCCCACCACAACGTCGGAGGCCTCCCGGAGGATCTGAAATTCGAGCTCGTGGAGCCGGTGAAGCTCCTCTTCAAGGATGAGGTCCGTGTGGTCGGGAAGGCCCTCGGTCTGCCCGACTCGATGGTCTACCGCCAGCCGTTCCCCGGCCCCGGGCTGGGCGTCCGCTGTCTCGGAGCGATCACCCGCGACAGGCTCGAGATGGTCAGGGAGTCCGATGCGATCCTCCGCGAGGAGTTCGCCGCCAACGGGCTCGAGGGCAAGGTCTGGCAGTACTTCACCATCGTCCCCGACTTCAGGTCCGTCGGTGTCCGCGACGGCAAGCGCACATTCGAGAGGCCGGTCATCATACGCGCGGTCAACACCACCGATGCCATGACGGCGGAGGTCGAGGAGGTCCCGTACCCCCTGCTCAAGAGGATCGCCGCCCGCATCACTGCCGAGGTGCCCGGAGTGAACCGTGTGGTCTACGACCTCACCGCGAAGCCGCCGGGAACCATCGAGTGGGAGTGACAGGAGACAGAAGAAAAAGGTCCGGGGGTCTCTCCCCGGACCAATAATTTTGTTCGTTTTTATCCAGAATCAGTCCAGGATGCACTCGCTGATGCACCTGCAGATCTTGCTCACGTCGGTCCTGCACGTGAACTCGAACTTGACCTGGCCCATGCCGCTGAACCAGAGGTACAGCTCGCTGTCCAGGTCGATGACGCCGGCGGTCTCCACGGAGAACGCCTGGACCCTGTCGTAGGGGAGGATGGTGATCGTCTTCTTCTTCCCGGTTATGCCCTGTATGTTGATCGCGATCAGGCGCCTGTTGGTGAAGACCAGTCCGTCGCGGACGCTCTTGTACGTGTGGATGATGCTCTCGCCGCTCACCAGGATGCCGTTGATGAGGTCGGCGTACTCGTCGTTGTCCGACTCCTTCAGCTTCAGGTACTCCTTGTTCTCGAAGTCGATCATAAGGCGCGAATGGCGTTCCGTATTTAACATACAATCCGTCCAACCGATTTCGGAGTTCCTTAAAGCTTTATCAACCCAAAACCAGATTCTCAAGCAGGAGGCTTATCTTGGCAATCACACTCGATAAAGAATACGGCCTGTACATCGACGGAAAATGGGTTCCCGCTTCCGACGGCGGGAAGTTCGCGGTCTACGATCCTGCCAACGGAGAGCAGATCGCGGAGTGTGCCGAGGCGACCAAAGAGGACGTGGACGCAGCCGTGAATGCGGCATGGAAGGCGTTCCCGGCATGGAAGGCCGTCGACCCGTCCGTGAGGTCGAAGATCCTTCTGGACATCGCGGACGCCATCGAGGCCAACGCGGAGCGTCTGGCCACCGTGGAGTCCATGGACAACGGGAAGCCCATCCGTGAGACCATGAGCATCGACGTCCCCCTAGCCGTGGACCACTTCCGCTATTTCGCCGGCGTCCTCCGCTCGGAGGAGGGCAGCGCGACCGTGCTCGACGGAGACCTGCTGAGCATCATCCTGCGCGAGCCTATAGGCGTCGTGGGGATGATCGTCCCGTGGAACTTCCCGTTCCTGATGGTCGCATGGAAGCTCGCCCCCGCCCTCGCCGCAGGGGACTGCATCGTTCTGAAGAGCTCCTCGTCCACACCCCTGAGCGCGTTCGAGCTCATGAAGGTCATCGGGGACCTCCTGCCGCCCGGAGTCGTCAACATCCTCACGGGAAAGGGCTCCAAGTCCGGACAGTACATGCTCGACCACCCCGGCTTCCGCAAGCTCGCCTTCACCGGATCCACCGAGGTGGGACTCAGCGTCAGCCGCGCCGCCGCGGACAAGCTCATCCCGGCGACCCTCGAGCTCGGAGGGAAGAGCGCCAACATCTACTTCGAGGACTGCCAGTGGGACAAGGCCATCGACGGCCTGCAGCTCGGCATCCTGTTCAACCAGGGACAGGTCTGCTGCGCCGGGTCCCGTGTGTTCGTACAGGACACGATCTACGACAAGTTCGTCGAGGCGGCCGTCGAGGCGTTCAAGAAGGTGAAGGTCGGCGACCCGCTGGACCCCGCCACCCAGATGGGCGCGCTGGTCAACGAGCACCAGCTCAAGATCGTCCAGAGCTACGTGGACATCGGCGTGCAGGAGGGTGCCAAGCTCGCCTGCGGGGGAAAGCGCAAGACCGACGGCAACTGCGCCAAGGGAGTGTTCTACGAGCCCACGCTGCTGGTGGACGTGACGAACGACATGCGTGTGGCGCAGGAGGAGATCTTCGGACCCGTCGCGGTGGTCATCAAGTTCCACTCCGAGGAGGAGGTCATCGCCATGGCCAACGACTCCGTGTACGGACTCGGAGGCGCCGTCTGGACCAGGGACATCAACAGGGCCATCCGTGTCGCACGCGGCGTCGAGACCGGGCGCATGTGGGTCAACTGCTACAACCAGCTGCCCGCGGGAATGCCCTTCGGCGGATACAAGCAGTCTGGAATCGGCCGTGAGACCCACAAGGTCATCATGTCCGCGTACACCCAGCAGAAGAACATCGTCATCGACCTCAAGGAGACCCCCTCGGGATTCTACCCCCAGTGACGAACGTCAAAACGGGGGCCTCATCGGCCCCCTTCCCAATGTTTTTATCATGTCGCGGACTACGACCGTCCGATGAAAGTCTACGTCGTTGACAACGGGGGCCAGTGGACCCATCGCGAGTGGCGCGTTCTGAGATACCTCAAAGTGGAGACCAAGATCATTCCCAACACGACCCCGTTCGACGAGATCAAGGACGTCGACGGCCTCATCCTGTCCGGAGGGGCCCCCAGCGTCGCCACGGATGCGGGACGCATGGGCAACAACGGCGAGTACCTGGACAAGGCGGACTTCCCCATCTTCGGAATCTGCGCGGGAATGCAGTTCCTGTGCGAGCACTTCGGCGGCAAGCTCGGCCCTGGCTCCACCCCCGAGTTCGGAGGCGTCACGCTCAGGGTCAACTCCCACGACGATCTGTTCAAGGGGCTCCCCGACGAGTTCCAGGTCTGGGCGTCCCACAACGACGAGGTCAAGACGATCCCCGCCGGATTCGAGGTCACGGCGTCCTCTGAGACCTGCCCCCACGAGGCGGTGAGGTGCATCGACAGGCCGATCTTCGGGGTGCAGTTCCATCCCGAGGTCGAGAACACCGAGCACGGGCCGGAGATATTCCAGAACTTCCTTGACATTGTGGCGGAGCAGCGCCGTTGACCGGCGCCGCTCCTAAAACAGGAAAAAGTGATTATTGATCAGTTCTGCTGGCTGAGGACCTCGAGCTGGCTGATGACGTTCCAGATGATGGTCCTTCCGTGCAGAGGGATGTTGGGGTCGTTGGCGAGGTCGTCGAGGATGACGATGGCACCGGTGGCGCGGACGTCCATGGCCTCCTTGGTGTCGAGGAGCCTGGCCTTCGCGTCTGTCGCACCCTTCCTGATGTTGCGGGGGATCGAGGTGTCCTCGGCGAGCATGTCGAGGACGTCGGTAATCTGCTTGATCTTGTCTGCCATGGGAATCACTCCGATCAGAGGGTCTCGAACTCTTCCTGAAGATCCTGCACGAGCTGCTCGAGGACCTCCTCGAAGCTGGTGGACCTGTACTCCCTGACTCCGCCCAGGTCGCTCTGGATCTTGATGACAAA
>ERZ1673744.3492-NODE-3492-length-10479-cov-7.008922_pt1 | contig 10479 bp, 9 predicted proteins | sample MGYA00580207_ERZ1673744 | MGnify/ENA primary metagenome ERZ1673744 (study PRJEB41218, sample SAMN15661751) | gut metagenome | host: Homo sapiens | place: Canada: London | collected 2015-08-20/2019-03-30 | study: EMG produced TPA metagenomics assembly of... | reverse complement strand
GCGGCTCGTTCCGTCGTGGTCGTTTCTGACGTGCCTCCGGCGGCCCTATCTTTTCCCTTGCGCGGGAAAAGATAGGGGAGAAAAGGGCGCTGGGTTACGGTTTGGTGCATCCTGCCTCTGAATTCAGGTGAGACCCAATGTTTTAGGCGTCGTTCCACTCGGTGGTCACCTTACGGGCGTCTTGGTACGCGCCGCCTGATACGGGGCACCAGATTTGTGGGCAGCTGCGTTTGGATGTCTGCTGTCAATGGAAGGTGCGGAAGAAATTTGTTGGGGCTTGACCTTTTTGCGGGAGAGGCCAGGGGAACATTTTGCATATGACGGGGGAGCGTTTATGATCGATATTGCCATTCTGGAAAAGCTGAACGCGCCTGCGCGGGAGGAGCGGCTCGCGAACCTCAGGGAGGTTCTGAAGACGACCGAATTCCCGCCCATGGTGCCGCAGTATATCAACAACCATATCCATACGACTTATTCGTTCTCGCCGTATTCTCCCACCGCCGCGGTCTATGCCGCGCGGATGGAGGGGCTGTGCACGGCGGGCATCATCGACCACGATTCCATCTCCGGCGCGCGGGAATTCCTCGCGGCGGCGGAGCTGGTCGGCATGCCCGTGACCGTCGGGATGGAGTGCCGCGTGTCGATGGACGGCACAGCGCTGCAGGGCCGGCGCACCAACAACCCCGATCAGGTGGGCGTCAGCTACATGACCATCCAGTCCGTCCCGCACGACAAAATTGAAATGCTCAACGCCTGGTTCGCGCCCTACCGCGCGGCCAGAGGCCGCCGGAACCGCGCAATGGTCGAAAAAATCAACGCGCTGCTGCCCGGCATCGCGCTGGACTACGACCGCGACGTGCTCCCGCTGAGTGAGGCGAAGGAAGACGGCGGCGTGACCGAGCGGCATCTGATGTACGCGCTGGCGAAGAAAATGGCCCAAAAGGCCGGGAAGGGCCAGCCGATGGTAGACTATCTCGCGTCCATCGGCCTGAGCCTCAGCGAAAAGCAGAAGACCCAGATGCTCGACACGGCATACCCGTTCTACGAGTACGACCTGCTCGGCATTCTGAAATCCGCGTTCGTGCCGAAGATCTACATCGACGCGACTGACGAATGCCCGAACGTGCGCGATGTGGCCAAGCTGTGCAAGGATATTGACGCGCTTTTGTGCTACGCCTATCTTGGCGACGTGACGGCCTCCGTCACGGGCGACAAGAAGGCGCAGAAGTTTGAGGACGAGTATCTGGACGACGTGATCGCCTGCATCAAAACCTGCGGCATCCGCGCCGTCACCTACATGCCGACCCGCAACACGCCGGAGCAGCTGGCGCGGCTTCGCCGCCTGTGCGATGAAAACGGCCTGTTCCAGGTCTCGGGCGAGGATATCAACTCCCCGCGCCAGTCGTTTGTCATCAAGGCGATGGAAAACCCGATGTTCTCCAACCTGATCGACGCGACGTGGAAGCTGATCGGGCACGAAAAGACCGGCTCCGCCATCTGCTGAGCCAAGACGAAAGGGGCATGACACCATGAGAAACCTGTTGGCGTTCGACCTCGGCGCGAGCAACGGCCGCGCGATTTTGGGGCAGTTCGACGGTGAGAAGATCACCATGCGCGAGCTGCACCGGTTTGAAAACAACTACATCGAGATGAACGGCGTGTTCTACTGGGACCTGCCGTACCTCTACAACCAGCTGAAGCAGGGCTTTTTGGCGTTCAAAAACGCAAATGTCGGCGAGCTTGACTGCTTCGGCATCGATACCTGGGGCGTCGACTATGGTTTGCTCGACAAAAACGACCAGCTGCTGTCCAATCCCCGGTCGTACCGCTACGCGGTCGACGCGGATATGGAGGCCGTGTGGAAGACGGTCGACTTCCCGACACTCTTTGCCCGCACGGGCATTGCGACGATGAATTTCAACACCGTCTATCAGCTCTACCGCCGCAAGCTGCAGGATGATCCGGCGCTTGCAAACGCGCAGACGCTGCTGTTCATGCCGGACCTGCTGGGCTTTTTCCTGACGGGCGAGAAAAAGTCCGAATACACCGAGACCACCACCTCCATGCTCTATAACCCCACCACGAAGGACTGGGACTGGCAGACCATCAAAGCGCTGGGCCTGCCCAAAAAGATCTTCCTGCCCATCGACCGCGCAGGGTCGCTGCGCGGCCGTCTCCGCCCGGAGCTGGCGGAGGAGCTGGGCATCAATCAGGCGCGCTTCGCCGCCGTCGGCACGCACGACACGGCCTCGGCCGTGGCCGCCATCCCCGGCACGGGCAGCTTCGCGTTCTGCTCGTCGGGCACATGGTCGCTGTTTGGCGTGGAGACGGATAAGCCGATCTTGACGGACGCCGTGCGCGACGCGAATTTCTCGAACGAGGGCACGATCCAGGGCGGATTCCGGCCGCTCAGCAATATCATGGGCCTGTGGCTCATCCAGGAGTGCCGGAGAGACTGGCAGAAGGCCGGGCAGAAGCTCAGCTGGAACGACATCGTCGAGGAAGCGAAGCGGGCCGAGCCCTTCCGCACGATCATCGACACGGACGACAGCACCTTCTACGCCGGCGGCCAGATGCCGGAGAAGATCCGCAGCTTCGCCCGCCGGACCGGCCAGCCGGCCCCCGAGACCGTCGGGCAGATCGCCCGCTGCATCTATGAATCCCTTGCGCTCAAGTACCGCTGGGCACTCGAGCGGCTGGAGGGGATCAAGGGCGCGCGCATCGACACGCTCAACATCGTCGGCGGCGGCTGCAACAACAAGCTGCTCAACCAGTTCGCCGCGGACGCGACCGGCCGCCCTGTCATCACCGGCCCGGTCGAGGGCGCGGCCATCGGCAACCTGCTCGCGCAGGCCATGGCGCTGGGCGATATCCGGGATGTGGACGAGCTGCGCGCCGTCGTGCGCCGCTCCGAGCCGGTCGACACCTACGAGCCGCATCACACGCCGCAGTGGGAAGCGGCCTATCAGAAGCTGCTGAACTTCGGCAAATAACGCATAAAAACCGCCGGAAGCGCCGCTTCCGGCGGTTTTGGAACAGGAGATACCATGGACATTCAGGAGCTTGTCCGCGCGCAGCGGGCGTATTTTGATACCGGCGCGACGCGCCCGTATGCCTTCCGCCTCACGCAGCTCAAAAAGCTGCAGCAGGCCCTGCGGGACAACGAGCAGCTGCTCGAGCAGGCGATGATGCAGGACTTCCGCAAGGCACCGATGGAGGTCTACATGTGCGAGACCGGCATGGTGCTCGAGGAGCTGCGCTTCCATCTGAAGCACTTGAAGGGCTGGATGCGCGAGCGGGCGGTGCCGACGCCGTTGGCGCAGTTCCCGGCAAAGAGCTTCGTCTCGCCAGAGCCCTACGGCGTGGCGCTGATCATCTCGCCGTGGAATTACCCCGTGCAGCTGTGCCTGTCGCCGCTGGTCGGCGCGATCTCCGGCGGCAACTGCGCCGTCGTCAAGCCCTCGGCCTACGCCCCGGCCACGAGCGCGGCGATCGCGAAGCTCATCCGCGAGACCTTTGACGCGCGCTACATTGCCGCCGTCGAGGGCGGCCGCGCGGAGAACAGTGCGCTGCTCGCCCAGCGGTTCGACACGATCTTCTTTACCGGCAGCGTCGCCGTCGGCAAGGTCGTGATGGAGGCCGCGGCGAAGCACCTGACCCCCGTCACGCTGGAGCTTGGCGGCAAGAGCCCCGTCATCGTCGACAAAACGGCCGATCTGAAGCTCGCTGCGCGGCGCATCGCCTTCGGCAAGGTCCTGAACGCCGGGCAGACGTGCGTGGAGCCGGATTATCTGCTGATCGACACGTCGGTCAAGGACGCCTTCGTGCGCGAATACCGGGCGGCGCTGCAGGAATTCTTCCCGGACGACCGGATGGATGAGATGCCCGTGATCGTATCCGAAAAGCACTTTGCCCGCGTGACGAAGCTGCTGGAGGGGCAAAACGCGTGCATTGGCGGCACCTTTGATGAAAAAACGCGCTTCGTCGCGCCCACGCTGCTGGACGGCGTCTCGCCAGACAGCCCTGTAATGCAGGAGGAGATATTCGGGCCGATCCTGCCCATGCTGACCTTTGACCGGCTGCAGGAGGCCATCGACTTCATCCGCGGCCGGGAAAAGCCGCTGGCGCTGTATCTGTTCACCTCCGACCGGGCTGCAGAGCGGCAGGTGCTGGGCAGCTGCTCGTTTGGCGGCGGCTGCATCAACGACACGATCATCCATCTGGCCACGACGCACATGCCCTTCGGCGGTGTCGGCCACAGCGGCATGGGCAGCTATCACGGCAAAAAGAGCTTCGAGACCTTCACCCACGCGCGCTCGATCGTCAAAAAAGCGACCTGGCTCGACCTGCCGCTGCGCTACCACCCATACTCGGAAAAGAAGCTGCGGATGGTAAAAAAGTTCATGAAATGAGCGTTTCGGAAACCGGCTCCCGCCTGCGCGGGAGCCGGTTTGCTCTGTCTGCACAAAAAATACGGCGAAGCGGCAACATTTTTTCACCGAATCACCCATTGACATTTTCTGACCGGGCAGATATAATGGCCCCAGAAATCAGGAAAGGAGCCGACACGCGATGAAGCAGCTGTTTACGACCGCTATGATGATGCCGATGTGCATGCGCAGCATGTGCATGTTTTCGCATACGCAAAATTCGGCTCGCTTTGTTTCATAAAATTCCAGATTGGCAGCATGGCTGCCGGGATCGGGGCTGAGAAACGATGTGAGTTTCCCGGCTCTTTTTATTTGTGCAGAAAAAACATTGGAAGGGGATCACCCATGATCGAGCTGAAACATCTCGGCAAAATCTATTCCTCGGCCTCCGGCAGCGTAGAAGCGCTGAAGGATGTGAATCTCACGATCGCGGACGGCGAAATTTTCGGCATCATCGGCCTGTCCGGCGCGGGCAAATCGACGCTGGTGCGCTGCATCAACCTGCTCGAGCGGCCGACCTCCGGCGAGGTGCTGGTGGACGGGCAGAACATCATGACGCTCAGCCAGAAGGAGCTGCTGCAGGTCCGGCGGCAGATCGGCATGATCTTCCAGGGCTTCAACCTGCTCGAGCAGCGGACGGTCCTGCGCAACATCTGCTTCCCGCTGGAGATCTCCGGCACGCCGAAGGCGGAAGCGAAGAAGCGGGCGGAGGAGCTGCTGCGGGTCGTCGGCCTTTCCGACAAGGCTGCAAGCTACCCCTCGCAGCTCTCCGGCGGCCAGAAGCAGCGCGTGGCGATCGCCAGAGCCCTGGCGACCAAGCCCCGGTACCTGCTCTGCGACGAGGCGACCAGCGCGCTCGACCCCAACACGACGCGCTCGATCCTGGAGCTGCTGCGCGAGATCAACAAGACGCTCGGCGTCACCATCATCGTCATCACGCACGAGATGAAGGTCATCGACCAGATCTGTGACCGTGTTGCAGTCATCGACAAGAGCTGCATCGCAGAAGAGGGCCGCGTGGCGGACGTCTTCACGAGCCCGAAGTCCGATATCGCGCGGGAGCTGGTCTTGCCGCAGGAGCGGCCGGTGCTCGAGCCGACGACCGGCGGGCGCAAGGTCCGCATCATCTTCAACGGCGAAAATACGCAGAAGCCGGTCATCTCCGAGATGATCCTCGCGTGCCGCGTGCCGGTCAACGTGCTGTTCGCCGACACGAAATCCGTCGAGGGCGCGGCCTACGGCCACATGATCTTTGAGCTGCCCAACGACGAGCACGACGCGGAAAAGGTCATCAGCTGGCTGAAAAACAGCGGCCTGACCTGGAAGGAGGAACGGTAAATGGCAACCGAATTTTTCCTGAAGCTGTGGGACAATCACATCATCCAGCTCGGCGTGTGGCAGACGGTCTATATGACGTTTTTGACCTCGCTGTTCGCCTATGTCATCGGCCTGCCGCTCGGCGTGGTGCTCTGGGTCACGGATAAGGACGGGCTGCACCCCAACAAGGGCGTCAATACGGTGCTCGGCTTTATCGTGAACTTCTTCCGTTCGATCCCGGCGGTCATCCTGATGGTCGCCATGATCCCGGCGGCAAGACTGCTGCTCGGCACGTCGACCGGCAACGGCGCGGTCATCGTCACGCTGATCATCGCCGCCGCGCCGTATGTGGCCCGCATGGTCGAATCCTCCCTCAAAGAGGTCCCGGCCGGCGTTATCGAGGCCGCGCAGGCCATGGGCTGCACGAACCTGCAGATCATCTGGCATGTGCTGCTGCCGGAGGCAAAGCCGTCGCTCATCTCCGGCTCGATCATCTCCACGGTCACGATCCTCAGCTATACCGCCCTCGCCGCCACACTCGGCGGCACCGGCCTCGGCCAGGTCGCCATCATCTACGGCCACCAGAGAAGCCAGAAGCTCGTCGTCTGGGTCTGCGTGTTCCTGATCGTCATCATCGTGCAGGTCATCCAGATCGTCGGCACGCGCATCCTCCGCAGGACGGATAAGCGCGCCCGCTGAAAGGAGCTGCCGATGAGACAGATCTTTGAATATCTTCTGCGTATCAACTGGCGCTGCGGACGAATGTGACCGAAGTCGTCCGGATCAGAAAAACCAAACAGCCAGTTTATATTACATTTAAAAAGGAGTCATTATCATGAAAAAGGTACTTGCAATCGTTCTTGCCGCTCTGCTGATCGTTGCCGCCCTCGCCGGCTGCGCAGCCAAGAGCGAGACCGCTGACACTACTGCCACCACCGATACCGCCGCTGCCGAGACCACCGACGGTAAGCTGGAAGTGCTGAAGGTCGGCGCTTCCTCCACCCCGCACGCAGAGATCCTCGAGCAGGTCAAGGACACCCTGGCCGCTGAGGGCTACGATCTGCAGATCGTTGTGTACGACGACTATGTCCTGCCCAACCAGTCCCTGGCGGACGGCTCGCTCGACGCCAACTACTTCCAGCACACCCCGTACCTGAACAGCTTCAACGCTGCCAACGGCACTGACCTCGTCTCCGCTGCCAAGATCCACTATGAGCCGTTCGGCCTGTACGGCAACGGTGTGGACTCCGTCGACGCCATCGCCTCCGACGCGACCATCCTGATCCCGGCCGACGATTCCAACGAGACCCGCGCCCTGCTCCTGCTGGCCCAGGAAGGCCTCATTGAGCTGCCCGCCGACGCTTCCGCGGAAAAAGGCGTGACCACGCTCGACATCGTCGACGCCAAGGGCCACGACGTGCAGGCCCTGCAGGCCGATACCGTCCCGGCACAGCTGGCCAACTCCAACGAGGGCACCGTCGCTGTCATCAACGGCAACTACGCCCTGCAGGCCGGTCTCCACGCCTCCGACGCCCTGGCCATCGAAGACGCCTCCGGCGACGCGGCCCAGACCTACGCCAACATCGTTGCCTGCCGCGCAGGCGAGGAGAACAGCGCCAAGATCCAGGCCCTGGTCAAGGCCCTGCAGTCCGACGCTGTGAAGACCTACATCGAGAACACCTACAACGGCGCTGTCGTTGCGATCTTCTGAGAAATTTCCAAATAACAGAACGCGCCCCCGGACCTTTGTCCGGGGGCGCGTTTTGTATCTGTGTCAATCCATATCGTAGTCGTAGCCGTAGCCCTCAAAGCCGCCGAAGTCGGGGATGTCGGTGTCGGGGGCGGTCTGGCCCTCCAGCTCGGCCTGCGCCTGCTGCTCGGTCGCGTCGATCTCGCTCTCGCCGGGGCGTTCGTCGAGCGTGAGGGTGATCTCCAGCTCCGCGCCGGCGCGGTAGATCTTCAGGGTGACGGTGTCACCGGCCTTCTGCTTGGCCAGCGCCGCGCTCAGGTCGGTGAAGGAGCTGATCTCGCGGTCTTCAAACTGCAGGATGATGTCGCGCGGCTGCAGCCCGGCGGTCTCCGCGCAGCTGCCCTCGGTCACGGTGACGATCTGCGGACCGGCGGGCAGGTTGTAGGTCGCGGCGACCTCACTGTCGAGATCCTGCAGCGTCACGCCGAGATAGGCGCGGCCCAGGACCCGGCCGTAGAGCTGCAGGTCGTAGACCACGCGCATGACGTCGTTGATCGGGATGGCGAAGCCGAGCCCCTCGATGGACACGCCGGATTCCGTCGTGCCGGAGACCTTGGCCGTCGTCATGCCGATGACGTTGCCGTCCATATCGAACAGCGGACCGCCGGAGTTGCCCGCGTTGATGGCGACGTCGGTCTGCAGCATGTTGATGGGCGTGCGGTCGGGGGTGATCTCGCGGTCGAGCGCGCTGATGTAGCCCGCGGTCATCGTGAAGGTCAGCTCGCCCAGCGGGTTGCCGATGGCTTCCACGGTCTCGCCGACCTCGATCTGGTCAGAATCGCCGATCGTGACGGTCTGCAGGCCCTCGGCTTCGATCTTCAGCAGCGCGACGTCGTTCATGCTGTCCGTGCCGACGATCGCAGCGGGGTATTCCTCCCCGGAATAGAGCTGCACGACGATGGAGCCTTCGCTCGCGTCCGCGACGACGTGGTTGTTCGTGACGATGTAGCCGTCTTCCGTCAGGACGAAGCCGCTGCCGGTGCACGCGGAGGTCGTGGTCTGGCCCCAGACGTTGGTGGTCACCTGCGTGGCGATGCCGCAGACCGCGCCGACGTTCATCTGGTAGACCTGCGTCGGGGTGAGCGTCTTGCCCGTGTCGTTGGACGGGAGCGTATCGGGCAGCGGCCGGCGCTCAAGGCGGTAGGCGCCCTTGTCGTCCGTGGGCTGCGCGGCGGTCTCAGCGGCAGGTTCCGGCTCGACAGTCTGCTCGGCCATGGCGTCGACGCTGGTCTGCTGCCCGGCGAGGTTTTTCTCTCCCAGCGCGGCGATCGCCTGCTTCAGCGCGTATCCGCCGGCTGCGGCGACGATCGCCACGACGGTGAGCAGGGCCGCGATCTTGAGGCCGGTATGCCTGCCGCTGCGGCGGATCTCCTCTTTGGCCTGCTGCAGCGGCTGCGCGGGTTCGGCGGGCGCGGGGTCGGCCGGTTCAAAGCTGTAGTTCAGTTTTTCATCGTAATTGTCCATCGTTCGGTGCTCCTTGTATCATTGGTTCAAAAAAGATCGGCGGGAAGCTCCAGCATGTGGCTCACGCGCTTGAGCGAGAGCCGGCGGCGCATGTACGGGTGGAAGCGGAAGCTGACGCGGACGAAGTCGGGATCCTTGCCGACCTCCTGGATCGTCGTCTTGCAGCCCGCCTGCCGCATGGCGGCAAGACAGGCCTCGTAGGACGGCACGGACCGCACGATCTGCCGGATCTCGGGCCAGCAGGCTTCGATGCGGCGGGGGTCGATGCCGTCGGTGATGGTGTCGGGGGTATTGAGCTTGCGCACGTCCGGGGCGAGCGCGCCGTAGATGCTGTAGATCTCGTCCCAGTTGCAGACCTCCGGATGGGCCGTCACCTGCGGCAGCTGCGCGAGCTTTTCATAGTACTGCAGGATCATCAGCGTCGTGACGCCGACGTCCTCGCCGTGGTAGTTGGGCGTTTTGCCGTCGAGCAGCTCCATGCACTCCCAGAAATGGGCCATGATGTGCTCCGTGCCGCTGCCGGGGCGGGAGGTCTTGGTGAAGCTCATCGCGATGCCGGTCAGAAGAAGCGATTCGAAGATCGCGGCCGCGGTCTTTTCGTCGCGCTTCGTGACGCGCCCGGCCATGGCAAAGATCTGGTCGGCGGCCTGCCGCGTGAGCGCGGCGACGCGCTCACAATAGGATTCCCCGGTCAGAAGATTCGATACCTGCCAGTCGATCAGCGCAACGTATTTGGAGATCATATCGCCGAAGCCCGCGGATTTGAGCGCCGCCGGGGCGTCCGCCAGGATCTTCGTGTCGCCGATGATGACCTCGGGGCATTTGGCGGGATACGTGATCTTGAAATTCCCGTTCACGATGGGCGCGGAGTAGGACGCAAAACCGTCCATCGACGGAGCGGTGGCGAACAGGCACAGCGGCACGTCGTGCCGCGCGCAGGCAAGCCGGCACGGGTCGTGGACCGACCCCGTCCCGACGGCCAGCACGCCGTCGACCCGGTCAAAATAACTCTCGATCTTCTCCACGTCCTGCATCGTCGCCACGCGGATGGTCGGCCAGATGTGCCGCACGACGGCAAAGCCGGCGAGCGAGGCCTCGATGCCCTCCGCCGCGGCGAGCGTCTGCTCGTCTGCCGCCAGCAGCAGCCGCGGGCCGAAGCCGTTTTTCCGGAGAATATCGCCGACGCTGCGGACAAGACCGCTGCCGATCTCGATATCCCGGATGGCGCACGTATGCGCCTGCCCGCAGGCGCAGTTCTGGTAACTGTGGATCAGCGCGTGGAAATCAGTCATGGTGGATCCTCCTTCTGTATGGTAAATGCCCCAAAAGCGCACTCCCAGGCTCCCCTCCCAGGGGAGCTGGCTCGGCGCAGCCGAGACTGAGAGGTTGTCGCAGATTTGCGATAAAACCCAAACCGCAAATTCAGTTTGCGGTTTGGAAAGGAAGAAACGAGCACAGAGGATAAGAGACGTCGCTTGCGGCGGCTCGTTCCGTCGCGGTCGTTTCTGACGCGCCTCC
>ERZ1673744.3486-NODE-3486-length-10495-cov-4.800192_pt1 | contig 10495 bp, 8 predicted proteins | sample MGYA00580207_ERZ1673744 | MGnify/ENA primary metagenome ERZ1673744 (study PRJEB41218, sample SAMN15661751) | gut metagenome | host: Homo sapiens | place: Canada: London | collected 2015-08-20/2019-03-30 | study: EMG produced TPA metagenomics assembly of... | reverse complement strand
ACTGCTGACGGTGATTGCCGCAGGTGTCGTCGACGCTCTGCGGCAGGGTGGCATAGCGCGCGGCAAAGCTCTTCGGGTCCTGGTCATAGCAGTGGACATCATAGATGTCGGACTTGCCCGCATGATAGTTACCGCTGACATCCAGGCACGGACGGGTCGGGTCGATTGCCTTGGTGACCTCATAGGTCAGCTCCTGCAGCGAGCCGTCCCGCTGTCTGCCCGCATAATCCCACGTTTCGTTGAAGGGACACCAGCCGACGATGGCGGGATGGTTGCGGTCGCGCCGCACCTCCTCGATCCATTCGGGCAGCGTGTTATACAGCACGTCCCTGTTCGACGGGTCAAGACCCCAGTCGGGGAACTCGCCCCACACGATGTAGCCCTTGCGGTCGCAGTGATACAGGAAGCGCTCCTCGAAGATCTTTTCGTGTAAACGCGCACCGTTGAAGCCCATCGCCATGGAACGGTCGATGTCCGCAACAAGCTCGGCGTCGTCCGGCGCGGTATAGATGCCGTCGGGATAGAATCCCTGATCCAGCACAAGCCGCTGGAACACCGATTTGCCGTTTAAGAAAAATGCACGGTCGCGATAGGCGATGCTGCGCAGACCGAAATAGCTCTCAACGGCGTCGTCACCGAAGCCGAACGAAAGGTCATACAGCCCGCCTTTCCCGATCTCCCACAGGTGCTTTTCCGCAAGCGGCAGTGTGAATGTCACCGTGTCCGAAGTCGACGGCAGCGTGATCTCGCCCATCGGCTTGCCCGCAAACGCTGCCTTGAGCGTCAGATCGGCACAGCCGACAAGCGTTGCCTGCACCGTCAGCGCCCCCGCCGTCACATCCGGCAGCAGCGTGAAGTCCGCAATATAGGTGTGCGGCGTGAACTCCAGCCACACTGTCTGCCAAATGCCGATGGTGCGGGTATAAAAGCAGCCGTAGGAACGCAGCTCCTTGCTTTGCTTGCCGCTCGGTATGCGCCGATCCCGCTCATCGTCGCGCGCCAGCACGGTCACGACGTTGTCGCCTGCGTGCACCGCTTTCGTGATGTCCACGGCAAAGGAAACATAGCCGCCCCTGTGCGTGCCGCACAGCGTTCCGTTCACATAGATGTACGCCTCATAGTCCACCGCGCCGAAGTGCAGCACCACTCTGCCCGCCGCCGTCTTTTCATCCAGCGTGAAGTGCCGCCGATACCACACGGCACGCAGGAAATCGGTCTCCCCGATGCCCGACAGCTTGCTCTGCGGGCAAAACGGCACGTTAATAACCCGTTCAAACGCCGCCGTCGGCGAAAAAAGCTCGTGCTCTCTGCCGCTGTCGGCGTGATCAAACTCAAATTCCCACTCGCCGTTCAGATTTTGCCAATTCTTGCGGCAAAACTGCGGCTTCGGATGTTCTTTTCTATACATTTCGTCGCCTCCCTGACCTACAGTATACCAGTATATTGACTGCGTTTCAATACTTTTTTATTGCAAAGTTGACATATCCTACTGAAAAATGCCATCCGAGGACGGCATTTCCGTCACCGCACAATGTCGTAGATGAGCGGTTTTTCCTCCGGCGGAGCATCGCCGACGGTGATTGCCGACACATATCGCGCCGCAGCATCACGAAGCGTTTCCCGCTTTCCCGTATACAGCGTACACAGCGTCTCGCCGACCGTCACGCGGTCGCCTGTCTTTTTGGAAAGCAGGATGCCCGCCGTCGGGTCGATCGTGTCGGTCTTGACCACCCTGCCCGCGCCGAGCACCGACGCGACCGCGCCGATCTCCTCGGCGTTCATGGCGGTGACAAAGCCGTCAGCGGTGCTTTTGACCGCCATGCTGTAAGGCGCACAGGCAAACCGCGCGGGATCATCGATACAGCGCACATCGCCGCCCTGCGCCCTGATCCATTCGCGCAGCTTGGCGAAAGCCGCTCCGCTGTCTATCGCCCTGCGCACCCGCTCTTCGGCATTTTCGGGCGTCATGCCGGAAAACAGCACCAGCATTTCGGTCGCGAGCGCCTCGCACACCGCGCGCAGTGCGCCGCCGCTCTCGCCGCGCAGCACGGCGATCGCCTCTTTCACCTCAAGAATGTTGCCGACAGCGTTGCCGAGCGGCGTATCCATGTCGGTGATGAGGGCGGCGGTGTTTCTGCCGCACGCCTTGCCGATCTTCACCATTTCGGCGGCAAGCGCTCTTGCATCCTCTGCCGTTTTCATGAACGCACCGCTGCCGACCTTGACATCGAGCACGATGTTCTTTGAGCCTGCCGCCAGCTTTTTGCTCATGATGCTGGCGGTGATGAGCGGGATGCTGTCCACCGTTGCCGTCACATCCCGCAGCGCATACAGCTTTTTGTCCGCGGGCGCCAGATTGCCCGACTGCCCGATGACGGCGACGCCGATGTCCTCCGCCTGCTGCAGGAAAGCGGCAGGAGAGAGCGTCGTCCTATAGCCGGGGATGGCTTCGAGCTTATCGACCGTGCCGCCCGTGTGTCCCAGCCCTCTGCCGGACATTTTCGTGACCTTGCCGCCGAGAGCGGCGATGATGGGCGCGACGATGAGCGTCGTTTTGTCTCCGACGCCGCCCGTGCTGTGTTTGTCGACCGAACGGTCGCCGAAGGCGGACAGATCCACCATGTCGCCCGAGCGCGCCATCGCCATCGTGAGCGCAGCGGTCTCCGCCTCCGTCATGCCGCGCAAAAAGATCGCCATCAAAAGCGCCGACGCCTGATAGTCGGGAATGTTCCCCGCCGTATACCCTTCGACGAACCACGCGATCTCCGCGTCGGAGAGTGGCAGTCCGTCCCGCTTTTTATGCAAAATATCATACATGCGCATGGCCGACACCTCACAAAGAAAACGCCAGCGGCAGCAGCGCGCCGAGCGTCGTTTTTTCATAGCTGTCCGCGCCGGTCAAGAGCAGCACCGGCATCTCAGGGCCGCAAAATTCCGACAGCGCCTGACGGCACACGCCGCAGGGCGGAAACCGCCCCGTGACCGCGCCGCCCTTGCCGCCCGCCACCGCGAGCATCGCAAAATCGCGCGCGCCCTCGCTCACCGCCTTGAAAAGGGCGGTACGCTCCGCGCAGACGGTCGGCGTGAACGCGGCATTTTCAATGTTGCAGCCGGAAAACACGCGCCCGTCCGCCGTCAGCAGCGCTGCGCCGACGGTATAGCCCGAATAGGGCGCATAGGCATATCCCATCGCGGCAAGCGCCGCCTGACACAATGTCTTTTCGTCCATATCTCACCTCAGAATTTGCGGCAGAAAGCTCTCGCCGGCACCCGCAAAGGGCACGCCGAGCCAGTCCGTCACCGTCGCCGCGATGTCGGAAAAGGTGCTCCGTGTGCCGAGATTTTTCGGCTGTATGGGAGCGCCGCACAGCAAAAGCGGCGTATATTCCCGCGTGTGATCGGTGCTGTCGTCGCCGGGGTCACAGCCGTGATCGGCGGTGATGAGCAGGATGTCCTCCTTTTGCAGCTTTTGGAGGAGCTGCGGCAAAAAGCGGTCAAAAGCCGCAAACGCCGCGGCATAGCCGTCGACATCCTGCCGATGCCCGTAAAGCATGTCGAAATCGACGAGGTTAATAAAGCAAAGTCCCCCGAAATCCTCATCCGCAAGGGACAGCGCCGCCGCCATGCCCTCGGTGTTGTCGTGGGTGTGCACCGCTTTTGTCACGCCGCGGCCGGCAAAGATGTCCGAAATTTTGCCGACGGCGATGACCTCTTCTCCCGCCGCGCTGATCGCGTCGAGCATCGTCTCTTTCGGCGGGGCGAGCGAAAAGTCGCGGCGGTTTTTCGTGCGGTAAAAATCGGGCGCACTGCCCGCAAACGGGCGGGCGATCACCCGACCGACCGCATGCTTGCCGCAAAGAATTTTCCGCGCCGCCTCGCAATAGCCATACAGCGTTTCGAGCGGCACGACATCCTCGTGCGCCGCAATTTGAAACACGCTGTCCGCCGAGGTATACACGATGAGATCGCCCGTTTTCACATGCTGCTCGCCGAAGTCCCTTATGACCTCCGTGCCGGAATAGGGGCGGTTGCACAAAACCCCTCTCCCCGTCGCCTGCCGAAAGGCATCGATCACTGCGGACGGAAACCCGTGCGGATAGGTCGGGAGCGGCTCTGCGGACACAAGTCCCGCGATCTCCCAGTGACCGATCGTGGTATCCTTGCCGCGGGAGCGCTCCGCCATGCGGGCGACTGCCGCCGTCGGCTGCGGTTCTCTGCCGAGGAAGGAAAGACCGTCGATGTTGCCGAGTCCCAATTTGCACATGTTGACGGCGGAAAACTTTTCCGATTTGGAGATGCGCAAAAGGGTGTTGCAGTCATGGTCACCGAACGCCGCCGCGTCCGGCATTTCTCCCGCACCGCAGGAGTCGAGAACGATGAGAAAGGCCCGTTTCATGTTATCCTTCCTTTCTCACAGCGCTGCCGCCGTTTCCAGCGCCAGGCGCATCATATCCCGGAAGGTGGCGCGGCGTTCGTCGGCGGTCGTGGTCTCGCCGGTCACGATGTGATCCGACACGGTGCAGATAGCCAGCGCATTTTTGCCGCAGCGCGCCGCATTCATATACAGCGCCGCTGCTTCCATCTCCACCGCGAGAACGCCCATTTTCGCAAACGCCCTGTTGGAGGTAAGCCCCGCGGGCAGGTCGGCATCGTCGTTATAGAAGGTGTCGGAGGAAAGAAGGTTGCCGACATGAACGGGAATTTGCTCCCGCTGTGCCGTCGCGGTGCAGGCGTGCAGCAGGGCATAGCTGCAGATGGGTGCAAATGTCCCCGGCAGGTGATACTGCGCGGCGAAATGGGAATTGGTACAGGCGCCCATGCCGAGCACGATGTCCCGCACCCGCAGCTTTTCCGACAGCGCCCCCGCCGAGCCGATACGCAAAATGTTTTCCACTTCAAAAAACTGAAACAGCTCATAGGAATAAATGCCCATCGAGGGCATCCCCATGCCGCTTGCCATGACCGAGACCGGCACACCCTTATAGCTGCCGGTATACCCCTGCACCCCGCGCACATTGTTGACAAGGCGGGGTGCTATCAGATAATTCTCGGCGATGAACTGTGCTCTTTGCGGGTCGCCGGGCATGAGAACGGTCGCGGCAAAATCCGCGGGCGTCGCCGCGATGTGCGGCGTGGGATAGGCAGGATGACTCATAGCAAATTCCCTTCTTTCACCAGTTTTACGATGCGGCTCGTGCCGAGGCGATCCGCCCCAAGCTCCAAAAACCGCTCGGCGTCGGCAAGCGAGGCGATCCCGCCCGCCGCCTTTATCTTCAGATGCGGGGCGACATGGGCGGCAAACAGCGCCACATCCTCCGCCGTCGCGCCGCCGCCCGCAAAGCCCGTGGAGGTCTTGATATAGTCCGCACCCGACGCGGACACGACCTCACACATTCTGATCTTTTCTTCCCTTGTCAAAAGGCAGGTCTCGACGATGACCTTGAGCACCCGTCCGTCGCAGGCGGCGCGCACCGCGCGGATGTCGGACAGCACAGCGGCAAAGTCTCCCGCCTTGACAGCGCCGAGTGGGATCACCATGTCGATCTCCGCCGCGCCGTTTTCCACGGCGTCTGCCGTTTCAAAGCACTTTGCCGCCGTTGTGGCATAGCCGTTCGGAAACCCGATGACGGTGCAGACGGGCAGCCTGTCGCCGACATGCGCCTTTGCCGCCTTCACGAACACGGGCGGGATGCACACTGACGCGGTGTGATAGAAAAGACCCTCGTCGCAGGTCGCAAGGATGTCCGCCGTCGTTGCGGTCGGAGCCAGCAGTGTGTGATCCACATGCCGCAAAATCTCTTTCACATTCATCGGCATATCCCCAGCATCTCCCGCACGACCGGCTCGATGACCGCCGCCATGCGGTGGAAACCGAGATCGTTCGGATGGGTATTGTCAACGGTGCAAAGCCAGGCATCCGCGCCCGCAAGCAGCGTTTCGCCGTCGATGAACCAAACATGCTTATCCCCTGCCGCGACCGCATGGTCATAGGTCGCGCGCACAGCGGCGCGGCGCGCCTTCTTGCCCTCGGAATATTCCGCGGCGGGCATCGTCAGAAACAGCACCGGCAGCGTCGGCTGCTTTTCGCGGATACGGCGGAAAAACGCCTCGTGCGTGTTCCAAAGATGCTGAGCGCTCGGTGCGTTGTGGTCATAGTCCATGACGAACGCCTTCACGGGGACGGTGTTGATATAGTCCGCCATGGCAAGCTCGCCCTTGGCGCTGTTCGAGAACCCGAAGTTATAGAAATCGAGGTCAAGATGGCGGGAAATAAGCATGTTATAGGCGTTGAATGCATTGCAGGCACAGCCGCCCTCGGTGATGGACGAGCCGTAATACAAAACGGGACCGTTGGCATACGGCGTCGGCGCCGCCACCTGCGCCTCGTCCGGCACCTCGATCCACAGATCCGCCACCACCTCGTTGCGCGGCAGGATGACGGTCACATCCTCCATGCCCTCACCCTTGGTGATGCCGACGGAGGCTTTCTTTGTCTCATAGTCGGCAGGTGTCGCCAGCCCGCCGAAGCGGGCGTTTTTCCAGTCGCCGAGCATGACCGTCGCCGACTGCGCGCCGAACATGGACATGCCGCTGTCCTTCATGAGGGTGGCAAGGGTCATGTGCACCGTGAAATGCGCCGCGTCTGTGCGAAACCGCACCCGCACGGCGGGCGTGCGCGTGCCGATGCGCCCGTCCAGTCCCAGTGTGTCGATGAGTGCCTGCGGCAAACGCCGCAGCTCCTTTTCGCCGTGATAAAACGGCAGTCCGCACACCTTGAGCGGTGCGTCATAAAAATGATACGCCTTCATATTCTCTCCCTCATTCCAATTCAAATGCGCCGGTATACAGCTGATAATAGACACCCTTCTGTGCGATGAGCGCCCGGTGGTCGCCGCGTTCGATAATGCTGCCGTGATCGAGCACCATGATGACATCGGCGTTGCGCACGGTGGACAGGCGGTGGGCGATGACAAACACCGTCCTGCCCTCCATCAGCTTATCCATGCCGCGCTGCACGATCGCCTCGGTGCGGGTGTCGATGGAGGAGGTCGCCTCGTCGAGGATCATGACGGGCGGGTCAGCCACGGCGGCGCGCGCAATGGCAATGAGCTGCCGCTGTCCCTGCGACAGATTTGCGCCGTTGTTGACAAGCGGCGTTTCATAGCCCTTTGGCAGCCGTCCGATGAAATCGTCCGCACCCGCCAGCTTTGCCGCCTTGACGCATTCCGCATCCGTCGCGTCCAGACGTCCATAGCTGATGTTTTCCATCACCGTGCCCGTGAACAGGTTGGTGTCCTGCAGCACGATGCCGAGCGAGCGGCGCAGATCCGCCTTCTTGATCTTGTTGATGTTGATGCCGTCATACCGCACCTTGCCGTCGGCAATGTCATAAAAGCGGTTGATAAGGTTGGTGATGGTCGTCTTGCCTGCGCCCGTCGCACCGACAAACGCCACCTTCTGCCCCGGCTCGGCATACACCGTCACACCGTGCAGCACATCCTTACCCTTTTCATAGGCAAAGTTCACATCCGTCAGCCGCACATCGCCCGCAAGCGGCGTATAGGTCACGCTGCCGTCGCTGTGCGGATGCCGCCACGCCCAGCGCCCCGTGCGCTTTTCGCTTTCGCAAAGCGTCCCGTCGGCGCTTTCGGTCACATTCACCAGCGTGACATAGCCATCGTCCACCTCGGGCGGCTCATCCATGAGCGAAAAGATACGGGTCGCGCCCGCAAGACCCATGACGATGGCGTTGATCTGCTGTGAAAACTGGTTGACGTTACCGGTGAACTGCTTGGTCATGTTGAGGAAGGGCACCAGGATGCTGATGGAAAACGGCAGCCCCGACAGGCTCACATTCGGCATGCCGGACAGCAAAAACACGCCGCCCGCCACCGCGATGATGACATAGAGGATATTGCCGATATTCATGATGATGGGCCCGAGCGTATTGGCATAGGCATGCGCACGGCGGCTGTCGTCATACAGCGCCGTGTTGACGGCGTCGAAATCCCGCTCGGCGGCATCCTCGTGGCAAAACACCTTGACGACCTTTTGCCCGTTCATCATTTCCTGCGCAAAGCCCTCGACCTTGCCCATCGCCGTCTGCTGACGGATGAAAAAGCGCGCCGAGCCGCCGCCGACCTTTTTGGACACAAGAAGCATCGCCGCCACACCCAAAAGCAGCACGAGCGTTATAGGGATGCTGTAATACAGCATAATACCGAGCACGCACAAGACAACCGTTGCCGATTGCAGCAGCGACGGCAGCGCCTGCGAAACCAGCTCCCGCAGTGCGTCGATGTCGTTGGTGTAATAGCTCATGATGTCGCCGTGCTTATGCGTGTCGAAAAAGCGGATGGGCAGGCTCTGCATCCCGTCGAACATCCTTTGGCGGGTCTTGGTCAAAAAACCCTGCGTCATATAGGCCATGAGCTGCGTCTGCGCCGTGATGGCGAGCATAGACAGGGTGTAAAGCCCCGCCAGTATAAAAATCTTCGGAAAAATGTCCGCGCTTGCCGCCGCCCAGTCGCCCGTTTCCTGCCACGCCTCGATGACGGCGAGCACCTTCTGAATGAACACAGCGGGGATGGCGGACGCCGCCGCGGAAAACAGGATGCAAAAGACCGTCACCGGCACGAGCACGGGATAAAACCCGCACAGCATCCGCAGCACCCGCAAAAGGCCGCCCCTTTTCGCTTTATTCTTCGGCATCCGTCTCACCTCCGCTCGTCTGCTGCTCATAGATCTCACGGTAGATGGCGCACTCCCGCAGCAGCGTCTCATGGTCGCCCACGGCGACGATGCGCCCGCCGTCCATCACCGCGATCTTGTCCGCATCCTGTACTGAGGAGATGCGCTGCGCCACAATGATCTTGGTGGTCTCCGGAATATAGCTCCTAAAGCCGGCGCGGATACAGGCGTCGGTTTTGGCATCCACCGCACTGGTGGAGTCGTCGAGAATGAGGATCTTCGGCTTTTTGAGCAGCGCTCTGGCGATGCAAAGGCGCTGCTTTTGCCCGCCGGACACATTGGTGCCGCCCTGCTCGAGCTTAGTGTCATAGCCGTCGGAAAAGCTCATGACAAAGTCATGCGCCTGCGCCAGCTTGCACGCCTCGATAAGCTCGTCATCTGTCGCGTCGGGGTTGCCCCAGCGAAGATTTTCCCGCACCGTGCCGGAGAAAAGCTCATTTTTCTGCAGCACCATCGCCACGGCGCTGCGCAGCGGCTCCAACCCATATTGCCGCACATCGACGCCGCCGACGCGCACGCAGCCCTTTGTCACATCATAAAGCCGCAAAATGAGCTGTAAAAGCGTCGTTTTGCCCGTGCCCGTGCCGCCGATGATGCCGACCGTCTCCCCGGAGGCGATGTGTAGGTCGATGTCGGACAGGGCGTATTTTTTCGCCGTGCCGCTGTATTTGAACGAAACGCCGTCAAAATCCACGCTGCCGTTTTCCACCGTCGCAATCGGATCGTCGGGATCGGTCAAAAGCGACTGCTCGGACAGCACCTCGCCGATACGGCGGATGGACTCGGCGGAAATGGTGAGGATGACATACACCATCGCCAGCATCATGAGCGACATGAGGATTTGGAAGCCGTAGGTCAGCATGGCGGAGATCTGTCCGACATCCACCGTCTGCCCGCCGCCCGTGATCGCCATGCGTGAGCCGACGACCAGAACGAAAATCATGTTGAAATAGAGGCAGATCTGCATGAGCGGCGTGTCGAGCGCCACGATGCGCTCCGCACGGGTGAAGTCCTTGCAGATGTCCATGGCGGCAGCGCCGAACTTCTTTTTCTCATACGGCTCACGGGCAAAGCCCTTCACCACCCGCATGCCGCGGACATTTTCCTCGATCGACTCGTTGAGACGGTCATATTTTTTGAACACGCGGTTGAAAGCGGGCAGAGCGCTTTTGCCGATGAGGATAAGTCCCACCGTTAAAACGGGGATAACCACGACAAACGCCGTCGCCAAAGCCCCGCCCATCACATACGCCATGACGACCGAAAAGATCAGCATGAGCGGACAGCGCACGGCGGTGCGGATGATCATCATATAGGCAAGCTGCACATTGTTGACATCGGTCGTCATGCGGGTGACCAGCGACGCAGGGGAAAAGCGGTCGATGTTTTCGAACGCAAAGCCCTCGATGCTGTGAAACAGGTCATGCCGCAGATTTTTCGCAAAGCCCGCGGATGCCTTGGCGCAGGTCAGTCCCGCCGCCCCGCCGCAGCACAGCGACACGACCGCCAGCCCCGCCAGGATAAGCCCCGTCAGCAGCAGCTGCCGCATCTCCATGCCTGCTTTTATCTGATTGACAAGGCGCGCCGTGATGAACGGAATGAGCGTTTCCGCCACCGCCTCACCCACGATGAACACGAGCGTAAGAACGGTCGCGCGCTTATATTCTCTGATGCATTTCGTCAGTTTCTTCCACATAGAAATTCTTTCCTCCCGTCCTTTTATTCTATATCAGATATCCCTTAA
>ERZ1673744.3479-NODE-3479-length-10515-cov-6.096654_pt1 | contig 10515 bp, 7 predicted proteins | sample MGYA00580207_ERZ1673744 | MGnify/ENA primary metagenome ERZ1673744 (study PRJEB41218, sample SAMN15661751) | gut metagenome | host: Homo sapiens | place: Canada: London | collected 2015-08-20/2019-03-30 | study: EMG produced TPA metagenomics assembly of... | reverse complement strand
ATCATGAGCTCATATACCCCGTCGCCGATGTGCGCGAGGGCGAGCGTGCTGTAAGCGCCGACCTGCGCCGGCGTCATTTCCGGGGCAAAGTCCGCCCCATCCGGAAAGGCAATCGTGCCGACGGGGCGGCGCTCCGGCCGCCCCGTGTGGAGATCATGATTCATCGTCTTCAGGTTCCTCTTCGTTGTCATCGGCAAAGTCCGTCTGCGCCTGCAGCACCTCGCTCGGCGCGGTGCCCTGCACATATTGCATCTCCTGCCACTGCTGCTTCGTGATGAGGATCTTGCGCGGCTTTGAGCCCTCAAACGGGCCAACGATGCCCATCTCCTCCATCTGATCGACCATGCGCGCGGCGCGCGAATAGCCGAGTTTCAGCCGGCGCTGCAGCATGGACACCGACGCCTGCTTCGTCTCGAGAATGACGTCCACGGCCTGCGGCAGCAGCTCGTCATAGTCGCTCTTGGCGGGCTTGTCCGCCTCGGGCGCGGGGCCGGACTTCTTGTCGGCCTCGGCGGCGGATTTTTCGATCTGCGCGATGATATCGTCGCTGTACTGCGCCTCGGAGTTCTGCTTGATGAAGCGCACGACCTCCTCGCGCTCCTCGTCCGACACAAACGAGCCCTGCACACGCAGGGGCTTGCCGGTGCCGATGGGCGCATAGAGCATATCGCCCATGCCGATGAGCTTTTCCGCGCCGGAGGTATCGAGGATGATGCGGCTCTCGAGCGAGGACGAGACCGCAAAGGCAATGCGGCTCGGGATGTTCGCCTTCATGAGGCCGGTGATGACGTCCGCGGACGGGCGCTGCGTTGCGATGATGAGGTGCATGCCCGCGGCGCGGCCCATCTGCGCCACGCGGCAGATGCTCTCCTCCACCTCTTTGGCGGCGCAGAGCATGAGGTCGGCCAGCTCGTCGATGACGATGACGACCTGCGGCAGCGTCTGCCCGTCGGGCTCGTTTTTCTGGAGGGCATTGTAGCTGGCGAGGTCGCGCACCTGCGCCTCGGAGAAGAGGCGGTAGCGCTTGAGCATCTCCACGACCGCCCACTGCAGCGCGCCGGCCGCCTTCTTCGGGTCGGTCACGACGGGGATGAACAGGTGCGGGATGCCGTTATAGATGCCGAGCTCGACCATTTTCGGGTCGATCATGATCAGGCGCACCTCGTCCGGCGTCGCCTTATAGAGCAGGCTCAGAATGAGCGAGTTCATGCACACGGACTTGCCCGAGCCGGTCGTGCCGGCGATGAGCATATGCGGCAGCTTGGCGATGTTGCCGATGATGCAGTTGCCGCCGATGTCCTTGCCGACGGCAAACGAGAGCTTGGACTTCGCATTGCGGAACGCGGGCGAGTCGATGATATCGCGCAGGCAAACGGCGCTGACGACCTTGTTCGGCACCTCGATGCCGACGGTCGAGATCTTGTCCGGGATCGGCGCGATGCGCACATTCTCCACACCGAGCGCGAGCGCAAGGTCGCCGGAGAGGTTCGTGATCTTGTTGAGCTTCACGCCCGCCTCGAGCTCGAGATCGTAGCGCGTGACCGTGGGGCCGCGCGTCACGTCGCGGATGGTCGCGTTGACGCCGAAGCTGCTCAGGGCGGTGTTGAGCCGGTCGCGGTTGAAGCGGATCTCCTCCGTCGCGTCCGTCTGATCCTTCTTCCCCGCGCGCAGGAACGACACCGGCGGGAGCTGATAGGACGAGTGGTCGGCATTCTCGCTCTCGATGGCGGAGGTGATCGCTGCCGTCTCCGCCGCGACGGCGGCGCTGGCCGCCTTTTTGGACGGCTTCGGCGGGTCCTGGATCTCCTGCGTGACCGGGGTGACGCCGCAGATATCGGCCGCCTCCTCCACGGACAGCGGTTGGACATTTTGCGTGGCATCGGCCGGCGCGGCCTTTTTCGCGCCGCGGGCAGGCTTTTTGACCGGGATCGGGTCGATCGGATCGTCGTCCGGCTCCGTCATGGTCTCCTCGACCGGAATGTCGATGAATTTTTTCTTGGCGACCGGCTTGTCCGGCACGGCACGGCGCGCACTGCGCCGCGGCTCGGGCAGCGGCTGCGGTTCCGGTTCGTCCTCCTCATCCTCCGCAAGCGGCACGTCTTCGTCCGGGATGTACTGTGCCTCGCGCCGTGTGCGCACCCAGGCCGCGATCTTGCCAACCGTCAGGTCCATGCTGCCCAGCACGCAGAACACGAACGCCGCCATCGTCAACGGCAGCGCCGCATAGACGCTGATGCCGGCCTTGAGCAGATAGCCAATGCCGCCGGAGATCACGCCGCCGGACGTGAGCGCCTTGCCCCCGTCATAGAGCTGGCCGACGATCGCACCGAACGTCTGCGCCGTGAACGGCACGCGGCAGACCATGAGGTGCACGATCGTGCCGAACAGCGGCGCGATCAGCAGCGACGCCGTCACGCGCAGACAGAAGTGTCGCTCCGGATTGCGCACAAAGACCCACGCCAGCAGCAGCATCGCAAACGGGAACGCCCAATAGCCCCAGCCCATGATGCCGCACAGGAAGCCCGCAAAGCCGTCGATCACGACGCCCTCGGCATGAAACAGGCCCAGGAACGACAGCAGCGACAGCACGATGCACGCCAGCGCATACGGCCATGTCGGTGCCGTCGGCGCGGAGGCTGGAGCCGCCTTGGCAGCCGGCTGCTTTTTCGGCGCAGCAGTCTGCTTTTTCGGCGCGGAGGCCGGCTTTTTTGCTGCCGGGGCGGATTTTTTCGCCGTGCCGGTTTTCTTTTTGGATGATGAAGTTGCCATGTTATATAACGTCCTCTCAGAAAATCAGAGACAGAATCATCGTCAGTGCGCCCGCGCCCCAACAGTAGTAGGAAAACGCGCCGAAACGGCCCTTCGATGTCAGGCGCTTGACAAGGCCGATGGCCGCGACGCCCGAGACCATCGCCACGAGCATGCCGGCCAGATACGCCGGCAGGAGCGACACATCGATACCCGCCTTGGCCGCCTTGGCCAGCGACAGGATGTTTGCCCCCAGCACCGCGGGCAGCGACATCAGAAACGAGAAGCGCACCGCAAAGCTGCGGTCCAGTCCCGTGGCCATGCCGGCCGCGATCGTCGTGCCCGACCGGGACAGGCCCGGGATCGTCGCCACGGCCTGACACACGCCGATGACCAGCGCGTCGCGCACGCGCATGGTTTTCTCTGTGCGCGTGCCCTTGGGCATTTTATCGGCCACGAACAGCAGAAAGCCCGTGAGGATGAGCATGAGGCCGATGAAGAAGGTGTGGTAGTACAGCTGCTCGACCAGATCGTTGACCGGCAGGATCAAAAACAGCGGCAGCGTCGCCAGGATGATCATGAGCACCATGCGCGCGGCGGGAAGCTGCTGCCGGCGCTGCTCGGCCGGCAGCCGTGCGCTGCGGAAAAACGCGATCGTCTCGCGCACCATGGCCACGATGTCCCGCCAGTAGACGATGCAGATGGAAATGAGCGTGCCCAAATGCAGCAGAACATCGAAAAACAAATGGCCGTTTTCCGCTGTCGACATATGAAACAGGTTTTGCAGGATCGACAGATGGCCGGAGCTGGAGATCGGCAGAAACTCTGCGATGCCCTGCACCAGACCGAGCAGGATCGCGTTCCAGATGGTCACGGATGCACCTCCCAATACGCAGATAGGAATGTTGATTATACCACGGTTTTCTTTTCGTCACAAGGGAAAACGGTCACTGCCCCCGTTTTCCCCTGCCGCATTCGGTCACGCCTGCGTGTCGCAGTAGGCAGCCAGCACGCCGCGGTACGTCATCCAGCAGTCGAACTTTGCCACGAGCTCAAACGGTGCGTGCATGCTCAGCACCGGCACGCCGGCGTCAATGGTGTCAATATTCCGGTCGGCCATGAACTTGGCGATCGTGCCGCCGCCGCCCTGATCGACCTTGCCCATCTCGGACAGCTGCCAGACGACGCCGTTGTCGGCAAACAGACGGCGCAGATAGGCCACGAGCTCGGCCGAGGCGTCGCTCGTGCCGGACTTGCCGCGTGCACCCGTGAACTTGCAGATGCCCATGCCGTAATTGAGCTTGGCCTCCGTGCGCTTGGCGCTCACCTCGGGGAAGCTGGGGTCAAAGGCCGCGCAGACATCCGCCGAGAGGCAAAAGCTCCTGGCAAAGCAGTGGCGCAGCGCGACGTCCTGCTGCTCGCAGAGGTCGGCCATGAAGGCCTCGAACGCCTGCGACTGCATGCCGGACACGCCGTCGGAGCCGATCTCCTCCTTGTCGGCGAGGATGCACACGGCCGTGCGCTCCGGCGCGCCGTCGAGGTCAAGGATGGCGCGCAGCTCGGCATAGGCGCACACGCGGTCATCCTGACCGTAGGCGCCGATCATGCTGCGGTCAAAGCCGATGTCGCGCGCCGGGAACGCCGGCACGGCGGCAAGCTCCGCCGACAGGAAGTCCTCTTCCGTGATGCCGTATTCATCATGGAGCAGCGACAGCACGGCGAGCTTCACGCGGTCGCGCCCCTCGCCGGCATACGGCATGCTGCCGATGACGATGTTGAGCGCCTCGCCCGTGATGCCCTCTTCCATGGTCTTGCGCATCTGATCCTTTCCGAGATGCGGCAGCAGATCGGTGATGACAAACTGCGGCTCATCCGGCTCGCGGCCAATGGCTATATCGACCGTGCTGCCGTCTTTGAGCGCGACCGTGCCGTGCAGTTCCAGCGGGATCGTGACCCACTGGTACTTCTTGATGCCGCCGTAATAGTGCGTCTTGAAATATGCCAGTTCCGAGTCCTCATACATCGGCGTCTGCTTGAGATCGAGACGCGGGGAGTCGATGTGCGCGCCCGCGATCACGCAGCCGTGGTCAAGCGGCTGCTGCCCGAGCACGGCCAGCATGAGCGCCTTGCCGCGGTTGTTGACATACACCTTCGAGCCCGGCTGCAGCTCCATGCCGAACGTATACGGCACAAAGCCCTCGGCCTCCGCCATGCGGATGGCCTCCTTGACGGCCTCGCGCTCGGTGCGCGCGGCGTTGAGAAACTGCTTATATCCCTCGGCATAGGCAAAGATCTCCCCGGTCTGCTCGGCGTCGATCCGATCATAGCCGTTTTTCGGCTGATAAAACAGCTTTTCCTTCCACTGCTTGAGTTCCTTATCTTCGCTCATGAGAGCACCTCCTGTATCAGTTGATGGCAGCGGCGCTGAAAATCGGCGAGCGTGCCGCCGTTATCCAGCACGTAGCTGCAATGTTGGGCAAACCATTCGTTGGGCTTCTGCGCGTCGATGCGCGCCTCGGCATAATCGCGCGTCACGCCCTCGCGCGCGATGAGCCGCTCGATGCGCACCTCGCGCGGCGCCGTCACGCCGATGGTGACAGTGCACAGCTCCGCCAGCCCGCTCTCAATGAGCGCGATGGCGTCGATCGCCGCGACCGTGCCGCCCTGCCGCGCCCACGCGCGCAGGCGAGCGCGCACCTCGGCACGGACATACCGGTGCGTGATGGCGTTGAGGTCGTCGAGCGCCGCCGCGTCCGCGAACACGACTGCGCCGAGCCGCTTTCGCTGCAGCGTCCCATTTTCTATTGTACCCGGAAAACGGGCATTGATCTCCGCGAGCATGGCGGTATTGGACACCAGCAGCTCGTGATACACCGCGTCGCAGTCGATGACGAGCGCGCCCTGACGCTCCAGCTCCATGAGCGCGGTCGTTTTCCCGCAGCCCGTGCCGCCCGTGATGCCGACAATGTGCATTTTCCGCACGAGCGCGTCCCAGACGGCATCGTCCGGCACGGCGGCGGAGCGCAGAATGCGGTACGGCGTGTGCGAGAGATCGACGAGCGTGGACTCCCGGCCGATGCCGCAGGGCCCGCCGTCGATGACGGCCGCGATCTGCCCATTGAAATACGCCAGCACATCGTCTGCCGTTTTCGGGCTCGGCGCGCCGGAGGGATTGGCCGACGGCGCGGCCAGCGGCAGCTGCGCGGCCTCGATGAGCGCCAGCGTGGCCGGGTGATCCGGGCAGCGCAGGCCGACAGTCTGCCCACCCGCGCGCACGATCTCGGGCACGCAGTCCTGGGCCCGCAGCACGATCGTGAGCGGGCCGGGCCAGAACGCCTCGGCCAGCGTGTATGCCGCCGGCGGCACATCGGCGCAGTAGCGCGCCATGGCGGATGCGTCGTGCACCATCAGCGACAGCGGCTTGACGGCCGGCCGGCCCTTGATCTCATAGATCTGCGCGACGGCGGCGGGATCCAGTCCGTTGCCGGCAAGGCCGTAGACCGTCTCCGTCGGGACGGCGACGAGCTGCCCGGCGCGGATGGCATCCGCTGCCTGCGCGATCTCGGTTGTGATTCGTTTCGTGTTCATGCTTCCTCCGCGGATGCGCGCAGCTTCTCGGCCTGACCGGCCAGCGTGAGCGCATCAATGATCTCATCCAGATCGCCGTCGAGCACCTGATCGAGCTTATAGAGCGTCAGCCCGATGCGGTGATCCGTCACCCGCCCCTGCGGGAAGTTGTAGGTGCGGATGCGCTCGTTGCGCATCCCTGTGCCGACCTGGCTGCGCCGCTCGGCCGAGCGCGCGGCATTCTGCCGGGCACTTTCCGCGGCATACAGGCGTGAGGCCAGGATCTTCATCGCGCGATCCTTGTTTTTATACTGGCTGCGCTCATCCTGACACTCGACGACCGTGCCGGTCGGCAGGTGCGTGATGCGGATGGCGCTCTCGGTCTTGTTGACGTGCTGGCCGCCGGCGCCGGAGCTGCGGTAGGTGTCGATCTGCAGATCCTTCGGGTCGATGTGCACCTCCACGGCGTCCATCTCCGGCAGCACGGCCACGGTGGCGGTGCTGGTGTGGATGCGGCCGCCGGTCTCCGTCTCCGGCACGCGCTGGACGCGGTGCACCCCGCTTTCAAACTTCAGGCGGGAGTACGCCCCCTGTCCGCTGATGAGCAGACTCGCCTCGCGCACGCCGCCGAGCTCCGTCTCGTTGAGGTTGGCAATCTCGGTCTTCCACCCGTGCGCGTCGGCGTACATATTGTACATTCGATAAAGACTATGCGCAAAGAGCGCCGATTCTTCCCCGCCGACGCCGGTGCGGATCTCCAGAATGACGTTGCGGTCATCGTTCGGGTCGCGCGGCAGCAGCAGCACACGCAGCTGCTGCTCGAGCTCCGCGCAGCGGGCACGGCCGAGATCGATCTCCTCGCGCGCGATCTCGTGCAGCTCGGGGTCGCTCAGCAGCGCCTCCGCCTGCGCGATCTGCGCCTGACAGGCGGTATACGCCCGGTAGGTCTCCACGACCGGCTGCAGCTCGCGCTGCTCGCGGCAGAGCTTTGTGAACACCGCGGGGTCGGAATAATACGCGGGGTCGGCCAGCTTGCTCTCCAGCTCGCTGTACCGGTTTTCAATTTGTCGCAGCTTTTCGAGCACGGCGCCGCCTCCCTTGTTGCGATATTCGCTCAATGTATCAGTTTACCACAGCGGCGCAAAAATGTAAACAGGCGGTGCGTCTGCGCGCACCGCCTGTCAGAAGATCTTCGGTTGTTTACCCGCGCGGGATGATCGCCTGCGCAACATTCTCGAGCGTGCCCAGGTCGAGCACGTTCACCTGATCGGAACCGACGACATAGAAGTAGTCGCCGATATACAGGCCGCGGTTGTTCTCGTCCCACTGCGAGACGGGGATCTCCTTACGCAGCGTGAAGCCGTCGTCCGCCGAATAGCCGTAGACGAGGTAGCTGTTCTCGGCCGGGAAAGCGATCAGGTCCTTGTCGCTGTCCACCAGAATTGCCTTGTGATTATTCAGCGCCTCGCTATAGTCGGCATCGAGCGTCTGCGTGTGCAGATCGTGCAGCTTGGCAGGATCGGACGTGTCGATCATGACGAGCTTCATGCCGTCCACGGTCGCGCCGCCATCCACGGCCGTCGTCTCCATGCCGAGGCCGAAGAGCATCCCGTCTGACCAGACGTGCAGATAGTCGGAATAGCCGCTGAGCTTGAGCTCACCGACGACCTTCGGATCGGTCGGGGCGGTCAGATCAACGGCAAAGACCGGATCCGTCTGGCGGTAGGTGCACAGATAGCCGTAATCCCCGTCGAAGCGCGCGGAGAACACCGTCTCCCCTTCGGCGATCCCGGCCACGCTGCCGACGGTGTTCAGGTCACAGTCGAGCACGTACACATCATTGCTCGTCTGCGTGGCGTCGTCATTGGTCTTCGTGTTTTCAAAGTCATGCTTTTCATCGCGGTAGACGCTGTAGGAATACGTCTGCTCGGTCGTGGCCAGGCGCAGATAGCCGTCGCGCTCGTCGAGCGAGAACTGGTTGTTGAGCGCGCCGGGCACAGTGCCATTGGCGGCAAAGGTGAGCTTGCCGTCGGCGATCGCAAAGCGGTTGACCGCCGTATTGACGCTGGAGGTATAGTCCGTGACCGTGTAGCTGCCGTCCTTATGGGTCTTGCCCGCGCCGTCGTCGTAGACGCTTGCGCACAGGTAGAGATTCTCCGCCGTCATGTACACCGTCTCCCCGCCGCCGAGCACAGACTGGCTGGAGAGCCGCGTGCCGGCCGCAATGTCATACGACGCCGCGACCGCGTAGGTCATGGAGTTGTTGTACGGCATGAGGCCGATGCTGTCGCACGGCACGACCGACGCCGTGTCCCCGTCATACAGCCGGGGAGCAAACGTAGTCTCGTCGCCCTTTTCCGGCGCGCCGGGATAATACGACGTGCACAGGTAAAGCACGCCGCCGACCATGCGCGAGGCAATCTCGTAGCCGTCCTGCCCGAACGACTGGACCAGCGTCGGGTCTGCCGGGTCGGAGACGTCATAAATATCGACTGTGACATAATTATTGCCGCTGCCGGAAAGCTCATCCGAGGACGTGTCGCTGCCCGTCCAGTCGGTATACGACGAGAGGACGACCGCGCGGCCGTCGGCCAGATACAGCTCCAGCGGCAGTTTTTCCTGCGTGTGGGTCTGACCGTCCTCGGTCGTCGTCTGCTCCCAATCCTGACCGACAAAGACATTGGACACGTCCGTGACGTCCGCGCCGTCCGCCTGCATGACGATCAGTTCGCTGCCGCGCAGGATGTAGATATACGTGCCGTCGGTCTTGACGATATCGCCCTCGTCGACGCCCGCGACCTGCACGTTCGTGCCGGAGTAGAATGTGCCCTCGCCTTCACCGTCGCCTTTGCCGCCGGACTCCGGGTCGTCGGAAGCGCCGTCGGTCATATTGAGGGACTTGTCGCGGTCCGCAATCGCTTTCTGCGCATCGGTCAGCGCGGAGTAGACCTCGCTATAGCTCTTGGCAAAGGTCAGGCCGCCGGCCGCCACCGTCTTGCCAGTCTGCCCATCCTTTCCGCAGGCGGTCAGCAGTGCGAGCGACAGGCACAGCACCAGAAATCCTGAAAAAAACTTTTTCATAGCACACCTCTATGGTTCGATGGTTTTCAACTGCATTGTACAGGATTGGACGCGCGCGGTCAAGAAATGTTCCGAAAAAAACGGAAGGGCGCCTGCGGGCGTCCTTCCGTCTGGGTCATCTATGCCGTTATGCGCCGAGGTACGCCGCGCGCACCGCGTCGTTCGTCAGCAGTTCCTCACCGCTGCCGGTGAGCGTGATGCGGCCGGTCTCGAGCACGTAGCCGATATCGGCGATCTTGAGGGCCATGTTTGCGTTCTGCTCAATGAGCAGGATCGTCACGCCCTGCTTGTTGATCTCCTGAATGATGGAGAAGATATCGCGCACGACCAGCGGCGCGAGACCGAGCGACGGCTCGTCCATCATGAGCAGCTTCGGGCGGCTCATGAGCGCGCGGCCGACCGCAAGCATCTGCTGCTCGCCGCCGGAGAGCGTGCCGCCGGCCTGCCAGCTGCGCTCTTTCAGGCGCGGGAACAGGCTGTAGACCCACTCGAGGTCCTCTGACAGATCGTCCTTGCGCAGGTAAGCGCCGATCTTCAGGTTTTCCAGCACGGTCATGTCCGGGAAAATGCGGCGTCCCTCCGGCACGAGCGTCACGCCCTGCGTGACGATCTGGGTCGGGTCCTTGCCGGTGATGTCTTCCCCCTGGAAGGTGATCTTGCCGCCGCTCGGCTTGACAAGACCAGAGATCGTGCGCAGCGTGGAGCTCTTGCCCGCGCCGTTGGAGCCGATCAGCGTAACGATCTGCCCCTGCTGCACATCGAACGAAATGCCCTTGACAGCCTCAATGCCGCCATAGCGCACCTGCAGATCTTCAATTTTCAGAATCGTTTCACTCATCTTCCACAACCCCCAGATAGGCGTCAATGACGTGCTGATTGTTCTGGACTTCCTGCGGGATGCCCTCGGCGATCTTGCTGCCGAAGTCAATGACATAAATGTAATCGGAGATCCGCATGACCAGATCCATATGGTGCTCGATCAGGAAGATCGTCAGGCCGTATTTCTCGCGCAGCTCGTGGATGAACGCCGCGAGCTCAAGCGTCTCCTGCGGGTTCATGCCGGCCGCCGGCTCGTCGAGCAGCAGCAGCTTCGGATCCGTCGCCAGCGCGCGGGCGATC
>ERZ1673744.3478-NODE-3478-length-10515-cov-366.934990_pt1 | contig 10515 bp, 9 predicted proteins | sample MGYA00580207_ERZ1673744 | MGnify/ENA primary metagenome ERZ1673744 (study PRJEB41218, sample SAMN15661751) | gut metagenome | host: Homo sapiens | place: Canada: London | collected 2015-08-20/2019-03-30 | study: EMG produced TPA metagenomics assembly of... | reverse complement strand
GCAAACAGAAATGGCAAAGACCATTCTTCCCACGACACGGTTCAACTTGGATTATCAAACAAGGGAAGCAGAATAAAATCTGCAACCAATGGTTGCAGATTTGGAAAGAGCATAAAAAAGAGAGCGAAGTTAATCGCTCTCTTACAATGAACCCTTTGTGAACCCTTTAGCTATTTCATAAACAATTATAATTCAAGTAATTTGCGCATTTCGCAAAAGAAAAGCATTCGATTATGAACCCTTTGTGAACCCTTTAATGGTATAATGAGTACCTTTTCCTGTTGTCCCTTGTATTTCCAATAAATTATCCAACTGCAATAAAATTCGATAGGCAGTAGCCTTACTGGTATTCAATATTCTTTGAACGTCCGAATTGGTAACGCTTCCATTTTGGGCTGCATACTCAATAATGGGTATAAACCTTTCATCAAACCGCTGCGCCAATAACTGCGAACGTATATCGGTATAATAGGTAATCATTAAACCGCTTAACATTTCAAGTTTGGGTGGCAACAACTTGTATGCGCTGACGGCTTCCAAGATACGCTTGTAGCCACGTCCCCAACTCTCAATATCCCCGCTTCTGAAAAAGGCGTTGGCGATTAACGGATTATATGGAGTGGACGGGTGGCTTTCAAACAGTTTGTCGGTAGTCCAGCTTTCCGGCAACTGCCCGGCGTTCCAAAAGGTGATATGGTCGGGGAACACGCTAATCTGAATGGGTACGGCACTGGCATAATCCTTATGCGCAACCGCATTCATCAGTGACTCCCTGACAGCTTCCACCGGGAACTGCGGTGTCTCACGCCGGGAAATGCCCTCGTATGAAATGCGGTATATCAGGTATTTGGTCTTTATCAAGTCCATTGCCTTGTCCACCTGTTCCATTAAAGCACCGTGAACTTCGTCCTGAAATTCCAAATTGCCTTTATCATCCCGGAAGAAGCCTATCTTGATATATGCACCGAACACAAACCGTTCCGGGTCGGGGTGAAACAACAGCAAGGCAGCACGGTTCAAATGCCCGTCCTCGTCTATCAGACGTAAATCATGCAGCAGATGTTCGGTGTGATCGTTCAAAACGTCCTCGTCCACACGTCCGCTCCTTGCCGCTTCCTTGCGGAAACGGTTCAATGCGTTTGCCGACAGTTCCTCTATGCCTGCCCACTCTATGGGAAACTCGTCCCAATGCCTGCCAGTACGTTGCAGGATAAAACGGTTCAACGCCGCACCTTTCAACTCCTGTTTCGTGCTGCCGCTGCGATAGTGGTACTGACCTTTGTAATTGATAGGATTGGAATAAGGCGGCACGTCAATCTCGATATATTTCAGCCCGTTTTCTTCCAGCAGGTTCACGTCTACGATGATACCCAGCACGTCACGCACTTTGTTCGGTATGTCCTCCAGCAGTTTGCCGGCATCGGCAACGCCGACAACCTGACCGTTGTCGTTCACGCCTATATATATCTTGCCGCCTGTGGCGTTGGCAAAGCCGCATATCCATTTCAGATACTCGTCACGCCAGCTTTCTTTCCATTCCGTATTTTGGTTTTCATTCATAATCATTCCTTTGTCTGCAAAATTAGTAAAAATACTGTCAATCAGGAAAGAATATCGGTTATTCTTCCTCCTTAATCAAGTGGCACAGCTCCGGGTCATTCTTAATCCGTGTTATCTCGTCCTCGACAATCTGCCGGACTTCCTGACGGATGCGGTCATAGTTGGCTTGTATCTCCTCCTGCATCCGGTCGTTGCCGTCCTTGTCGGTGAAGTCGATTATCTGCGGCAACTTCACGTAACGGGCGGTTTCCCGCTTCACCTTTTCATTGTCCACCACGATTTCACAGTGGAAAATCTTCTGCTCTATCCGTTCATCGAAGTTGTCCGCCACTGCCCCCACGAACATGCCTTGCGTGAGGTTGGATATTTTGCTGGCGGGTATCAGGCTGTCCATTTGGGTGCTTATCGAGGTGGATTTCTCCCGTTGGTTGATTGTCATGCTCTGCCGTTTCTGCAACACCTTTCCGAAACGCTCCGAAAGGATTTTCGCCGTTTCACCGACTACCTGACCGCTGAACACGTTACCCACAGTATTTTGGATCACACGGCTTTCCTTGTCCCCATAGTCACGGGTAAGTTGACTGTAATCCTGAAAGCCTAACAGAACCGCAACCTTGTTGCTTCGGGCGGTCGCAATCAAATTATCAAGCCCACGAAAATATATAGTCGGTAATTCATCTATTATCACCGAACTTTTAAGTTGCCCTTTCTTGTTTATCAGCTTCACGATACGGGAATTATATAATCCCAGTGCTGCCGAGTAGATATTTTGGCGGTCAGGATTGTTGCCGACAACCAGTATTTTAGGCTCTTTCGGGTTGTTGATGTCCAGCGAGAAATCATCGCCCGTCATTACCCAGTAAAGGGCGGGTGAAATCATCCTTGAAAGCGGGATTTTTGCACTGGCAATCTGCCCCTGCAACTGTTCAACTGCCGAACTTTCCCATGCGTCCACAAACGGGGAAAGATAATTTTCCAGTTCGGGATAACTGCGCAAAATGGTGAACACATCGGCGTATTTCTTGTTCAACAGTTCTATGGCATGAGGAAACGTGCAATACTTACCGCCTTGATAGATGCGCAAATACCAAATTATAGCCGCCAAAAGAATAATCGGGCTTTCCACGAAGAAGTCGCCCTGCTTGCTTATCCAGCTTCGATTGAGGTTAAGCATTATCGTGTAGCTGGCTTCATAGGCATCCGCAATGTCCGACATAAAGCTGGCGTTTATAGGGTTGCATCGGTGGCTCTTGCGTGGGTCGTCAAAGTTGATAACGTAAAATTTCGGCTTTACCTTGTAGCCGTCCAAGTGGTTAAGTAAATGATTGTAAGCGATTTCCGACAAATCAGGAAACTTATAATCATAGCAGTAAAGCGCAAAACCTTTCTCGATTTGCTGTTTTATGTAACTATTTACCACTGCATACGATTTGCCGCTGCCCGGCGTACCCAACACAAGGCTGGCACGGAACGGGTTCACAACATTTATCCAGCCGTTATTCCATTTCTTCTTATAGTAGAACCGGGTAGGCAGATTTACCGAATACTCGTTCTCGATAAGCCTTGTTTCCTGCTGGAAACTTTCATTTTCCATGTTAAAGACATCTTCCATTAGGTTGTTCTTCAACAACCGGGACATCCATGTACCCGCCATGAGCATACAGATATAGCCCGCCGATAGCGTGGCGATATAAAACACAGTGTCCGCCGTATGTGGCAGCGGAAGTTCCAGCAGCCACCAGTTCAGGAAAAACAACACGACACCCGCCGCAAGGCTGCAATGTATCTTCGTCCACGTTATCTTTTCCTCTTTCACGCCCTTAGTGCCGATGCACGACAGGGCGAGGAACACCACCGCAAAAAGTTTCGTCCAAAGGACGGACGAGAACAGCCCGGTGGTGCGCTGGAAGTTCCACAGTATCTTGTCTATCACTTCAAACGTCACTCCCCATTCTTTCAGGGTGGAGTAACAGAACCAGTACACGTTTATTCCCACGAATAGAATACTGACAGCCCGCATAAAGTCCATGACCCTTGCAAGCCCTCTCAAATCATCCTCTTGCTGCATAATTGTATGTTTTTAAGTTAGTCAATGCGCCTTGTGCGCTTCTTTTTCTTCTTTCTCTTTTGGCGGGCGGTGTCCTGCGGCTCGTCACCGCCTGATGCACCGCCGCCCAGCAAACCGCCGAAAGCACCCAGCACGGAAGCCACGCCCGAAACGATGTCGGCTTTCGGCGTGAAGCCCGGCTGTTCCTGATGCGTGGATTGTTCCCGCTGTTGTGTTTCCACTTCTGACTGGTGTATCTTTCCGGTTTCGCCCGAAAAACGTTCGTTGAACACGTTCGCCGAATACTCCTTGCCCAAGCGTGAACCGTTCAGCACCACCCGGCTGTCATGGTCGATGAACGTAACGCCATAGATGCGCCCGCTGTCGTTCTGACGGAATACCACGTCAATGCCCCGCTTCCTTAGCTGCTGTTCCAGTTCCTTGCGGCTGCGGGCGGTCTGCATGGCAGTGGCGACAATCTTCCGGGTACGCTCTTTCAGCTTGCCGTTCTTGATTGCTTCGCCCGATTTCTCCATTCTGCGCTGCACCGCTTCATAGCCCACAGACTTGCCGATGCGGGAAGCCTTTACCGGGTTGCCCGCCTTTTCGCCCTTGTCGTTCATGGCGGAATAGACTATGCCCTGATAGAGCTTGCCGTTTATCTCGCCTTTGACTTCCTCGGCGCACACGTTGTAAGCGGCAAGCAAAGCCTTGTATTCCCCGAACGACTGGAAACGGTAGCCGTAACAAGCCGCTTTCACGGTATTGCCGATTTGGTGCTTCACGTCCCCGGCGGCATAGTCCACCTTTTTAAGTTCCGGGCGTTCGGCACGTTCCTTTCGCTCTGCCGGGTGCAGCCCGTATTTCTTCTCCAGTTCACGGGTGATTTGCTTGCTGCGCCGATGCTCGAACCTGTCATTCAGCGGCCTGCCGTTCTCGTCCACCCGCAACCCCACGATGTGGATATGGTGGCGGTCGATGTCGGTATGCTTGTACACCAAATAAGGCTGGTCGCCATAGCCCAACTTCCGCATATACTCTTTGGCAATGTCGGAAAGCTGCCGGTCGGTCAGCACGTCTTCCGGGTGCGGGTTTATAGAAATATGAAGTATCGGCTTCTTGGTGGATAGCTGGACGGGCATCTGCATCTCAAAGCTGCGCATACACTCGCAAATGCTGAAATTCCCGTCCTCACTTAACAGCATCCGGTTGGAGAAAAGCACCCTTGCTTCCCCGCTATCCACCTTGTTTTGGTTGTACGCCAGTGCGCCGAACATATTGCCGCCCGTGCTTATTTTGGCAACCATAGTTCTTTACATTCATTAGTTAATGCAATAACTTGGCGGTTCAATGCCGACAATTCAGTGGTCGCTTTTTCCAATTTATAGAGAAAAGCCAGTGCCTTTTTCTCGGAAAAATTGCTGTGCAACGCCTTTACAATTTGGTTGTAATTGACCGCTACCGCCCGGAACTGAGCATAAAATTCGGTCAGCCGGGCGCAATACTCGACCGCCGATTTGTCCACTTTCACCACCCGGAACGGCTCGCCGAACAACCGGGCGGCGATGAAACGGGACTTGCTCGTAACGCCCGACTGCTCCCATTGCGAGAGGAAGCGGGCATTCTCCCGGTCGTTCAGGTAAAGGACATGGCGATGCTTCGCCGGGTCTGCGAGGGCGGGGCGACCGCCCTTGTTAGGTTTTCTTGTTTCCATACTTCTTTGGATTAAAAAATTACGACTTCGGAGTGATTTTTACCCCCGCAAGGGGCAAGGCGTTTTCAGGCACGGAAAACGGTTTTGTAGCATACAAAACACACCTTGCTATTTTCTGACGAAAATCGAAATCCGTCCGTGACGGATTGGGGTTAGCGTGAAGCGATAAGCCCTGCGTCCACCAGCCCGGTTTTACACCTCTGCCCCCTGCGGTTCGTTACTCCGCTGCAAAGTAACGGTGATTTATAATGCTGTAAAATAGGCAGTTGGTGGACAAATCGGGACAGCGCAGGACAAATCGGGACAAGGTTTTCAGGGGACGTTTTTTCTCCCTTTTTTTGCATCGGATTTCAAGATTGAAAGACATATTTCAATCAGGCAAGAATGATTGAAAGCAGGATTTCAAGAAAACGTGATTGCAGGATTTCAGTATTTCAAGGAAGCATCAAAGCAGGAAAACAAGATTGAAATAAAACAGTCTTTCAATATTTCAAGATTGCAATATGGAAAGAATGATTGAAAGCAATAAATAAATCTATCTATCAACCAATAATGAACGAAAGCAATATGGAAAACGAGAAAACACCCCTTTATGTCGCCTTTTCCACCCAAAAGGGCGGGGTCGGCAAAACCACCTTTACCGTGCTGGCGGCGAGTTACCTCTATTACCTCAAAGGCTACGATGTGGCGGTGGTCGATTGCGACTACCCCCAACACTCCATTGCCGGGATGCGAAAGCGGGATGCCGAACAGGTCGGGGCGGATGAAGATTACAAGCGCATGGCGTATGAACAGTTCACCCGGCTGGGGAAGAAAGCCTACCCGGTATTGTGCAGTTCGCCTGAAAAGGCGATTGCAACGGCTGACGAACATATAGCCGCCGGACACGTGCCGGATATTGTGTTTTTCGACCTGCCCGGCACGGTGAACAGCGAGGGCGTGATAAACTCCCTTGCAGGCATGGACTACATCTTCACACCCATTTCCGCCGACAAGGTGGTGCTGGAAAGCAGCCTGTCGTTCGCAATGGCTATCCAAAAGCTACTGGTAAGGAATGAAGCCTGCCGACTTGCCGGGCTGTACCTCTTTTGGAACATGGTGGACGGTCGGGAGAAAACAGACCTTTACACCGCCTACGACAAGACCATTAAGGAACTGGAACTGCCACTGATGAAAACCTTTATCCCCGACACCAAACGCTACAAAAAGGAACTGGTGGCGGATAAAAAGGTGGTGTTCCGCTCCACGCTCTTTCCCGCCAGCCGCCCGCTGGTAAGGGGAAGCAACTTGGAAGAACTGATAACCGAAATAGTGTACTACATCAAATTAAAATGATATGGCAAAGCAAAGCGGCGGGATGCCGAAGATAGACGAGGATTTCATGAAAGAACTTATCTCGCAGGGCGTACCCGCCAAGCGGGAGAGCCAGCCGGATGATGTACCGCAGCCCGGCGGCGAAACGGAAACCGCCCACGAGGGACGGCAGACTGAAACGGTGCGGGTGGAGAAACCGACACCCCGCAAGCGCAAGGGCGGTTCGGGTGACTACCGGGAAACCTACTTTCAGAAAGTGGAACTGGCAGACCGACAGCCCTTGTACGTGAGCCGTACCACGCACGAGAAGCTGATGCGTATCGTGACGGTGATAGGCGGGCGCAAGGTGACGGTAAGCAGCTACGTGGAAAACATTCTGCTGCGCCACTTCGAGCAGTACCAAGACGAGATAAACACCCTGTACGAAAGCCACTTCCAAAAGCCCTTTTAGCTATGGTAGCCTATTGCATATTAACCGGGCTTTTGGTGTACTATATCGCCCTGTGGCTGTGGTATCGCTACACGGACAGCCGGACATCACCGGGCAGAACGGATGATGCGCCGCTTCCACGAAACGGGGTTTCAGGCTACACGCTGATAGGTGAAAGCCGATACAAGGGTGGACTAATCGGGACAGCGCAGGACAAATCGGGACACCTCCCGCAAGCGGTTGAAAATGATACTATTTTTGCGCCGCAGGCTGACGGACAGCCGGAAGAAAACATTTCGGAAGCAACACCCGAAGCGGAAGAAACGCCCGGTTACGAGAATGACGAACCCGACTACGAGGACGAGGAAATAGCCGGGTACATGGACGGTGACGATGATACCGGGCGGGCTACGGGCGTGAGCTTTGACGAACTGGGCGAAGCGGTACGCACGGCGAACGCCGACAACTCCACCGAAGCGGAGAAACGGCAAGCAGCCGGGACACTGGCAAGCATTGAGGGGACGAACCTCTACGATGCGGTGGTGGAGAACATCAACGGCGGGCTGGCAAAGGTGGCGGAACTGCTGGGACGCAACGAAGCGGAACTGGCTACGGCTGCCGTCCCTGCCGAAGCTGGCGGTACAAGCAAGGAACATGAAGCGTTCGACATGAACGATTTCCTATAATATAATAATGTGTAACAATATGAAGCAACGTGATTACGGTTGATTGGCAACCTGAAAACCAAACAGACAAACGGGACTATCCCCGACCACTAAAATTTCAAATTATTCACCAGCCGGGAAAGGCGGACTTCCCACCCGCCGCCCGGCATTAAAAACAAATCACAATGAGAAAGAAAATCTTTTTGTCGGCGGCTATCCTTGCCGCTGCGGTAAGTGCCTACGCACAGGGCAACGGGCAGGCGGGCATCACCGAAGCCACGAACCTAATCACCGGGTATTTCGACCCCGGAACAAAATTGGTGTACGCAATCGGGGCGGTCTGCGGCTTGATTGGCGGGGTAAAAGTATATAACAAATTTTCAAGCGGCGACCCCGACACCTCAAAGACCGCCGCCAGTTGGTTCGGGGCGTGTATCTTCCTGATTGTCGCCGCCACTATCCTGCGTTCGTTCTTCCTCTAAAACGGCGGCTATGTCTGAATATCCGGTAAACAGGGGTATCGGGAAGCCGGTGGAGTTCAAGGGGCTGAAAAGCCAGTACCTCTTTATCTTTTGCGGCGGCTTGCTCGCCGTCTTCGTGGTGTTCATCGTCCTGTTCATGGCAGGCGTGAACCAGTGGCTATGTATCGGTTTCATCGTGTCGGCTTCGCTGCTGCTCGTGTGGCAGACGTTCCGGCTCAACGCACGGTACGGCACGCACGGGCTGATGAAAGCAGCCGCACGCAAAAGACACCCACGCTTCATTATCAGCCGAAAGGCGATACCCCGGCTGTTCAACTACAAAAGAAGAAAGGAAGAAAGAACATGAGGAATACATTAAAGGCTACCACGCTGGAAAGGAAATTTCCACTTTTGGCGGTGGAGAACGGCTGCATCATTTCAAAGGATGCGGACATAACGGTGGCTTTCAGGGTGGAACTGCCCGAACTGTTCACCGTCACCAGTGCCGAGTATGAAGCCATACATTCGGCATGGTACAAGGCAATCAAGGTGCTGCCCGACTACTCCATAGTACACAAGCAGGACTTCTTCATCAAGGAGAACTACCAGCCCGACACCGAAAGGGACGAGCTTAGTTTTTTAAGCCGCTCCTTTGAACGGCATTTCAATGAACGCCCGTTCCTGAACCATTACTGCTACCTGTTCCTGACAAAGACGACAAGGGAGAGAAGCCGCCGACAGAGCGACTTCTCCACCCTCTGCCGGGGCAGGATTGTCCCACAGGAAATAGCCGACAAGGAAACGGCGGCAAAGTTCATCGAAGCGGTCGGGCAGTTTGAAAGGATTATGAACGACAGCGGTTTTGTCACCCTTACCCGGCTGGCGGCATCGGAAATCACCGGGCAGGACGGAAAGGCGGGCATCATCGAGAAATACTTCTCGCTCTCGCAGACAGATACCACCTGCCTGAAAGACATCGGGCTGTACCCGGAAGAAATGCGTGTCGGGGACGATATACTGTGCCTGCACACGCTTTCGGACGTGGAAGATTTGCCCGGAAAGGTCGGGACGGACTGCCGATTTGAGAAGCTGTCCACAGACAGAAGCGATTGCAGGTTAAGTTTTGCCGCCCCGGTGGGCGTGCTGTTGTCGTGTAACCACGTCTATAACCAGTTCATCTTCATAGACGACCACGCCGAAAACCTGAAGAACTTCGAGCAGACCGCCCGGAATATGCAATCGCTCTCCCGCTATTCCCGTGCCAACCAAGTGAACAAGGAGTGGATAGACGAGTACCTGAACGAAGCCCACAGCAAGGGGCTTATCTCGGTGCGCTGCCACTGCAACGTCATGGCATGGAGTGACGACAGGGACGAACTCAAACGCATACGCAACGATGTGGGAAGCCAGCTTGCCCTGATGGAGTGCAAGCCACGCCACAACACCACCGACACGCCCACGCTCTTTTGGGCGGGCATACCCGGCAACGAAGCCGACTTCCCCGCAGAGGAAAGTTTCTACACGTTCTTGGGGCAGGCTCTCTGCCTGTTCGTGGAAGAAACGAACTACAAGAGTTCGCTTTCGCCGTTCGGTATCAAAATGGTGGACAGGGTAAGCGGTCGCCCGCTGCACATCGACATATCGGATTTGCCCATGAAGAAAGGCATAACGACCAACAGAAACAAGTTCATACTTGGGCCGAGCGGTAGCGGGAAGTCTTTCTTCACCAACCACATGGTGCGCCAGTATTACGAGCAGGGGGCGCACGTGCTGCTGGTCGATACGGGTAACAGCTACTTGGGGCTGTCCCAGCTTATCCACAACCGCACGCACGGCGAGGACGGGATTTATTTCACCTACACCAACGAGAACCCGATAGCGTTCAACCCGTTCTATGTCGAGGACGGGGTATTTGACATCGAGAAGAAAGAGAGTATAAAAACCCTTATACTCACCCTGTGGAAGCGGGACGATGAAGCCCCCAAGCGGTCGGAAGAAGTGGCGTTGTCCAATGCGGTAAGTGCCTATATCGAACGTATCACGGGCGACAGGTCGGTAACGCCCTGCTTCAACACGTTCTACGAGTTTGTCCGGGATGATTACCGCCGACAGCTTGAACAGAAGAACGTCAGGGAAAAGGATTTTGACATAGACAATTTCCTGAACGTGCTTGAACCATATTACAAGGGTGGCGAGTATGACTATTTGCTGAACTCCGACAAGGAGCTGGATTTGCTGCATAAACGCTTCATTGTCTTTGAATTGGACAACATCAAAGACCACAAGATTTTATTCCCGATAACGACTATCATCATCATGGAAGC
>ERZ1673744.3475-NODE-3475-length-10521-cov-5.486528_pt1 | contig 10521 bp, 7 predicted proteins | sample MGYA00580207_ERZ1673744 | MGnify/ENA primary metagenome ERZ1673744 (study PRJEB41218, sample SAMN15661751) | gut metagenome | host: Homo sapiens | place: Canada: London | collected 2015-08-20/2019-03-30 | study: EMG produced TPA metagenomics assembly of... | reverse complement strand
GTTATTCGGACTGAACAGGAACTTGATGCCGTAGTACGGGTTGAGTGCGGCGAGCACGGACCAGTCGTTGCCGATGGCTACCACGCCGACGATCGCCAGGAACGCGAACCAGACCATCACCACCGAGCCGAAGACCTTGCCGATCGATTCGGTGCCGCGCGACTGCACGGCGAACAGGATCACGATGATCACCGCGGTGATCATCATCGTCAGATCCTTGTTCTCGGTGAACAGATGCTCCAACGCCGGCAGCGTCTTCAGGCCTTCGACGGCGGACGAGATCGACACGGCCGGCGTCAGCACCGAGTCCGCCAGGAAGGCCGCGCCGCCGAGCATGGCCGGTATGACGAGCCATGCGCCGTATTTGCGAATCAACGAGTACAGAGCAAAGATGGTTCTGCAGAAACGGACATCCAAACATCCCAATTCACATCACACATGACCGATTCTCCAGAATCGGACACACAGAACACATTTTTCGGAACTCAGACGTCCGATTCGGCAGAATCGGACACATGTGCACAAGTCGGATGATGAGCACGACTATCGACGGGCGTTCGCCGGTTGTGGACGCCGCTGAAATCGATGCGATCCACACCGGGCACACGCATGAAGACGCACAGTATCAACGCGTGGTATCGCCTGGCACCAGTGTCATGGGAATAAGCACGTTCGGCTCGAACGGCTTGGGGATGTTCTTGCGTGAAGCGTTAGCCGCGGCCACTTCCTCATTGGCAATCGCCTGCACGATATGGTCGGCCGCCGACTGTGCGATCGCCGAGAAATCCTGCGCGACCGCGGTCAGCTTCATGCCGGCCAAATCAGTCAAATACGTACCATCGTAGGCAACGATCTGCAGCTCGTCAGGAATGGAAATTCCACGGCCCAACGCTTCGCGCACGCAGAACGATGCACCAATATCGGAACTGACCACGGCATCGACGCCGTCGGTCGTCACCTTGTCGAGCGCATTGCTGACCGCACGATGATAGCCGGCAAAATCCATCACTTCGCCAGCTTCAACATACTCGTATTTCACGCCTGCGGAGGTCAATTCCTGTTCCAACGTGAGGTAGTAGCGCACCGTCGGGAACGTGGTCTTTCCCAAATCGAACGGTCCTTCCTCGACTTCTCCGCGCGCAGCCAAATCGAAGAATTGATCTCGCGGACCGCCAATCATCACCACATGTTTGGCACCATTGCGGATCAGCATCTGCGCAATCAATCGCCCACCCTGCTCGTGGTCGGATCCGATTGACGAAATACCGTCTCCAAGCACACGGTCGAACGCGACGATCGGGCGATGAATCGACGTCCAATAATCGCCGGGATGCGAAGTGTGCGCACACATGACGATGCCGTCCATCATGTGCCGACGCAACATGTCGACATACTGGATTTCGCCGTCCGCCTCATCTGCGGTAGAGCACAGCATAGTGCGTAATCCTTGCGCGGCGAGCGCATGCTGCAGATGTGCGGTAAACGTCGCAAAGAACGGATGACGAATGGTAGGCACGATGACGCCGACCAGATTCGTACGATCATGATACAGATTGCGGGCAAGCTCGTTCGGCACATAATTGAGGGCTTGCATGGCTTTGCGCACACGTTCGCGCATGTCATCAGACACGTACCCGTTGCCGTTCACCACCAGCGAGACGGTGCTCAGAGACACCCCGGCCTTCTTCGCCACATCGCGCATGCCGACCATGATCGCACCTTCCCCGTCATCACTGTTCTATCGTTGTATGCTCACGTGCTTACCACGAAATATTACATTCATTTACATTCTCTCGAACCTGTTCGACAGTCCGGCAACGAAATACAGCTTCTTAGTGTCGACTCCCGCGGAGGCGAAGGCCTTCAGCAGCGGCTTGGTCTGGTCGAATGCAATCACCAGCGTTGCATCCGGACTGGCGGCCTTGATGGCGGTTGCGCTCAGATTTCTTTCACGTTACTCAGCGACCGTCCGTGTAACGTGAAAATTACGCCGGATTGGCAAGCAGCGCAATGCCGAAACCGGCGGCCACACAAATGAGAGGCACCGCGACGGTTGCTATTCCATAGCCCAGAGCCAGCGTAAAACGACGCTGGCGAATCAATGAAACCACTTCGTTGAGCGCCGTGGAGAATGTTGAGAAACCACCGAGAAATCCGACAACGAACATCATGACCGTGTCCATATCCACCGATTGCGAATAGTAGGACATCATGGCGATGCCCGCGCATAGCGAGGCGACGCCGTTGATGACGAGCGTGGATAGCGGGAAGTTGCGATTCGTTCTTCGATTCTCGCGGTTCCAGCCTTGTTGAATTGACACGTCGAGCACGTAACGGGCCATGGCTCCCAGACCGCCGAACAGACAGATCATCCACATCATCAGCGCACCTCCCCGGTAGTCGGGTCGGCGACAAGCGAAATCTCCGCAGTGATCGGTTTGGGCTCGAAGCTGGGTGGAAGCGGGTTGGCCGGCTGCTGGATTGGCTGCGACTGCTGCTGGGGCTGCTGGATTGGTTGCGACTGCTGAATCGGCTCGGGCAGCTGCCCCAAGTCTGAAGTATCCGGCTCGCGCAGCAACGGATGCGATGGCTGTGCCAGCTGAGGAACGACCAGCGGAGGAATCTGCGGAACGTGGCCTGTCTGCATAGGTTGGATGGCAGTCGGCGGCACGGTTGGCGTTTCGACTCGCGGAACCTGTCCCGTCTGTGCAATCTGCTGGGCCGTCTGCGCGGCTTCCATTGCGGCCTGCGCGGCAGAACGCGCCACGTCGGCCACTTTCACATGGCGTACGCCCTGCGTGTCCGATTCGGCAGAATCGGACACGGAAACAGCTGAAAACGCACCCCGAACCCGCTTTCGAGTACTCCGTGACAGCAGTGCCTGCATCAGAACCACGCCGGCGGCGGCAGCGAGCAAACCGCCTGCAAAATTTCCCGCAAGATAGCCAAGCGCACTGGCGATATGCCGCTCGTGCAGACCTTCCATCGTTTCCAGCATCACGCCGGACATCGTCGAAAGCCCGCCGAGCAAGCCGAGCCCAACGCCACGGCTGACAACCTGCCGCACCCGGCGACGCAGCCACGAAGCGGTCGCCATGAATTCGGTCAGCATCGCGAACAGGAAGCAGGCGACCATATTCGACACAAACGTGCCCACAACGAATGGCGTCCCGCTGACCGACGGCAGGAGCATATCCAACGCATGCCGACAGCCGACTCCAACAAATCCACCGACGAACACCACAACATACATCAGTCCGTCGGCGAGCGGATTGAACCGCGCCTGCATACGTTTCATCGGCGCCAGGGGAATCGTAGGCGGATCCATGGTGTTAGCGGCGGGCGCGGTTGCACCAGCATGCATCACCTCAACAGTGTCGATTGCCTGCGTGATGGGATGTGAGTCCTCACCCGCAGTCACCACGTCTCCCGGCGATTGTTCTTGCGATTCCATTGCGCTCCCCCTGTACTGGCCTTCCGCGGACAGCGTTGTTCCGCCCATAGGCCGTGCAACAACGAGCTGGGCCGCGGTTGCCGCCTTCCTAACGCATATGAGTTTACACGGAGCGCCAACGTATGCACCCTGGATGTCCGATTCCGCAGATTCGTACATCCAGAGTCCAGCCGAATTCAGCCAGGCTCAGTCAAGCCGGGCATCACACAGCCGCCGCATCGCAGGTCGCACCTCGCGCTCCTCCTCGCCACTGAACAGCACCACCAGATAGTCGCCGGCACGCAGCCGTGTATCGCCGCGCGGCACGATCTCGCTTTCGCCGCGACGCAGGCCGATGATCAGGCACCCAGACGGCCAACGCACGTCACGCACCCGCTTGCCGTCCGCAATCGCTCCCATTTCCAATGGCAGTTCCATAATGCCGCTGCCCACATGGCTTGCGATCGCCATCTGCATGCCTTGCGCGCGCACGTACCGCTCCAGCAACTCCCCATAAATCGGTTTGGTGCGCAGCAAATCGGACACCAACAGCGCGACGAAAGCGACGGCCGCGACCGGCAGCATGTGCGTCAACGTTCCAGACATCTCCACAGCCAACAGAATCGACGTGATCGGCGTTTTCACGGACGCGGCGAGCGTGCCCGTCATCACGCACACCGCAAACACCGCCACTGCGTCGGATGGCAGATCACCGAATCGATGCAACACTTCACCGCAGATGCCGCCGGCCAACGAACCGACCGCAAGAATCGGCATGAAAATACCGCCAGGCGCGCCTGAGCCGAAACTCGTGGATGTGAACAGCATCTTCGCCACGAACAGCAGACACAGCATTCCCAAGCCGACGCGCGCATGTTCGGCGGTATCAATCAGATTCGAGCCGCCGCCGAGCACATCGGGCAACCAGATGCCGACAGGCAACGCGATCGCAATCGCAATCATCGGGCGGCTCCATGCCGGCAGTTTGCCGTACAGCGTCTGGAAGCCAAGCAACGAGCGGTTCATCAGCGAACCAACCAAACCGGCCACCAATCCCAACGGAATCAGCCACACATACTCTTCCAACGACAGCTGACCGATATCGCCGAAATCCAAAACCGGACGCAGACCGAAACAGTATTTCGAGACGAAATCGGCGGTCAGCGATGCGGCGGTGGCGCCCATCAGAATCGCAGGGGAAAAACTCCGATGCACCCCTTCCAAAGCGAACATCATGCCGGACAGCGGCGCGCTGAACGCGGCGGACAAGCCGGCCGCGGCACCGGCGGTGACCAGATAATGCTCCTGCATGTCCTCACGGCGGCGACCGCGCAAACGGTGGGATACACACTGCGCGCCCGACGCACCAATCTGAATGGACGGCCCCTCACGGCCGAGCGACAGACCAAACAACGCGCCCAACAGTCCACCGACGAAACGGACTGGCAGAATCGTCTGCCAACGCATCTTCAAGCCGCATATCACCACGCCGTTGGTCTGCGGGATGCCGCTGCCACCAGCCATCGGCTCCTTGCCGACCATCCACGCGATCGCCAGCGCGGCCGCCACCGCGGCAACCGCCCACGGCGCAATCAGCCACGGGGTCTCGCGAATCCGCGCATATATCCAACGGGACGCATCCGTGCCGTATTCGATGCCGAGACGGTATACGACAACCAGCAATCCTGAAACCAGACCAATGACTATGCCGGCCGCCGCCATCTTCCACTTCAAGTGGTCGAATCGCGGAATCAGCCGGCGGATATCATGTGCCGCGTCGTTACCAGTCAAGCCGGGAAATTCGTTGCAGACGGTCAGTCGACCAGCGAATTGATCTGGATGACATGATCGCGCTGCGGACCGGTGCCGATCGCGGAGATACGGCAGCCGCTCAGCTCTTCCAAACGCTTGACGTAGGCCTGGCAGGTGGCGGGCAGCTCGTCGAAGGAGTGGCAGTCGGAGATGTCTTCGTCCCAGCCGGGCATGGTCTCGTAAATCGGCTTGGCGGCGGCGAAAGCGGCCTGATCGGTCGGCATATCGTCGTGACGTTCGCCGTCCACGTCGTAGGCCACGCAGATCGGAATCTCCTTCAGGCCGGTGAGCACGTCGAGCTTGGTGAGCACGATGTCGGTCAGGCCGTTGACCTGGGAGGCGTAACGGTTGACGACCGCATCGAACCAACCACAGCGACGCGGGCGGCCGGTGGTCACGCCGAACTCGTGGCCCTGCTGACGCAGCCATTCGCCGGACTCGTCCAGCAGTTCGGTGGGGAATGGGCCTTCGCCCACGCGGGTGACGTAGGCCTTGGAGACGCCGATTACGCGGGTGATCTTGGTGGGGCCCACGCCGGTGCCGGTGCAGGCGCCGCCGGCGGTCGGGTTGGAAGAGGTGACGAACGGGTAGGTGCCGTGGTCCACGTCAAGCATGGTGGCCTGAGCGCCTTCAAACAGTACGGTCTTGCCTTCGTCAAGCGCCTTGTTGAGAATCAGGCCGGTGTTGGCCACGTACGGCTTGAGGCGTTCGCCGAGCTTCAGCAGCTCCTCGGTGGTCTGGTCCACGTCAATCGGACGACGGTTGTAGAGCTTGACCAGCATCTGGTTCTTCTGGTGTAGGCTGGCCTCCACCTTGTCGTGCAGATGGTCGGCGTTGAACAGGTCATGCACGCGGATGCCGACACGGTTGATCTTGTCCGCGTAGGCCGGGCCGATGCCACGGCCGGTGGTGCCGATCTTGTGCTTGCCAAGGAAGCGTTCGGTCACCTTGTCGAGTGTGCGGTGGTAGGGCGCGATGATGTGTGCGGCCTCGCTCACCTTGAGGTGGGAGCAATCGATGCCGCGGGATTCCAGGCCGTCAATCTCCTCGAAGAGCACTTCCGGGTCCACGACCACGCCGTTGCCGATCACCGGGGTCAGGTTCGGGTTGATAATACCGGAAGGCAGCAGGTGCAGGGCGTACGACTCATCGCCGACCACCACGCTATGGCCCGCGTTGTTGCCGCCGTTGAAGCGCGCGACGTAATCGACCTTGGTGCCGATCAAATCGGTAGCCTTGCCTTTACCCTCGTCGCCCCACTGAGCACCAATAAGAACAATTCCAGGCATGATGCACCTCCGCATTCGCACGATTCCGCCGGAAACAGACTACCGTACACCCTCTACCCTGCGAAGTTTCGTCTCACGCAGGGCGAGGCTGGAGGTGCGACAACCCGGAATGGGTGACGAATTTCTACTCGTACGAGGCGATGCTGTGACCAATCGCACAGCGCACAGGTTGAAGAACGGAGCCTAGAGGGCATGCCTCGCGCGATAATGAAGCCATGACGATCGCAACACCGGAACGCTATGCCGAAATGCTCGAGGCCGCCCGCCGAGGCGGTTACGCCTATCCAGCCATCAACGTAACCAGCTCACAGACACTGAATGCTGCGTTGAAGGGCTTCGCAGACGCCGAGTCCGACGGCATCATCCAGATTTCCGTGGGAGGCGCGGCCTACGTCTCCGGCAGGGGGGTCAATGATCGCGTTACCGGCTCGCTGGCGCTGGCGGCTTTCGCACATGAAGTGGCTGCGAAATACCCGAACATCACCATCGCTCTGCACACCGATCACTGCGCCAAGCAGTATCTGGATGAGTGGGTGCGTCCTCTGCTCGCGCATGAGGCCGATCAGGTGGCACGAGGCCAGGAGCCTACATTCCAGTCGCATATGTGGGATGGCTCCACCGTGCCGCTCAAGGAAAATCTGGACATCGCCGAGGAACTGCTCGACAAGTCGCAGAAGGCGCACACCGTGCTCGAAATCGAAATCGGCGCGGTCGGCGGTGAGGAAGACGGTCACTCCGCCGAAATCAATGAAAAGCTGTATTCCACTCCGGAAGATGGCCTCGAAGTCGCCCGCCGACTGGGTTTGGGCGAACGTGGCCGGTACATGGCCGCTTTCACATTCGGCAATGTGCATGGTGCCTACAAGCCCGGCGTGGTCAAGCTGCGTCCGTCGCTACTCGGCGACATTCAGGCGCGTGTGGCGCGCGCGGTGGCCGAAGGCGAGTTGCCTAGCGCGGCCGGCATAGTCGATTTCCCCAACGGCAAGCCGTTTGAGCTGGTGTTCCACGGTGGCTCCGGTTCACGCCCGGAAGAAATCGCCGAAGCTGTAAGCTACGGCGTAATCAAGATGAACATCGACACCGATACCCAGTACGCCTTCACCCGTCCAATCGCCGACCACGTGTTCGAGAACTACGACAAGGTGCTGAAAATCGACGGCGAAGTGGGCGAGAAGAAGTTCTACGATCCGCGTTCTTGGGGCCGTAAGGCTGAGGATTCCATGTCCGCCCGCGTGGTCGAGGCTTGCCGGCAGCTGGGTTCCGCGGGCAAAGCGCTCAAATAGCGCGTAGTTTTGCGATCATGCGCGACACTTTCCCGGAAATAATGAAAATCATTGAAAATCAATGGAGCGGACAACGGGAGTCGAACCCGCCTCTAAAGCTTGGGAAGCTTTCATTCTACCGATGAACTATGTCCGCATGCCTTACGGCTGCTGCACCTCACGTGACGAGCATGCTCAGCCAAACGAGGTACGAGTAGTTATCCTAGCACGTCACCTGCCGACGCGCGTGGAGTAGGTGGGCGGAGCGATCGGCGTGCCGTTCATTTCGTTGGCCATCTGCATGAGGCGCGCGATGCGCTCATCGGTCGGCGGATGTGTGGAGAACAAGCGCGAGAAGCCGACCGCGGAGAACGGGTTGGCGATCATCATTGCGGAGACGGACTGAGTGCCGGCGGTTTTGCGCATCGGCGTGGTCTGCGCGCCGTAGGAAATCTTGTTCAGTGCGGAAGCCAGGGCCTCGGGATCGCCGGTAAGCAGGCTGCCGTCTTCATCGGCGTCGTATTCGCGGGTGCGGGAGATGGCCATCTGGATCAAAGACGCGGCGATCGGCGCGAGAATCACGCTCAGCAATGCGCCGATCAGGCCGAGGCCACCGGAACTGTCGCGGTCGTCTCGCGAACCGCCGCCGAAATACATCAGCGAATAGCCTAGGTAGGAGATGACGGTGGCCATGGCAGAGGCGATGGCGGAAGTCAGGATGTCGTGGTTGTACACGTGCATAAGTTCGTGGCCCAGCACACCACGCAGTTCACGGGCGTTGAGAATCTGCAGGATGCCTTGGGTACAGCAGACGGCCGCGTGCCGTTCGTTGCGTCCGGTGGCGAAGGCGTTCGGGCTCATGGTGGGGGCGATGTAGATGCGCGGCATCGGCTTGCCGGCCTTGGCGCTCAGTTCACGCACGATCTGGTAGATTTCCGGGGCTTCCTGTTCGCTGACTTCCCGCGCACCCATGGAGGCGATGGCGAGTTTGTCGGAGAACCAGTAGGTGCCGAACGTGGTAATCAGGCCGATGACGATATAGATGCTCAGGGTTTGCCGACTGCCGCCCGTGGCCCACCAAATCAGCATGATGATGGCCCACATCAGGGCAAACAGCAGCGTTGTCTTCAGGCCGTTGAAATGGCCGTGCACCCGTACTTTGGCATCCATAATGCACACACTAAAATCGCATGCTGAATGATTGCTGGATATGCGCCGCGAGAAATGTCCCATATTCGCCCGGCCCGTCCGGCCCCGAGCCCGGCCGCGTCCGCACGGGGCGCGGCCGGGTGGACGAATGCCGGACGAATGCCGGACGGGCGTGGGCGGGCCGTCAGGCCAGGGCGAGCTCGCGCATCTGGTCGGGCTCGATGACCTTCTTGTGCTCGCGCCCTTCCTTGGCACCCTCGGCGCGCTCGAAGGCGTCGACCTTCTTCCAGCCGGCGAAGTCGATCGGGCGAATGCCGCGCTCGGCCAGCAGTCGGTCGATGGATTCGGGGTCGCGGTCGGCTGCCACACGGCCACCTTCAGCGGCCTTGGCCAGATCCTCGAGCATGTTGGTGACGATGGCGAGCGCATCGGACTTGGTGGAGCCGATCAGGCCCACCGGGCCGCGCTTGGCCCAACCGGTGGCGTACAGGCGGTCGCGCACTTCGCCGCCGTCGGCCTCGGTGGTGATGCGGCCGTCGCCGTTGGCGTTGGCCAGGTGGGCGCCGTGCTCGTCGTAGGCAATGCCGGGGGCTTCGGCGGGCTGGTAGCCGATGGCGTGGTAGACGGCCTCAACCGGGTAGTCGGTGAACTCGCCGGTGCGGTGCATCTTGCCGTCGGCACCGGTTTCGGTGCGCTCCACGCGGATGGCCTTGACCTTGCCGTCCTCGCCGAGGATCTCGGTGGGGGCGGAGTTGAAGTGCACGTAGTACTTGCGGTCGGCCGGGTTGCCTTCGAAGTCGACGTCGCCGTCGTCTTCCATGTCTTCGGCCATCTCGCGGATGGCGAACAGCTCCTCGACCATCTGGCGGGTGAGCTTGTCCTTGCCGGCCACCTCGATGGTCTCGTCGTCCAGATCGAAGTCGTCTTCGTTGATGATGAGCTGCACGCCGGGCAGCTTCTCCATCTCGCGCAGTTCCTGCACGCTGAACTTGGCCTGGGCCACGCCACGGCGGATGAACAGGCGGAGCACCTTGGCCTTGTTCTGGCCGATGCCCTCGTACACGTTGTCCGGAATGTCGGTCTTAGCCTTGAGGTCGTCGGCGTTGCGCATGAGTTCGCGGGCCACGTCCATGGCCACGTTGCCGCCGCCGATTACGGCGACGTTCTCGGCCGTGAGCGGCCATTCTCGGGCACCGGTGGGGTAACCGTCGTACCATTCGACGAACTTGGCGGCACCGTACACACCTTCAAGGTCGGCACCGGGCAGGTCCAGCGGCTTGTCCTTGACCGCGCCGGTGGCGAACAGCACGGCGTCGTAACGGGCCAGCAGGTCGTCAAGGGTCACGTCCTTGCCGAATTCCACATCGCAGTAGAGGTGGATGTTCGGGTTGTCGAGCGTCTTCTCAAGCGCGGAGGCGATGAACTTGATGGACGGGTGGTCCGGGGCCACACCGTAACGCACCAGGCCGAAGGGCACGGGCAGCTTCTCGAACAGGTCGATGCGCGCTTCGGTGCCGAGGCCGAGCTCTTCGCCCAGCTTCTTGAGCTGGCGCAGGAAGATATCGGATGAGTAGAC
>ERZ1673744.3445-NODE-3445-length-10601-cov-3.624313_pt1 | contig 10601 bp, 9 predicted proteins | sample MGYA00580207_ERZ1673744 | MGnify/ENA primary metagenome ERZ1673744 (study PRJEB41218, sample SAMN15661751) | gut metagenome | host: Homo sapiens | place: Canada: London | collected 2015-08-20/2019-03-30 | study: EMG produced TPA metagenomics assembly of... | reverse complement strand
CAAAAAGAAGAAAACCTAGAAAAGAAGACAGATTCTCTAGAAAAAAAGGAAAGGGATTTAATTAGAAAAGGTGAGGAACTAGAAGAAAAGAAAAATGAAATTGTAGAAACTCTTAATAAACAAGTAGAAGAATTGCAAAGAATTTCTGGTTTATCTCAAGAAGAAGCTAAACAACAATTACTTTCTGAATTGGAAAAGCAGTTGATTGCAGAAAAAGCTGCAATACTAAGAGAGGCACAAACAAAAGCTAAAGAAGAGGCAACCAAAAATGCCAAAGAAATTTTAGGATATGCAATACAAAAATGTGCAGCAGACCATACTTCTGAAACAACAGTATCTATAGTAGCTCTTCCAAATGAAGAAATGAAAGGTCGTATAATAGGTAGAGAAGGAAGAAATATAAAAACATTAGAAACCTTAACTGGAATTGACTTAATAATAGATGATACACCAGAAGCTGTAGTAATTTCAGGTTTTGATCCATTAAGAAGAGAAGTAGCAAAATTAGCACTTGAAAAACTTATTGATGATGGCAGAATACATCCTGCGAAAATAGAAGAAATGGTAGAAAAAGCTAAGGAAGAACTAGAAGCTATCATTAAAGAAGAAGGAGAAAGAGCAATTATTGAAACAGGTGTAATAGGATTGCATCCAGACTTGATAAAACTAATAGGAAAATTAAAATACAGAACAAGTTATGGGCAAAATGTACTTAACCATTCAATAGAAGTTTCTAACTTAGCTAGAATAATGGCAGAAGAATTGGGATTAGATGCAAAATTAGCAAGAAGAGCAGGTTTGCTACATGATATAGGAAAAGCTTTAGACCATGATATGGAAGGAACACATGTTGAAATAGGTGTTGATATATTGAAGAAATATAAAGAAAATGAAAAAGTAATAAATGCAGTACAAGCACACCATGGAGATGTTGAACCACAAACGATAGAAGCAATTTTGGTACAAGCAGCAGATGCAATTTCTGCTTCTAGACCTGGTGCAAGAAGAGAAACATTAGAAACATATATTAAAAGGCTAGAAGAATTAGAAAGAGTTGCGGATTCGTTTGAAGGTGTAGAAAAATCTTTTGCTATACAAGCTGGTAGAGAAATAAGAATAATTGTAAAACCAGAAAAAATATCTGATGATAAAATGATATTAATGGCAAGAGACATAGCTAAAAAGGTTGAGGATGAAATGGAATATCCAGGACAAATAAAAGTAAATCTTGTAAGAGAAACCAGAGTAGTTGAATACGCTAAATAATGTATATATAAGGCTCTAGCAAAAAAATGCTAGAGCCTTTATATAATATTTATTGACACATGGTAACAAAACATATAAAATATTTACTTGTAGAAGGATACCCAGATATAAAATTATTAGGAAGGTGGTATAGACAAATGAAAATATTAGCAGTAGGAGATTTAGTAGGAGAATGTGGGCTTAATATATTAAAGCAAACTTTACCTAAAATTAGAAAGGAAAAAAACATAGACTTTGTTATAGTTAATGCAGAGAATGTTGCCTCAGGAATGGGAATAACCTCTAAAGATTTTAATGAATTATTAAAACTAAAAGTTGATGTAATTACAATGGGAAATCACACTTGGGCGAAAAAGGATATATTTACTTTTATAGATAATCCTAAACTATTAAGACCAGCCAATTATTCAAAAGGTGTGGTTGGTAAAGGAATTAATATATATGAATGCAAAAACAAAAAAATTGCAGTAATGAACTTAATAGGAAGAACAGATATGCACGTTCTTTCTGAAAACCCATTTACTGTAGCACAAGAATTATTAGATGAAGTAAAAGCAGATATTAAAATTATAGATTTTCATGCAGAAGCAACAGCTGAAAAAATAGCTATGAAATACTTTATTGATGGAAAAGCAACAGTATTATTTGGAACACATACACATGTTCAAACAGCAGATGAGAATATTACAAATAAAGGGATGGGATATATAACAGATTTAGGAATGACCGGCCCAAAAGAATCTGTAATAGGAATGGAAAAAGAAGCATCTATAAAAAGATTTTTAACATCTCTTCCAGAAAAGTATAAGGTAGCTGAAGGCGAAAGCATATTTAATGCATGTATTTTTGAAATTAATGAAGATAATTGTCGAACTGTAAAAATTGAAAGAATAAATATGAAATAAATGGCGAAAAACCAAAGAAAAACACGATGAGATTTCCTAAAATCTTCCAAAAAAGAGTAGACATTTTCCAAAAAATGTAATATAAATATAGACATAGTTGAAATAAAAAATAAAAAAAACAGGAGGCAAAAATGGAAATTTTAAAAATCTCATCAAAATCAAATCCAAATTCAGTTGCAGGAGCAATAGCTGGTTTGGTAAAAGAATCTAACAAAGCAGAAATGCAAGCAATAGGAGCAGGAGCGCTGAACCAAGCAGTTAAAGCCGTGGCGATAGCAAGAGGATTTGTTGCACCCGCGGGAGTGGATTTAATATGTATCCCAGCATTTGCGGAAGTCGAAGTAGAGGGAGAAGACAGAACAGGCATTAAACTTATTGTGGAATCTAGAAAATAATACTTAATTGAATATGGGGGCACACTAACACAAAAATAGTGTGCCTTTTTGATGCAAAGAAAAATAATTGCTTGACAATAAAACTTATAATATTATAATATGATTGAGGAAAGGGACAAAATTAAATATGAAAGAAAATAAATTTAGAATTTTATTTATATTGATAGTATTAGTAATAATAGGATTTGCAATTTTTAAAATTTATGGAAAGAATACACAAAAAATATCAGAAAATGAATTACATTATGAAAAAGTTACAATGATTACTTCATTGAGATTGGGAATAGCCGAATATGATAGCATAAATCCTTTAATTTCTAAAAATAAAGAGATAATAAATATGTCACCTATTATTTATGAACCATTATTTACATTAGATAAGCAATATCAAATACAAGACTGTTTAGCAAAAGAATATTCAAAACTAAATAATTATTGTTATATAATAAAAATAAGAGATAATGTTAAATGGCAAGATAATACAAATTTTACATTAGAAGATGTAATATTTACAATTGACAAGATAAAACAACTGCCAAATTCAATATATTATAATAATGTAAGCAATATAAAAAATGTTGAAAAAATTGATTATAATACATTAAGGCTTAATTTAAGCGCAGAAGACCCATGGTTTCAATTTAAACTAACATTTCCAATACTAAGCAATACACAATATAAAACCCAAGATTTTCTAAAAACTATTCCAATTGGGACAGGAATGTATAAAATAACTAAAGATAATGAAAATAATATAGAAGCAGAAAAAAACAACAGTTGGTGGAATATAGAAATAAAAAATGCTAAGATAGAAAAACTCAAAATATATAAGTATTCGTCAGTAGGAGATTTATACAATAACTTTAAACTTGGTAATATAGACTTAATTAATACAAGTAATACCAATATTCAAGAATATGTTGGAACTATAGGAATTAACCTAAAAGAATATCAGGGAAGAGAATATATATACTTAGCGCTAAATTGCGACAATAAAATTTTGGCTAACAAAGAAGTTAGACAGGCAATGAGTTACTTTATAGATAAAGATACTTTGGTGTCTAAGGTATTAAATAACAAATATAATGTATCTGATTTTATATTGGATTATGGGAGTTATTTATATAAAGAAGAAAAAAGAAATAGTTACAATGCAAAAAAAGCAAAAGAAATACTAGAAGCAACAGGGTGGAAATTAAATTATGGCAAATGGCAAAAAGATGGTAAGTATATAGAATTGAATCTTGCAGTAAATTCAGAAGATGAAACAAGGGTAAAAATTGCTGAAAGCATAAAAGAACAGTTAGAAGATGCAGGAATAAAAATATATATAAATAAAGTATCATTAAGCACATATAATTCGTATTTAAAAAATAAGGATTATGATATTATTTTAACTGGAATGTACAATTCATATAGTCCGGATTTAAATACATTGTATGCTGAAAACAATTTGGCTAATTATAAAAATGAAGAAATATTTGAAACATTAACAAATATAAATAATACTACAGATAGAACTATACTAAAAGAAAAGTATAATAGGTTAATAGAAATATCACAAGAAGATGTTCCATATATAGGTATGTGCAGAAATAAAAATATAATGGTTTGTAGTCCAAACTTAATAGGTGAAATATCGCCAAACAACTATACATGTTACTACAATATTGATACATGGTATAGACAATAAAATAAAAAATGAAAAAAAGTGTTGACAAAATAAAAATTTAATATATAATAAGTACAAACAAATGTTTAAAAAGAAATGGGAGGAAAAATATGAGTAACGAAAATTCAGAAAAAAGAAAAGCATTAGAAATGGCATTAAGTCAAATAGAAAAACAATTTGGTAAAGGATCTGTAATGAAATTAGGAGACTTTACGGCAATGAATATAGAAGCAATACCAACAGGAGCATTAAGTTTAGATATAGCACTAGGAATAGGAGGAATTCCAAGAGGAAGAATAATAGAAGTATTTGGACCAGAATCTTCTGGAAAAACCACATTAGCATTACATATGATAGCAGAAGCACAAAAAATGGGAGGAGAAGCAGCATTTATAGATGCAGAACATGCATTAGACCCAGTATATGCAAAAAAGTTAGGAGTAGATATAGATAATTTAATAGTATCACAACCAGACACAGGAGAACAGGCATTAGAGATAGCAGAAGCATTAGTTAGAAGTGGTGCACTTGATATAATTGTAGTTGACTCAGTGGCAGCATTAGTTCCAAAAGCGGAAATAGATGGAGATATGGGAGATTCACATATAGGTTTACAAGCGAGATTAATGTCACAAGCATTAAGAAAGCTAGCAGGTGCAATAAATAAATCAAAATCTGTTATAGTATTTATAAATCAATTAAGAGAAAAAGTAGGAGTGATGTTTGGAAACCCTGAAACAACCCCAGGAGGAAGAGCATTAAAATTCTATTCATCGGTAAGATTAGATATAAGGAAAATAGAACAGATAAAGCAAGATGGAGAAGTAGTTGGAAATAGAGCAAAAGTAAAAATTGTAAAGAACAAAGTAGCACCACCATTTAGAGAAGCAGAGTTTGATATAGTATATGGAAAAGGAATATCAAAGGAAGGAAATATATTAGACTTAGGAGTTAATTTAGACATAGTAGAAAAAAGTGGATCATGGTTTAGTTATAATGGACAAAGGATAGCGCAAGGTAGAGAAAATGTAAAAAAATATTTAGAAGAAAATCCACAAATTGCCAAAGAAATAGAAGAAAAAATAAGAGATAAATACAACGAAGCATTTGAAAAAAGTTTAGGCGAAGAAACAGTAGACGAAGAGCAAGAAACCGAACCAGAAGAATAACTCTGGCAAATATGCCGTTGGAAGGAGCATATCCATGGAGGATTTAATTATAGAATATGACAAAAATAAGACCAAAATACTAAAATATATTATGTACAAAAAAAGAACAGAAAATGAAATAATTCAAAAATTTTCAAATGCTATAGAAAAAGATATGCTAGAAGACATAATTGAAGAATTAAAAGAAAATGGATATATAAATGATAAATTATATATCCAGAAAGCTGTAATAGAATATATGAGCTTGCAAAACTTATCAATAAAAGAAATTGAATATAAATTATATTCAAAAGGCATAAGCAGTGATATAATAGAAACATATTTTAGTAGTATTATCGAGCAACTAGAGGAATATGAACTTCAATCAGCTAAGAATATAATAATAAAAAAACAGCAAACAATGTCAGAAGACGAAATAAGAATTTTTTTAAGAAAAAAAGGATATAATCAAGATACAATAAAACAGGCTTTTTCAGATGATTAGGAATTACAGAATAGGGGAAATAATAAATGCAAAATGTATTAATTTTAGAAACAAATAAATATGCAATAAAATTACAAAACTTTGAAGGTCCACTTGACTTGTTATGTCACTTAATTGATAAAAATAAAATGAATATATGTGACATAAAAATAAGTGAAATTACAGACCAATATATAGAATATCTAAACAAAATGGAACAGATGAATTTGGAAATAACAAGTGAATTTTTAATAATGGCATCAACACTACTATATTTAAAGTCTAAAAGCCTTCTTCCATCAATAGAAGAAGACGAAAAGGAAATATCAGAAGAAGAGCTAATAAGAAGAATTATAGAGTCTAAAAAATATAAAGAAATAAGCAAAAAGCTAAACGAATATTACAAAGAGAATTCTAAAAGATTTTTTAAATTACCAGATAAAATAGAGTTACCTAAACAAAAATTAGAATTAGAATACTCAAAAGATATTATAGTTCAGCTGTATAAAGATGCAATAGATAGGAATTCAAAGAGATTAAATCAAAATGCTAAAAACATAGAAAAAATTGCAATAGTAGAAAACTATACAGTGGCAGATAAAGTAAAAGTAATGTTTAAAGAATTAATACGAAAAAAAAGATTTATATTTAACACGTTATTTTCGTTAAATAAATGTAATAAAAAAGAGGTTGTTACAGCATTTACAGGCTTGCTGGAATTATCTAAAAGAAACAAAATTATGACAAAGCAAGAAAAAACATTTGGAGATATATTGGTAGAAAAATACCAAAAAAATGGTTAAAATATAAAAAAAGGTTAAAACTAATAATATAGTGAAGGAGATTTACATATGCCGTTAGTTTTAACCTTTTTAATATTAATTGCTGTATTTATAATAATAGTATTATCTACAATTAAATTTGAAATTGTAGATTTTGAGCTATCTAACATCATTCCAATAACTCCTAAAAATTATAAAATAAAATTATCATTTTATTTATTTGGAAAAATAAAAATATTTTCTTTTAAATTAAATAGTGAGAGAGCAAGAAAGATGTATTCAAAAATGAACATAGAAAAATTTGATATAGAAAAAGGAAGAAAATTTTTAACAATTAAAAATATCAATATATTAAAAAAATTAAATACAAGGCTAGATTATTTAGATTTAGAGTTAGACTTAGGATTGGAAGATGCTATTTTAACAACTGAATTGATAACTCTTATCTCTATAGTAATATCAAATATACTACCTCACATTATAAGCAAGTATATACCAAATAAATATAGGTATAAAATAATGCCCATATATATTAACAAAAATGCATATTACATCAAACTCAACTGTATATTTCAACTAAAAATAGTACATATTATAAACATAATATATATCTATTTAAAGAAAGGAAAAAGTGATAAAAATGAATGAACATCCAATAGAAGGTTTGATGACTTCAGCGATGGATAGCATACGTAATATGATTGATGTAAATACAATAATAGGTGAACCAATAGAGACAATTAACAATGTAATAATAATTCCTGTTTCAAAAGTTGGATTTGGGTTTGCAGCAGGAGGTAGTGAATTCAAAGGAGAAGCTATAAATGAATATAATAAAAAAGAAAAAGAAGAACAAATACAATATAAACTACCATTTGGAGGTGGCTCTGGAGCAGGAGTATCTATTAACCCAGTTGCATTTATAGTAATACAAGAAAATAATGTTAGATTATTGCCAATAGAACATTGTTCATCAATAGATAGATTATTAGACTATATTCCAGACTTTATGGATAAAATAGGCAATTCTCTTAATAAATCATCAAAGCAAATATACACAAACCAATAGGGGGAGCACAATGTGCTCCTTTATTTAAATACTTATTTTGACATTTTATGTAAAACATGGTAAAATGGTTATAGATGTTTATTAAAAATATAAAAAGGAGGATACTGATTATTAATCGGTGAAAAGAATAATGAATAATGGATTAAAAGCTTTTGATAATATAAAAATTTTGAGAAATGAACGGTGAGGCGATTAGCGAAATACTTGGAGAGATGACAGGTGAAACTGTTGTAAATGCTAAAGGTATATTTGAACCAGAAAAAATAAAGAGAGCAAACCAATATTTAAAGGATATTTTGGAAAGTACAAATTTGGACGAGTATTTAAAAAACATGGACAATAATGAATTCCAACAGTTAGTTATGGAACATTATTTTACAGTAACTGATATGCAAAAAATAGTGGATAGACTAAATTCAAATAGTAAAAATAGTTCGGAAAAAGATACAGGTTGGAGCAAAAAAGGATTCATTTGGGGAAGAACCGAAATTGTAATTCCAAAATTACTTATTAATAAAAAAGAAGAAATAAAAGTAATTAAAAATGTTGGAACAGAAGGAATTGCTTTAGTATTATCAGATGAAGCTAGTTCAAGAGATTTATTAATATCTCCTAGTCATTTTCAAGAAATATTTAAGAAATTTTTAGAACGTTCAATAAAAGAAGAAATGTCGGTGGAGACATGGAAAATCATACGTAAAAGATTGGCTGAATTGAAAGAAAAAGCTGTAATTAATGATGAATTTATAGATCAGATTCAACCAACATTAGAACAGATAAAACAAAGCATAAAAACCCAAAATGCTGATTTCAATAATATAAAGAGAATTAAAGAACTACTTAATTTATCTATTATTACTCCAAAAGACATAATAGATGAGACACCAGACGAAGTTATACATGATATGTTAAAATCTAGTAGTCGTATGTTTAAAGGTTGGAGCGACTATGAAATCTTACAATTAATAGATAAAAAGGACATAAAAACTCATGAATATAAACAACTCTTAGATGGAAGAAATATGAATATTGTAAAAGTAATAGAAAATGCTACTAGAGAAAAAATAATCCAAAACTTTGGTCCTATAGAAATGTACAATTTTAATGCAGGAATAGAAAATAGCAAATTTTTAATGCGATTATTAAATAAAATTCCAAGACAGTATATTGGAAATATTTCAGATGATTTAATGGATATTTATTTAAATGGTTTTAATTCATTAACAACTATTCCATTGACAAACCAAGACATTCTAAAACTGTTAAAAGAAGGAATAATTGATGAAAAAAGAATAGTCGATTTATATGAGCAACAACAAAACAACACATCAGAATATATAGATGATATAGATAATCAAGAGTTTTTAGAGTTTTTAACTATAGATAGGATGGTTAATATAGTAAATGACCAAAACTTAACGCAAAGATTTAAAAAAATGTATAATAATTTAATAAATCAACAAAGCAAAGACGAAAATGAGCATAGATGGAAAAATGTACTTGATAAATATATGCAAAGTGAAAAGAGTCAAGAAGAGAAAGAAAAAGAAATTGCAAAATTAATATCTGAAAGAATATTACCAATACATATTCTTGATGAAGACACCATTTTAAACTTGGCAGAAAGTAGACAGCTTCCTTATGATTTATTAGTAGAAGAATTTATGCAAGGAAATATATCAAGGAATATGATTGAAACGGTAATATCAAGTCAGGAAATTCCAGAACTTTCTGCTAAATCATTAAGGGATTTATACATAGAAGAAATAATAAGTATAGAAAACTTAAAAAATTTAGATGATGAAAAAGTACAAGAACTTAGAAGAGAATTAATAGAAATAATATTGCCAGAAGATGAAGAAAAAAGAAATCATTATATTTCGAAACTTAATAATGCATATATGGAGGATATAATAGATTTTGAAACATTAACGAGGATGAAGGACAATGGTATTTTATCTGAAGAAGAGTATGCTAAAATGCGTGAGCTATACGATGAAAAGATAGCATTAAAAAAACTAAAGGAAATAGAGTATATAGTATGCGAAACAGAAGCTGAGCAAAGAGAAAAAAGAGAAAAAGGTTCACCTGAAAATGAAACGCCAACGAGAGACTCAGGATATAAAAAATATATAATAAATGAGTTTGGTGGAGAAACTACAACAGAGGAATATATAAAGCCAATATATGGTGGAAATTTAGATAAGTATTATATGATAATCAAACCTAAAGCTAGGATAGTAATCTTGGAAAGTCCTATTCATGGAAATGCAACATATATATTACCGTTAAAAGTTGCATTGGAATTTGTACAGACGAAAAACAAAAAGGATTTAAAAGGAACATTTGGAGTAGAGCATTTGAATCATAGTAAGAATTGGAAAATCAATTTAGAAGAGAGAGCACGCAAGGTACAAAAATCAATAGGAGTGCAAGTAGAAGAACAAAGCCTGGGAAAACAAGGCGTTGTTTTATCAGAAGAGGGAGATGAACCTAGATAAATATATATAAATGGAGGAAATTATGGAAGATAAAGAGTTTATAAAAGATAAAATTTTGCCCAAAATTCTAAAAGGTGAATTTATCCGTGGAAACAATAGTATAATTATTGAATTTCCATTTGTATTAAATGATGGTGGACGCAATGTTGAAATACCAAAAGAAGAATTTATTGAAATATATTGGGATGCGATTAAGGCGGAAATTAACCAAACAATTATAGATTATAAACATGACGTAAACATTCATCAAGAAGATATTGTTCTTTTTGCATTAACTGGAGAAATAATGATACCAAAACTTGTGGAATTAGGAATTTTAACAGAAAGGGAAGCTGGAATTAGAAAAAAGATTCCAACATTTGAGGAATTATATAAAACG
>ERZ1673744.3444-NODE-3444-length-10601-cov-4.350275_pt1 | contig 10601 bp, 13 predicted proteins | sample MGYA00580207_ERZ1673744 | MGnify/ENA primary metagenome ERZ1673744 (study PRJEB41218, sample SAMN15661751) | gut metagenome | host: Homo sapiens | place: Canada: London | collected 2015-08-20/2019-03-30 | study: EMG produced TPA metagenomics assembly of... | reverse complement strand
AAGACTTTGATAAATGGCATAAAAATTGTTGTGATGAATTAATAAAAGTTTTTGAAGATCAATCATTTTACTATGGACAAGCTCAAAAATGGATAAATATGAGCTTAAAAAATTTATCTATGATAGAGCATCGATTAGTTGAAAAACAATATGAATTTTTTCATATTCCAATAGACAACTATATTATTAATATAACAGGAATTGAAACATCAGTTGCTTGGAGCAGAATTTCGGATTATGATGAATATATAGATTACCAAAATAAATTTAGAAATAAATATAATGGAATACCTTTAGATAATGAATTTGAGTTATGGTTGAAAGTAAAAAGTAGAATTTGATTAATAAAAATATTTGAATACTAGAAAGTGAGTTTCTAACTATATAATGTAAAAAAATGTCCTACAAGTGTGGGACATTTTTATTTACAAGCAGCTATAAAATTTTTAAATAAGTTTCTGGTATTTTCATCAATCATAAGTTTCGGATGCCATTTAATTCCCATGACAAATTTTTTGTTCTCAACTTCAAAGCTTTCAACTAATCCATCTTCAGAATATGACGTTATTTTAGCAAGGTTTTTAACATTTTCTACAGGTGCAATCATGCTCATAACCCAAAGGTCGGAGGTTCGAGTCCTCCCCCCGCAACCAAAGTATAAATACTTACAGTTTCAATGACTGTGGGTATTTTTTTATGTTTTAAAAATGGTTGCTATAATGCCTAAAAATAGCACTATTATGTCGAATTGGGGAATGATTGGGAAGTATTTTAACTTTTTTATTCCTCAAAAGACTATGTATATCAGTAAAAAACATGGGAATTTGTAAATTGCTTTTTACTGATTTTCTTCCAACAAAGTAATTTTGTGATTTATTGAAAAAAGTAGTTTTAGTTTGGTATTAATAAATTTTGTAATACATTTCCTGCACTTTTATTGTGGGAAATGATAGGATGCACATAAAAATTAAATGTAGTAGTAATTTGTGCATGACCTAGTCTTGCAGCGACAACTGCTACATCTATATTTTGCGATATAAGCAAAGTAGCATTTGTATGCCTTAATCCGTGAAAATTAATTACAGGTAATCCTATTTGACCAACATATTTAACAAACCATTTGCTAATTGTAGAAGGATGCATTGGTTTGCCATCTGCTTGTACAAATAACCTATCAGAATTCGTCCATAATTCGCCGTAAATCGATTTTTGCTCTTCATACCATAACTTATATTCATCAAGTAAAGAAATGATAAATTCAGGTATTGCAATTTCTCTAATGGAACTTTCTGTTTTAGGAACTTTTGTGAAAACTCCCATATCTGCTAAATATTGACTAGAACGATTAATACTGATAATTCCATTTTTAAAATCAACATCTGTCCATTCTAATCCCATTAATTCACCTAAACGAACACCAGTAAATACTGTAAGAATGATTGCAACTTTGTATTTAGTATCTTCGCTAGATAATAGTTCTAAATTTTCTAGTAATATTTTAGTTTGCTCATCATCATAAGATTTTCTTTTTGGTTTTCTAGCTTTAGGTGGTTGAACACGTTCAGCAGGATTCGCTACTATTAATTGCCAATAAACTGCTTTATGAAGCATTGCTCTTAATAATCTGTGATGCTCTAGAATTGTTTTACCAGATAAGGGCTTTTTTGTTTTTGAACCATTGTTACCTTTTTTCCTAACTAACTGAGTATCTTTTTCAAGTAAGTCATAGAATTTCATAATGTCAGTTGGTTTAATTTTGTTAATATAGAAATGCCCAAAGTATGGTAAAAGTCTTGTCTTTAACATTCGGCAATATCGTTTATATGTTGATGGAGCAAGTTCTTTTGAACCATAATCTCTTTTCCATATTTCTGTAAATTCAGAAAATTTAAGGGATTTTCCTTCAATTATAAGACCGTTTTGAACATCAGCAACAAATTTAGCAAGTTCTATTTGAGCATCTTTTTTAGTTCCGTGTATTGTTTTGGTATGCTTAATTATATTTCCACTTAAGTCATAGCCATTTGTACATACTAATCTGTAACTATCTTTTCCTCTTTTTTCAATACTCCCAGCCATTGCCTTTTTCACCTCCTTTCAGGCATAGTTATGGAGGAAGTATGCATATAATTATATAATAGATAACCAAGGTTTGTTATGTTTGCATTGATAAGAATCATAACAAAATAAATCTTCACTTGTATCTGTAGGTAATTCAATTAAAGGTAAATAAAAAGTTTGTTTTAAATCTTTATTAAAAGATATATGTAACATTTGGTTAATTAAACTAGACAAAACTGACATATCATGGTATAAAGAATATGGTCCAAATTTTACACAAAACATAATTATATTTGCAGCTATTGCATTAATTGTATTTTCTAATGTGGATTCATTAAAGTAAACATTTTTATTATGTTTTGTTTTATTATAAGAATCATACCATTTTAAAGATTTGGTAGGATTTTGTGAGTTCCAATTTTTAAAAGGAATTATATTGTTAAATATAGAGTAATTTTTAGAACTTATAATATAGTTATACAAATATGCTAGATTGTTTACTTTTACATAATCATTTGTATTATAATTTCTTCCAATTGGAGCAATATTATGTTTTTCTAAAATACTAGTTATTTGATTCTCAAATTCTGTACAAGACAATATTAATAATTCTCTTAATTTATGGCTATAAGTTTTGCTACTTTTAACAGATGGTTCTATAAACAATAGAATTTCACTTAATTTTTGTAATAATATAGTTAGAGATTGTTCAGAATTTTTTTTATCAAATTCATCATAACCAAGTGCTGATTTTAACTCATCATAGTAGTATAAACCTGGTCTCCATATTAACTTTTTGACAGTACCTACATCACTATTCATTTTTTTATATTAGTAGCACCAAATGTTTTAATTGCCCAATTTTTTAATGTTTGATTATTTTGCCTTTTTTCTACAACTGTTAAACCAGGGGAAATAGTCTGTATACCTTTATCAGTTCCATAAAGATGTATAAAAAAACCATTATTTTCGTATGCAAATCCAAAAGGTTGAGATTCATGCAATGTTTTAACCCAATTAGGTAATGTAGTTTTTGTATTTGTGTAACAAATAGCTTTCATAAATAATTTCTCCTCCTATTTATTTCTATCTAATTATTTATCGAATTCATCAATATAAATGGATTCTCTGAGTTTTTTATTCCTTGTAATCTTTTTTCGAATATAGATATTGTATATGAATATCTTTTTAATAAAGTTAATTTACTATCATAAGTATTTCTATAATTATATTTTTGGTGCATAACTATGAAAGGGAGAAGGAGAAGCTTTTATATATATTTAAATACTTCTTCAGGGTATAAAGTTTTATTTTTGTTTTTAAACTCTTCAATATTTATCCATTTAGCAATAGTTTCGCCATGATCATCTATTACTTTATATACTTCTTGATAATTATCATCAGATATATAAATTGAATAAAATAAAATTAATTCATGAGCCTTTTTTTCTTGATATGTAAATATGTTTTCAGATATTCCTAAAAAATCTTTAACTGTAATATCAATATTGATTTCTTCCAAAAACTCACGTTTTAAAGCTTCTTCACCTTTTTCTAAAAACTCGATACCTACACCTAAACATCTGTAAAATGTTTCGTTTTTTACTTTGTCAAAACCTTCTGAAACTAGTAGCTTATTGTTTTTGATAGCAAGACCTAAAGCTATTGGTCTTATTTCTTTAAATTTGTCCATATTTGCCTCCTAATTTTATATTTTTTATTATGATTGACTCTTCATGTTCTCCAATTAATTCAATTGAAATCTCATCAACTATTGTTTTAAATTCATAATCAAAAGAACCTAAACCTTTAATATTATTAGCTACTCCTAAAGTGATATGAGGAATATATTTGATAGATTTCTTAAAATGTGATGGTAGTATTTGTTTGTAAATTTCATTATGCAGTTCTATAATTTCTTGATAACCAGTCGTACAATTTAGAAATATATAATTGTCTTCTGATAAAGATATTCCTTTAAATACAATAGTAAAAGGTCTAAAGTTTTTAAGTAAATTAGTTAACTTTTTAATTAATTCTTCATTAGACATATTATCTGAAAAAGGAAAAGCTATAGTAATATGTGGTGCTATTAGATTGGCTAACGGATCATATTTATTCCTTAATTCTTGTATTTTATTAATATTTTTAAACTTTGGAAAAATTAAAATATCGCGTTTTCCTTTATTTATATACATAAACACCCTCCAATTTTATGTTTTAGATTGAAAAATAATATAATTTTTCACCGTTATTTAAAGTACCTAAAAATATTGCACCAAATTTTTCATAATAGTTAATTAAATCTGTCTTTAAATATAATTTCTCAAATCCTCGACTTTTAGCTTCTTCTAGAATTGCATTATTAAGTATTTTAGAATATTCTTTTCCTCTAAATTCTTCTTTTACATACATGGTGGCATACCATGGAGATAAATCTTTCCTTTCATCTCCATCAGTTGGAAATATAGATATAAAGCCTATTAAAATATCATTATCTAATAAAACTAATTTGCAATATAAAGGATTATTAAAGTTATTAATAATTTTAGAAATTTTTTTATTTATCTTTTCTTCAAATTCTTCTTTTGAATTTGTTTTACTTCCCCATTCTTTTTGAGTAAGTTCAGCAACTTCTCTTAAAAATTCTTGTTTTTCTTTTATATTATATATTTTTAGCATAGTGCCTCCACTAGTTTTTTTGACCAATATATTTTATAATTCCATGATAATGTGGATTTCCATGCCCTAAATCCATACTATATTCATCAGAAATTAAAATAGTATTAAAATCAGAAAAAAGTTCTAATATTTCTTTTTTAGAAAAATAACTTGAATAAGTATTATCTGAAACTTTATGAAAAACATTATTTTCTAAAGTATCAAAATCTGGAGTTTTGATTTTAAATTTTAGGCTAGGATCATCTGTTGAAAATACAGAGATATAAACTAATCCATTTTGTTTTAAATTATTTTTGATGTTTTTTATAATATTATATATATCATTTTTGTGTAGAAAATGTAATACACATCTAGACATAATAAAATCATATTTGTTTTGTTCAATATTAAAATTTCTAATATCGCTTTCAACTAATTTAATATTAGAAGATTTATTTTTACAAATCTCTAATGCTTTTTTAGAACAATCAACACCAGTTACATTATATCCCAGTTGTGATAAGGTAATTGAATTTTGACCTTCGCCAATCCCTAAATCTAATACGGTTTTTCCTTTAAGCAACTTTAAATATCTTTTTATATCATTGTCTAATATTGATTTATCCCATAAAGGAGAATTATCAATATATTTTTTGTCATAATCAATTGGATTACCTAGCATAAATTACCTCCTATAATTTTTCTGCAATTTTAAATCCTAAATCTAATATATTTCTTTCCATAAGTTTTTTTGAGTTATCATCAATTTTCCTTCTATCCCATTTAGTACCATCTAATGTATCATCACCATATAAGAATTGATATATTGGAATATTTCTAAATTGGCTAACAGCCATTATTGAAGCACATTCCATTTCAACAACAATACAACCATCTTCTTTTCTTTTTTTCATGTTTCCTACAGTTTCTCTATAAATAGCATCAGTTGTCCATGTTTCGCCTTTTATATACGGAATATTTAATTCGTCAAAAATTGAACAAAGTTTATTTGATGTTTTTACTTCAATATAGTCACTAGGTTCAACATAATGATAGCTAGTACCTTCGTCTCTATAAGCAGCAGTTGGGATTATAAAATGTCCCTTTAAAATATCTTTATCTAAAGTACCACAAGTTCCATATATTAATATTTTTTTAGCACCCATAGCGATCAGTTCTTCAGCTGTTCCAGCAGTACCAGCACCACCTATAGTAGTTCTTGTTATTGCAAATTCTTTTCCATGAAAATTTAATTTGTAAATAGGAATAAATAAACCAGCATTAACATGACCTATAATTTTCATTCCATATTCTTCTTGTAAATAATTAAAGAATCTTTCTTTAAAAATTAAAATAGCAACTTCTGGAAAATTCTCTATTTTATCTATTAAATTTTGGGGGCTTAGAATTTCTTTTGTTTTATTATCAAAAGTATTAATTATACTCATAATTATAAAGCTCCTTTCAGAATAAAAAAATATATTATTTCTTCTTAGTTTCTTCTATCCATTGTTTAAATTCTTCTTCTGTTTTTGTACCATCTTTTATATCTTGTTTAAATTTATTAGCTTCTTTCTTCCATTTTTCGTATTTCTCTAAATATATTGGGATGTCTGGATTTCTATTAGCCAACATTTTTTTTGCTGATAGAGTTCTTCTGTATAACAAATTTACTTCATCCTTTTTAAGTTTTTCATTATATGCATTAATTGCACCAACTTCTCTACATGTTTTATGATTTTCAAATATTCTATTACAGTAAACAGAGGAAATTCTATTTTCAGGAATAAAATATTTTCCGCAATTTTTACATATTTTTATAGGTATATTATTTTCTATAAAATATAAAACACAAAAATAATATGCACTCATAAGAGAATTAAAAGAATACAAGTAACTCTTAATATGAAAGTTTTGATTTCGTTTACATTCATTCTTTATATATTTTGCTAGAGATTGTGGAGTTTTAAAGTTAGAACTTTTTATTGATTTATCATATTCTAAAAAATCAAATTCTTGATTAAGACTTACATCGCTTAAATAATTAAACAAACCCAAATATTCATTTGATTCATATGTACGAATAAATATATAATATCTTTGAGAAGGAGTTAATCTATTTAGGTACTTTTCTTCATTAATATTATAAGAAAAATTAATAATGTTTTTTAATGTTTTGTGTAAATTAATATAAGATCTTCTGACTTCTTTAATACCGATATTTAAATGTGAATCAAAATAATCTGTATCAATACTATCATCCTGCTTACTAGCGCGAGAATCTTCATAAAACAAATTAAAATCATCAGTAAAGTGTTTTCCTATAGGCTCATTCAAAGTAGCTACTCCATATTTAAATACCAATTTTTTTAAAAAAATACTATCAATAGAAGTTACATTTAAAAAATTAAATAGAAAATCCCCAATAGGATTTTTAAATGTATGCATTTCTTGTACATAACGATTTTCAATATCATGAATATTGTTCTTAGAAAGATAAGAATAATATTCTTCATATGTTTTAAATTTATCACTAGTTAGTACAGGTTGAAAATTTTGCATTGAATTAGGTTTATAAGTAAATGATTCAATCTTAAAAAAATTCGTAGTTATATTTTCTTCTTTATCTGTAAAGTCAAGTAAGAAAAACGGAAATATCAATATTTTCACCTCGTTAACAATTTTAAATGCTTAAGTTGAAATTCAAAGTGATATCAAGAACAACCAAGGAATCTTGATTTTTTACAAGTTAACAATTGTAATTCAACCAGAACATCGTTAACAACAACATACTATATTACAAAACAGATGTCAATAAAATTCTAAAAAAAAGGAGATGATTTAATGGAACTACAAAAAGTACAAAGAACAACACTAACAATGAAAGAAGCAGCAGAATATTTAGGAATATCATATTGGCTAATAACTCAATTAGTTAGAAGAAAACAAATTCCTTGTTCTAGAGTTGGAAAAAGAATTTTATTTAGAAAAGAAGCTTTAGACATTTATTTAAGTAAAAAAGAAAATGATTCATTATTAGAATCTAATTAGAAAGAAGGGAGGTTATGGGACAAGTTGGATGGATAAAAATAAGCACAGATATATTCTCTAATAGAAAAATTAAAATCCTACTAAAAGAAAAGGATGGGGACACCTATTTTAGATTATGGATTCAAATTTTAACTATTGCTGGAGAATGTAATAGAAATGGTGGACTGTATATTAGTGATAACACACCATTTAAAATTAAAGATTTTACCAATATTATTGGAAAATCTTCGAAAACATTTACGAAAATTTTACAAAAATTTATCGATTTAGGAATGTTAATTTATAAGGATGATACATATTTCGTGAAAAACTGGAGTAAGTATCAAAGTGTTGATAAACTTAGAAAATTGGGAAAATCAAATAGAGTAATTGGAGAAAATCAATTTGAAAAAAGTTTTAATTTTAATACACAAGAAGAGAGTAGAAAAGAGAATATGAGAAAGGAGAATAGAATAGATGAATCAAATTTTGAAACCCTCGATTGATAAAAATGATTTTATCGAATGTGAGTATTGCAAAAATAGATTATATAGAAAAACAATTGAGTGGGACTTATATGGAACCAAAAGAACAATAGCATTAGACTATGAAAGGTGTGATTGTAATGATGCACATGTATATTGGAATGAATATGACTTAAAAAAGTTAAGGATAATCGAAGAAGAAAAAAAGCTAGAACTAATGCAAGAGTTTTCAAGAAAAGTCGAAAAAATTATAAAGAACAGCAAGATGAGTAAAAGAAATTTGAACTATAAATTTGAAAATTTTGAAACTAATAATAGCAATAAAGAAGTATTTGATAATTTAAAAAATTATAGTGAAAAATTAGTAAATGGTATAGAGAAAAAGGGATTAATTTTAGTAGGAAATAACGGAGTTGGTAAAACACATTTAGCTTGTAGTATAGCAAATAAATTAATAGAAAATGGAATACCAGTAATATATGGTACATTAATTAATTTGTTAGCAGAATTAAGAAATTCATATGATACAGATAACGATATATCAGAAATGGAAATTATTAAATTATATGAAAATGTTGCCCTATTAATAATAGATGATTTAGGAAAAGAAAAGCCAAGTGAGTGGGGATTAGAAAAATTATTTACTATTATAAATAGTAGATATGAAAATAATTTACCAGTAATTATAACAACAAATTATAATCAAAATTCTTTAGTTGAAAGACTGAGTTTAAATGGTGAAATAGAGACAGCAAAGTCGATTATTTCTCAACTATATGAGATGTGTTATCTTGTAAAAATAGAGGATATAGATCATAGAATAAAAAAGAAAAAAGTTAGTAATTGCGGGAACAATAACTAACTAAATAAGATAACTTTTTTAAATATTTTCTGTAAAAATTATAATTGATTTTTGCAAAAAAGTAAACAAAAATTGATAAAAAAATTAGGACAAGCAAGTAGAAAAATATTTACAAACTTGTCCTAATTTTTAAAAGAAATTGTGTAAAAAATGAATTAAAAAATATCTCTCGGAGAGCTAAAAGGGTATTAGGGCATTTGCCCTAAACAGCAAAATGGGTGTCAAAATACCATGCTGGCGAATATTGGGTACTAAAAAATACTACCTATATTCGAGCAAAAATAAATTTTGCTAATTATTAATGCTTCGTAAACTAGCATTAATAAATTTTTATAGTGAGGAAGTGATGAAAATGTGGAAAGATTCAGAGCAAGCTTTAAATAGTATTTTTTTATCATATAATAAAATTTTAAAGAGATTACATTCATTAGGAGTAACTACTAAACATGGAAAAGAAATAACTCATATGGATTTAAGAAAAGCTGTAGATGTTATGCTAAAAAAACATCCAACATGTAGATGGAGAAGTGAGAAAATTAGAAGTAGAAAATATTTTGTTTTAGATGTAGATTTTTTTGAAACAAGAATTAAATTGTATGAGGATTTTTTGAAAGTAGAACATAATGAAAATTGGTGGAATGAATATATGGATGTAAAACAATTATGTAAGTATTTCAATAGAAAAGATATTACTGTTAGAAAAGCTATAAAAAAAATGTGTGATAGTGGTTTCGAAGAGTATAAAGTTTTAGTTAATGGTAAGGTTATGATTTCTAGTAAAGGTGTTGAATGGATTTGTAAAAATGTATTTAAGCAAAAATATTTAAAGCTATTAGAAAAGTATAAGATGGAATTAACTGAAAAATATATTGAAGCAGGTTATCCTTATGATAATTTCTTTTGGAGAAATTAAAATGGATATAAATGTAAAAAAATAGTATAAAATGTAGAATATTTTTTACTTTTATGATAAAATAACTTCGGATAAATAAAAATTATCGGAAGTTATTTATTGGGGGAACTTTTATGGAGATAGAAGAACAATTATCTGAAGAAGATGTAAGAAATATATATATAACACCAGCCTTAGCTAAAAAATGGAGTTTAGAAAAACAAATTAGAAGTGAAGTTTATTTTACTGCTGGAAGAGTAATTGTAAGAGGAAATATGTCTACAAGGGCAAAAGGGGAAAAAGCTGATTACATACTATACTATAATAATTCTAAACCAATTGCAGTAGTAGAAGCTAAAAAAAATACTTTCACTGTTGGAGAAGGAATGCAACAAGCAATGAATTATGCAAAAATATTAGATATTACTTTTGCATATTCAACAAATGGAAAAGCTTTTTTAGAACATGATTTTATTACTGGAAAAGAACGAGAAATTCCAATGGACGAATTTCCATCTCCGGAAGATTTATGGTATAGGTACAAAGTAGGAAAAAATATTACTGAAGATGAAGAAAAAATTATAAATGAAAATTCGAGGTTTACTTTTAT
>ERZ1673744.3429-NODE-3429-length-10662-cov-4.016404_pt1 | contig 10662 bp, 7 predicted proteins | sample MGYA00580207_ERZ1673744 | MGnify/ENA primary metagenome ERZ1673744 (study PRJEB41218, sample SAMN15661751) | gut metagenome | host: Homo sapiens | place: Canada: London | collected 2015-08-20/2019-03-30 | study: EMG produced TPA metagenomics assembly of... | reverse complement strand
TATGTGGCTCGGCCGTTTCCCAACAGTTGCAAAGGGAGTTCCCTTTACAAGCGAGAAAAAGATGTACACGGCGACAAAGGAGATCTTTGATCGGCTGGGCATCGCGGTCGATCCGCGCACGATAATGAAGGACATGCCGGTCTCTCAGCGGCAGATGGTGGAGATTGCAAAAGCGGTCTCTTATAATGCTAAGGTCATCGTTTTTGACGAGCCGACATCCTCCTTGACGGAGGATGAGGTGGAGCATCTGTTCCGCATCATTAACATGCTGCGCGATCAGGGGTGCGGCATCATTTATATTTCGCACAAGATGAAGGAAATTTTGCGCATCTCCGATGAAGTCACCATCATGCGCGACGGACAGTGGATTGCGACAAAGGAAGCCGCAGGACTCACCACCGACGAGATCATCAAGTTGATGGTGGGCAGAGAGCTCACCAACCTCTATCCGCCCAAATCGAACAAGATCGGCGATGTGCTGCTGGAGGTCGACGACCTCACCGCCATGTATTCCAAGCTGCAGCATGTCTCCTTCAAAGCCCGTCGCGGCGAGATCATCGGCATCGCGGGGCTGGACGGCTCGGGCAGAACGGAGCTGCTAGAAAACCTGTTCGGCACGGCGACGCGCCACAACGGAACGATAAAGCTCGACGGCAAGGTCATCAAAAACCGCAATGCCAGAGAATCCATCAAAAACGGGTTTGCCCTTTTGACGGAGGAGCGCCGTGCGACCGGTATTTTCGGTATTCTGAACATCCGCGAGAACGCGACGATCTCCAGTCTCGGCAAATGCCGCACCGGCCCGTTCTTGAGAAAGGCAAAGCTGAAGAAAAACACCGATTGGTGTATCCAGTCGATGCATGTCAAGACGCCGAACCAGGAGACAAAGATCCGTTCGCTCTCCGGCGGCAATCAGCAAAAGGTCATCCTCGGGCGCTGGCTTTTGACCGACCCGACGGTGTTGCTTTTGGATGAACCGACGCGCGGCATCGATGTCGGCGCAAAGTATGAGATCTATCAGCTCATTATCGATCTCGCCGAAAAAGGCAAGACGGTGCTGATGGTCTCGTCGGAAATGCCGGAGCTGCTCGGCGTGTGTGACCGCATTTTGGTCATGTCGGGCGGACGGCTTGCAGGCGAGGTCAACGCCGCCACCGCCACGCAGGAAGAAATCATGGCGCTTGCCGCCAAATACGCATAAACGGGAGGGATATGCACCATGTCTGCTGCAACTGTAAAAAAGCAAAACCGTTTCTCCGCATGGATGAGCGATTTCAAAGCAAAGTCCGGCATTGATAAGCGCAGAGCCGTCAGCGACCTGCTGTTCAACAATGCCATGTATATCATTATCGCCGCTGCGATCATCTATATTGCCATTCGTGTGCCCGCGTTTCTGTCGGTGTCCTCGATCGTCAATATCGTTTCGCTGACGGCGGCAAAGCTGCCGATCGCCCTCGGCATCGGCGGCGCGATCGTTCTGACCGGTACGGATATTTCCGCCGGTCGCTGTGTAGGCCTCACCGCCTGTATTGCCGCGTCGCTCTTGCAGATGACCGGCTATATCAACAAAATTTTCCCGAACATCCCCGTCATGCCGCTGTGGGCAGTGCTCCTTCTGGTGATCGCGGTCGGCGCGGCGATCGGCTTTGTCAACGGCTTCTTCGTTGCGAAGTTCAAGCTGCATCCCTTCATCGTCACCCTGTCCACGCAGCTCATCGTGTTCGGCCTCGTGCTGATGTATCTGATGCTCGGCGGCAACAACGGTCAGACGCTGTCCGGTCTTGATGCCTCCTACACCGACTTTGTGCGCGGCACGCTCTTCACCATCGGCGGCGTTGCCGTTCCGAAATATGTGCTGTATGCGGTCATTCTCACGGCCATCATGTGGGTGATCTGGAACAAGACCAAGTTCGGCAAAAACATGTTTGCGGTCGGCTCGAACGAAGAGGCGGCGAATGTGTCCGGTGTCAATGTGTTCTGGACGATCGTTATGGTGTTCGTGCTGGCGGGCGCCATGTACGGCATTACCGGTTTCATCGAGGGTGCGCGCATCGCCTCCTGCTCGGCAAACACCGGTCTCAACTATGAGTCCGACGCCATCGCGGCGTGCGTTATCGGCGGTGTCTCCTTTGTCGGCGGCACCGGCAAGATCAGCGGTATCGTCATCGGTGTGTTCCTCCTGCAGATCATCTTCGTCGGACTGAACTTCCTGTCCGTCGATGCGAACATGCTGTATGTCATCAAGGGTCTTATCATCCTGGTTGCCTGCGCGATCGACATGCGCAAGTACCTGGCACGCAAATAAGAGAGAGGATCGGGAAGAATATGGCAGACAAAAAGACCGGCGGTCTGTATGCAAAAGTGAATATGTCGGTGAAGAATGCCAATATTCTGGTTGCCGTCACCGTTGCACTGCTGGTGATTGTGACGATCTTCATTGTAAACCACGGGGGCTTTACAGTGAAATTCGACACCGACGGCGGCTCCCGCCTGGACAGCGTCAAGGTCATGCACGCCGAAACGATCGGCACGGTGGATGTGCCGACCAAGGAGGGCTACACCTTCACCGGCTGGTATACCGACAGCGATTGCACGAGTGCATGGGATGTCGCTGCCGACCCCGTCGAGGGCAGCATGACGTTGTACGCGGGCTGGAAAAAGACACAGTGATCTTCTCAGAGGAAGACCGCGCAAAAATGCGCGGTCTTTCGTTGCTTTTTTGCCGCAGATGTGGTACACTGTAGACATACTACTGCGGGCGGGAGGATGTTTTCTTGAAGTATTCGGTACTGGTCGTGGACGATGAGCAGGAACAGCGCCGCGCAATCATAGAGCGCGTGAATTGGGAGGCGGCGGGATTTACCGTTGTCGGGGAGGCGGAAAACGGCGTTGAGGCGCTCGATCAGGTCGAGACGCTGCAGCCCGATCTCATTCTGACCGACATCCGCATGCCGATGATCTCGGGCCTGGAGCTTGCCGCGCGCGTGCGCGAGCTGCGTCCGGCAACGCAGATGGTCATTCTCAGCGGCTATGACAGCTTTGAATATGCGCAGACTGCCATCAACTACAACATCATCCGCTATCTTTTAAAGCCCATTTCCTCCGCGGAAATGTCCGAGGAGCTTTTCGAGATCCACCGCCGCATGGACGAACGGTTGGGCAATGTGGCGGAAAAGCCGCCGCAGGATGTGCAAAACCAGCTGCAGCGTTCCGATGTCAATGCATTTTTGCTGCCGTTGATGCTCGGCGGCAGCGAGGAACAGCCGGATGAGGCGGAGCTGACAAAGCGCGCTGCCGCGCTCGGCATTCTCGGCGACAGCGGAGACGACCGCCGTTTTTGTATCCTTGTTTCAAAATTCAAGGATGAAAACGGCGCCTGCACCGGCACGCAGCATATTGCTTTCATCCAGAATGTCATGAGCCGCTATGTTCACTCCGAAAGCTTTGTGGTCTACGGACGGGCGGTGACCTTCGTGGTCGTCGACGCGGCGGGGGAGCTTTCAAACATTTTGGAGCTGCCGCTGCGTGAATTGGTGCAGACGGCACAGCGTATGCTGGGACAGCGGTGCACCGTCGGCGTCAGCCGCGCCTTTTCGGAGCTGTCGCACTGTGCAGAAGGGTATTTTCAGGCGGTGACTGCCAGACGGTATACCTCGGACGGCGCGGGCGAGGTACGCTTCATCAACGACCAGGAGCACGACGAGCAGACCGAGCTTGAGCTCGTGGAAAAGACGGTCGGCAAGCTGGAACAGCTTCTGAAGGTCGGCAGCCGCGACTCTCTGCAGGCGTTTATCAACGAGCTGTATGAAACGAACACGCCGGAAAACGCCAACCTCCTGGTGGTGCAGATCATGGCGACGGTCTATCGCGTCGTCAGCGCCGTGTCGGACAAAACGGCACTCATGCAGCTTTTGTCCTCGAACCCGCTTTTCTCCCGCATCACCTCCTACAACAGCGAGAGCGTCATGAAAAATGAGCTGATCACTTTCTGCGAAAGCGCAAAATCCCTCATCACCCGTTCGCAAAAGCGGGATTCTGAGCTGCTCTGTGACCGTGTGGTGCAGATCATCGATGAGCGTTATGCCGATGAAGGGCTGTCCCTCACGGGGGTGAGCAACGAGCTGGCGGTCAGCCCCAACTATCTCAGCACGCTCATAAAGAAAAACAAGAAAAAGAATTTCGTCACCCTGCTGACCGAGCGGCGGATGCAGGCGGCATACGATATGCTGGTCTGCTCCAGTATGCGCGTGTTGGAAATTGCGGAAAAGTGCGGCTACAGCGATCAGCACTATTTCAGCTATTGTTTCAAGAAGTTTTACGGCGAGTCGCCGAACAAGGTGCGCGCCGAACACCGTCCGGAGGAAGTATAAAAGGAGCGTGACCGCATGAAGCGTGTGTTTCGTCATCCTGTGCGTCTTTCCGCACTGACTGTTTTGTCCGTCACGGCAGCGTGCCTTTTGGCGGTCTCTGTCTGTGTGATGATCTTTGCCACCGTGTACAGCAAGGCGGTGCTGCGCGATGCGCAGGTGAACGCGGAGCAGACCGTTTCCCAAACGGCGGTGTCGGTGGAAAACAGCCTGAACGCGATGAAATATCGCTTGTCGCAGGTTGCGGCATTGGCGGCGAGAAGCGAGGATGCCGCAGGATTCGGCAGCGCGATCGCGGCGCTGACCAATGTGGAAAACGATATTTTTGTCGTCACGGTATATGATGCAAACGGCGGTGTGGTGAGCTGCACCGCCGGCGGCGAAAAACCGAAGGAGACCGTCTTTCGGGATCTTTCCTTTGACGCGGAGCTTTTTTCGGTTGCCGCGCCGTACGCCATCACGAAACCGCATGTGCAGACCGGCTTTGCGGGTGTCTATCCGTGGGTGGTGACGATGGCGGTAAAGACCGACGAACCGATCTTGGGGAACGGCATGTATGTTGCCATAGATTTCCGCTTTTCGGAGATCGCCGGATATATGGACGGCATCGGTATCGGCAGACACGGCTATTGCTTTATTCTTGACCGCGACGGCAGCGTCGTATATCATCCGCAGCAACAGATGCTGTATTCCGGTATAAAGAGCGAGGACACAGCGGCACTCTGTGCGCTTTCCGACGGCGTGCACATCGGAAAAAATATTCTGTATGCACTGCACACGACCGCCGATGCACATTGGCGCATTGTCGGCGTGAGCTACACGGAGGAGCTGGAGGCGGAAAAGCGGACGCAGATCGTTGTCGGTATTGCGGCGGCTTTTCTGTGCTGTGCCGTTATCCTCGCACTGGTGCTGGTGGTGTATTCCAAGATTGTGAATGCACCGGTGCGGCGTTTGGTGCAGGCGATGCAGGCCTTTGAGGCGGCGGCCGACCCGTCGGTGTATACCGGGCAGCCGCAGGCAGTGGCAGAGCTGCAGGCGCTGTCCGACTCCTTCTCACATATGTCCCGCAGGATCGAAGAGCTGATGGAAAAGGTGCGGCGGGAGGAAAAGGTGCTGCGCAAGACCGAGCTGCGCGCATTGCAGGCGCAGATCAATCCGCACTTTTTGTATAACACGCTGGACTCCATCCAGTGGATGTGCGAGCAGGGAAAAACAGAGGATGCCTCCAAAATGGTGGGGGCGCTTGCACGCCTGTTTCGCATCAGCATCAGCAGGAGACATGAGCTCATCACGATTAAGGATGAGCTGCAGCACGCAAAAAGCTATCTGCTGATACAAAGCTATCGCTATCGCGATCAGTTTTCCTATCGCTTTGAAGTGGATGAAACGCTGCTTTCCTACCTGTGCAATAAAATCACGATACAGCCGCTCATTGAGAACGCCATTTATCACGGCATTGACCGTATGGTGGACGAGGGCGAGATCGTCATCACCGTCAAGAGGGCGCAGGATGCCGCGGGGGACATCCTGATAACGGTTTCCGACAACGGCGTCGGCATGACCGAGGAGCAGTGTGCGAAGATTCTCAGCAAGGAACGCAGCGACTCCGGCGGCATCGGCGTGAAAAATGTCAACGACCGCTTGAAGATCTATTTCGGTGAAAGGTACGGTCTCAGTATTCACAGTGTGCCGGACGAGGGCACGACCGTGACGGTGCGTATTCCGCAGATCGAGAAGGAGGCGGGGCAGGATGTGTAAACGCTTGATCACTCTGTTTTCCTGTCTGTCGCTGCTGCTTTTTGCAGGCGGATGCGGAAAAAGCGCGACGGAAAAACCGTATATCGCCGTGATTGTCAAGGCGGTGGACTCGGATTTTTGGCACAATGTGCAGCGCGGCGTGGAGGCGGCGGCAACGGAATATAATGTTTCCGCCACCTTTGAAGGCCCCGAAAACGAAGAGGACTATGTCACGCAAAATGCCATGATTGCCCGCGCGGTAACGGACGGAGCAAAGGCGATCGTGCTGTCTGCCATTGACTATGTTCGCTGCGCCGACGCGGTTGACGATGCCGTGCGGCGCGGTGTGAAGGTCATCACGATCGACAGCGATGTGGACTCACAGCTCAAAAGTCAGTTCATCGGAACAGATAACTATGCCGCAGGACAGGCGGCGGCAAGGGCAGCGGTCTCACTTTTCCCGGACACAACGCCCGTGTGCATCGGCATTGTCAACTATATGACCGATACCGACAACGGCAAGCAGCGCGAGGATGGCTTTCGGAAGTATGTGGACAGTGTGCCGCGCGCCCGTGTGGTCGCTGCCGTGACAGCGGCGAGCCGTACCGACAGTGCGACGGTGGCGGCGCTGTCGCTTTTGGAACAGTATCCTCAGATCAATGTGTTGGTCGGTTTCAACGAATGGATGACGCTCGGCGTCGGCAATGCCATTCAAAGGTGCAAAAAGGAAAATACGGTGTGCGCTGTCGGCTTTGACGCGAACGTGCAATCCGTGCAGCTGTTGGAAACGGGTGAGATGGACGCCCTTGTCGTGCAGAATCCCTTTGCCATCGGTTACCTGGGTGTGCAAAACGCCTCGATGCTGCTGCGCGGGGAGTCGCTGTCGCAGAAGGTACAGAACACGGATGTGACCGTCGTCACGCGCGACAATATGTTTAACGAAGATATACAGAGAATTTTGTTTCAATTTGACAACTAGAAAGGGTAATGAGTATGTATACACCTGCAAAAGACCGTTATGAGGCCATGCCGTATCACCGCTGCGGGAAAAGTGGATTAAAGCTGCCGGCGGTGTCACTGGGACTATGGCACAACTTCGGCGACACCACACCGTATGCGACTATGCAGGCGCTGTGCCGCACCGCATTTGACAACGGCATCACGCATTTTGATCTTGCCAACAACTACGGCCCCGCACCCGGCAGCGCCGAGGAGAATTTCGGAAAGCTGCTGCGCGACGATCTTATGCCGTACCGTGACGAACTTATTATCAGCACCAAGGCGGGCTACACCATGTGGGACGGTCCTTACGGCGACTGGGGCAGCCGCAAATATCTGCTGGCGAGTCTTGATGCAAGCCTTAAGCGGATGGGACTGTCCTATGTGGACATTTTCTATCACCACCGTCCCGATCCGGAAACGCCTCTCGAAGAAACGATGGGGGCGCTTGCACAGGCGGTGACAAGCGGTAAGGCGCTGTATGTGGGACTTTCCAACTATAACGGCGAGCAGCTTGAAAAGGCGTGCCGCATTTTGGAGGAGCTGCACTGCCCGTTTATCATCAATCAGAACCGGTATTCCATCCTTGATCGCACCGTCGAGAAAAACGGGTTGAAGGAGACGGCGGCACGGCTGCAAAAGGGCATTATCTGCTTCAGCCCGCTGGCGCAGGGGATGCTTACGGATCGCTATCTGCACGGTATCCCCGCCGACAGCCGTATCCGCACCGACGGCAGATTTTTACAGGAGTCGGCGCTGACGCCGAAGCGCCTGGAGCAGATCCGCGCGCTTGCCGCCATTGCCGCCGCCAGAGGGCAGTCGCTGGCACAGATGGCGCTTTCCTGGATTTTGCGCGACGGAGTCGTGACATCGGTGCTGATCGGCGCCTCCCGTCCGGAACAGATCCTCGACAACATCCGCTCTGTAAAGAACACGCGTTTCTCCGCCGAGGAGCTTGCCGCCATCGACGCCGCATCTGTTTGAGAAAAAGGTCTCCTTTCGGGAGACCTTTTTTCGCGGTTGCATATTCTCCCGTTTTGTGATACACTGACAGGGATATTGACAGTACAGGAGCATGGCAATGACCATTTTATCGACAAAGGGACTTTCAAAATATTTCGGCGAACGGGAGCTTTTCTCCGATCTGACTTTTTCGGTCGGGGAGTCGGATAGGGTAGGCTTCATCGGGGAAAACGGCTGCGGCAAAACGACGCTGTTTCGCATGCTGGTGGGGGAGGAGAGCGCCGACGGCGGTGAGATCGTCCGCGCAAAGGAGCTGCGCATCGGCTATATGGAGCAGCACGCCTGTCGCGTGGGTGAGCGGACGCTGTGGGAGGAAGTCGAGAGCGTGTTTGCGCCGGTGATGGCGACCGAGGCGGCGCTCGCGGAGGTCAACGCCCGCCTTTCAAACGGGGAGACCGATGCTGCACTGCTCTCGAAGCAGCAGTCGCTGCGGGAGAGCCTTGAGCGCATGGGCGGACTGTACTATAAAAGCCGTGTGCGCGCCACGCTCATCGGTCTCGGATTTTCCGAAGCGACGTTTTCGCAGACGGTTTCCTCACTCAGCGGCGGTCAGCGCTCCAAGGCGGCAATGGCGAAGCTGCTGCTTTCCGATGTCAATTTGCTGCTTTTAGACGAACCGACAAACCATTTGGACATCGCGTCGGTGGAATGGCTGGAGGAATTCTTGTGCGGGTACACCGGCGCCGCCATCATCATTTCACACGATCGCTATTTTCTCGACCGCGTTACCACGCGCACCATGGAGCTGTCCGGCGGACATTTGTATGTCTCGGACGGCAACTATTCCGTGCACAGGGAAAAACGGGAAAAGGCGAAAGAGAGTGAGGAGAAGCATTACGAAACGGCGATGCGGGAAATTGAACGCATCGAGAAGAACATCACGCTTTTAAAACAGTGGAACCGCGAGAAGAGCATCCGCACGGCGGAAAGCAAGCAAAAAGCGGTCGACCGCCTGCGCGAGGAACTGGTCGTGCCGGAGAAGGAAAGGGACACGGTGCACTTTTCCTTTTCCGCCGCCGAGGTGGGCGGCAATGAGGTGCTGACGGCGGGAGAGCTTGCCATGGAGTTTGACGGAAAGCCGCTTTTTGCCGATGTCGGGTTTCACCTGCAGCGCGGCGAAAAGGTTTTTTTGCTCGGTCCGAACGGTTGCGGAAAGACGACGCTCCTCAAAATTCTGAACGGCAAACTCACGCCGACGGCGGGGTATTATCGCCTTGGCGCAAAGGTTACGGTTGGCTATTACGATCAGGTGCAGGATACGCTCGACTCCCGCAAGACGGCGCTTGAAGAGCTGTCCGACGCCTATCCGCAAATGACGGGAACGGCGTTGCGCTGTGCTATGGCGGCGTTTTTGTTCCGTGGCGAGGATGTTTTCAAGCCGGTCTCCATGTTGAGCGGCGGCGAAAAGGCGCGCCTGCTGCTTTTGAAGCTCATGCTGGCGCAGCACAATCTGCTGCTCTTGGACGAGCCGACAAACCACTTGGATATTGCGTCCAGAGAGGCGCTTGAGGAGGCGCTGCTCGGCTACAGCGGCACGGCGCTCATCGTTTCCCATGATCGCTACTTCATCAACCGTCTTGCCGACCGCGTGCTGCGGCTGACGCCGACGGGCTGTGAGGCGGTGAACGGCAATTACGACGCCTATACGGCGCAGTATGCCGCCCCGACGGAACAGACCGTAAAAGTGCAGCAGCAAAAGCCGAATGACTATAAGCAGAAAAAGGAAGCTGCGTCCGCGCACCGCAAGCTCTGCACGCAGATCACCCGCACGGAGGAGGCGATTGCTGCACTGGAGGCGGAAAGCACTGACCTGCACAGGCAATTGGCATCCGAGGAGATCATGGCGGACTATGAACAGCTGACAGCGGTGACCGCGCGCCTGGACGCCGTCACGGCACAGTTGGACGAAAAAATGCAGCTGTGGAGCGATCTGCAGGAGCAGCTCGAGACTTTTTCGTAAAAAAGCAAAAAAAGACTTGCTTTTTTCGTGAAAGTGCGGTATACTATCTAAGCACCGAGAGACACGGTGCTCATATCGCGGAGTGGAGCAGGGGTAGCTCGTCGGGCTCATAACCCGAAGGTCGGTAGTTCGAATCTATCCTCCGCAACCAATGAAAAACCGCTTAACTAAGCCATTTGTGCTAAGTTAGGCGGTTTTCTTTATGCTCTGAAACAGGCGAATAATTCAACTATAATTCAACTCTATTTCAAAACTATGCTTTTTTAAGGAATATTTCCGAAAGTATATCGGCGTTCTTTTTGTCGGCTTCTTCCACGATATGAGCGTATATATTCGCCGTTGTGCTGACTTGTGCGTGACCCAAACGCTTTGAAATAGAAACGCTGTCAACACCGTTGAAGTATAGCATGCTTGCCATAGTATGCCGGAAAGCGTGTGCGTTTATATGCGGCAGACCGTAACGCTTTGAGAATTTCTGTAAATAATTCGGTACGCTGTCGGGGTGCAGCGGCTCACCGTCATATCGGGCAAAAACAAAGTTTTTCGTTTTGAATAGTATACCCTGTTTCATATATT
>ERZ1673744.3428-NODE-3428-length-10666-cov-11.670908_pt1 | contig 10666 bp, 7 predicted proteins | sample MGYA00580207_ERZ1673744 | MGnify/ENA primary metagenome ERZ1673744 (study PRJEB41218, sample SAMN15661751) | gut metagenome | host: Homo sapiens | place: Canada: London | collected 2015-08-20/2019-03-30 | study: EMG produced TPA metagenomics assembly of... | reverse complement strand
TTGGAACCTCTACGATTGCGACAGTCTCAAACAACGAGGTCCATCTGGAAGAACTGGCTCCAGATTCTGTAAATTATGAAAAAGAGATTCGGCATAAGCAGAATCTAGTGGATGCCTCCATGCGAAAGCATAATCCAGAAAACTATAATAAGAATGGTACAGTCAAAAAGGGAAAACATAAATGGAAGACAACGAGAAGGTGTAGACGTCTGAAACGACAGATACGCGTGCTCTATCGAAAACAGTCTGCTTATATCAAGACTTCACATCATACCTTTATCAACAGAGTCGTTCAGAACACAAGCGAATTCATCCTTGAACCAATGAACTTCAAGGCTCTTCAAAAGAAATCAAAGAAGACAGAGCGTAAAGATGAGGCAACGGCTATTAAACAAAAAGACGGTTCTTTGAAAATGGTGCGTAAATACAAACGTAAGAAACGTTATGGACACTCCATCAAGAACCGTTCTCCAGGTCTTATGCAGGCCGATTTAAAAACAAAGGCAACACAGTATGGAATTCCATACTACGAAATAGATGTTCATCAATATCGTGCTTCTCAACTTCACCATGATACAGGTGAATACATCAAACCTACTTTAAGTGAAAGATTTAAAACGATTGAAGGATGTAAAGTACAAAGAGATTTGTATTCCGCCTTCTTAATTTGTCATACTGACGATACATTGACTGCACCTGATTTTAAAGCCTGTCATCTTGACTTTCCACACTTTGTCAAGATGCAGGATACATTGATTCTAAATCTAAAAAAATGTGGACGCACAATGAAATCATGCTTTGGATTCTAGCATAAAGACTCCCTCATCCAGTTAGGTCTCAGGCGTAAGCCCTGCTGGATGCAGTATGAGTATACAAAGTACAGTCCACCAGGATTGGAAATGCTCAAAAAACAAGAGTTATGCAAAGACTATATGCAAGGTCTAGAACTATGCTGAAAGCTTTGCGATGCTCCATTTCTCGCATTGTGAGAAAGAGAATCTCGTCATTTTAATGATGAGAGTACGTCAAAATATAAGCTGTCGCAATAGATTGAGCCCAGTTATAAATAGATGTTGTATGCATTCCTTTGATATTCTTATTTCTTAAACAATATGTTTTAGTTGAATCCACAGGCAAATAACCACATAGTTCACTTTGTCGAACTAAAGCATTATGATAATTCTCTTTAGACACTTCATTATCGGAAGTATACATACCGGCATCTAGATAAGCGTCTAGTTGTTCATCACTCAAACGACCAAAGTTATTTGTGGCTCCCGTTCTTAAGATAAAGTTAATGCCTGTATCGTCTGGTGAGCCATAAGAGAAACCTAGATATGTTGCATCCCAACTATCTGTTTGTGCATCATCCTGTACAGTATTGATGACTGTATTAAATTCAACTGTATTGGCTTTAAAATCAATACCAATCGCATTTAAACACTTCTGTAAAACCGGAATTAAAGAATCCAAAGAATCCTTATCCTTATTTGCCAAGAAACGAATGGTTAATTTTTCACCATCTTTATAACGATATCCATCATCTGCCAATGTATATCCTGCATCCTCTAAGATTTGATTGGCCTTTTCAACATCATAATCATAATAAGTGACACCATCCACTTTTTCTTCATTACGAATCATTTTTCCATTATTTAAAGAAACAGGATTTCCAAAAGTACCAGGCTTATAAGCCATACCATCAATTTGATAGTAATTATCAATATATTCTTGCGCATTAAATCCATATCCGATGGCTTTTCTTACCACAACATCACTACAAGCTCCCGCATAAGAGTTAAAGATAATAAAACTTTCACGATCACTCGGATAAGAATCAACAGACAAACTCTTATTCTTTTGTACAGATTTAATTTTATTTGCCTCAATCACATCCGGAATATAGTCCACCGTTCCATTTTCCAATTCTTTGACTTCTGTTGAAGTATCTGTCTTTTTGATCATAATCTTAGAAATTTGATACTGTCCTTTTTTCGCCTTAAACTTTGAATTTGAAACTAAACTAGCCCCACTTGTCTTCTCAAACTTCTTTAGTACATAAGCACCCGTTCCAATTGGCTTACTATTCTTCTTTTCAATACTTTCTGTTTTTCCTTTTTTATAATTTAAATATTCTGAACTACAAATCTTCTGTGTTCCAAGTGTAGAAACCGCATCAATTCTAGGCTTATCCAAATGGAAAACAACTGTATAGTTATCTGGTGTTTCAACCCCAGTAAAGCTAGATGCATCTGCATCATGATATTCGCTATAACCATCTAAAAAATCAACGTTGTTCGCAAAACGACCTGTATAGCTTGGATCGGCCATAACGGTAAATGTTGTCTGCACATCTTTTGAAGTAAACTTGGATCCATCACTAAACTGGATGCCTTTCTTTAATTTAAAAGTCATTGTCTTGCCATCTTCACTGATTTCAGGTAAGGACTTAGCCAAATCTACAACTAACTCTCCTTTTTTGTTGTATTTCAACAACCCTTGATAAACCAAATCAACGACATAAGAATCATTTGTCGTTTGATAATACATGGGCGAAAAAGTTCCGTTCATTTCTGAACTCAACCCAACTGTCAACACTTGATCATTACCTGCAGCTTTTGCACTACATCCACACATCAATAAAGCCATTCCACATGCTAATAATTTTTTATACATTCTCTTTTACCTCCTAATTATTTATTCTTTGTACCACCACCAGTCAGCTAACACTTTTCATCACTCTCCTTATAAATAAAAAATCCTGCATCAAATTAAAAATTTGACACAGGACAGAATATCAAAATAATCTGCGGTACCACCTGAATTGGTATAGTTATACCCACCTCTAGAATGCCATCACATTCGATCCATTTAACGCACGGAACACGTCGCAGCTACTCAGAAACACTTTTCACCTTGCCCTTGAAAGTCCATTTGCTAAGTCGTAATAATCTAGCTTCCACCCTGACTAGAATCTCTTTATATCCGGTTCTTAGTTTGATCTCTTTCGCATCAGTTGCCTATAGAATACACCTGATAAAGCATATTTTCAATAGCTTTTTCAAATTATTTACATTTTCTTACATTAAAGATTGTTCTGTTCTACCAATAATATCGTCTTGCGTCTTTTTAGAAAGCACATTAAAGAAAGCACTATATCCGGCTACACGAACAATTAAATCCTTATGTTTTTCAGGGTGCTTCTGTGCATCAATCAAAGTTTCTTTAGAAACAATGTTATATTGCACGTGATATCCATGTAAACGATTAAAGAAAGTTTTAATCAGCAATTCTAATTTTTGTCGATTTTCTTCAGTCGACAACATTTGAGGTGTCATTTTTTGATTTAGCAGAACGCCACCCGTAATTTTATTTGTACGAAGCTTAGACACACTTTTAAACACAGCTGTAGGTCCATTTTTATCGCTATTATGCGCTGGACTGCAACCTTCTGCCAAAGGTTCGAATGCATTTCGTCCATCTGGCGTAGCCATCGTTGACATACCTTGTCCAACATTCGCACTAATTGAAGAAGTTCCTGCGTAACGAATTCCGCCAATTGGTCCTCTATTATAACGTGTATTTGGATATTTTTCGATTTCTTCAATATAAGAATCATAAGCTTCCACAATTAACTGATCGACATAATCATCATCATTTCCATATTTTGGAGCTTCACGAATCAACATTTCCTGAATTTTTTTGTTTTCAGGTGATGAAAAATCATCTAAGATTGCATTCCAAAGCTCTTGTCTTGTGATTTTCTTTTCTTCATACACTAACTTCTTTATAGCTGCCAAACAATCTGCCATGTTCGCAATTCCTACTTGAAGTCCTGAAATAAAATCATAGACCGCTCCACCTTCTTTGATTGTTTTGCCTCTGGCAATACAATCATCTGTCAAAGCCGAACAAAGAATGTCTGGCACATCTCTTTCAGAGGCCTTATCAATTACATTTTCTACAATAACACTATATCGAGTAATTTCCCTTATTGTTTTATCCCATGCTTTTAAAAGTTCTTCATAACTTTCCATTTCCGTAAAATAGCCATATCCTTTTGTAAAACGTTTATTACTTGTAAGATCCACACCGTTATTCATCGTACACAAAAGCATTCTTGGAAAATTGATATAAGACATTCCCGTACAACGGTAACCCCATTTACCTGGAACTGCTGTTTCTACTGTATTTTCCCCTTTAATTACTTCCGTTTAGATGCTCGAAAACCGCATGTTTTCGTTTATTTTTCCCCGTTATTCACTTCCCTTTCCGAAATTCACTATGGAAATGAGAGCTTTTGTATCAGGGAACCTCTGATTCCAATTTCCCACAATCTCTTTTGATTTTTTACCCCGGCAGCAAATTTCTTTTCCTGAAGGCTGGTTTGGTTTTTCGGGTATTTAAAAACTGATTGGAATTAGGTACTTGACCAATGTGCCTGTAAATGCTGATCGTTAAATAACTGGTTGGAGCTTAATGAAAGAAAAGCCTCGTTTGACTCCTATGCACGATTGAAATAATTAAAACCTATTCATTGTCATTGCCATGACCAGCATATTGACCATTATTTGGATTGCATTGGTTTGCGTGATTATTCAAGTTAGTCTTGTATGCATTGTTGTTTGGATTATGCTGATTGGCATAATTATTAATCTGTGCTTGTGTGTGAGTACGTCCGGATACTCCACGCCCTCTGCTTTTACTCATATAAAATAATCTCCTTTCTATGTATTTCTGCAATCAATTTTGCCTGCAACAGCAATATAAATGATTGAGTTATTAACACTTACCCTATATATGTCAGAATATCGATTTGATTTTTCGCTTTTTCACAAAAAAGAAACCAGCTTTCGCCAGTGTCTTAATCTTACGAACACCTCATCATCTCTCTTTTGAAATAAGTTGTCACAATGTGTTGGGGAAATCAATGTGTCAGAAAATCTGCGATGTAGAAAAAGGCCTGCTAAACGGCAGACCTTCCACTTTAAAAACGTTTACTTATTCACATACTTTGTTGCTTCGTCACGAGAAAAATTGAATTTTTCCATAACTTTTTCAATAATAGCTTCACTTGAAATGCCGAACTCTTCAAGCGAAGATACTAAAATCTTTATGGAATTGATTCTTTCTTCCGCTACTGCTTTTTCCATTACATCACACATCTTAATGTCCTCCTTCTTTTCTGCTTCAGAAAATTTTACATTATACCTGTCGTCTCCGGTCAGCACCTGCAGAAGTTTCAACATTTCGTCTACATGCTTTATTTTGTGCTTATCCGGCACATAGTCTTTGTTTTTCCTTTTCTGAACAAAGAAATCTGCAACTATTCGAAAATCACTTTGGAACATCTGCACCGTTTCATCATCTAAAAAAGCAATGTTAAAGATATTTGCCTTGTAGTCATTTACATATGGCTCCAGTTCCTTTGGAATATCAATAACCCCTTTCAGATTATGAGGTGATGACCATTCTTTCATCCCAAAGTGAAGTACCAGTGACACGACCGGAACAATGGGATTCTCATCATTTTCCGACAACAGCTGCCGTCGGTAAGAAGCTCCATCGTAGCTAAAAACTCTTAATGGCATATATTTCTCTTCTGCAGTCTGGTTTTCCAGTCCGCAGATTGCAACAAGAACGTTACCATCCTGCCAATATTTAGCCACATCCCTTTCCTGTTCATGCAGTTTGCCTGCCTCGGCTTTATACTGTGATTTTACCTTTGTTTCTTTCAATGATTCTTCTTTCACGATCCGATTTCCGCGAAATAAAAGAACATTGACAATGTCTGCGAAGACGTCATTGTAGTCTTCCAATAGTTTTTCTGTTATGTCTTTTTGTCCCATAGATTGTTATCCTTTCCCTAATCTGATGCAAAAAACGATCAGGGAAAGCTCATAGGCATCCCTGATCTAAAGTTTCAGGGATTCCCCTATTCTGCTGGATTTATATTTATTCCTCTTATCCTTATCATACAAAATATCATTTGTATCGTCAACCAGTTCACGATTGACAGAATATTAGAATCCTTCCAGCGTTTTTGTTGTTATGTTGTAATCATAGTTGTTTCCTCCTTTTTCTGACTCCAATTTTTCTATGTTTCATTTATAATGTGTCAGAAAATCTGCGACGTAGAAAAAAAGGCCCGCTAAACGGCAGAACTTTATATCGAATAATTGTAGCTTCCATACCGCAATTCATTATTTTAGTTTCACCAAGTCTAGCTTTTATGTATTTGTTCTTACCCTATATATGTCAGAATATCCCAAACGCTTATTTGCCCTCTCCATGTTCTAATTTTTCATGTTCCATCATTTCCTGAGGGGTTAAAACATCCTCTAAGCCACAATGTTTACAGATACATTCGTAAAGGGTTCGATCTTCATCTATAAAACCTCGTCTACAGATAAAGCCGTGGAAGTCTTTGGAACCGTTATTTAGACTGAGTGATTGATGGGCAATTTCACCTTTTTTAAACTGGTTATACGTTCTATATTTCACCACAGTCCCATCTCCGAAACGAACGTCAATATCTTTGCTTGTATTGTATCGAATAATTGTTGTTTCCATACCACAGTTCATCATACGGGTTTCGCCAAGGCAATTTTCAGCGGAAGTTTTGATGTTTTGATTGGCGATACTACCTTTTTTGAATGCATTATATGTTTTGCTCCCTACAATAGTCCCATCTTCAAAACGAACGTCAATGTCACGTACCCCATTGTATCGAATAATTGTCGCTTTCATACCACAATTCATCATTTGGGTTTCTCCAAGACGTGGATTGAAATTTTGATTGGCAATTTTCCCTTTTTTAAAATCTTTATATTGTCTATCTTTCACCACAGTTCCGCCCTCAAAACGAACATCTATATCATTACATCCACCATATCGAATAATAGTAGCCTCCATACCACAATTCATCATTTTGGTTTCACCAAGACGTGGATTAAAATTTGGATTAGCGATATTACCATTTTCGAATGCTCTATATCTTTTATGTTCTACTATAACTCCATCTTCAAAACGAACATCAATGTCTGAATACTTCCCATATCGAATAATAGTCGCTTCCATTCCGCAGTTCATCATTCGGGTCTCGCCAAGTCTATTTGTTTTTGTTGCCATAAGTTATCCCTCGCTTTTTACATTTGTTCTTACCCCATATATATGTCAGAATATCCCAAATACTTATTTCTTCCATACAGCAAAAAAGACACCAGCTTTCGCCAATGCCTTAATCTTATGGATGCCCTACCATCCCTCGTTTGAAATTCGTATACTGTACATTCTTTACAATCACACCATCAGGAAATCGCACATCCATATCCTCGCTTTTACGATACGAAATAATCTCTGCTTCAAGTCCGCATTTCATAATTCTCTTTTCGCCGATACGGAACTTCCCTCTATTTCTTCTGGAGTCCTGCGGCCTTGCAACACGCCCTTCCGTAAAATTTTTGTAATCAATATGCTCCGCAACCGAACCGTCCTCAAAAAGAACATCCATATCTATATGTTTTCGATATGCAATAATTGTAGCTTTGAGCCCATTGTTCATAATACCTGTTTCTCCGACACGATCAATCGGAGGCCTGATGGACCCGTTTAAAAATTCTTTATATGCTGCATGCCTGGCAATATAGCCATCTTCAAACCTAACATCAATATCGGCATAAGCTCCATACCGAATAATCTCAGCTTCAAGCCCGCAGTTCATGGTTCTCTTTTCTCCAAGTCTGCGCTTTGCCTGTTCTTCAGGTGTGTCATCGGGACGGCCGATCATTCCTAACTTAAAATTCGTATAAGTCGTGTGTTTGGCAACAGCTCCATCCTCAAACTCTACATCTAAATCCATCGAAGACCGATAAGCAATAATCCTGCATGTTTCACCACTATTCATTGTGGCTTTCCTGCCGATTCTGTCCCGATACTTATAATTGCACTTGTCACATAACTGTCTTTTTGTAAGACCACGAGCATTCAGCGGCAGTATATATTCCCTTCCGCATGGTCTGTGACGGATTCTGACATGAGCTTCATCCTCGTATCCAGTCACCTCGTATTCTCCGTTCCAGGAAAGATCTATTCTTTTCTGCAGCAGCTCCAGGCCATCATATTTCCTCTCGCATATCGGACATTCATATCCATAAGACCTGGCCAGGCCGAAGGAATGGTAAATCGTCCCGCAGTGCGGACATGTATTGCTTGCAATCTGACATCCTTCTTTTTCTCTTCCTTTGATCTGCTCTATGAACTCGTCAGGCTCATACTTTTCACAGAAAGCTTTGATAATGCAGTTAATTGTCAGCCTGTCCAGTATCAATCGTCCGGTCTTCGTACCGGCAAGCAGGTCTTTTATATCATCTAACGTGACTTTTGGCTGATGCAGATAAACCTGGTAGAGGAATTTCGCATACCGGAGGCTTTCTTCATCTGCTGGAACAACCGGTTTATCGCTGTCATAGATTGAGTAAATCTGTAACCTGCAGCCATGCTTTGCACAGGCTGTTACACCATGGAGCGAATGCCACGCTCTGATATAGGGACGTCTCCCGTTTGCCATGTCTTCAGCCAGGCATTCCGGACAGCACCTCAGTACTTTGCAATGATTCTTTTTATTGCCTGGAATCATATGAAAATCTTCCGCCTGCCGGATGACCTGCTCTGCCACAAGAACATTCATGCTTTCATTACGAAACGGCATCATCGTGCTGAATTCTGAGTGCCTCGACATAATCTCTTCCAGCGTCGGAAACTTATCACCTTCATATTTTCTACAGATATTCTCAAGCTCTAACAATTCCGCACTTCCCTCTAAAGTAACAGAGAAAGCCTTTTTTGACATTCCGTTAACTGAAAACAAAGCTTCCAGCCATGACACAATGTTCTCATCCGGATATATCCGAAACCATATTGGAAACCTGTATTTGTTCAATCGTATACACCCCTTTCTTTCATCTCTTTACATACCCATGATTCACCAGATCCTGCAGGATATTTCTTTCTTCCCTGGTAATTGTCCTGCCCTCGAATCCATCTTCGGAAGCGGTCCAGCAGCCTTTCTCATCAACGCCTGCCTTCACAGCATCATAGATTCTTATTCGGATGCTCTTTGGTAATCTCATAATCTTCTCCTTTTTTACAATCCCCGCTTCTCACTGGAAACGGAGGATATTTCCTGCTCATTCATAGCTTTTTTCAAAGCTGTAAGCCCCTGGCTTGTCTCTCTGTCAATCGCAGCTGCATCGCTTTTCCCTTTCTTCGCCTGATTAGCTGTGGCGGTATTTTTACGTTTCACCTTTGCGTTTGCCTTTTTCAATATTTCCATAGCCTTCTGTGCAAGAAACTTCGAAGGGTGATCCAGGATATCCGGTTCCTTATCGATTGCCTGTCTGATTGCGCGGTTAATCTGCGTTTCAGTATAATTTGAAGTGTCGCTGATTGACTGGAAAGCTCTGCTGCGGACCGCTTCTCTTTTCCTGGTCAGTTCGCCCGCTGCCATCATATCGAACAGCCTTCCTTTTTCTTCGTCATTTTCCGTAGCGACCTCTTTAGCCTGCCTTGCATAGAGCTTTGTAATATACTCGTGATACTGTGCATCTTCCGGATCATCAGGATCAGCGAGCAGTTTTCGGAGTGTCTCCATGTCCCTCCCAATCGTTTTCTCGATGAATGGCACATCAATCGGCTCCATGCGCTTCTCGATTACATCCTTCGTCTGTATAGTAATCACGATGTATTTCAGGAGTGCTATATTCCTGGATGAATGGTACATGAGAAGTTCCTCAATTTCTGTTGTGAACGGACTTTCCACGTTCCCGAACTGATATCTCCAAAGTGTCTTGATTGCATTCTCAAACAAACGTACATTATTCTTCGTAACCTCGTCTGCATTGATAATGTTTTTTGCTACGCGCCTGTTAAGCCTGTCATATTCCAGTATAGCTCTATATCCGTCATCGTTACCAATGAGTCCGAACTGTGCCCCGGTTGCCTGTGTGATACTTACAATGTCCTCGATGTTCTTCTTTTTTGGCGAGAAATCAAGGAACTGTACTTCATCTACGATGATGAGTCCGACATGATAGAGTTCGATCCATTTCTTTACAAGCCCTTCTGTTGCAGAGATACTCTTGGCCCCAACGGCCCTTCTTCTATGGTAATCTCCGGTATCCAGAAATCTGTCAAATGCTGCGGCAATGGATTCAAACACGTCTCTGATATCTTTTCTGAGCGCTGTCACCATGACGATGGGGATCTGTACATAGCTGCAGTCCTCAAACTCATGATAGATTACATTAGGATACATGCGACACGCTAAGTTCACAGCCATAGTCTTTCCGCATCCGGTCTTCCCATGAAGCAGAAATCCAATCGGGCTTGGGGCCTCCAGCTTCTGATACAGAACGATAGCACGTCCAAAGCTTCCTTTCCCATACGCTTTCTCATCTTCGTTTGCGGAAATCATGACGTCAGCCCCTTTATATCTGCGGTCCAAAAACTTCCAGATTGTACGGGCTACATCTACATGAATTCCAAGTGGGATCATTGCCATGTCAATGTCTTCTATTGCGGCTAATTTTTCAGCAGTACTCATTTTTTCTACCTGTTCTCTGTCGTATCCCGGAGGATTCACCATTCCAAGAGCCAGGATATCCCT